>Ga0315338_1000517_pt1 | contig 84292 bp, 87 predicted proteins | sample ASW8metaG_FD_204518 | JGI IMG/M metagenome (GOLD analysis project Ga0315338, IMG submission 204518) | Ammonia-oxidizing marine archaeal communities from Monterey Bay, California, United States - ASW #8 | ecosystem: Environmental > Aquatic > Marine > Coastal | place: USA: California | collected...
CAGCCGTGGTACATGCAGCGCAGGCCGTGCTCTTCAGGGATGCCATAGGAGAGGTCGACGCGCCGATGGGCGCAGAGGCGTTCGATCAGGCCGAGGGTGCCCGACTTGTCTTTGTAGAGGACCAGGTCCTCGCCGAGCAGCCGCACCTGCTTGGTGGGGCGATCGTCGAGCTCGGCGCTCGCGGCGATGGGGTGCCAGTACCGGCGCATGAGCTCGCCCATGGGCGTCCCTGGTCCGACGTGGGTGAGGGCTTCGTTCTCTTGGACTGACAGCATGAGTCGCTCCTATCGTTCCGATGGCTGCCGACGTGCGTCGCATTTTACACCCGTACGGGCTTTCAGGGTGTGGCCAACGGAAACGCCGCCCATCGTGTTCGCGTTCGTGGCGTCGGTGAGCGCGGCCACGGACTTTTAGTGCCGGTGTTCTAGAAAGGGTTCGCGACCGACCTGTTCGGTTTCGAGCAGGCCGATTCGGTGGGGGCGTGGATATCGATGTCCCTGTTCTTCGTGCTATTCGAGCTGTAGATGGATTACCACGTGTTCCTGCTGAGCCGGCTCCGTGAGCACTACGACGTGACCCAGGCGCGGCCTCGGTGGTATTCGGCCTGCGCACGACATACGGAGCTCCGGCTTCTGATCAGTCTTCGGGCTGCTTGAACTCGCCGAAGACGCTCCGAAGCGTGTCGCAAATCTCGCCGAGCGTCGCGTAGGCCTCCGCGCACTCGACGATGGGCGGCATGGTGTTCGCGTCGCGCGTGGTCGCCGCCTCTTCGAGCCGCCGCAGGGCCGCTGCGACCGTCGCCTGGTCCCGGTCCGAGCGAACGCGTCGCAGCCTCTCTATCTGGCGCGACTCCGCGTCGGGGTCGGTGGCCTGCGGCTCGACATAGGGCTGGCCAGGCGTTTCGTAGGCATTGACCCCCACGATGACGCGCTCGCCCGATTCCACCAGCTTCAGGTGGGCGTACGCGGACTCTTCGATCTGGGCCCTCTGATATCCGGCCTCGATGGCCGCGACCGCCCCTCCCATGTCGTCGATGCGTCCGACCAGCGCCAACGCCTCCTTCTCGATCCGGTCGGTGAGGTGCTCGACGTAGTAGGAGCCCCCGAGCGGGTCGACCGTGTCCGCCACGCCCGATTCGCTGGCCAGCACCTGTTGGGTGCGCAGCGCAAGCCTCGCCGATTCCTCGGTGGGCAGACCGAGTGCCTCGTCCTTGGAATTTACGTGCAGCGACTGGGTTCCGCCGAGCACCGCCGCCAGGCCCTGGATGGTGGTCCGCACTACGTTCACGTCGGGCTGCTGGGCCTGCAGGGTCACGCCCGCGGTCTGCGTGTGGAAGCGCAGCATCCACGAGCGTGGGTCCTTGGCGCCGAAGCGGTCGCGCATGATCCTTGCCCACATGCGCCTCGCGGCGCGGAACTTGGCCGCCTCTTCGAACAGGTTGTTGTGGGCCACGAAGAAGAAGGAGATGCGGCTGGCGAAGTCGTCCACGTCGAGGCCGGCCTCGATCGCCGCCTGTACGTACGCGATGCCGTTGGCCAGGCTGAACCCAAGCTCCTGGGGGGCCGTGGCGCCCGCCTCGCGCATGTGATAGCCGCTGACACTGATGGTGTTCCAGCGAGGCACCTCGGCCGTACAGAACCGGAACAGGTCGGTGGTGAGCCTCAGGGAGGCCTGAGCCGGATAGATCTGCGTGCCGCGGGCGATGTACTCCTTGAGCACGTCGTTCTGGATGGTGCCGCCGATGCCGTTGAGCGAAACGCCCTGTTTCTTGGCGAAAGCGACGTAGAGCGCGAGCAACACAGGAGCCGTGGCGTTGATGGTCATGGACGTGGTGACCTGCCCAAGGGGGATACCCCTGAACAGCTCCTCCATGTCGGCGAGGCTCGAGACCGGCACGCCCACCTTGCCGACCTCGCCACGGGCCATCTCGTGGTCGGCGTCGTACCCGGTCTGCGTGGGCAGGTCGAATGCCACCGACAGCCCAGTCTGGCCCTCGGCGAGCAGGTAGCGGAATCGCTGGTTGGACTCCTCGGGGCTGGAGAATCCCGCATATTGGCGCATGGTCCACGGCCGAGCGCGGTACATGGTCGGCTGGATGCCGCGAGTGAAGGGATACTCGCCGGGCAGGCCCAGCGAGGCTGTGCCGCCCGTGTCTTCGGCGGTGTAGGCCGGCTCGACGAGAAGCCCCGATTCGGTCTCGAACGAGGTTTTCCGCTCTGGAACACGGCGCACCGCGGGATCGTACGTCTCTCGCTCCCATCGTTGCTTGTCTTGGTCTGACATGTTCGAGGCCTGCGCGTTTTAGTGCTAGGAACTATAGCAACCTTGAGCGCACGCCGGCGTGGGGTCGGTCCGCGGGTGGATTGGAGGGACCCCCCACTGAATGTTCGTGTTGTCATGAGGAGGAGGCGACCAGCCTCCCCGTGACCCGGTGCTATACTCGCGAAGACGCCGATTCGAGTGCTAATAAGGTGTCAGCTTGGTCGTTATCCGTCGTTTCCTGGCGATCGTGTTGGTCCCAGTGTTCTTCGCTTTGTTCCTTGTGACGCTCATATCGTTTCGGGTGAACGACACGTTACTGGAGCCGGCGTTCTATACAAGCACGCTGGAGCGCCTCGATTTCTACAATTTCCTCCACGATGAGGGCATCCCCCTAGCCCTGGATGAGTCCTCTGGCGGCGTTGCAGACGGGCTCGTCAGTCTCGGTCTGACGCCCGATCAGATCGCGGGGTACGCGAAGCGCATCGCACCGCCGGATTGGCTGGAGGAAAACGTTTCGGGCGCCGTCGGCCAGGCGCTGCCGTACTTCACCGGCGAGGCGGACGAGTTCAGCATCACCCTGCGCCTCGACGAGAGAGTGGAGGCTGCGACCGAGGTTGCCCGGGATCTGCTGGTGGAAGCCAGGATTCATGACTTCCTGCTGGAAGAGGTGATCCGGCCCGAGCTCGACGAGAACCGGGTCCAGGTGCTCGAGCAACTGCCGTACAACGTCGATCTAACGACCGACGAGGTGCTTGCCGGCGTGCGCGTCGTGGTTCCGGAGGCGTGGTTTAACGATGCAATCACCAGCGTCCTCGACGAGGTCACGCCGTACCTGACCGGTGCGGCCGACTCGTTCAGGGTCGAAATCGCGCTCCGCGAGCGGGCGCAGGCGGGTCTTGGCGTGGTCGAGGGATGGCTACTGCCGAGCCTCGACCACGGTGCGTATGAGTACCTCCTGGATGAGCAGATTGCCCCGGTGGTGGTTGAGGCCCTGGGATCGGGTGCCGAGTTGCCTTATGGCGTAACCATCACCAACAGCGAGGTCATGGAGGCCATCGGCCAGGTGCTTCCGCCGGATTGGGTAAAGGAACGCGTCACCGAAGCCGTGGCGGTGGTGGGTCCGTACATGACCGGCCAGACCGACAGCTTCGTCGTGTCCTTCAACCTTGAGGATCGTGCGAGCCTCGCGGTGGAGACGCTGGTCGACACGGCCGATGCCAAGCTCGCGGCGGTTTGGGAGGCGCTGCCTCTGTGCGGCGAGGTCCCGGACCTAGCCGGCCTGAGCCTGAGCCTCACTGAGCCCCCGCCATGTCGCCCTTCGCTGGTTACCTACGAGCAGCTCAAGGCAGTGGTCGGCCTGAACGTGCTCGATGAGCTGGCCGCTGCGGTCGTGGATCCACTACCGAAGACGGTGGACATCGACCAGGACGAGCTGTTCGCGACCCTCGGTACGACCGACGATGCCTCCTTCGACACCGTCCGCGAGCTGCTCCGCGACGGTTGGGTGTTCACAGACGCGGACCTCCGCGACCGGATCCGCGAGCAGGCGGGCGACGACGCGCTGGGCGCGTTCGATGATCTGCGCCTCTGGCTCAGCGAAGGATTCACCTACACCGACCAGGATCTCCGGGTCTCGTTCGCAGAGGCAAACTCCAACATCGATCTCAACACCGGGACGGTGATCGGCTCAGCCGACTTGGACACGTTCGACCGGGCCCGCCGCCAGGTGGACAACGTGCGTTCGCGGCTGTTCTATCTGTTCGGCTCGCCGATCCTGTTGGCGATTTTCATCGGGTTCCTCGGCGGCCGCAGGTGGGGCAGCCGCCTGATCTGGGCAGCCTGGCCGGTGGTGATTGCCGGTGGAGTGGTCGGAGGAGCCTTCCGTGTGTTTTCGTCCGGCATCGGCGTTATCGACGCGGCGGTGGACGAAAGGACCACTGTACTGGTGGACGCCATCGCACCGAACGCCGCCATAGCGTCCAAGCTGGTCGAGGTTCGCGACGAGCTCATCGTGAGCTTCACGCGGCCCATGTCAGACCAAGGCCTGATTGCTGCGGGCGTGGGCGTGGTCCTTATGGCGCTCGGTACCCTGCTGTTGCGCCGGCGCCCACGAAGCATGAGGCGGCCTCAGCAGCCCACACGCCCTTGGGAAACGGCCGAGGGCGCGCACGCAAAGGGCATGGTCGATGACCTTCGTGGCGAGACCGAAGACTGATCTTGTCCCAGCGTGCGCCGATTGAGTTGCCGCGTCCATCCCCCGCTGTCTAGAATGACCGCACGCGCATGACAGACCGTATCGTGACCGGCGAGATCCGCGAAGAGGATCCTTCCTCCGAAGGTGGCCTGCGTCCGCGCTCGCTCAGCGAGTATATCGGTCAGGAGAAGGTCAAAGAGAACCTAACCATTGCGATGTCGGCGGCCCGCAAGCGAGGCGAGCCGTTGGACCACGTTCTACTGTATGGCCCGCCGGGCCTCGGCAAGACCACGCTCGCCAGCATCATCGCGGGCGAGATGGGCGCGAGCCTCCGCACCACGGCCGGCCCGGCGATCGAGCGCCCCGGCGACATGGCATCGATGCTCACGCAGCTCAAGTCGGGCGATGTGTTGTTCATCGACGAGATTCACCGCTTGGGCAAGGTGGTCGAGGAGATCCTCTACCCCGCCATGGAGGACTACTCGCTCTCCTGGGTGATGGGTAAGGGCCTCAACGCGCAGAGCATGACGCTCAAGGTCGAGCCGTTCACGCTGGTCGGCGCCACCACGCGCTACGCCATGCTCTCGGCCCCTCTGCGCGACCGGTTCGGGACCGTCTACCGCCTCGACTACTACGACGCCGATGCAATGGTGGCCATCGTCGAGCGCTCCACTCGGATCCTGGGAGTCGAGGCGGAGCCGGAGGGCGTCATAGAGATTGCGCGCCGCGCGAGAGGGACGCCTCGCGTGGCCAACCGGCTCCTACGGCGGGTGCGCGACTTCGCCGAGGTTCGCGCGAGCGGAAAGGTCACAGCGGAAGTCGCCGCGGCGGCGTTGGCGCTCCTCGAGGTGGACGCGCTCGGCCTCGATGAGCTGGATCATCGCCTGCTCAGGACGATCGCCGAGAAGTTCGACGGCGGTCCGGTGGGTCTGGAGACGCTCGCCGCCTCGATCAGCGAGGAGTCGGACACCATCATGGACGTGTACGAGCCGTACCTCATGCAGCTCGGCTTCCTGAGCCGCACACCGCGGGGACGGGTCGCGACTCGCCTCGCGTACGAGCATCTCGGTATCGCGTATCCCGCAAAGCTGGCGCGTCAGCAGGCATCGCTGTTCGACGGTCATAGGGCCTGAGCTCTGCGCCTGAGCCCGCTCACCCTCGTGCTGAGCGCGGCCTGCCCCTGCTCGCCGCCGCCCACGGCAACCCTGCCGCCGCCGACGGCCACGCTCACCGTGGCTCCGACGATAACCTCCATGCAAGCGCCTACCTCTGCGGGGGTCGAGACGCTAATCCCGACTCCACGCCCCACGTCGCCCCCGACTCCCGCCGATTCCGGCCTGCGGATCGTAACAGTGGAGCTGGCCGGCGGACGTTTCTCCACCGAGGTCGCCGATACTGGCGCCACGCGGGCGCAGGGCCTGTCAGACCGCGAGGCACTCGCCCCAGAAGCGGCCATGCTCTTCGTGTACGAATCGCCCCGCCCGGCTGCCTTCTAGATGCGCAGGATGCGCTTCCCGCTGGACATGGTGTGGATCGATGCCGACCTCACCGTCGTGGGCGTGACGGCCAACGTCCCACCATCGGCCGCGGGTACGTCGGACGCAAGCCTGCCCTCGTACTCACCCGGGACGCCGCTGCAGTACGTGCTGGAGATTAACGCGGGCCTGGCTGAGGGGTATAGGATCGTGTCCGGCGAGCGGATGCGAATCGTGCCCGGCTAGCACGCGACCATTCGCATCTGCTGCTACACTCCTGCAAATCCTCTCTGGAGGTCCGCCATGTTCTACGAGATGAGGACGTACGAGGCCTTGCCCGGCAAGTTGCGGTCGATCGTCGACCGGTTCGGGAACGTTACCCATGGCTTCTTCTTGAAGTACGGGTTCCGGCCAATCGGCTACTGGACGGAGAGCGTCGGCGACAACACGAAGTTGCACTACATGCTGGCGTGGGAGGACGACGCCGAGCGGCAGGCGAAGTGGGCCGAGTTTCGCGCAGACCCTGAGCGTATCAAGGCGTTCTCGGAGTCAGAGAAGGACGGCCCGATGGTGGCGCGCATCCACAACTGGATCTGGGAACCCACTGCCTTCTCTCCGCTCCCGTGATGAAAGCCGCCGCCTTGCAAGAGCACGGCGGGCCGGAGGTGCTGCGATATGAGGACGTCGCAGCACCCAACCCCGGCCCCGGACAGGCGCTGGTGCGCGTGCGGTCCGTCTCCGTCAATCGCAGTCTTGACGTGAGCGTGCGGCGAGACGAGGGAACTACCACGTCACTCTCCCCATGGTGCTCGGCATCGACCCGTGGGGTGTGGTGGAGGCGCTCGGCCACGGCGTAACTCGCTTCGCATTGGGCGAGCGTGTGGCGGTGCGGCTGTCGCACCGCGGCGGAGGCTACGCTGAGTTCGTGATCGCCGACGAGGCGAGGGCGTACCCGATCCCTGGTGCCCTCTCGTTCGCGGAGGCGACGGTGGTAACGCGCCTCTTCCTGGCGGCTTTCAATCTGGCGAACGCCGCGGTCATCCGAGAGGGAGAGTGGATGCTGGTCATGGGCGCCCAGCCCCCTGCGCTTGCCCACGCCCACGGTTGCCTCCTAGAATCGACGGTGCGGCGCGCCCAGCGACGGCGCGTGTGCGCTTTGGCCGTTGCCCCGTGGTGCAGTGGTAGCACAGCAGACTTTGAATCTGTTAACCCTGGTTCGAATCCAGGCGGGGCAGCCAGGCGATATGGCACCATAATCGCAGCCTAAGATGATTATCGATTGGCATGCGCACGTCTTCCCCCTAAGGAGAACGTGAAGCACCCGGATGCGCCGCCCTCCTGGGTCGTTCTGGGCATGCAGCTTCTGCCGCTCAGGTGCTGCACGAAGTCGAAGCTGAGGTATTGGGTGTGGATGTCGAGGTGGACCACCAAGTCTCCAGTTGGCCACGGTTCGCGCGTATAGTGAGCCCGGCTCTCCTGCTTGTGTAAGCAAGACGAGAAAGGAAACCGTATGCTCGCCCGGATTAACCACATCGCGATCATCAGCCACCAGTACCCGATGCTCGGCAAGTTCTACCAATCGCTCTACGGCATGAAGCCTGGCGATTCCCCTCCCGAATCGGCCGTCTCCTACGGCGATGGCAACGTGGGCTTGCAGATTCTGCCGCGGCGCGACGGCTACATCGCCGGGCTCGACCATTTCGGCATGGTGGTCGAGGACCTGGGGGCCGTGGAGGAGCGGCTGCGCAAGCACGACGGCGCTAACATAGTCAAGCGTCCGTCGAGCCGCCCCTTCGCCGCCTACAGCGCCAACGATCCGGACGGCAACCACTTCGACCTGGCGGAGCCGCAACGCGGCAACCTGAAAGAGGTCTACTCGCTGGATGGCTGGGATGCCGAGCGGTGGGTCAACCGCTACGCGATTCGGACGCCCCGCGCCGAGCGAATGGCCGAGTTCTACCAGGACGTGTTTGAGCTCGCCCTCCTCGAGGGCGGCAGCGGGGGCGATGCCTTCTCGCTCAGCGACGGCCGCGTCACGTTCCGCATCCTGCAGTGGGACATGCGCTTCTACGAAGGGATGGCGATCAAGCGTCCCGGTCCCGAGCACTTTGGCTTCCACGTCGAGGACCTGGAGGCGTTCAAGTCAGACGCCGCCCGGCTCGCGGGCGCGAACACCATGCTTGCGCCGGTCCCCCTCGGCGGCAGCGCGGAGTCCGATGTTCGCCGCCGCCTGTTCGAAAGCGGCGCCCAAGGCAAGTTCCAGCTCACCGACCCCGACGGCATCTGGACCGACGTGACGGACGAATGACGCCGCCAACCGAGCTCACACACATGCGGGAGGCCGTCGACAACAGCGGGTTTGGCCTGATTGGCCACCACGACCTGTACGTGGACGCCGCCGGCCTTGTTTATATGACCGACTGCGGGGCAGGTGGCCTCTACGTGCTGGAGCATCCCGGCTAATTTCCACCTAGCCGGGGTTGCGCTCGTGGTTGATGCCGGCGGCGCAGGCTACCCCTTCTTCAGCGCCTCCAGTTCCCGCTTAATCGACTCAATCTCCTGGCGTATCTGCTTCATCTCGACTCGGATCACCGCAAACTCTGACAGAGAAACCATCGAAATATCTCCTAGCCGCGTGTGGTTGCTACGCCCGGCGTGCAGCGCGTCGGATGCATGCTGCGTGCGCGGGGCGGCCCGATTCTACGCCGGACGGCCTCAGTCCGGCACCTTGTCGACGGGGGAGCCGACGAGCTCCCACCTGGCGCCGCGTGCGAAATAGCGGCAAAGGCCGGGCGTGCTCCCGAAGCCATTGGCCTCCAGGGCCGCTTCGCGTTGGCGAGAGTGCTGCCGGATTCACCACGTCGACCGAGTACCTGCGCCTGGCAGAGTCGTTCCTGGCGCGGGTTTCTTGACGCACCCTGGCCGTTGCTTGAGGCGTCTGCTAGCGTACGGCCACGGATGAGTACCCCACTGAAGGAGAATCCCCATGGGCACGTCACGCATGTATGCGGATGAGAATCTGGACACCACCTGGCAGGCAATCGACTTGGGCGAGCACCCTGATTGGCTGGAGGGATTCGACGCGACCAAGGTGCGTTTCGCGATCCGCCAGCCGCACGTGGAGCAGGATTGGCACTCCGCGCCCCAGCGCCAGTTCGTGGTCGTGCTCTCGGGCGGGCTGCAGATCACCTACCCGGACGGCTCGCAGAAGGTGTTCGGGCCCGGCGAGGCTCGGCTCATGGACAACATCACGGGCAAAGGCCACAAGACCATTGCGGCAGGCGACGAGCCCTGCATCACCATGACGGTGGCGCTGGCGGACCAAAAGCCGCGCGTCGGGGCGATCTAGGCCATGGCGCTGCCGAAGATAGCCGTATTCTCTGGGCCCCGGTCGACCATCGCCAACACGCCCGCGCTGGTCACGAGCAATAAGGGCCGGCTCGAGGGCGAGCGCGAGCTTGGCGGGCGGTTTGATCATCTGGTCGCCCAGACGCTGCACGAGCCGGTGACGGTGCGGATCAAGAAATTCAGCGCCCATCCCATGGAGCAGGACGCCGACGGCGTCTACGTGGACGACGGCAAGGACTACTTTGAGGTCACGCTCAACCCGGAGGACGGCCAGTACCTGCTGCCGTACATGGCGCGCCGCGCTGATGGCTCGCCAGAAGGCGCACCCTTCGAGTGGGGCGACCTCCAGGACGCTGCTATTGCGTACGGTGGGCGGCAGACCTTCTTTCCGGATGCGTCGGGTCTCTTCGAGCAGATTGACCGCACCATCGGCGGACGTGATGCGCAGGGTGAGGGTAGCGTGTTGAGCAGGCTCGCCGAATACGAATTCATCCGGGTGCTGCCGCCGGCGGGCTACACGAAACAAGGCGAAACAGCCGGAGCCGAATTCTTCCCCTATCAGCCGCGCCCCATGGGCAAATACCCTCCGGCGCACACCATGGCGAGGGTCGTGAACATGGTGCAGGCCGCGATGGCGTCGGGCGACTATGCGGGCGCCATCTGGCTCGAGGGCAGCCCGCACGTCGAAGAGACGCTGTTCTGGATGAGCCTCACGATTGATACCGACCTGCCGCTGGTGGGCATATCGGCGCAGCGCACGCATGGCGAGCTATCCAACGACGGCGACCGCAACATCGTGGACGCGGTCCGCTACGTGCTGTCGGACCAGGCTGATGGGCTCGGCGCTGTTGGGATGGTGGACGAGCAGATCTTCGCGGCACGCGTGTTCAAGAAGGGCGACGGCAGGCCTGGCGGCTATCGTGCTACCGGCGGGCACGGCGGGGTGCTGGGCTCGGGCCGCCCTCCCGCGAGGATATGGTACAAGCCTGCGTACAAGCACACGTCGAGCTCAGATCTGGCCGTGAACAGACTGCCGGCTGCAGTGCGCTTCCTCGCGTACGCCGACGACAGCGAGCCCACCGAGATTGCCATCAAGGATGCCGGCGGGAGGCTACGGGGCGATGCGATCGCGCAGGTGCACATCGTCAAGTACGGGCATTACATGGCCGAGGAGGACTCGGACGACCCGGACCTAGAGGTCGACATCATCGCGCGCATCAAGCGGGGACTCGACCAAGAGGCGGGTGCCGGCCCCAACGCATCGAGGTTCCACGGATTCGTCCTGGAAGCGGCCGCGGGCACCGGCTCGGCGCTGCGCAGTCAGGTGTCGGCGCTTGGCGTGGCGGCGTACAGCGGCATGCCGGTGGCTCGCGTGGGGCGAGGCGACCCGGAGGGGCCCATTCCGACCAACCCCAACGACCTGACCATCGAGGGCAACAACCTCGATGCCATCAAGGCTCGCGTGCTGTTGCGCGCGTCGATGCTGAAGCTGGGCCGCCTGCCGAAGGCGCGCGACCCGCGCAACCCGACGCCGAAGGAGCGGCAAGCGGCGCTCGCCAAGATCGCCGAGTACCAGGCCATCTTCGACACGCACTAGTGCTCGGAAGGCGAGGAGACCGGATGGCCAGGCGTTGACGATGGATGGACATGCCGATACGGCAGATCCACTCGATGGATCTGGTGCTTGGGGCGATCTGCCACGTGGTCACCGGCTGGTAGATGGCAGCCCGGTGACGCTTGCCGTGGGGCTGGCCGTGGCACTCGCAGGCATCGCGCTGGGCGCGTGGGTGGTGCGGAAGGCGGGAGATCAGAGAGTGGGGCATCCCCGCGCTCACAACGGACGGTCCGTACGCCTCTACGTGCAACCCTCCGTAGTCGCGTGAGGCATGCTCTGCGTGGGCGTCTCCATGCTCGTGACCGGTCCGTGAGTACTGGTGCTGCTCCCGTTCGTCCTGGCGGCCAACCACACGTTGGACGCTCACCGAGAGGGGGCGCGACTCGACGGTGCTGTTCGGCCATGCGTATCAAGCGTATCGCCGCAACCGCTGACGATACTTCTAGCGCGGACGAGAGCTACTTGCCATAGAACCGCCGCGCGTTCTCCCCGAGGATCATCTGCTTGTGCTCCTCCTGGAGATCGTCGCGTTGGAGAATCTCGTCGATCTCCTCCATGGCGTTGTCCATGGATATCTCGTGGGGGAAGTCGGAGGCGAACATGAACGGCTCCGGCCCCACGCGCTCGATCACGTAGGAAAGCGACCGCTCGTTTCCCTCGCACGTCACGAACAGCCTGCCGTCCCGCAGGTACTCCTCGGGTGAGCGCTTGAGGGCTAGGCCGCCGTATTCGACCTCGCGATCCATGCGGTCTAGCATCAGCGGGATCCACGCCGTGCCGCCCTCCATGAACCCGATGCGCACGGTCGGGAACTCATCGAGCGTTCCCTCGGCGATCATGCCGGCGAGCCCGTTCATCAACGGGATCGGCATGCCGAGCGCGCGCGACGTAGGGAAATTCGCCATGGTGTCGAAGCCCAGATGCTCATAGTTCCCCCCGTGGACAGCCAGCGGACAGCCAAGCTCCTCAGCCGCGCGGTACACGGGCCAGTACTCCTTCGAGCCGATGTGGCGCAGCAACCCGTTGGATGGAATCATGCCGCCGATCAGGCCGAGCTCGGTCACGGCGCGCCGCAGCTCGGCAACGGCACTATCCACGTCTTGCATGGGCAGCAGTGCAACGCCCTGGAGCCGCGGGCTCACCTTCAGGTACGTGTCGGCAAGCCAGTTGTTGTAGGCGCGGGCGTAGGCGGTGGCCCATTCGGGGAACATGACGCGGCCGAAGAACAAGCCCCGTGTTGGGAAGATTACCGTGCCGTCTGTGCCCGTCATCTCCAAGAACTCCAGCCAGCGCTCCGCAGTGGCCGGGATGAACGTCTTGGGGTCGGACGCGTACGCCGCGACGAGGGCCCCATGGAACTGGTCGAACATGGGCAGGAAGCCGCCACGGCTGGTGCGGTGTCTCGAATAGGGCTCCTCGAGAAACGCTGCGATGTCCGCTTCCGGCTCAAGGATGTGGCCGTCGGAGTCGAAATATCCCTTGCTTGCCATGAGGCACCTCCATGCATAGGATCGCGGCTGGCCCGGGCGCACGCTATTCCGTCCCGCAATATATGCTAACGCGCAGGCGCTGGATACACGGGCGCAGGCGTACGACACATGACCGGCGGGCAGGAGAGTACTCATGGCGAAGGGACAGCTTGACGGGAAAGTAGCGATCGTTACCGGTGCGGGGAGCAGCATTGGACTCGGCCGTGCCATGACGCTGGCATTGGTGGAGGCGGGTGCGCGCGTGGCGATGGTGGACGTGAACCAACAGGCGCTGGAACAGACCGCTGGCGACGCGCGCGAGCTAGGGGGCGACGATGCTGTTGCGACGATCGTGGCCGACGTGAGCAGCCCCGAGGACACGCAGCGCGCTGTGCGAGAGACGATCGAACAGCTTGGCGGACTGCACGTGTTGGTGAACAACGCAGGCATAAACCTCTACTCCAGCGGCCTGTCGGGCGAGTCCGCACAGCCTTTCTGGGAGGTGGATCCGGATGCGTGGCGCAAGGTGATCTCGGTCAACCTGAGCGGGCCGTTCCTCATGGCGCACGCCGCCGTCGGGCATCTGCTCGATCAGGGATGGGGACGCATCATCGGCGTGACCACGAGCCTGGACACCATGATCCGTGGCAAGAACACTCCGTATGGGCCAACCAAGGCCGGCCACGAGGCGCTGATGGCTGCCATCGCGCAGGAGGTCGAGGGCACCGGCGTGACCGCCAATGTGCTGGTGCCCGGTGGTGCCACTAACACCAACATGGTGAACATCGCCAACGAGAGCGACCGGGTGAAGCTGATCCAGCCCCAGGTGATGAGTGGGCCGGTGGTGTGGCTCGCCTCCGATGCGTCGGACGGCACCAACGGCATGCGGTTCATCGGCGAGAACTGGGACGACAGGTTGCCCATCGACGAGCGCGTGGCGGCGGCGAGCGCACCCACCGCGTGGCCTCAGCTCGGCCGATCGCCCCGCATGCACCCGTAGCGCAAGAAGAGTGGCATGACGAGTCGAAGTCAGCGGTCACCGGCCGCCGCGAGTGTGGGCACTGAATCCACGGCATGCGACCGCTGGATGCACTCCGTGATCCCACGTTCGTGTGGAACACGCACGGGCCTATCTAGCGCGGGCTTACTTCAACGATCTCGGTTGCAGATGTCCAAGGCCACGAGCGCGTAGAGCTGCGCAGCTTTCACCATGTCGGTGATCTCGATCTCCTCGATGCGCCCCTTGAACGTTTTCCCGCGAGGGCCGATCTTGACAGCGGGAATGCCCAGCTCGTTGTAGACGTTCGTGTCGGTCCAGATGCTCGCGCGGCGGGGTTTCTCGGGCTCGGGCTTGGTGGCGAACAGGTGCTCGTGCACGTCATTGATCGACCCGACGAGTGGCTCGACGCCTGCGCCCTCGTAGCCGCGCAAGGTGCGGTAGACCTCGATGTCGTACTCGAATCCGAGCCCGCGCAGCACGTCTTCCACATCGTACTGGACGCTTACCGGCTTCACCTGGGGCGGTATCCGTACGTCCAAATAGATGCTGCAGACGCCGGGGAAGTAGTTGGGCTTATATGGTGCGCCGCCCTCGATGGCGCCGACGTTGACCTTGGGCAGCATAGGTCCGGTGGGTGCTTGGTACACGTTTTCCGCCTCGAAGCGCTCGCCCCACTCCTCCAGCGCTTCCACCACCTTGGCCATCTTCACTACGGCATTCATCTCGATGGAGGGCTCGGTGGCGCGATCGCTGTTCCAGGCGGATTTGGCCTTCCCGAAGACCGTGATCTTGAGGTCGACCACGCCGTTCTGCGTCCAGATGATGTTGAGGTCCGAGCCGTCGGCCACCACCGCGTAGTCCGATTGCACGCCGTGGGTGAGCAGGTGGCGCGTGCCGATGCCCTCGCCGCGGTACTCGCTGCCCTGATAGGGACCAATGGGCGTGCGGGATATCTCTCCGACGACGGCCGCGAGAACCAAGTCACCCTTGAGGGTGACGCCGCTCCTGGCGAGGGCACTCGCCGCCGTCAGGAACGAGGCGAGGCCACCTTTCATGTTGGAGATGCCCAACCCGCGCACCTTGCCTTCCTCGATCCGGCCGCCCAGTACCTCGTTGGGGTCGATGGTAGTGATGAGGCTGTCCTGGTCCGTGCCCGTGAAGCTGGTGTCCATGTGTCCGTTGATCATAAGGCTGAGCCCTCCGCCCTTACCCTTGAGGACGCCCACGGCGTTGGGGCGCCCAGGCTCCACCTCCTGCCGGATGGGTTTCAGCCCGTGGCGCGCATACCACCCCAGGATGAAGTCGGCGAGATCCACCTCGTGGCCTGTGGGGCTCTGGATATTGACGATGTCGCAGGCCAGCTGGGCGAGCTCGCCAGGGTCGATCTGCTTCAGTACCAGCTCGGCGGCCGTCTTGTCGATTCCCATGGGTTCTTCTCCTTTAACCGGTTGGACGCAAATGTAGCGGTCATCGCTCTCCCTGGCAAAGCCTGCGCCTCTAAGGCTCACCACTTCAATTGACTCGAATCACCCTCCCGTTGATCCGTAGGGGTGAAGCACGCGAATACTGAACAGCACTATTCAATTGGTGGCAGCAGCCCAGATGGAACATGGGATGCAGATCAGGTGGGCAGCGCCATGGTGCTCATGGCCAAGCTCGTACTCGCGATGATGGCCGAAACCACGTTCTGGAAGTACGGCCGTGCATCCCTCTTCGGGATCGCCAGCCGGCTCATGGTGGTGGTCGTCTACAACCTGGGCTTCGCCCCCTACATCGTCACGGTTGCCAGCTAGTGTTCCTTACGCCTTCGCGTGTATCCCCTCGCCCTTCACGTAGTCGAACAAGTTCGAGACGTTCAGCTTCATGACACGGGGCGCCATGCCCTCCTGGCCCACGTCCATGGGGTAGCGGTCCGTCATGCCCATGAGCTGCTCGACGGCGTCGTCCTTGTCCATCCCGCGTTGGGCTGCTGTACGCACGTACTCCACCCACTCGCTGATGAAGCCGCCCTGCTCGTTGAGATAGTTCTTGTCGGTGAGGGGGCCGTGTCCCGGCACAAGCGTCTCTGCCGAAAGGCCCCGTAGGTCCTCCAGCGCCTGTAACCACAGGTCGGGGTCACCCTCCTGGATCCACATCTGCACCTTGCAGAATATGTTGTCCGAAGTGAACACGACCCCTTCGTCCTCTACCACAATCGCTGCCTGGTAGGGAGTGTGGCCCGGCATGCCGATGGTCCGGAAAGTGTGGTCGCCCACGTGCAGCGTCATGCCCTCCTCGAATGTGATGATGGGTACGTTCAGCTTGTAGCCCTCCAGCAGTCGCGCCTCGTCGTCGCCCATGGTGGCCACGCGAGACAGGTGTTGGGGTAGATCCGTCTCGAACATGCGCGTGCGCACGCCGGCATGTGCCACGACCGGTACGTCGAAGTACGCGTTCCCGGTCCAGTGATCGCCGTGGGGCTCCGTGTTGATGATGTAGCGTAGCGGACCATGGCGCTCGATTTCCGCCTTCAGCTTGAGCGCATCGCTGGGCTTCTGGGGGCTGTCAATCATCACGACCCCGTCCGACGTGGTGACAAAGCCATGGTTGCAACCGCGCAAACCCGTTTCGACGTATACGTTGCTGGTCACCTGTTGCATGCCGACCTCCCCCCTGTCTTGCTCGTGCGTGGGAGTGTACCATCGCGATGCGAGAAGTCGTTTCCAGTAGAATGCCACGACACGTTCGCTACGGCGGAGCGGCGGAAACGGCAATTCTCAGCCCCGCGTGGCCAGGCGCAAAGCAAATCCCGCAAGCCAAATCGCCGCACGGCGGCTTTAGTCCGGAGCCGAAGCACAACGCGTAAGGCGCACAGTCAAACAGGAGCCCCTCATGTATGACCTGCTGATCAAAAATGGACGTATCGTCGACGGCTCGGGCATGCCGTCGTATCTTGGTGACGTGGCGATCAAGGACGGTATGATCGTCGAGATCGGCCACCTGGACGGCGAGGCTAAGCAGGTGATCGACGCCAAGCACCGCGTGGTATCCCCGGGTTTCATCGACAACCACTGCCACTTCGACGCGCAGGTCACGTGGGATCCGCTGTGCACCTTCTCGCCAAGCCACGGTGTGACGACGGTGATTTTCGGCAACTGCTCCCTCGGTTTGGCGCCGGTCCGCCCGGACGATCACGAAGCGCTGGCCATGATGCTGTCGCGCGTAGAGGCGATTCCCATAGAGAGCCTCCGGCAGGGAGTCGAGTGGGGTTGGGAGACCTTCCCGCAGTACCTCGACTTCATCGAGCGCCGCCTGGGCGTGAACGTGGGCGTGCTCATGGGGCATTCAGCGGTTCGGCGCTACGTCATGGGCGACGACGCCTACGAGCGCGAGACGGCCACCGGAGACGAGATGGAGGCGATGAAAGAGATCGTGCGCGATGGCATTCGTGCCGGAGCGCTCGGGCTCTCGTTCGACCGCAACAAAGGCCACCTCGACCTGGAGGGCCGGCCCATCCCGGGGATCGTCGCGCCGATTGAGGAGATCTACGACCTCGCCTCTGCGCTTCGCGGCCTGTCCGCCGGCGTCATGCAGTGCGGCTCGGCCTATCCGTTGGAGATTCGCGAAGGCTTCGCCACGAAGCTGGGGGAGCTCTCGGGACGACCCGTCGTCTACAACCAGCTCGTCTACAACGCCAAGTCGCCCGACACGTGGAGGCAGCATCTCAACATCGTGGAGCAGGGGATCAATGATGGGAACCGCGTGTACCCGGTCGTCAACCCGCGCCCGCAGGCGTCGCGCTTCACCATGAAGGACGGCCAGATCTTCGACCGCATGCCCACGTGGCGCACCGTCATGCTCGGTACGCCGGAAGAGAAACTCGCGTCGTTCACGGACCCGGAGATGCGGCAGACGCTGCACGACGAGGCGGTGGACGACAAGGATCTGCCCGTCACGGCGCAGCCGATCAACTGGAAGGGCATCTTCGTGACCCGGGCGGTGCTCGAAGAGAATCGGTGGATGCAGGGTAAAAGCATCGCTCAGATCGCCGAGGAGCTGGACAAGGACGTGCTCTACACGCTCCTCGATCTGGTGGTGGAGGAGAACCTGTCCACCAGCTTCCGCAACAGCCAATCCGGCGGTGACGACGACGTCATGGCCGAGATGCTCCAGAGTCCCTACACCATGATCGGGCTGTCGGATGCCGGAGCGCACGTCAAGTTCGAGGCCGGCTACGGCTACAGTTCGATCGTGCTTGGCCACTGGGTGCGCGACCAGCACGCCATCAGCCTGGAAGAGGCGATTCGTAAGCTGACGTTCATGCAGGCGGCGATGTTCGGCATGAGCGACCGCGGTCTGATACGCCCCGGCATGGCGGCCGACATCGTGGTGTTCGACCCTGAAGAGATCGCGGTGGAAGAGGTCGACGAGGCCTACGACCTTCCTGGAGGGCTCATGCGCCTTCGCCAGGAGGCACGCGGCGTCGACTGCACGATCGTCAACGGCCGGGTGCTGATCGAGGGCGGAGTGCACACCGGGGCCTACCCCGGCCGTGTGATGCGCGGGTACGCTGCGGCAGCCGTCTAAGGTCCCGTCGATAGTTGTCAAGTTAGATTGCCCCAGCAGCGGTCGTGTGTCTTTTCCCCCGATCGCCGTCGTGACCAAAGTTAAACAGGAGGATGTTGATGCCAGAAGCAGTACGTACTGCACACGCCGTGTGGAGCGGTGATCTCTTGTCCGGTGCCGGGACGGTGAGCGCGACATCCAGCGGGCTGTTCACAGGCCTGCCGGTAAGTTGGGCCTCGCGGACGGCGGCGGTGGACGGCCGCACGAGCCCGGAGGAGCTGCTGGCGGCGGCCCATGCGTCCTGTTTCTCCATGGCCCTCTCGGCGGGACTCGGCAAGGCGGGCACGCCACCAACGAAGCTGGAGGTGGGCGCCTCGGTGACGTTCGTTCAGATCGAGGGCGGCTGGAAGGTGTCGTCCAGCGCGCTGACGGTCGCGGGCACGGTTCCCGGCATCGACGCAGCTGCGTTCCAGGCGGCGGCCGAAGGGGCCAAGGACGGCTGCCCCATCTCGGGCGCCCTTAAGGGCAACGTTGAGCTGAGCGTGGCGGCGACGCTTGAGCAGTAGGCGAACCGGTCGGCAGTAGACGAAGCGGCGGTCGGCTCATAGACTCCGCCGTGCGCCGTATGGCGGCGCTGGTGCGAGCGCCGCGCCAAGGCGTCGTGCAAGTCCCCATACTCCCTCCAGCAACTTAAGGAGCACGTCCATGGCGACCAAGACCCCAACCACGGAATGGCAGGAACCCGAGGATCAAGCGAAGAAGTCAGGGTTGGGCAAGTGGGGCAGGCCCAGCCAGCCGTACGATCTGTTCATGGACGAGCAGGGCATCCCCATATTCCGCGGCATCGGTGTGAACAAGGTGCAGGACCTGACGCTGGCACCATGGAAGCGCATGGGTGGCAACGGCACGTTCATCCAGCTCTGGGGTACCGAGGGCAAGTGGGGCATGTACGTGGTGGAGATTCCACCAGCGGGCGCGCTCAACCCCGAGAAGCACCTCTACGAGGAGATCTACCTGGTTGTCGAGGGCAGGGGCTCGACCGAGGTCTGGCGCGACGGCTCCAACAAGAAGAGCACCTTCGAGTGGTCGAAGGGCTCACTGTTTACGATACCCATGAACACGCAGCATCGTTTGGTGAACGCGACCTCGGGGGGCGCGCTCCTGCTGGCCGGTACTACGGCGCCGCCTGTCATGAACCTCTTCCAGTCCCAGAACTTCATATTCAACACGCCGTACGACTTCACCGACCGATATGACGAGAGCAGCGACTACTACAAACCCAACGACGATATCGAGCCCGACCCGGTTCGGGGCCTGGCCATGCGGCGCACCAACATCATGCCGGACATCATCAACACTGAGCTGCCCATGGACAATCGTCGCTCGCCGGGCTACCGGCGAGTCGAGCCGTTCATGTCGGGCAACAAGTTCTACCTGTGGATCGGCCAGCACGAGCGTGGGCGCTACTCGAAGGCTCACGCCCACGGCTCGGCCGCGGTGCTCATCTGCCTACGCGGCAAGGGCTATACGTACACGTGGCCACGGGCGCTTGGCATGCACCCCTGGGAGGACGGCTTCGCGGATCAAGTGCGCAGGCAGGACTACGAGCCCGTGGGGATGGTGACAGCCGCGCCCATGACCGGGGACTGGTTCCACCAGCACTTCGGCATCGCACCCGACGACTTTCGCCTCACTGCCTGGTTCGGACCGCACGCCCCAGGACGCGAGGCGGGTGTGCCGGGCGAAGAGGACACCGACAAAGGTGCCATCGACGTGGACCAAGGTGGCGCCGCGATCCCGTATCGCCTCGAGGACCCCTACCTGCGCAACGAGTTTGCTGACGAGCTGCGCAAGGTGGGCGTCGAGTCCCGCATGGACGAGGCGTTCTACCAGTAGGAGAGGCGCGTGCCCTCCTGCGCACCAAACTCGGCTCAGACCAGGGTAGTATCGTCATGTGCAGGCGATCCTTTCTCCGCCGCCCTATCAGCCGCCATTGAGGCAAGAGCATGACGCAAAGCCCCCAGCGCGAAGGCTTCTCTGGAGCCGAGCGATCCATGATGGACGAGGACGAGCTGCAACTCACCAGCGTGGGAGTGGATATCGGCTCGTCCACTTCGCATCTGGTCTTCTCACGCCTGGAGCTGGAGCGGCAGAACACCCGCTATGTCATCGTGAAGCGCACCGTGTTGCGCGAGTCGGAGATCCTGCTCACGCCCTACGTCGATGACGGCACGACGATCGACGCGGACGCCCTGGGCAGCTTCATCGACGCCCAGTACGAGGCCGCGCAGCTCTCACGCGACGACGTGGATACGGGCGCGCTGATCCTGACCGGTGTGGCCGTGCTGCGGTCCAACGCGCGTGCCATCGGCGAGCTGTTCGCAAGCGAGGCGGGCAAGTTCGTGGCGGTGAGCGCCGGCGACGGCCTGGAGGCAACGATGGCGGCGCACGGGTCCGGCGCCGTGCGCGAGTCCGCACGAGCCGGCGGCGTCGTGATGAACATCGATATCGGCGGCGGCACCAGCAAGGTAGCAATCTGCGAAGCCGGCCGCGTGCACGAGGTCACGGCGGTCGATGTCGGAGCACGACTGATCGCATTCGACGGCGGAGGTGTTGTCACTCGCGTCGAGCATGCGGGCCGCCTGCATGCCAAGGAGGCTGGCTACGACGTAGAGGTGGGCACCCGCCTGTCCATGCCAGACATGCAGGACATCGCGAAGGTCATGGCCGATCGGCTGATGGAGGTCGTTAGCCTCGCCGGTGTAACCGATGCGACGAAATCGCTGCTCCGACTGCCCGAGATCGGTTACCGCGGCCAGATGGGATCGGTCATCTTTTCGGGCGGCGTGTCGGAGTTCCTGTATGGGCACGAGCCTCGCGAGTTCGGCGACCTCGGCCTCCTGCTGGCAAAGGAGGTCAAGTCGCGCGTCCCGTCGCTGGGCGCCGTGTTGATGGTGCCGGAGGCTGGCATCCGCGCGACCGTGATCGGCGCATCGCAGTACACGATCCAGGTGAGCGGCAGTACCATCTACATATCGCCCCAAGACGCGGTGCCGATCCGCAACGTTCCCGTGGTCGCGCCGGATTTCGACCTCGAGGCGGAGGAGCTGGACCCATCGGTCATCACCCAAGCGGTTCGCACCGGGCTGACGAGGCTCGACCTGCTGGAAGCTGACTCCCCGGTGGCCGTCGGCTTCCACTGGGGGGGCTCGGCCACGTTTTGGCGCTTGGACGCCTTCTGCCGTGGCGTTGCTGAGGCCATGGCCCCCGTGCTCGCCAATGGCCATCCGCTGGTGCTCGTCAGCGACGGTGACATCGGCGGGCTGATCGGCCTCCACCTGCGTGAGGAGGTACAGCTCTCGAGCGCCGTCGTCTCGATCGACGGCATTGAGCTCGTGGAGTTCGACTACGTAGACATCGGAGCGCTCATCCCCAGCTCAGGCGCAGTGCCCGTCGTAATCAAGTCGCTCGTGTTCCCCGGCTCGGCCGGGGGCTAGGCGCGGCCGAGGCACACGCCTGGGTTAGAGTTAGGCCAGCCAAAGGACCTCATCGGAGATGATTTCGCGATGCGCTATCGCAAGCTCGGGAACACGGACATGAACGTATCGGTGCTGGGAACCGGCGGCTATCCGTTCGGACCGCCGCTGCTGGGACAGGCCGAGACTACGGCGGTCGTGGGCGCAGCGCTGGAGCAAGGGATCAACTTCTTCGACACGTCGGACGTGTACGGGCAGGGCCAGTCCGAGGATCTGCTGGGTGTGGCGCTGAAGGGAAAGCGCGAGCAAGTGTATCTCTCCACCAAGTTCAATCTGCGCAACCTCGGCGGCCAAACGCCACGGGAGCGCATCTTCGGCCGGTGCGAGGAGGCGTTGCGCAAGCTCGGTACGGACCACATCGACCTGTTCCAGGTGCACTACTCGTCGCCAGAGGTTCCGCATGAGGAGCTGATTGGCCCCATGTCCGAGCTGGTGGAGCAAGGTAAGGTGCGCTACATAGGCAATTGCAACACCGCATCTTGGCGCTTCCACGAAGAGATGACCGTCGCGCGTGAGCGAGGCATGGCGAACTTCGTTTCCACGCAGAACCATTTCAGCATGCTCTACCGACACGCCGAAGTGGACCTACTTCCCTTCTGTCGTGCCTACGGTGTGTCGCTGCTTGCCTATTTCCCTTTGGCGGGGGGCTGGCTCACTGGCACGTACCGTCCCGGAGAGCCGCCGCCGGTGGGCAGCCGCGCCGACAAAGTGCCCACGGGCATCGTCACCCGCCTGCGCTCGGAGCGAGTCGACACACTGCTGCCACAGCTCGAGTCGTTCGCGGCCGAGCACGGGCACACCATCACCGAGTTGGCCCTCGCATGGGTGCTGTCGCACGAGGAGGTCGCTTTAGCGCTCACGGGGTTCGATCGCCCAGAGCACGTGGCCACGAATGCCAAGGCGGTGGATTGGCAGCTGAGCGCCGAGGAGCGCGCTGAAGTGGATGCCATCACCGATTGGTGGGAGGGCAAGGATGCGATGATCGACAGCGCGGACCCTCCTGGGCGGCCGGGGGCGTAGCCGGTGGGCCGCTGGTACATGGTCCGCCACGGCGAGACGTCCTGGAACGCGGAGGGCCGCATCCAGGGACAGACCGACATCCCGATGCACGACGGAGGCAGGGAGGCGGCCTGGCGGACAGGCGTCCGGCTTGCAGACATACGGTTCGATGCGGTGTATGCCAGCGACCTCAGCCGCACGCGGGAGACGGCGGAGCTAATCCTGGCCGCACAGACGGCTGCGCCTCCGCCCATAGTGACCACGCCCGAGCTGCGGGAGATATTCTTCGGCGCGCTGGAGGGGCTCACCACCGATGAGCTCGAGGCCGTCGACCCACGAGCCGCACGCCCACAGCGCGCTCGCGACTTGGACTACGCGCCAGCGGGCGCCGAATCATTCCGCAACCTGCTGGACCGCCTCGGCGCTTTTGGGGCGGAGCTCGAAGCGGCGCATGCCGGGAACGATCTCCTGGTGGTCGGCCACGGTGGCTCGCTGCGGGCGCTGATCATCACGCTGCTCAAGCTTCCCTACGACGCGCTGTGGCGCTTCCGTGGGCTCCAGCCGGCCAGCCTATCGGTGGTGATTGTCGAAAACGGCATCGCGTCGCTGACCACATGGAACGACATCGGCCACCTGGCCTAAGGCCGCGCTCCCCGTCGAGGAGCCTGATACCTCGGTGCAGGCCGCGTACGCGAGAAATCCTACCGAGGTACGTGTTCGCCCTTGCCCGTTGGCTGGTTGCATAGAGAGGCCGACTGCTAAGTCCGGCCGAAGCCTGCGAGCGATGCGTTCTGAACGTTCAATTGCGGCGACCGGGTCACGAGGTTCGCTGCGTCGAGTGAGGGTGATACTGGGGGCGTTATTCGCATCCGTGTCCCGCCAGGCGCATGGCGCGCGATTGGGGTTATCGCATCGAGTGAGACAGCGGAGGAACAACGACCGTGTGGTGGGAAGAGGTTCTGCCGGTCACGCAGGCCGCCTAGCAGGCTCGGTCAGCCGCGCCCAATCGTGGCGCCTGGTATACTCGCGATAGCAACATCGATCCAGGTGTACCCATGCCCCGTATTCCCAAGCCGAAGAAAGAGAAGAAACCGGAAACCACTGCCGAGTTCGTCGATCGGATGAACAGGCAGGACATCAAGCGCAGCGGTCTGAAGCTCCGCTTCGGATTCACCAAGCGCACCCGCTAGCCGCGCCCGTGGCTCAGGAGGCACCATGGTGCAACCATTTGAGCTAACAGTCACGCAGGCCGCGTCCGAGATTCGTGCCAGCCGCCTGTCTCCTGTCGAGCTCCTCCAGTCGCTGCTCGACCGTATCGACGCGCTTGAGCCGTCACTGCAAGCATGGGCAACGCTGGTGCCGGAGCAGGCGCTGGAAGCAGCCCGCCGTGCCGAACAGGAGATGCGTAGCCACGGACCCCGCAGCGTCATGCACGGCATCCCGTTCGGGGCCAAGGACATTTTCGATACTGCCGGGATCCGCACAGCGGCCGGCTCCAAGATATGGGCCGACCGTGTCCCGGACGCCGACGCTGCATCGGTCGCATACCTGAAGAGCGCTGGTGGCGTGCTGCTGGGCAAGACCCACACGACGGAGTTCGCGGACGGCGATCCCGCGCCGTCGCGCAATCCATGGAACGCAGCACATACCGCGGGAGGGTCGAGCACCGGCTCGGGCGTTGCCGTTGCCGCTCGCATGGTGCCGGCGGCGTTTGGCTCGCAAACCGTGGGCTCCGTGCTCCGGCCCGCGTCGTACAACGGCGTGGTAGGCCTCAAGCCGACCTTCGGCCGCATCAGCCGCCGTGGCGTAATCCCAATGGCGTTCAGCTTCGACCATGTGGGCCTGCTCGTGCGCAGCGTCGAGGACGCAGCTGCGCTGCTTGGGCTGCTTGCCGGGCGGGACGATGAGGATCCGGAGAGCTCTCATGAACCTATGGGAGACTACCTCGCTGCAGTTGTGCAACCACCCACCACGGTCCGCTTTGGACTGGTGCGCACGTGGTTCTTGGCTGAGTCGGACGCCGAGACGCGGCTGCGCATCGAGGAAGTCGCGCAGGAGCTCGCCAAGGCGGGCGCCGAGGTCGTGGAGGTGAATCCCGGCATAGACTTCGGACTCGCCTATGAGCAGCATCGGGTCATGCAGGAGGCCGAGATGGCACAGTGGCACGAGCCGCTGTACACCGGCAACGAGCACCTGTACGGGCCGAAGATCAGCGTGTACCTGCGGAACGGGCTCTCCCATTCGGCGACGCGGTACGTGGCCGCGGCCGCCTACCGGCGCGAGGCGCAGCGCCTGGCGAAGGCAACGTTGGAGAACGTGGACGTGCTGCTGATGCCCACCAACTCGGCGCCGGCTCCGGCGGATCTGACGCAAACAGGGGACACGCGGTTCCAGAGCTTGTGGAGCTACATCGGCTTCCCCAGCATCTCTATCCCCATGGGGCTAGCGGGCAATGGCATGCCGCTGGGCTTGCAGATGGCGTGCGGCCCGTTCGAAGAGGCGAAGCTGTTGAGCGTGGCCCGCTGGGCGGAGGAGGCGCTCGGTATCGAGCTCAACCCACCCGTTTAGGCATCGCGCGACGCCTTAGTCCAGAGCTACGGCGAAGCGTAAACGGACAATCAAACTACGCGGTTTGACGCGCGGACGCCTGTTCGGGAAGCTCGTCGTCGAACTCGTTGGCCGGCGCGTCTTCGCGCTCGATGCCGGAGGCAACGATGGAGCGGTGCAACTCCACCTGCTTGGCGTAGAGCCCGCCAAGGGCAACAAGCTCGTCGTGGCTGCCCTGCTCGACGATGCGTCCTTGGTCCATGACGACGATGTTGTCGGCGTTGCGGATCGTGGATAGTCGGTGCGCAATCACCACTGCAGTGCGTCCCTTGAGCAGCGTGCCGATTGCCTGCTGGATCATCTGCTCGGTTTGCGTGTCCACGTTGGCCGTGGCCTCGTCGAGGATGATGATGTGCGGGTCTGCGACCAACGCGCGGGCGAAACTGATGAGTTGGCGTTGACCCAGGCTCATGTTGCCTCCGCGCTCCTCCATCATCGTGTCGTAGCCATCCGGGAGGCTCATGATGGGGTCGTGGATCCCCACGGCGACTGCGGCGTTCTCCACATCCTGGTCGGTGGCTTCGGCGTGGTTGTAGCGGATGTTGGCACGAATCGTATCGGAGAACTGGAACGGCTCCTGCAGCACGATGCCCATCTGGCGGGCCAGCGAGTTGCGCGTGACGGCCCGGATGTCGTGCCCGTCGATGGTGAGGCTGCCGTCGGTGACGTCGAAAAAGCGTGAGAGCAGTGCAACCATCGTGGTCTTGCCCGCGCCGGTTTTGCCTACCAAGGCGACCGTTTGGCCTGCCTGGATGTCCAGGTCCACGTTATCGATGACGCGCCGCCCCTCGATGTACTCGAACGATACGTGGTCGTAATGGATCGCGCCTTGGATGGCTGGGATTGCCCCGGCGTTGTCCGAGTCGTACAGGTCGGGCTCGACATCGAGCAGGTCGAAAATACGGGCGCCGGAGGCCATTGCCCGCTGAAGCTGCGTGAACTGCTGCGTGAGGCTCCTGATCGGGTCGAAGAAGCGTTGGATCCAGAGCGTGAAAGCAACAAGGAAGCCTGCCTCGATGTGCCCGCTCGTCACCATCTGACCGCCCACCACGATCGCGGCGGCCAGGCCGAACGCCATGAATATCTCGACTGTCGGCATCAGGGATGCGGAGAGCTTCGCGGCGAACAGGTTGGTGCGCAGGTGATGGCTGTTCAACTCGTCGAACTGGACCAAGTTCGTCGCCTGCCGATTCATGCTCTGTACGACCCGCACCCCAGTGAGGTTCTCGGCGAGGGAGCCGTTGACTTGGGAGATGGCGATGCGGACACGGAGGAACGCCGGCCTCGCATACCGCTGCCACACGAACACGATCACCGTCAGCACAGGGATCGACGCGAGGGAGACCAGCGCGAGCTTCCAGTCGATCACGACCATGATGGCCACGATACCGACCAGACTGAGCAGGTCGGCGATGGATACGACCAGGATGTCCAAGAACTCTTGGAGCTGATATACGTCGTTCTGCGCGCGGGACATGACCGAGCCAACCTTGTTCTTGTTGTGGAACGACATTGGCAGCCGCTGCAGGTGTGAGAACAGATCGTTGCGAAGGTTGAAGATCACCTTCTGGCTGACGGTAGCTAGCACGAACTGGTGGCTGAAGTTCGCAACGAAGTGGATCACTAGGACGGCGATGAAGAAGTAGCCGACCATGTTCAGCGCATCGCCATCGCCATCGGTCGCACCCCGGATGCCCACGGCGATCAGCAGGGGAATGGCGATGGTCATCAGGGTATAGACGATCACGCCCAATAGGCTGAGGCCGATCTGTGCCTGGTACGGTAGTCCGTAGGCGGCGAGCCGCACCACCACGCGGTTGTCGTAGAGCTTCTTGCCGTCCTCGTCAATGTCGCCTGCTTGAGACGACCGGGTCCAGTTACCGCTGCCGGCCATTCCACCCATCATGAGTGCACACCCCTTGCCGGCCGGACAGAGGGCGTGGCCTGGTGGCCGTTGAGGTTGGTCGCGTACTGCAGCTCGGTGAGGTGTGTGAAGAGGCCGCCGGTCGCCATTAGCTCATGCGGAGTGCCCACCTCAGCGATCTTCCCGCCCTCGAGCACCACGATCCGTTGTGCGTGCTGGATGGACGAGAGACGATGGGCGATGATGAAGGTTGTGCGCCCCTTGACCACCTCTTCCATGGCCTGCTGGATGCTCGACTCGGTGCCTGCGTCTACGCTTGCCGTCGAGTCGTCGAGCACGAGGACCGGTGGGTCGAGGATAAGCGTACGCGCGATGGATAGCCGCTGGCGCTGACCACCCGAAAGCGTCGTGCCGCGCTCGCCGATGAGGGTCTCGTAGCCCTCGGCCATGGCCATAATCTCGTCGTGCAGCTGCGCCGTCTTGGCCGCTGCCATCACTTCGTCGATCGTGGCGTCCTCTTTGCCGTAGGCGATGTTGTCGCGGACCGTGGCGCTGAACAGGAACACGTCTTGCTGCACGATGCCGATGACGCTGCGCAACGACGCTAGCGTCACGTCCCTCAAGTCGTGGCCGTCCACGGTGATCGCACCTTCGTCCACGTCGTAGAAGCGCGCGAGGAGGTTCATCATCGTCGACTTGCCGGAGCCGGGGGCACCCATAATCGCGACCGCCTCGCCGGCCTTCACAGCGAGATGGATGTGCTCTAGGGTGGGCCGCCCTGCGTAGGAGAACGAAACGTCGTCGAACCGAACGTGGCCCGTGACGTCGGTGAGTGGGCTTGCGCCCGGCCGCTGCTGCACCGGCGACTCGGCGTCCAGTACGTCGAACAGCCGCTCACCCGCCGATATGGCGCGAGCGAATGTGTTCACCAGCATGCCGACCATGCGAATCGGCTGCACCAGCAGGCTGATGTAGAAGAAGAACGACGTCAGCTCACCGATTGTCATTCGGCCATCGACGACCGCATTGCCGCCGACCCAGAGGATCATTGCCGTGGAGCCCCAGAAGATGCCTTGCATGAGCGACGAGTTCATCGCCTGCTTCTGCCTGGCCGATAGCGTCCAGTCGTACACTTCTTGGTTCTTGGCTTCGAACTTGCCCTCTTCGTGGCGCTCGGCACCGAAAGCCTTGACCACCCTCTGGCCGTCGAGGTTCTCCTGAAGAACGGTCGTCAAGTGGCCCATCTCAACCTGCGCCTGGCGCCACAGCCAACGCATGTGCGTGCTGGCGATGACCGCCCGGATCGCGATGATCGGCACGAACGCCAGAGAGAGCAGGCCGAGCCGCCAGTCCGTGTAGATCATGGCCACGGCAGCGCCGATTACGAGGAAGATGATCTGGCCCGAGCGCACGAGGCCCATCTGCACGAAGTTCCGCATCATCTCCACATCGACGGTCGATTTGGACATGAGGTTGCCGGTGTGCTCTTTGTCGTGGTACGCGAAGCTTAGGTGCTGGAGCTTGTCGTAGATCATGTTGCGGATGCGGTAGGACACACCCTGCGAGAGAGCCTCGGCGAGATAGAGGTTCCAGAAATTGAAGAAGCCGCGAAGCGTGATCACGCCCACGATTAGCAGGCCCACCATGAGCAGCTCGCTGGAGGTTGCTGCGGGGCTGCCATCCGCGGGCAACGCCCCATCGACGGCATTACCAATCAGGGCGGGTAGGGTCAGGAAGAATCCAGTGGCGAGGAGAAGGGCCACCCAAGACCCGATCATGTTCAATCGGTCCTGGGCGGCGAGCTTCGTTATTCTCCAGAGGATACGCATAGGCAAGAGGACGGCGGAATCGCTGAAACGCGGACTCCCGCGCAGCAAACCTTCGTACTTATTATAAGTGCCACCGGTCGATTAGGCCAGGTGGATTTCGTGCTCGTTGAGCATCGAATGCTAGAATCCAAGGAAAGCTTGGGGGGTCGGGCACATTGCGTGGACAGTCGGTGATGCCTTACGGGCTTCGGCCCATGGACTGGGACGACCTGGATCAGGTGGCCTCGATGGAGAAAGAGGCATTTCCGACCCTATGGCCTCCCACATCGTACCGCCGGGAGATGAAGAACAAGCTGGCGGAGTACACCGTCTGCGTGCAGGATGGCGAGTACGTCACCGTCGAGAACAAGTCGGGCAAGCGCCGCCTGTTCGGGCTGCTGGGCCGCCGGCGTGGAGAGCCCACGGTGCTGCACCGGCAGATGCTGATCGGGTTCGTCGGGCTGTGGTTCATGGCGGGCGAAGCCCACATCGTAGCCATTGCCGTGCGTGAGGGCTACCGCCGCCGTGGGCTCGGAGAGCTGCTGCTGATCGGGGCAATCGAGATGGGCCTGCGCCGCGGGCAGCAGGTCGTCACGCTGGAGGCCCGCGTCTCGAACGAGGCGGCCAAGGCGCTCTATGCAAAATACGGCTTCAAAGAGGTCGGGCTGCGCAGGGGCTACTACTCCGATAACAACGAAGACGCCGTGATCATGAGCACCGACAAGCTCACCTCAGAGGCGTTCCAGGCCATGTTCGACGAGCGCCGCGAGGCATTCGACGAGCGCTACGGCGAGGCCGACCGCCTCTACATGTAAGGCAGAGTGCAACCCTGCACCGACTCGCTTCCGCATAACGATAGCTACCCCCGATCGGCGTGGTCGCGCCATTTAGTCGGGAGCCGTCAGGCGCACAGTCAAACCCTGCTGATAGAATCCGGCTCCATGCTGCGTTTCCTTTTCGTCCGTCATGGAAGAACCCCCTGGAACGTCCAAGGCCGCGTGCAAGGCGGAGGCGGCCTTGACGAGGTCGGCCGCGCCCAGGCTGTCGCGCTTGGCGAAAGGCTGAGCAGCGAGCCGATCAGTGCCATCTACGCCAGCCCAGCGCTACGCGCACGGCAGACGGCCACGGCCGTCGCCCGTCGTCACGGGCTTAAGGTACGCCAGCGATCGCTGCTGCGGGACATGGACTACGGGAAGATTGCCGGCGCGCTGCTGTCCGACGCGGAGGCCCGCTACCCGGACCTGGTCAAGCGCTGGCGTACCCGCCCCGATACGGTGCAGTTCGAGGGTGGCGACAGCCTCGATGATTTGCGCCGGCGCATACAGCGCTTCATTCGGGAGACCGTCACGGCGCATGGCTCTGGTACGGTGCTCGCCGCGACGCATGATTCGCCGGTGCGCGTGGTGGCATCGCTCGCGCTCGGCATCGACGACTCGCACCACATGCAGCCGGAGATGCGTGTGCCCCTGGCCTCGCTGACCGTGCTCGAGGTCGATGGCGGGCTGTTGCATCTGGCGCTCCGCCACGACGAGGCGCACCTTGAGGGCATCGTTGCCTAGCACGCCGAAGCGGCGCAAGCGCCCGGCCAAGGTGCTCCAGCCGCGCAGCGTTCGAGGCATCATGCCCTACACCCCCGAGGAAGCGTTCCACATACTCGCAGCCGCCTACGGCTCCGTTGCGTGGCGGCCGCGCCTCGACGGCACCTCGGAGCTCGTGTGGACGATCCTCTCTCAGCACACCTCCGACCTGAACGCCGGGCGCGCCTTCGACGCGTTGGTCGCACGCTACCCTGACTGGCAGCAGGTGGTGGATGCGCCGGTGGAAGAGCTGACAGAGGTGATCCGTCACGGGGGGCTTGCCCGCCAGAAAGCACCGCGCATACAGGCCGTGCTGGTGGCGGTCCGAGAGTACGCGGGTGACTACGACATCTCGTTCTTGGCAGAGACACCGCTCCAGCAGGCAAAGGCATGGCTGCAGACCCTGCCCGGCGTAGGCCCGAAGACGGCAGGCGTGGTGCTTGCCTTCGCCATGGGCATGCCAGCCATGGCCGTCGATACGCACATCCATCGCGTCTCGCTGCGCCTTGCGCTGATCGGCCCGAAGGTGAGCGCCGACGAGGCCCACGACGTGCTCGAGCGCGCCATCGCGCCCGATCTGGTGTTCGGGTTCCACGTGTATGTGATCAACCACGGTCGTCAGATCTGCAAGGCACAGCGGCCGCTGTGTGGGCACTGCGTGCTGTCTAGCCGCTGCCCGTCGTGGGCACTCTACGCAAAACCTGGCGATGATCGCGAACCCGAGCCCGGCCTGCTCTATGGTCTTGCGATGCCATGACCAAAGCCGTGGACGTCCCCAGCAGTGCGCTCCGCCAGCAGATCGAGGAGCTGTTGGTGCGCCTCTGTGCCGAGCACGGCATCGCCCCGGTGCCAACGCTTGAGTGGTCGACGCGCATGCGCCATCTGCTGGGCCGCGCGTTCCTGCGCGAGAATGTCATTCGTCTCTCGGCGTGGCTCAGCGACGAGCAAGCAGCCGGCACGTTGCGGCACGAGCTTGCTCACATCGCGGCACGGAGTGGAAGGAGGCACAAGCCTCACGGCCTGCACTGGCAAACATGGGCCGAGCGCTTGAGCGCCGAGCCTCGCGCGACCGCCCGCTCCGCTCCCGCGAACGCGCCGGCCCGTTCGGGCAACGCGATGCAATGGGCACTGGAGTGCCCAGGATGCGGGCTCCGGGTTGTCCGCCAGCGCTTGTTGCGTGGGTTGTACCATCGCGACTGTGGTCCGCGGAACGGCAAACTCGTGCGCGTCGACCGCATGCCACGGGACGCGGCACTGTCCTGGGCTGTGGAGGCGAAATGAACCCAGAGCCGCCGGCTGTGACGTAGCTTCTGTCGTATCCCGACCCGAACACCATCATGCGATGAGGCGGCTCTCTGTCCATGGATGACCCGGTGCGATCGGAACGAGGAGCGCGGCGGCTGGGCAAGAGGGGAGGCTTCTCCGCAGGCGCTTCCTCCGGCATCGCCATAAGCGATCCGCTCTCGCCCTACACGTGGATGATATGGGAGCTGTTGCGGGACGCCGACCCGGGAACCTACTCGGTGCAGGCGTGCGCCACGGAGAGCACGGGCGCGCTGCAAACCGAAAATCCCAGCCGCAATCTGCCCGACGGCGCTGAGGGCTTCCATCGCATCCGGTTGGTGGCCCAGAGCCCTCAGACCACCGACGTCTGAGCTTACGCGCACCGCCGAAGGCGCTGCTAGAATCGGGCCACTTTCTCCTGGAGGCTCGCCATGCCCCCTGAGCAGCCTTACGATCTGGTCATCACGGGCGGCCGCGTCATCGACCCGGGCCGCGACCTGGACGCGGTGCAGGACGTTGCGCTCAGGAACGGCCGCATCGCCGCCATTGCGGACCGCATCGATCCCGCGGAAGCCGAGCGGTCCATCGATGCGCATGGCAAGTTGGTGACTCCAGGCCTGATCGATGTGCACGCGCACATCTTCGAGCACGGTGTTTCCAATGGCCTCGATCCGGATCTCGCTGGCGTCCACTCCGGCGTGACCACGCTAGTGGACGGAGGAAGCGCGGGTAGTGCCAACTATGACGGGTTCCACCACCACGTGATAACGAAGGCGCGCACACGCGTGCTGTCGAATCTGCACATCGCCCAGACCGGCCTGGCCTTCATGCCGGAGGCGCGCGACGCGTCGGACATCAACCTCGATGCCACCATCGAGATGGTGAACCGCTACCGTGGCGAGATCATTGGCGTGAAGGTCCGGGCGTGCGGTCCAGCCATCGCTTCGTTGGGGATCAACTACATCGAGTACGCGCTGACCGCGGCACGCGAGTCCGGCGTGCGCGTCATGGTGCACATCGGCGACCCGCAGTGGAACGTCGACCCGACGATCACGGAGAAGCTGCTGCCGCTGCTGCGGGCTGACGACTTGCTGACGCATCTCTACACCGGTGCTCCCGGCAAGGCGCTGGGCAGTGACAACAAAGTGTTGCCCCAACTCATAGAGGCCAAGGAGCGTGGCGTCGCATTCGACCCCGCGCACGGGCGCATGAACCTGAGCTTCGACGTGGCCAAGCGCATGCTGGAGCAAGGGATCGCCCCGGCGTCGATCAGCACCGACATCACCAAGCCGGGGCGCACCGGGCGCGTGAAGTCCATGACTCACACCATGAGCAAGTTCCTGGCGCTCGGCTTCTCACTCACTGACGTCCTCAGCATGAGCACCTACGCGCCCGCAGGCCTGATCGGCTACCAACAGGAGCTGGGTACGCTCGCCGAGGGCACCGCCGCCGACATCGCCATTCTCGAAGAGGTGCAGGGCAAGTGGACGTTTGATGACGCGGGTGGCGAGATCATCGGAGGCGACAAGGCACTGGTGCCCGTGCTGACCTTCAAGGACGGCGACCAGTTCGCCCCCGACTACGGCCCGTTCCCCTGGGGGTGGCTGCCGAATCCGGTGGAGTAGCGGACGCTTGGAAAAGCCCAAGCCTGTGGCCACGCTCCCTTTGTTCCCGGCGTTGCACGTGGAGCTCGGCCCGGTCGCCTACCTGCGCTAGTTCCTAGATCCGGACCCCGCTTGCAACACCACTGAGGCGTACTTCCTGGCCACGGGGTTCAGCGGCGAGCTGACGATTGAAACGCGACTGGTGCCGGGCCCGACGACGCATTCATCCGTGGCACCTGGTTCCTGACGCGCCAAGAGATGGATGATGTAGTCGTATACCCGGACATGCTGCGCAATGGTTTGCGGGGCGACTTCTCAGCGGGCCTCCCCTTCGCCAAGTGGCTCGGCGTGCAAGAGGGCGCCCTTTGGGACGCTGCTCACTAGCAGCCAGTGGGGTCAGATCGCGAGCACGCCGCCGTCGACCGCAAGGTCAGTGCCGGTTATCGCGCCTGCTTCATCCGAGGCGAGAAATACGGCGGCTGACGCGACGTCCATGGGCCGAACCTGGCGCCCCACGAGGTTGTCGACCTGCGTGGCGCGTGCGGGAGCGCCAGGCTCGGCTTCCGTGAGCACCCTGTTGGGCGTGATGCTGTTAACGCGGATGCCATGCGGTCCAAGCTGTGCGGCTAGCGACCTCGTCAGATTCAGCACACCGCCCTTGGCGGCCGGGTAGGCCGTGGCGTTCGAGCGCGCCCGGTGACCGGAGGTCGACCCGATGTTCACGATCGCCCCGCCGCGCGCCTGCTCGGCCATGCGGAGCGCCACGTACTTGGTGGTCACGAACACACTCCTCAGCGAGATGCGGATCACGCGGTCCCACTCCTCCTCGCTGACTTCGAGGATGCTCTGTCGATCGACGACGCCGACGTTGTTGATGAGCACGTCCACGCCGCCCCAAGCTTCCACCACCTGCGCCAGCATCGCCCGCACCGGCTCACCCGCGCTGACGTCGCATGCGATGCCGAGCGCCGCGGCCGAATGGTCCGTGTTGATCGCGGCGGCCACGGATGCGGCGCGCTCGCCAATCACGTCCACGACCGCCACGCGCGCACCCTCATTCGCGAACGCGTGGGCTATGCCCTCGCCGATGTTGCGTCCCGCGCCTGTCACGATGACGGTTTTGTCCTCGAATCGCACGGTGGCTTCCTCCATCGCGCCCTAATTGTAACCAAGTTCCCCGAAAAACCGGGTTCTTGCGTATTTGCAGGATGGCAGGGTACCGCCTAACATGGTCAGGCGGCGATAGGCCGTAGAAAGGGGGTGATCCAACAGTGATAAGTCAATTACCTAGCACTGCTGCCTCGCCCGCTGCCCATCGCTAGGAGCCGGCCTTCTTGGTCGTAACCGGCTACCTGTGATGTTCTCGTAGGACCTAGCGAAGGGTCCTTGCGGGGGGTGCAGCAGGTGCGCTCCGGCCGTAGCCGGAGTACAGGACGGGCGCCTCGTCCTTCTTATGAAGGACGGGGCGCTTGGGTTTCGAGGGTACACCCTCGAAACCCTTACTGCCGCTCAGCGATGCATGCGCTGTGGCTCCCACCCATGCGTGTGGTGTTGGACATCCCTTTGGCCCCTCGGCAGGGTAGCACCTTGCACCCATCGCCGGCCTAACCCGCGCCCTTAAGCCCACCCTTGCGTTACAATCGCTCGGCTGCGCGCCGAGTCATGGCCGCGTGGCCATGGGAGCCGCTGCGATGTCCGTCAAGATCGGTGTCAGTGGAGCCTCGGTGATGGCTCGGGAGGGCAGGGACACGTTCCTGCGCTATCTGGACGCGCTTGAGGAGCTCGAGTGGGACTCGGTCTGGTTCTCCGACCGGATCGTCGGACCCGCCTGGCGCATGGATCCGCTGACCGGCATGGCCATCACCGCAGGGCGTACGCAGAAGCTCAAATTCGGCACCGGCGTGTTGCTCATGTCCATGCGCAGCCCCGTGACGGTTGCTCGTGAGCTGGCGACGATCGACCTGCTGTCGGGTGGTGGCAGGCTCGTGGTCGGCGTTGGCGTCGGCCAGGAGTCCACGCTAGAGTACGACGCCATGGGCGTGGCAAAGCGCGACCGCGGCAAGCGGCTGGACGAGGCCATACGCCTGATGCGGCGGCTGTGGTCAGAGGACCGCATCACGTACGAGAGCGACTTCGTGAAGCTGACAGACACCGGGGTCAACCCCAGGCCCACCAACCCGGCGGTGCCGATCTGGATCGGCAGCCGCGCGGAGGCAGGCTTGCGGCGCACCGGCTATTTGGGCGACGGCTGGCTGCCTACGCAGCTCACGCCCGAGGAGGTCGCCGACGGCATCGAGCGCATCAAGGCTTACGCCGCCGAGGCGGGCCGCGAGATTCCGGACGACCACTACGGCCTGCAGATCAGCACTTACATGGTTGAGAGCGGCACTGTGCCGGACGCTATCATGGAGAAATACCTGCTTCAGCGCCGCCCCAGCGTCAGTCCCGAGCAGATAAACCTGTTGGGCACGCCCGACCAGGTGATGTCCCGCCTGCACGAGTACATCGATGCGGGGGCGACCAAGTTCGTGTTCAATCCCGCGTGCGGGCCGGACGAGATGTTCGATCAACTCCAGCTTCAGGCCGAGGCAATCGTGCAGCCGTTCCATCGCAACCAGGTGCCGTGGGCCAGTGGAGCGCCAGCGTAGCGACAGTGAAGTGAAGATCGAATGAAAGTCGGAATCATCAACGTTACGGGATACGCGGGCATCGAGCTCGCTAGGATCCTCCATGGGCACCCCGAAGCCGAGCTCGTTAGCGTCACGGGCCGCAGCGCCGCGGGCCAAGAACTCGCCGAGGCGCTGCCGCATCTTTCTCGCATGTCGCTGACCATCGAGCCAGAGATCGCGCGGAGCGTCGATCTGGTGTTCTCGGCCCTGCCCCAGGTCGCCAGCGCCGAGGCCTGCCTGCCGTATGTGCGCGACGGCGTGAAGGTGGTCGACATCAGCGCCGACTTCCGCCTACATGACCCACAGGAGTACCTGACGTGGTACGGCACGGAGCACCCGGCGCCCGATCTGCTGGAGACGTCGGTCTATGGCCTGACGGAGCTCGACCGAGCAGGCATCGCCGGCGCTTCGCTGGTCGCGAATCCCGGCTGCTATCCGACGGGGGCGATATTGGCGTTGGCGCCGCTGGTACACGAGGGGCTGATCACGGACCAGCTCGTTGTGGACGCCAAGTCGGGCGTGTCCGGTGCAGGCCGGGGCATGAGCATGGTGACGCATTTCTCCGAGGTGAACGAAAACGTATTCGCCTACGGCGTCGACGGTCACCGCCATCTGCCGGAGATCACCCAGGAACTCCGCCGCCTCAGGGTTGACTACGAGCCAAAGGTTATCTTCCAGCCACACCTGATCCCCATGACGCGTGGAATCCTGGACAGCGTGTACGCCGACCTCGTCGATGGTGCGTTTGCCTCGACCGAAGCGGCGCGGGCAGGGATTCGCGATCTGTTCGCCAGTTACTACGAGGGCGAGCCGTTCGTACGCGTGGTCGACGCACCGCCCCAGACCAAGCACACCTGGGGCAACAACGATTGTTTGATCTACCCGATGGTCGACCAGCGAACGGGTAGAGTGATGGTGTTCGCGGTGTTGGATAATCTGGTGAAGGGCGCCGCCGGCCAGGCCGTGCAGAACATGAACCTCATGTTCGGGCTGCCCGAAGTGACGGGCCTGGAGCAGATCGCCATCTACCCGTAGGCCGGGTGCATCCGAGCCTGCCGCCCGCCTCGCGCGCCCCTATCGTCTAGCGGCCTAGGACGCCACCCTTTCAAGGTGGAGATCGCGGGTTCGAATCCCGCTGGGGGCACCAGGCAGGGTGCTACCCTGCACTCATTTGCTGCCGCTCAGCGATTGCTACTCAATCCAAACCGCCGCCCAGCGGCTTTAGTCGAGGAGTCGTAGCGAAGCCCAGGCGCACAGTCGAACGGAGCACACACCATGGAGATGCGAGAAGCGTTGGGGATATTCGCGGGGCATCGCGGCGACGCGGTGGCGTTCGTGTCGTCGGGGCAGACGCCGACCATGTGGGAGGTCGCGCACCTCGACCAGACGATCTATTTCACGGGCATGTCCTACAGCGCTCCGGGCGCGCTCGGCATGGCACTGGCGCGGCCCGACCTGAAGGTCGTGGCGATCGAGGGCGACGGCTCCATGCTTATGGGCCTCGCCGGCCTCGCGACCATCGGGCGCTATGCGCCGAAGAATCTCATTGTGCTGGTGATGGACAACCGCACGTATCTCGGGTCATTCAGCGGGTACCTCGATTCGGCCAGCGTATCGACCGACATGACCGCCGTGGCGCGCGCCACTGGATTCCGGTTCTCAGCGACCGCGGAAACGGAGGAGGAGCTTGACCTGGCGATAGCGCAGGCGATGGAGGAGGATGGGCCGTCGATGGTGGTTGCGCGGGTCGACAAGACCCGAGTTCTGGATGCGGCGAAGCAGCGGACGCGGCCTGACCGTACAGACTTCGCCTCTACATTCCACCACTACCTCGCGAACCATCCGCCGGGATCGGCGATGCCGCTGCCGTCGCCCGCGGTGGACCCGCCGTTGGACAGCGAGCGCTTCGGGCGCCATGCCGGGTCGCAGATCTACGCCGCGTTGAAGGACGCAGGGATCGACTTCGTCGTGTACCTCCCGGACGGCGAGCTCTACCCCATCATCGAAGAGGCTGAGTCTGATCCCGATATGCCCTGCGTCTGCTGCACCAGGGAGGACGAAGGCATCTCCATCGCGGCGGGAGCTGCGCACGCGGGGCGCAGCCCGGCGATCATCATGGAGGGCACGGGCATCGGCTTCTCCGGGCTGGTGCTGGCCCACGAGGTGTTGAGCCGCGTGCCATTGCTGATCCTCGCGAGCCACTCGCAAGAGATGGGCATCCGCCTGCCGCACAACGATGTGGCGACCATGGTCAACGAGCCGATCTTGAAGGCGATGGGACTGCACACGGTTGTGCTGCGGCACCTATCGGACGCGGAGCTCTATCTGCGCGAGTCGCAGCGCTCGGCCCGTGTGCTGAAGCAGCCGGTGGCGGTCGTCATCCCACCGCATGTCATGGCGGAAGCGGAGTAGAGCAGGGTGCAACCCTGCCCCTGGCTCTTGCAAGCCACGTTTGCACGCGGAATCGGCGAAAGCCGCGGCCTTTGGTCCGGTGCCATAGCGAAGAGCGGCGCACAGTCAAACGCGATTGCTGACCCTCGAGCCGCCCCGGCACGAACTTCAAGATGCGCTCGTGCTTCTCACTGACCATCGCCATTGCCAACAGTAGCACCAAGAACACGCCGGGATGCACCACTCGGTTCTCCTTGGCGAGCTTGGCGCAGCCTGCAGATAGGGAACTGGCCCCCGACCGATTCGCCGCCACCGTCGGGGTGCGCTCCTCGTTGGTGATGTGTGCGTGGATCACGCGCCGCGGATGGTCGGAAAGGGGTTCGGCTTCGCGCCCGGATAGTTATCCGGCCATCCCCTGCAACACGCCGTCCCACACGGACCGCGTAGACCTCGAGGGACCAACACCCGTGCTCAAGGGTTACCTCCAGACATCCGATGACCTGCTTGATACGAACACCAACGTAGGCAAGCGGTATGCACGAGATGCGGCAACGATCGGTTGGTTCATGAAGGAGCCGTGAACTCCACCGGTGCGCTCGTGGCCGCTTTTCGTTGTAAGGTTGAGGCGCTCGCCCGCGAGGTGAGCTACAGCCGCCGCCTTGGGGGAGAGTGCGATGAGCGATATCGACGATCTGCAGACCGACCTGGTGACGGCTTCGACCATCCTCGAGTGGGAGTTCGGCGACATCATCGGACACGTCGGCGTGCGCCTGCCGGATGAGAAGGGGATTGCGGTCAAGATGCTGCGGGTCGGCCAGGAGGACAAAGATACGGACTGGCTGATGACGTTCGACATGGAAGGCAACAAGCTATCGGGCACGGGGACCGTGCCGGGCGAGGCGCCGATCTACACGCAGCTGTTCAAGGCCAGGCCCGACGTTAACGCCATCGTGCACGCGCACGCACCCATGTGCACCGTCCTTAGTCTGGCCGACGTGCCGATCTCCGGGATCCACCTGCAATCCGCGAAGTTCGGCGAGGGCCTGCCAGTCCTGCCGGTGCCCGTCTACGTCTCGGACGTCGAGGACGGCGATACCATTGCCCAGACCATCGGCAACGCCCCGGGCATGACCATCGCCGGCCACGGCATCGTCACGGCCGGGAAGAGCATCGACGAGGCGACCTTCAACGCGATCTACATGGAGCGCACGGCGAAGATGGAGCACGCCGCCAGGCTCATCGGCTTCACCGGCACCTCGGGCGAGTTCAAAGAGGTGATGGCGATCAACAAAGAGAAGGTCGCCGAACGAGGCCGGAGCCTCCATCGCCCGATCACCGAGCACTCGGACGAGTGGCGCTACTACACCCGGAAGATCGAGCGCGGCGAAGCCTGGAACCGCGGCTGGACCTAGGCCATGCAACTCGGTGTCGTCTTTCCCCAAACGGAGATCGGCCCTGACCCTGGTGCGGTGCGGGCGTATGCCGAGGCCGTGGAGGAGCTCGGCTACGAGCACCTCGTTGCCTATGACCACGTCCTTGGTGCTGACACCGCGACGCGGCCAGGCTGGACGGGTGTCTACGACAAGGACGATCAGTTCCACGAGGTGTTCGTCCTGCTCGGGTACCTCGCCGCTATCACCAATCGCATCGAGCTGGTGACGGGCATCGTCATCCTGCCTCAGCGCCAGACGGCGCTGGTTGCCAAGCAGGCGGCGGAGGTTGACGTGCTCAGCGGGGGCCGCCTCCGGCTCGGCATCGGCATCGGTTGGAACGCCGTGGAGTACGAAGCGCTGGGAGAAAACTTCCACGATCGCGGGAAGCGCTCCGAGGAGCAGGTCGACCTCTTGCGCACGCTTTGGACGCGGGAGTCGGTGACCTACGAAGGCCAGTGGCACAGGATTACCGCAGCAGGCCTTAATCCCATGCCTGTGCAGCGCCCGATCCCTCTGTGGTTCGGCGGAGGCGACACCCAGGTGGTCGAGCGGCGCATCGCACGGCTCGCGGATGGCTGGTTCCCGCAGGGACGCATCACCGAGCAGACCGAGGAGCGCATGGCGCGATTCCGTGGGTTCGTGAGAGAGGCGGGCCGCTCAGAGAGCGACGTGGGTATCGAGACACGAGCGCGCATGAGCGACGGGGTCGAGTCCGCCGTCGAAACGGCGCTGGCATGGGAGCGTCTCGGTGCGACGCACTTCGGGGTGAACACCATGGGCGCCGGCTACCGCACAGTGGACGAGCACATCGACGCGATCCGCACATTCAAAGAGAGCCTCGCAGGTTAGACACATGCCCACCGTCGAGATGTTGATGCACGGTATATCGCTACGTACGAACCTGGGATCGTTCGCCTACTGCGCCATCACGCTGATCCGCGGGCAGAAGACCACGCTGGTCGATTCCGGCCACGTTGGCCAGCGGGCGTTCCTGATCAATGAGCTCAAGGAGCGCGGGCTCACGCCATCGGACATCGACGTGACGGTCATCTCCCACGCGCACTGGGACCACGCCCAGAACTTCGACCTGTTCGACTCGGCACCGCTGCTGATCCACACCAACGAGCTGCGGTACGCCCGCAAGCCGCACCGCAACGACTGGGCCACACCCCGCTGGACCGCGGCCATGCTCGAGTTCGAGTCGAAGGTGCAGCAGGTGGAGGAGGGCTACGAGATCGAGCCGGGCGTGCGCATCATACATACGCCTGGCCATTCGGCGGGGACGGTGGCCGTGGTGGTGGAGACGCCCGACGGTCCGGTCGCGGTTACCGGGGATGGGATCCAGAACTCAGAGGTCGCGCTCAGTGGCATCAATCCTCTGGTGTTCTGGTCAGAGGCGGACGCGAGCCGGAGCATCGCGCGCATCACCGAGGCCGCCCAAACGATCTACCCCGGCCACGACCGGCCGTTCCACCTGCTGGAAGGACGAGCCAACTATCTAGAGCCGAAGCGGTTCGCGATCATGGGACTCGATGTCGAGGAGATGGGGGTGTCGATCGACGCCACGCCGCGGCCGGCTTCGGTCATGCCCGGCATTGAGGAGCAGACGCTGGACGGTTGACGTAAAAAGGCCCGCCCTCCAGGGAAAAGGAGCGGCCCCGCAAGCCGCATGGCTCACGGCATTCGCTGGGACTCGGAACTGCTAGAGTGATTCTTGCCGGCATGCGGCAGGAGGTGTGTGAATGAGTGTCGTGAAGATCAACGCTATCGCGGTGCCGGAGGGCGCGGGAGCCGAGCTTGAGAAGCGCTTCGCTCAGCGTGCCGGCGAGGTGGAATCCATGCCCGGCTTCGAAGGATTCGAGCTCCTGCGGCCGGTTGCCGGCGAAACGCGCTACTTCGTCTACACGCGATGGGCTTCTGAAGAGGCCTTCCAAGCCTGGGTGCGCAGCCCCGCGTTCCAGCATGGCCACGCCCACGCCTCATCCGGCTCGCAGCCGGTCGGGACCGGGTCGGCATTGCTGTCGTTCGAGGTGATCGAAAGCAAGGGACCCAAGGCCTAGCACAAGCGCTGCTCCTCCGCCATTGGACACGTGCGCGTCCATCGGGCACACTTCCTGGATCATACTGGGAGGTGTGCCTTTGTACGTGGTGATCGGTTTCCATAAGATCAAGCCCGAGCATGTTGACGACTACCTTAAGCGCATCCCAGATCACGTCCAGCACAGCCGTGCCGAGGCCGGATGCATCAGCTATTCGCTATTGCGCTCGACGGACGACCCGACCGTGATGTGCCTGCATGAGGTGTTCGTGGACGAGGCGGCCTACGAGGTCCATGTGACATCGGATTCCCACGATCGCTGGATGTCTGAATCCAAGGATTGGCGGGACAACGCCGCGCGTGTGCGGCACGTGCTAGAGCCGCTGGATTTGGATCCGAAGCTCAGGGTCCCGTAAAGAGTTCACGGAAATACGTTGCCTCGCAGGCCAGACGTCGAGGCGGGGCTGTCAGGTGAAGGTGTGAGCCGTCCCGAGTGGACCTAGCTCGCCCAACCCGAGAACAAGCAGGAGGAGTGACACATGGAGCCGCTTACGCTGAAAGAGTCGATGCGGATGATAGAGGCAGGTCTCGAGAAGGCCGGCGAGATGGGCATCAAGGTGGCGATCGCCGTGCTCGATCCGCGCGGAGACCTCATCGCATTGGCTCGCATGGATGGCTCGCTCTGGCGCTCCGTCCCCATCTCCCAGGGCAAGGCCGCCGCATCTGCCGCGTTCAACGCCCCCAGCGGTGAGCTCACCGCCCGATGGGACCAGCCTGTGGTACGGGCGCTGGCCATGTCGGAGAATGGACGCCTCATACCCTGGCAAGGCGCCCTCCCGATTCACCGCGCTGACGGTACCCTCGTCGGCTCCATCGGCGTCAGCGGCGCGAAGAGCGACGAGGACGAAGCGGTCGCGGCTGTTGGGATTGCGACCCTCTAGCGCCGCCGACACCCACGTGCTGGAGACCGAGCGCACGTGGGATTTGAGTTCACCGGCCGGGTTAGCCCTTGCGAGCGCGCCCACCGTGTAGAATTCCGCTGGCCGCGCGGTCAGCGAAGAGGGGCACATGGCCGAGAGCTTCAAAGTCAGTGAAGAAGACGCCGTTCGTGTGGACGGGGATGCCCTCAGGGCCGCGACGGCGGGGCTCTTTGTGAAGCTCGACGTGCCCGTCGAGGACGCGGCCCAGGCCGCTGACGTGTTGGTCACGGCAGACCTGCGCGGCGTCGATAGCCACGGTGTATCCAACGAGCTGAAGGTCTACATTGACCGCTTCCAGGACGGGACGCAGAACCCGCGTCCCGAGTGGAAGATCGAGCGCGAGCGCCCGGCGACTGCCAACATCGATTGCGACCGAGGACTCGGCGTGATTGTCGTGCCCAAGGCGATGCGCCTGGCGATCGAGAAGGCGCGCGAGACAGGTGTCGGCGTGGTGACCATGTCCAACGCAGGCCACCTCGGCATGGCCGCCTACCACGCCATGCTGGCGCTGCCACACGACATGGTCGGCATGTGCATGACCGCCACCGGCCCGCAGGTGTTGCCGACGTTCGGGCGTGAGCCTCGCATGGGCACCAATCCCATCGCCTACGCTGCACCGGCGGGCGAGGAGCAGGATTTCGTCTTCGACATGGCAACCAGCGTCGTCCCGGTGAACAAGGTGCGCAACGCTCGGCGCATGGGCAACCTGCTGCCGCCCGGCATCGTGGCAGCTGACGACGGAACGCCCGTCATGGAGCCCGTTCCCGTACCGGACCCGTTCAAGCTGCTGCCCCTCGGCAGCACGCGCGAGTCGGGCTCGCACAAGGGCTACGGCCTGGCCAGCGTGGTCGAAGTGATGTGCAGCATGCTCGCGGGCGCCGGCTTTGGCCTTCGCCACCCGCGTGCGAACTACCGGCACATGGTCGCCGCGTACAACATCGATGCCTTCAGCGACGTGGCGCTCTTCAAGCAGACTATGGACGAATGGATCCGCGAGCTGCAGGCTACGCCACCGGCGGCAGGCCAGGAGCGGGTGCTGGTTCCGGGCCAGCCGGAGTTCGAGATGCGCGCCGACCGCGAGGCCAACGGAATACCGCTGCATCACGAGGTGGTGTCGTGGTTCCGCACCACATGCGCGGAGTTCGGCGTCCCGTGCGACGTGTAGCCTGTAGCGCCGAGCCAGCGGATCAATACGAGCGGAGGAGATAGTCTTGTTCGTCATACGACGCATGTTCAAAGTGAAGAAGGGGACTGCCCGCAAGGCGGCCGAGGTCATCACGCAGATTGGCAAGGGCTACGAGAGCCTGGGCCAGCGCAAGCCAACGCGGGTCTACATCAGCGGCAGCACCGTGCCAGGGCCTGCGGACACCGTGTACATGGAGTGGCTCGAAGAGGCACTCATGTCCGCCTATCGGGAAGACAATCCCACGCCCGACGGGCTGAATAAGTTGTTCGGCCAGCTTCGCGAGTACCAAGAAGAGACGTGGATCGAGTTCTACGAGCTATATAGCGGCGAATAACAGATAGCTACCGCCATGGTGGCGCGAGTTGAAAAGCGAGAGCGATGCGAGCAGCTTGGTATGAGAAGTACGGACCGGCCCGCGAGGTGTTCCAGGTGGGCGACATGCCCACACCCGTTGCCGGTCCAGGCGAAGTACTGGTCCGCGTGCACACCTCTGGCGTGAACCCGTCGGATTGGAAGTCGCGCACGGGTTCGCGTGGCCCCGAGCTGCCGTATCCACGCATCGTGCCGCACAGCGACGGCTCGGGCGTGATCGAGGCCGTGGGCGACGGCGTCGACGCCGGCAGGGTCGGCGAGCGCGTCTGGCTGTACGAAGGCCAATGGCAGCGCCCCTTCGGCACAGCGGCCGAGTATGCTGCCATCCCGTCCGAGCACGCAGTTCGGCTTGCGGACTCCGTGCGCTTCGACGAGGCGGCCAGCATCGGCATACCCGTGATGACCGCTCATCGCTGCCTGATGGCTGACGGGCCAGTCGCCGGCATGAACGTGCTGGTCACGGGCGGAGCCGGTGCGGTCGGCAACTACGCAGTGCAGCTCGCGAAATGGGCCGGTGCCACAGTAATCGCGACCGTCAGCTCCGAGGAGAAGGCGGCGCACGCGATGAAGGGGGGGGCTGACCACGTCGTGAACTATCGCACGGAGGATGTAGGCGCGCGTGTCCTTGACCTGACCAGCGGTAAAGGGGTCGACCGCATCGTCGATGTGGACTTCGGGGCGAACCTGCCGGTCACCGAGCAGGTGCTGGCGGCCAATGGCATCGTGGGTTGCTATGCCTCCACCCGCGAGCGCGAACCGGTGGTGCGCTACCAGTTCTTCAGCCGCCGCAACGCTTCGTTCCGTTTCGTGCTGGTCTACAGCATGCCGGATGCGGCCAAGCGGCAGGCAACGGGCGACATCACGCAGGCCATCGCCGACGGTGCGCTGTGGCATCCCATAGGCGCGCGCTTCCCGTTGGAGGAGATCGCCGCCGCGCACGAGGCGCAGGAGTCCGACAAGGTCATCGGCAATATCGTGGTTGAGGTCGCCTAGGCGCAAGGTCCCTGATGATGGTGTCCTCAACCCGCACCCACCTCGTTGCCGCTCTCGCCTACCGAGATTTTCGCCTGTTCTGGGCCGGCAGCGCCATGGCAGTCGCTGGTCGGCAGGGTGCTATGGTCGCGCAAGGCTGGCTCCTGTACGACCTAACTGGCTCGGCGCTGCAGCTCGGTTTGCTGGGGCTCGCTCGGGCCGTGCCTGCGTTCGTGCTCGGCCTGGCGGGAGGCGTCGTCGCTGACCGGGTGGACCGACGCCGGCTGATGATTGCGACGACCACCGGCGCGGCAGTCACATGGGTGGTGCTGGCCACACTCATCTTCACCGGCAGGGTGGAGGTGTGGCACATCCTGGGGACCAGCTTCCTGGCCGGCGCCATCGGCGCTTTCGAGGGACCGTCCCGCCAGTCAATCTTCCCGCACTTGATCGACCGGCGCCATCTGACCAGCGCCGTGGCGATGACCTCGGCCGTCAACCCAGCTTCGCGCATCGTGACCCCCATCGTGGCCGGCAGCTTGATCGAGTTCGTCGGGAGCGGGAACACCGGCCCGGCGGCCGCGTTCTACTTCGTTGGCGGGCTCTACCTGGCCTCCAGCTTCCTGCTCTTCATGGTACGTATGCCACGCGTGCAACGCTCCTCGGGCGGTGGACTCCAGAGCCTGTTCGAAGGGTTGCGGTACGCCCGCACGGACCAGACCATCGGATTCCTGCTCATGATGGCCTTCGTGCTCTCCTTCTTTGGTCTGGCGTACACCGCGATGCTGCCCATCTTCGCGGATGGCTTCTCGGAAGGATCGTCGGGCGCCACGCTTGGCGTGCTCTACTCGGTCGGCGGTCTCGGCGGACTTGCCGGAGCCGGAGGAGCGAGCGTGAGCGTCCTGGCGCGCCGACGTAGGCTCACCATCGTTGCCTCGGGTTCCGCGTTCGGCTTAGCGCTGATCGGCTTCGCGTTCATCCCGTGGTACGTGCCGGCTTTGGTGCTGCTCTTTCTGGCCTCCGGCTCCGAGAACCTATTCAGTGTGTTCGCTCAGAGCATCATGCAGAGCAAGCTGCCCGATGAGTATCGAGGACGGGTCATGGGCTTCTGGGGGATGCAGTTCAGCGTGCTGCACCCCCTAGGCAACCTGCAGATCGGTGCGATAGCAGCAGTGGCGGGCGCCCCCATCGCGGTTGCCGCCGGTGGCCTGGCTGTGATCGCGTTCACGATCGCCATGTCGTCGACCAAGGGCATACGGCAGATCTCCCAGCAGCGCTAGGTCATCTTCGCGATGATCTGCTCTCCGAAGGCGGGAAGTTGCTCGTGGATGATGTCGTTGGCGAACTGCACGTGGAAGGTGTCCACGCCCGCCTCCCGGTGCGCCTCGATGATCTCGAAGATCTGGTCGGGCGTACCCAGCAATCCACCGGCCGCACCGAGCGTTGGCGCCAAGGCGCTGTTCGGGTCCGCATCACCCACGTAGGCGTTGCAGTTGACCACGCGCCGTATGGTGGCGGGGTCGCGACCTGCTTGCTCCGCACCTCGGTCGACCTGCTCCTGAAGCTGCGCGTACGCGTCGGGTGACGTGGGCCACCCTCCGTTCTTCAGCCAGCCGTCAGCGGCGGTGCCTACCAGCCGTAGCATACGGGGGCGGAGTGCGCCGATGAAGATGGGCAAGGAACCCCCGGATGGCCTCGGGTTCACCACCGCTTCGTTCACGCTATAGCGCTTGCCTTCGTAGGTGAACGAGTCGTTGGCCCACAGCCCCCGCAGGATCGCAATCGTGTCGATGAGGCCGTCCACGCGCTCCCCGGGGGCTCCCCACGGAATGCCGAAACTCGTGGCGTGGTCCTCTTGGGCCGCCGCGCCGAGCGTGAGCCGTACGCGGCCCCCACCTGCTATGACGTCGAGGCTCGCGGCCATCTTCGCGAGCAGAGCAGGGTAGCGGTAGGGGACATTCAGCGTGGAATGCGTGACGGTGACGCGCTCGGTCGCGGTTGCGACCGCCGTGGCGAGTGTCCATCCCTCAAAGTTCGTCTCGGGAGGACGGTCGCTGAACGCAACGGCTTCGAATCCAGCGGCCTCCGCCGCCCGGCAGACGGCGACGATGCCCTCGTACTCAGTGAACCCACGAGGGTTCAGGCCGAAACGGATCGGGTTGCTGCTTTGCGACACGGTCGCTCCTTCCATACCAATAACGCACGGCGGAGAATAGGCAGCAGGGCAACCGCATGTCAAACGCTCGTATGGGCGGGGAAGGCGATGATTCGCATCAATGACAACATATCGATTGCCGAGCATGAGGTCATGTTCCATTTCCTGACCTCATCGGGCCCCGGCGGTCAGAACGTCAACAAGGTCGCGACAGCAGCTCATCTACGTTTCGACGCCGATGCGTCCCCGTCGTTGTCCGACGATGTGCGCCGGCGTCTGCGTGGTGTGGCCGGCAGACGCATCTCGGCGGCGGGCGTCATCACCATTAAGGCGCAACGCTTTCGCAGCCAGGACCGCAACCGCGAAGACGCGCTGGATCGTCTGGTGCAGATGCTGCGTCATGCGGGCGAGGCGCCGCGTTACCGGCGCGTCACGGCGCCGTCGCGAGCCGCGATCCAGCGGCGGCTTGCCGAAAAGACGCGTCATAGCCGCACCAAGCGAGAGCGAGGGCCCGTGGATCCCGAGGCTTAACCGAGATGCACGCCTTGCGTCCCGGAGTACAATGCCGGCACTCAGTCCGGATCAGGAGATTGCGATGCCTCGACTCGAGGATCTAACCGAAGTCGCCCGCCAGGGGCACCTGAACTTTCCGGCGTTCGAGCACGATGACGCACCGTTCGTCGCACTGAACAAGCCGCTATCCGAGGTGAAGCTGGCGCTCGTGACGACAGCTGGCCTGCACGTAGCTGGCGATATGCCGTTCACCAATGGCGATCAAACATACCGTGTGATTCCGTCGGACACGCCGGCCCGGGACATCGTGCAGAGCCATACCAGCATCGGATTCGACCGCACGGCGTTCATGCGCGACGTCAACATCTCGTTACCTATCGACCGCCTTCGCGAGCTGGTCGAGCATGGCACGGTCGGGAGCATGTCGCAGAACTTCTATTCGTTCATGGGAGCAAACCGTAGCCCCAAGGTGATCGAGGAGGAGACTGGACCCGAGGTGGCGCGGCTGTTGATGACCGCGGGCGTTGACGCCGTCTTTCTCACACCCAGCTGACCGAACTGCTCGCACACGGTCAGTGTGCTTGCCAGAGCCATCGAGGAGACGGGCCTGCCGACGACGACGATCGTGCTCATCAAGGAGCACGCCGAGCGGGTGAAGCCACCGCGTGCACTCTTTGCCCCGTTCCCCTTCGGATTCGCTCTGGGTAACCCAGACGACCCGCCCTTTCAGCACAATGTGCTGGCTGCAGCGCTAGATCTGTTCCAGCAGGCGTCGGGACCGGTGCTTGCGGTGTTCCCCGAGGACGGCGAAGCGCCCGCCCAGATACTCCAGGCAAGCGGCGCCCGCAAGGACGTAAGCAATGCGAGCGGCGACCCCGCGGACGAGCTGACTGGGGTCCGTGGCTATTACGAGCGCTGGAACGAGAACCACGACGGCCGCACCTTAGTGGGGCTCAGCGGCATCCCGCAGCGCCGATTCCGAGGGCTCGTGAGATACATGCAAGAGTTCGATCCTGCGGCGCCCACCGACTACGCGAACAAGCCAGGCGGTGTGACCATTCCCCGCTTCCTGCGCCTCGCTTCCGACGACCTGAAGTCGTTCTACATGGAGGCCCGCATGTGTCAGCGGCCCGACCAGCAGAATAACGACCTCCAACGCTGGTTCTGGACTGAAACGGCCATGGGGACCATGTTGTCGGACCTCGCCGGCCGGTTGGCTGCGAGCGAGGAGCAGCCCTACCAGCAGGCAGCCACCGGCATCGCGCGCTAGCCGAAGGCCTCAGGGTCCGTGAGCCGGGCGGGCAGGGGCGGCGTGCGTGCAGCCAGGAAGAAGACGGTGCTGGCCGCGGTAGCGACTCCGAGGGTCCAGAATGCAACGTTGTAGGTGCCGAGCCAGTCGAACAGCACACCGGCATACACGGGGCCAATCACGCTGCCCAGAAGCGTGAGGGCGTTCGACCAGCCCGAGATAAGTCCCAGATTGCGCCTGCCGTAGAAATCGGCGCGGATGGCCATCATCAGCGGACCGCGGGCGCCCCACGAGAATCCGTGGAGCATCACCGTGGCGACCACTGCTGGAACCGATGCGCTGGTAGCAAGCACGATGAACGCGAGCCCATGGCCGATCATCGCTCCCGCGGCCACCAGACGCTTGTTGTAGAAATCGCCCAGTACGCCGCCAGTGATCTGTCCTCCGATTTGCATCACCATGATGCCAGGGAACACCAGCGCCGTCGCTGCTGGGCTCCAGTCGTTCTGGTCCACTAGGTAAGGAACGAGGTGCACCGGCACGGTGCTGGTGACGAGCAGCGCCATCCCATGCCCGAGCGACACGAACCAGAACGAGCGATCGCGCATCGCTTCCCGCAACGTGAAGTCGCCTTCGTTGATCTCCGGTCCGTGGGCTCGCATGGAGGCGCGCTCGCGGGCGAGCTGGGCCTCCTCGGCGGTATCGCCGTCGGGGAGGAGACCTTGCGCCTCCGGCGTGCTGCGGAAGAGCTGGGCGGCAGGCAGGCTGACCAGCAGGATCACGATGCCGGAGATGAACGACGTCTCCCGCCACCCCAGCGTGACCAGCGACCAAGCGACGACTGGGGCGATTAGCGCGCCGGTCGCGAAACCCACGGACGTGAGCGACATGGCACGGGTCCGCCGCCGCACGAACCACTGGGCGATGGCGATGTGGATCGTCAGGAAGCCTCCGAGTCCCGAGCCGATGGCGATGACGCCGAACACCGCGTAGAACTGCCACAGATTCTGTATGCGGCCGAGCAGGATGAACCCGACCCCGAACATGAGGCTCCCGACAAGCATCACCGGCCTTGGGCCGAAGCGGTCGATTACCCATCCTTGCAACGGGCCGAGCACGCCGGATTCGAGCCGGACCAAGGAGAAAGCACCTGAGATGGCGCTGCGGCTCCAGCCAAATGCTGCCTGGAGCTCGATCAGGTACGCGCCCTGCGAGAGGAAGAGCAGCGACGACTGAAGGTTCTGTACGGCGAAGCCGCCGATGACGAGCCACCATCCGTAGAAGAGCCGTGGTTTCCGTTCGCGTTCGGGCGTCGTCGTCAAGCTAGTCGTACCACTGCCCGGTGATCTCGCGTACCGACGGATAGCCGGGGTCGTCGATGGTCGTCTTGAATGGCGGGAAGAGGCAATCGATGATCAGACCCGGGCCGCCCGCGGGGCCCTTGGCGTTGCGGACCTGCTCTTGGAGGGAGCTGATCTGCTCCTGTAGCTTGTCGGCCACGCCCAGCAGCGCCGCGGTCTCGGCGCTCCCCGTGGCGAGCTGATCGCGTAGCAGTGTAAGCGCCTCGGCCACTTCATTCGCCTGGTTAGCCCGCGCCTCGGCGATGCCGCCGTGCCACTCGCCCGGTGGGTGCCACGTGATGAACGGGGTCATGTCGCCGGCCCACCTGAATGACAGCTCGCCCGATTCGTGGCTGTGGCGAACGCCGGGCTCGCCTGGCATCTGCATCAGCGCCGTGACCAGCACCTGGTCGGTTTCGAGCACGCTGAACACGCGGCGGCGGGGGTGGCCGGTAAGCTCCATTCCGCGCCATCCCTTCTGGTCCTCCGGCAGGGTAAATGGATTGATCATGGGTGCCATCATGGTCTCCTTCGTAGGTTTGAGCGGGGCTACCCGGCGTAGATGTCCGCGCCGAGGGGCTTGGCCACGTAGTCGTTGATCTCGCCGCGTAGCTCACCCTCGTTGGGGCACGCGGAGATGGCGACGAGCACGTCCATCCGCGCTCGGAACTCGATGTAGTCTCCCTGCACGATGACCGGGGGGCGGAACGAGAAAGTGCACTGATCGTCCGTGTCGACGGCCATGAATATGTTGAACGTGTCGACCGGCACTTCGTGCTCCTCTATCCCGTAGCGCGCCAGGGCGTCCACGATGTTGTCCTGGCAGTTGCGATGGTCCGCCGCGCCGAGCGCCTCATAGAGAAGGCGGTTGCACCGCCCGCCAATCCAATGAACGCCGTGCGTATCGTGCTCCACGTCGAGCATCGCGTTGAAAAAAGGCGGTCCCGAGTACAGGTGATCGGCTCGCCGGAGCGAGCGCCCGTTCATGGCGGGCGTGAAGATGGCGCTGAAGCGCTCCCGGTAATCGTGCAGATTGAGGACGGTAAGGTCACCGACCTGCTTGCCCTCGATCGCCGTCACGCGAAGCACCTGGCCGGCGCTCAGCTCGAACGCTCGGCCCTCGGCCTTGGGGATGACGCTGCTCCTGACCAACGCCCCTGTCATATCATTCCTCTCGTTCGGTTTGGTGTTCTAGGAGATTGCGAATCGCTGGATCGTCCGTTCGTCGAGCTGCCACCCGATACCGGGACGCTCCGGAGCGAATAGCTCACCGTGCTCGACCCGCACCGGCTCGGTGAATAGCGACTGTGACACGGGGAGCGCCTCGGCCAAGTACCCGTTCGGGATCGCCGCCATCAGGTGGACGCTCACCTCGGGGGTGAGGTGACTAGTCACCGGCACTCCCTGGGCGGCCGCCACCCTCGCGATCTTCAGCCATTCCGTGATTCCACCGACGCGCTGCACGTCAATCATCAACACGCGCACCGCTTTGCGGTCGAGAAGCTCGGTTGCCGCTGCCGCGTTGAAGCAGTGCTCCCCCGCGCAGATGGGAACCTCGACCTGTTCGGCAACGCGGGCTAGGCCATCGACGTCGGTGTGGTGCACCGGATCCTCGATCCATCCCAGACGGTAGGGGAGCATCTCGTCCGCCATGTTGATCGCGGTTTCAGGGGTCCACCCCTGGTTCACATCAGCCAATATCGTGATGTCGTCGCCGGCCGCATCTCGAGCCGCTTCCACCCGCGCGACCTCCGCCGCTGGTGTGGCGGCTCCCCCGATTCTGATCTTCATGGCGCGATAGCCCGCGTCGATGTGACGGCGAACCACGTCGCGGATCTGACCTGGGGTCGTCTCACGCCAGAGATCGCCGCTGGCGTAGGTCTGCACGCGATCGAGGCTGGCACCGAGGTGCTCGTAGAGCGGCAGGCCTGCGTCCTTGGCCTGGATGTCCCAGAGTGCGATGTCGAAAGCACTCGCAGCCATGAACAGCTCCTCCGATGGCTCGTCCGTACCCAACACCGCCTGCCTGACCGTCTCTGGCTCCGCGGGATCCAGCCCTCTGACGGCGGGAGCGGCCCGCTGGCAAGCGGCGAGCATGGGGTGGATGTTCGTCGACGAGAGCCGGTACGCGATCCCGATGCCCTCGATCCCAGCGTCGGTGGAGATGCGCACGACCACGTGGGGCACGGCATCTATGGACCTCCCCGCACTGAGGGCAAGCGGATTCACCTGGGGCACGGCCACGGCGTGCAACACCACTCGGATGATCCTCATTTGGCCTCCCGCACCGGCAACCATGGGCTGGTCTGATGAGAACTGCAAGCCTACCGCAAAACTGGCCACCGGTAGCGGTCGCCGAAGCGGACCGGGCACGCAACCGATTCACTGGCTCACACCCAATGGCCGAGGCATGGGCCGGGTTAATCTGGCGTGGGGATAGCTGCTTGTGCTGCCCTGATGCAGCCCGGTGTGCGCGTCATCCCGGCTTTGCCGAGGTGGTGTCGGAGGGCTCGCTCATTGCCAACACCGCGGTGAGCAAGCCGGTCTCACCGGGAACCTCTGCTAGGCGTTCGATCAGTTGCAGGCTGGGTAGCATGGCTTTGTCCCCAGTTAGTTGGGGTTGTTCCGCAGCCACCCAATGTACTCGGCGATGCCTCGGTCGATGTCGTACTCCGGCTCGTAGCCCGTATCCTGCGAGATCCGCGTCAGATCCATCACCGGGTCCGTGGGCATGCCTGGCGTCTGGCCCGGCTTCAGCGCCGTCACCTTCGCGTCGGGGATCACCTTCTTGATGGCATCGAACGTCTCTTTCAACGAAGTGGCCCGCCCCGATCCTACGTTGTAGATCTGGTTGGCCAGCGTTGGGGCCGAGTGCACCATCTGGATGCCGCGTGCGAGGTCCTTCACGTACACCCAATCCGCGCGGTCGTCCTCGTAGATCGATCCGTTGGGACGGTCGCTGAAGTCGGGTTCTTCGCCCTTCAGCGCCGCGTGACAGATGCGCGCGCCGGGGTGGAACATGCTGTAGTAGAGCGGTCCGTAGATGCTGCCGATCCTCAGCGAGACCACGTCCAGATTCGCTCGGCCTGCGTAATGCAACGCGTGGATCTCCATGCCCTTCTTGAACGCCTCGATCTGCGACCGGGAATCGATGGGTAGCGGTGCATCCTCGCGGTACGGCCCGCTGGCCAATCCGCTGTATACCGACTGTGAACTGGCCAGCGAGACGCGGCGGACGTCGAATGCGCGGGCCGCTTCGAGGATGTTTTGCAACCCCGCCGTGTAGATGTGGTAATCGGTCTGTGGCGAGATGCCGCGCGCCGGCGGCGCCGCGAAGCTCACGATGCTATCGACCTCGTTGCGCCGCATCACGTCGAACACATCGTAGGTGTTCGCCACGTCCATGCGCTCGACGAATACGTTCTTGCCGACCTCCTCCTTTAGTACATCGGGAATCCGGTTCGCGTTGTGCTGCGTGACGATGACCTGCTCGCCCATCTGTAGGAATCGCAGCGCCGTGTTCATGCCGATGAAGCCCATGCCCCCGATGATGAGGATCACGACGTCTCTCCTTGCCTTGAAGTATTCGCTAGCGCGTGGTGCCGCCATTCCTAGTTCTATCACGTTCGCCCGCTCGCGTCGGCGCGTGTGGCCCTAGACCTGGCGGCTGCTGTCGTAATATACGGGTGTGCGACCGCCATCGCCGAAACACGGTTCGACTGCCGATAACGAAGCGCTCAGCGGACGCCTGAGAACGTTTGCCTCGTTGCGCGTGCCGTCTTACCGCTTGTACTTCAGCGCCATGTTCGTGTACTTCGGCGCGATGCAGATGACCGTGTTGGCGCGTCCGTGGCTGGCCTTCGATCTCAGTGCGGACGCGACCGGTCAACGGTCGGCGATGGTGCTCGGGCTGACCGTGGCGATCAACAGCGCTCCGTCGTTGGTGCTGTCTCCGTGGACCGGGGCCCTGGCCGACCGCTGGCCGAAGCGAAACCTGCTGATTATCGCCGCCTTGGCCATGGCCGCCATCGCTCTGGTGACCGCCGCGGGGGTCGCGGCCAGCGTGTTCGCCTGGTGGCACGTGACGCTGCTGGGTCTCGCTCAAGGCATGGTGATGACGGTCATCACCCCTACGCGCCGCGCGATCATCTCGGAGCTGGTCGATCAACGTCACCTGCTCAACGCCGTCTCGCTGCACACGGTGACGCAGAATACCAACCGCACGCTCATGCCGGCGCTCGCGGGGTTCGTCATCGTGCTCGCGGGCGCTCAGTGGGCCTATGTAGTGATTGCGGCGCTGTACGTGGCAGCCATCTTGGTTCTTTTCGCTGTGCCGCGTACGGACCCCTTGCCGACGGCGATGCGCGGTGGTATGTCGGCTGCCGTCGGAGACGGCATCCGGTACGCGGTGAAGGAACCGACGATCCGCAGCTTGCTGTTGATTGGCCTGGTCGCCTCCGTATGCGGTCAACCGATCCAGCACTTATTGCCCCTGTTCCAAGACGTGCTGAGCATCGGTGCGGGCGAGCTGGGCCTGTTGTACACGTTCATGGGCATCGGCTCGTTGATGGGCTCCACCACCGCGGCGTCGCTGGGCGATTTCCAGCGCAAGGGCTTGCTGCTGATCGGGTTCTTCATGGTGCTTGGCATGGCCATCCTCGCCTTCTCGGCCTCGACCGTGTTCGCGGTCTCGCTGGTGCTGATGATTCCCGTCGGCTTCGGGTATTCGGGTAGGACAGCGGTGCACGTCGCTGCTTTGCAAGGCCATGCGGCGCCGGAGATGCGCGGGCGCGTGATGGCGCTGAACGCCATGGAAAGCGGGCTCATGCCCGTGGCTGTCCTGCTGATCACGTTCGCCGCGCAGACCGTAAACCCGCAGGTGGCCATGGGTTCGGCCGGGGCCGCACTGTTCGTGTATGGGCTGTGGGAGATGATTTTCTCGAAGACCCTACGTCGTCTCCGCTAGGGCCTCAGTGGAAGCGAGGGATGCGCCAAGCACGCGGGACTGGCTCCCAACCGAGGTGCTCGTAGAAGGCATGGCCCTCGGCACTGGAGTTGAGCACCAGATTGACCTCGGGGCCCGCCGCCTCCCTTGCCATCCGCAACAGCTCCTTGCCGACGCCCGCGCCCTTATGGGTCTTGGCTACCACCACCTCGGCGATGAGGCACTGGTAGGCGAAGTCGGTGATCCCGCGTGTGAATCCGACCAGGCGTCCTTCATCGCGGGCGGTGATGACAAAGCTGCCGTTGTCGAACATGCGCTGCACACGGGATTCATCGTCCATCGGGCGCGTGAACGCGCCTTCGTGCAGGAGGTCGATGGCCTCACGGGGCTGGATCGGGCCGTTGGTGGCGAATACGATGGTCATCCGGCGTAGGGCTCCTCGATGACAGAATCGTGTGAATGGTAGCAGGCCTGGCCCGGGCGCGAACCGCGTACCCAAGGTCACCAGGGCTGGATTTGTTGACACCCCAGAACCTTAGCCATACGATTCGCGTCTCGCTAGACTCGCGTGGCGGGCAACCGCCTGCGCGGCTCAGATTCCGGAGGAGACCATGACGCTTCGAGAGGACGCATTAGGTGGGACCGCTCGCCGGCGGGGCGCCAGCCCAGCGCCGTCATCAGCGACCGATGGGTCGGTGACCTACAAGTATCTTTCCGCGGATAACCATATGGATCTGACGTGGTATCCGAAGGACATCATCCAATCGCGCATCTCACCAAAATATCGCGAGCAGGCTCCTAAGGTCGTCGAGACCGAGCAAGGCACGCAGTGGGAATGGGAGGGCAAGACCCGTGCCTTCGCTGCGGACGGCAACGATTGGGCGAAGTACGCCAAACGATTCGCCCCGGTCGAGGTGCCGGACGGCAAGCTGCCCCCGACCGACCCGAAGATGGTGCTCCAGCACATGGACATCATGTCCATGTACGCGGGCGTCTTCTACGGCAACACCCGCAAGTGGAACTTCGCCGACAAGGAGATGGAGAAGGAGGTCTACCGGGTCTTCAACGATTGGGCCATGGAGGTCTCCAGCCATTCGCCGGATCGGATCATCGCGCTGCCGTGGCTCCATGCCCTGTTCCCGGAGACTTGTGCTCCCGAGCTCTATCGACTGGTTGAGAAGGGTGCTAAGGCGGTCGAGTTTAGCCCTAGCGATGCCGGCGTGCCGGTGTGGTCTCCCGAATGGGAGCCGCTGTGGGCGGCCGCCGCCGAGACGGGCACGGTGCTCTGCTCCCACATCGGGGACGCGGCGGGAACGCCATATCCACCGAACGAGTATGGACAATCGTTGGCGCATTTCTCCCAGGTGCCCTTCAACCCCATGGGGAAGTTCGTCGCCCAGTTCGTATTCAACGGCATGTTCGAGCGCTACCCGGATCTGCACGTGTCGGTGGCCGAGTGCCGGATCGGTTGGCTGCCGTTCTTGTTCCAGTGGATGGATCGCTGCCACGCCGATCGCCTCCCCGACACTAAGTACCAGCTCAAGGACAAGCCTACCGAGTACATCAAGCGCAACATGACGTTCACCTTCGAGGAGGACTACGTCGGCGCCAAGATGCTCGGCGATCCCGAGTTCATGATCGGTGACAGTGCCATCTGGGGCGCTGACTATCCGCACGAACAGGGTCAGACCTGGCCCAACCCGGACCCGGCCATAGACCGCATGTTCTCGCAGTTGAGCCCCGAGCTGAAGCACGAGATCGTCTGGGGTCGGACCGAACGCCTGTTCCGCATCAAGGGCCCCGAAGCCGCAGGCAAGTAGCGCATGGCCGCCACGCGCTACACCAAGGAGATACTGCTCGCCGACGAGCGCAATCGGAACGTCTCGGCGGTCGTGCGCTATGGGCCTCATCTGTTCCTGTCCAGCTCCGATGGCCATAGGGACATCGTTACCGAGCAAGTCGACATGGAACTCGACGACAAAGCCACGCCGCAGTGCAACAACTCCTACGGTCGCCAGGCGCTGCGCCTTCAGAAGGCTGGCTACAGCGGCGATGACGCCATCTGGATCGAGAACTTCACGTCGGGGCAGTCATGGCGCCTCGAGCGCATGGCCACTTGGCCCGACCATTTCGGCGAAGTGGGACACGCCCAGGCTGTCAGCTTTGGCTCCCAGGCCAAGATGTCGGGCATCAACATGCTGACCGCCGTAGTGCAGGCGCTGACCCCAGACGTGGAGCGTCACGTACTGGTGCCGCAGCCAACCCGTGGCCGGGCCTCCCGCATCACGCGAGCGGGCGATTTCACCTATGTGATCGGGGTGCGCGGAAGAACCAACCCGTTCACCGGCGAGGAGGCGCCCGAAGAGGTGCCCGAGCAGTTCGATACGGAGCTTTTCTACACCTACGAGTGGCTGCGCTCGCACATCGAGCATGCTGAGGGCGGCAAGCTCGACGACCTAGTGCGCACCGACGGGGCTTTCCGCCAGATCACGCTAGCGCCACATTATCGCGACGAGCTGAAGAAACGATTCGGCGGGAAGCTGCCTCTGGCCACCTACGCGCTGGGTACACCGTTGAGTGGGCGTGGCGTCATGGAGATCGGCGGCATCGCCGTCAACCCTGGCGGCACCAAGGAGATTGCCTGGCTCGCCGAGGATTCCGACGAGGCGCAGGCGGTGAAGGCCAACGGGTTGGTGTTCGCGTCGCGGGCATCGGGCCTTGCCGACGTGGGGACCGGCGCGATCAGGCAGGACTTGTACGGCGATTGTGCCGCGCAGACGCGGCAGGCGTTCCGCCGCCTCGAGGCGGCGCTCAACCGGTTCGACTCCACGCTAGCCGACGTGCTGCGGCTCGATGTGTTTCTGCACGATATCTACTATGAGGACGATTTCATTGCGGCGGCGAAGGAGTACTTCGGGGCCGAGCCACCGGCCATGAACATCGTCGGAGCCGATTTGGAGAACAACGCCGAAGTCGAGCTCTCGGCCATCGCTGGTGGCTCATGACCACGGGAGCGGAGCCAGTTGCGGCTGGCGTCGATGCGCAGCTTATAGTCGACGAGATACTGAACCTCGGCGTTACCCACATCATCGTCGTGCCGGACACTTTCCAGCGTACGCTTATCGCCAAGCTTACCGAGCGGGACTCACCGAAGCTGGTGCGCGTCTGCACCGAAGACGAGGCCATGGGTGTCAACGCCGGTCTCTACATGGGTGGTCAGCGACCCATGATGCTGATCCAGAACAACGGCATCTACGCCTCCATCAATACCATGAAGGCGATCGCGTTGGATGCCAAGGTGCCCACGTTCATCATGGTCGGCCAGTTCCTCAGGGACGTAACCAAGCGCGTCGAGGACAACCGGGTCCGTGCGGTCCGGTTGCTGGAGCCGACACTCGACACTTGGGGCGTGCCCCACTATCGGCTTGAAGGCCCGAACGACCTCGGCGTGTTCCGCGAGGCCTACGACCGAGCACAATCTGACCTGGGGCCGGCGTGCGTGCTTGTCGGCGCCCCCACGGTGTAGGAGCGACTGATGGAGCGCTCGGAAGCGATCGATATACTCGCGGAAGGCCGTGGCGACGCCATCAGCGTGGCCACCATGCAATCGGCTTCCCCCTGGTATGAGGCAGGTCAGTCGGACGGAGACCACGTGGATGCCTCCGCCTGCATGGGGAGCGCGTCCTCGCTCGGGCTCGGGCTCGCCATCGCGCGACCCGACCGCAAGGTGATGGTGCTAGATGGCGATGGAAGCCTGCTGATGCAGCTCGGCTCGCTGGTGAGCATCGCCGAATCGTCGCCCGCGAACTTCTACCACTTCGTCTTCGCCAACGGACTCAACCAAAGCACGGGCAACCAGCCGGTGCCAGGGCAGGGCAAGTTCGATTGGACGGCGCTGGCGCTCGCCTCCGGCTACCGCCACGCCATGAAAATCGAAGCGGCGGAGGACCTGATCGAACAGCTTCCTCAGATCTTGGAGCTGGAGGGTCCGGTGCTTATCGACCTCACCATTGCCCGAGAGGAGACGCCGCCCCGCTTCCCTGGAATCTCTATGGCGGGGCAGGTGGCCAAGCTCAAGCAACGGCTCGCGGGGCACTGAGATGCCCGCCGAGGCTCGGTACTTGGTGATCGGTGGCACCGGCGTCATCGGCCACTTCCTCACGCGACTGCTGGTTGAGCAGGGACACCGTCCCGTGGTCATGACGGTCAGCGGCGACACCTCCCTCATTCGCGATATCGAGGAGAAGGTGGCCGTCGTCAAGGGTGACATCGTCGACGGGGAGAGCTTGGCTGAGCTCGTCGGCACTCACGGCATCACGCACATCGCGCACCTCGGCGCGAACATCGGTGTCGAGGGTAACCCGGTGCGATCGGCGCGGGTGTACGTCGAGGGCATGGTGAACGTGATGGAGGCAGCACGACTGAATGCTGTGAAACGCGTGGTGTTCACCAGCACCAAGGGAGTCTACGGTCCGGTGAAGGGCGAGTTCGCTCACCCGACGTACCGCCCGCTGACCGAGGACATGCAGGCGATGCCTGCAACGATTCGCGGCAGCTACAAGCTGGCCAGCGAGCACATCGGGCGAATCTACCGGGACCGCCATGGCATCGAGTTCGCCGCACTGCGCTTCGCCTCGACGATCGGTCCCGCTAAGACGCAACGTCACGACACCACCAGCGTGCACTCGAAGATGATCGAGAATCCTATGCTCGGGCTGCCATGCGTCATCGATAAGGGCGGCGATGCAGTGACTGACGTCATCTACAATGACGATGCGGCGCGTGGTATGGCCGCCGCCCTTGAAGCGGATGCGCTGCCTGAGACTGTCTACAACGTGGGCTCGGGCTACGGCATAACCCTGGCGCAGTTCGCAAACGGCGTACGCGAGCACTATCCGGAAGCCACATTCGAGATTGGCCCGGGCACGCAATACCTGCATCCCGACACCAGCGGTCACTGCGTGCTAGACATCGCCCGCGCGCGGCGCGACCTGGGGTTCGAGCCTTCCTACGACCCGGCCTCCATGGTCGCAGCCTACGTGTCGATGATGGACCGCATCGGCGTGGAGCCTGTCGCAACCTGATCCGTCCGTTGAATCATTCGATGACAGAGAGGATCTCCATGGCACCATCCAGCTTCTGGCGCATGTCCGCCACCGACCTACTCGCCGGCTACGCGCGCCGGGATTTTTCGCCCGTCGAGGTAGTGCGCGAGCTGCTCGCGCGGGCGGAGCAACTGAACCCGAAGCTGAGCGCGTTCCTCGCCATGAACACCGACGACGCCATGGACGCCGCGCGCACGGCCGAACAGGTATGGATGGGGTCGGGTGAGAAGCCCTTGCTCTGCGGCGTCCCTATCTCGATCAAGGACAGCATCGAGGTGGCTGGCATGCCCACCACCTACGGGTCGGTGCCGTTTAAGGACAACCGCCAGCCAGACGCGGAGATGGTGCGCCGTATACGCCGCGCGGGCGGTGTCATCACGGGCAAGACCAACCTGCCCGAATTCGCATTGCACGGCGCTGTCGACAACCTGCTCAGCCCGCCGGGGCGCAACCCATGGAACCTCGCCCACACCTGTGGAGGCTCCAGTGGCGGAGCGGGCTCTTCTGTGGCGGCCGGCATCGGCCCGCTCGCCATCGGCACGGACTCCGGCGGGTCAATCCGCATGCCCGCGGCGATCAACGGCATCTTCGGCATTAAGCCCACCTATCAGCGCATCCCAGCCGTGCAGACGTGGCGCGCGGCGCCAGGGCGCTCGCACAACGGCCCGTTGACGCGCACCGTCCGTGACAGCGCGTTGGTGTTGCAGGCGATGGCGGGCTACGATGCGCGGGACGGAGAGACGAATATACCGCCCGTCGACGACTACTTCGCGTTCGCCCACGGCGACGTCCGTGGCTTGCGCGTGGCTGTCAGTTACGACTTTGGCCGCGGTTTCGAGATGGAAGCCGAGGCCCTCGCGTTCGTGCGCCAGGCCGCGGAGCTCCTGGCCGACCTAGGCTGCGAGATCGTGGAGGCCGACCCGCCGATGCTCGACGAGCCGGAGGAGCTCGAGCCGGGGGTGTGGGCCTACTCGGGCGACCACTACGCTGCGGCGGAAGCGATGATCCCTGATTTCCTGCAGCATCACCTGGAGGAGCTCGGCCCACACGCTCGGCCCATCTACGAGGCCGGTCCGCGGGCTAAGGCCTGGCAGTACCGTCGCATCGTCCGCCGCAACCGGGCCTACGGCCAGCGGATGCAGGAATGGTTCCGCGACCACGACTTCATGCTGAGCCCACTAATGGGGCCAGCCATACGGATTGACGACGTGAAACCACGGGACCGCGGTAAGCCGGTGACGAGTTTCTCGACACCGTTCAATCACACGTATAACCCGGCGGCGTCCGTGCCGTTCGGCTTCCATTCGTCGGGTTTGCCGCTGGCCGTCCAAATCGTTGGCCGGCTGTACGACGACGTCGGCGTGCTCCGCGTGTCGGCTGCGATCGAGTCGGCTAGGCCTTGGAACCACCGCTGGCCAGAGTTGGCTGAATCCCTGGACTAGGCAGCCGTGAAGGCAGTCCTGCCAACGGTTGGTGACGGACGAACCGAAGCTGAGCCTCTCCTGCGGCCTAGAGGTACGACGCCTGCCAGGCGGCGTACGCCTCACCGCCAGTGGCCATGCGCATCACCTCGGCAGAAGCGAATGTGTCGCTTACTTCAGCTGGCGCGCCGCCCCCCGCCTGATGCTTCAGTGAGTCATAGATTGCCTTCACCGCCGCGTTGAACGTCCCGTGCCCGCGCAGCACGATCTTGACGCCCAGCGGCGCAAGCATCTCATTGGTTATAGCCGTCGGCGTCGCGCCGAGCATGAAAGGCAGCGCCGTCACCTTCCGAACCGCTTCGATTTGGGCGATCTCCTTGGCGCCCAGGACGAAGATGCCGTCCACACCGGTCTCGGAGTAGGCCCTAACGCGAGCCACAGCGTCCTCGAAGCTGGTCGCGTTGATGGCGTGGGTGCGGGCGAAGATCACCATGGTCGGGTCTTGCCTGGCCTCTACCGACGCCCGTAGCTTACCGAGCATCTCCTCCAGCGGTATCAGCTCTTCCTCGCCCTGGTGCCCAAACCGCTGAGGCAGCACCGTGTCCTCGATGGTCATCCCGGCGACGCCCGCGGCCTCGAGCTCCTGGACCGTCCGCCGGGCGCTCAACGCATTGCCGTACGCATTGTCAGCGTCCACCAACAAGCTCAGATCTGAGGCGCGCGTGATGCGGTAGCACTGCGACGCGAGCTCCGTCAGCGTCATCACCGCGAGGTCCGGTGCACCCAGGATCGTGTGGCTGGCGACGGACCCGCCGAGCATGCCAAGCTCGAAGCCTAGGGCGTAGGCGATGCGCGAGGAGACCGGATCGAACACCGACGCCGGTCGCATACAGGTGTCGGCGGAGAGGTAACGGCGGAGTCGCTCACGGCGCTCGGTAACGTGCATTTCAGCCCCTGCAGGGAAGGATCACGGTGATGATAGCGCACGGCGCCCATGCTATCCTCAGCGCTCAATCTATCCCGGGGTCCGTCACGTGGGGCATGCAGTCGTAGCGGAACAGCTCGGCCGCCGGTTCGGTTCGGTGGTCGCTGTCGACGGCGTCGATCTGACCGTGGCCCGTGGCGAGATCTATGGGTTCCTCGGGCCGAACGGTGCGGGCAAATCCACCATGGTCCGTATGCTGACCACACTTCTTCTGCCCACCTCTGGCAGGGCCACGGTCGCGGGGCAAGACGTTGTGCGCGACCCCGTCCAGGTGCGGCTGCGAATCGGCGCGGCGCTTCAGGACGCAGCCCTCGATCCCAAGCAAACGGGACTGGAGCTCCTGCGCTTGCAGGGCCGGTTGTACGGATTGTCGTCCAGCGACATCAAGCGCCGGGTCGATGAGGTCACGCCGTTGATGGACATCGGAGCGGCCATAAATCGTCAGATCCGAACGTACTCGGGCGGCATGAAGCGGCGGCTCGACCTGGCCGCATCGCTCATGCACAACCCGGAGGTCATCTTTCTCGACGAGCCGACCACGGGCCTCGACCCGATCAGCCGCACCCGCGTATGGGACGAGGTTCGTCGTATCAACCAGGATCTGGGTGCAACGATCTTCTTGACGACCCAATACCTGGAGGAAGCGGACATCCTCTCCGATCGCGTGGGCATCATCAACCGTGGGGTGCTGGCAGCCGAGGGCACCCCTGCGGAGCTGAAGCGCTCCATCGGCTCTGATGTGATCATCGCGCGCCTCGGTGGCGACTCCGAGGCGGCCAAGGGCGCCGTGGGCGCTCTGCCGTCGGTGCAACACGTGTCGGTTTACGAGAATGAGCTATCGGCGTCGGTGACCAACGGTGCGGGCTCGATCAGCGGCGTCGCGTTGGCGCTCAATCGGGCAGGCGTGGACGTCCTCGAGCTAACGCTGCGCACGCCCACGCTCGACGACGTCTTCTTGAGAGTGACTGGGGCGCACCTGCAGCAGGACAAACAGCCAGAACAAGCGGATGATCAACAGGATGGGGCGAGCGAGCCCGCAGTTGAGGAGCCAGTGAAATGACGACCACGCCGGTCACGGCCAGCGGCATTCGCGGGAAGCGGGCCGGATTCCTGCGGGACGTGATGTCGCTCGGCGGCAGAGCGCTGCGCTCGATCCCTCGCGACCCGGAGTCGATCATCCCGGCGCTGGTCATCCCCGTCTTCTTCTTTGCCGTCAACGTAGGCGCCTTGCAGGACTTGACCGAGCGCCTGCCGGGACTCGACTACAAGGCGTTCCAGCTCCCGGTGGCGATCCTGTTCGCGGTTACCGGCGTCTCGCGCGCCAACATACTCGTGATGGATATCCAGGGCGGCTACTTTGACCGCCTCGCGCTCACGCCGGTGAACCGGCTGGCGATGCTGCTCGGGTTCATGGTCGCGGATCTGGCGCTGGTGTTAGCGTTGTCGGTCCCTGTCCTCATCCTCGGCTTCATCGTGGGCGTACGCTTTGAGAGCGGCCCCCTCGGTGTGTTGCTGTTCCTCGGCATCGGCGGTATATGGGCGGTCGTGTACAACGGTTTCCCTTACGCCATCGCGCTGAAGACAGGCAACCCGGCGGCGGTGAACACCAGCTTCCTGCTGTTCATGCCGGCCATGTTCCTGACGACCGTGTTCGTGCCGGAGGAGGCGCTCACGGGTTGGATGGCCGAGGTGATCCGCTTCAACCCCGTGACCTACCTGCTGAGCGGCCTGCGCTCGCTGATCACGGAGGGCTGGGATCTGCGGGAGATCTTGGGCGCACTCGCCGGGGTCGTGGTGGTGGCCGCCGTCTCGATGCCGCTGGCGCTGTGGGCGCTCGCGGGACGCGTGCGCCGGGCCTAATTCGACATCCGTAGAAAAAGCGCTTAGCGTCCTGCGAACCGGGCTGCCAGCGCACGCGTGTAGGCGGGCCCCATCCCGCAACAGGAGCCGATGATCCGGGCACCTTGCCTGTGCCACGCCGCCGCCATCTGTACGAACGTCGCGGGGCTCGGCACGTCGCCCGCGCTCCACTTGCCCTCCTGGAATCGGCCGAAATGAGGGTAGACGCCCATGGGTCCGTCCCAACGCCCGCCAAGCACGTCCAACGCCGGTCCCGTGTCGTCGACGTTGGTATGCATGAGGGTCACAGCGCCGATGCCGGGGATGGCGAGCAACAGGTCCAAGCTCTGCGCGAGCCCCGCCGCGCCGCTCGCGCGCTTCAGCACGGGGCCGCCACCGTCCTCGGCGAGTGCACATGAGAGCCCGAGCCACACCGGGAGCCCCGTGGCGGTCGCGGCCTCGATGGCGAGGGGCGCGTGCTCGTGGTCCTGCAGCATCTCCAGCGCGATGAGGTCCACGCCTGCCTCCGCAAGCAGCGAGGCCTGCTCGCGATAGGCTTCCGCGGCGGCCGCCAATGTCAGCGACGCCTGGGCTCCGCTGCTCACCGGAGAGAGCGATCCGGCGATCGCGATGGACCGCCCCGCTCCGGACCGCTCGACGGCCTCCTTCGCGAGCCGAACCGCCGCCTGGTTGATCTCGGAAGTTCTCTCTGCGAGCCCGCCGAGCGCGAGGTTCGCCCGCGTGCCGTCGAACGTGTTCGTGGTGATCACATCGGCGCCGGCCTCGATGTAGTCGAGATGGATGGCCCGCACCAGGTCAGGCGTCTCGACGTTGGCCGCGCAGCCCCAGATGCCCCAGGCGAGAGGACCCTCTCTCACACTCAGCTCGGTACCCATGGCCCCGTCTAGGATGACGGTGCTGCCCTGGTCCAGTTCGTGCTTGATCGATGCGTAGGTCATGGCGCTCCGGTGGGTCGGTCAGGCGATCCTGCTTGAATGATATGCTCACCGAGCCGGCCATGCAGACCCATCCATGCACGAGACCACCGCTACACCTCTCACCAAGCCGCCGCGCTATTGGCCGTTCCATGGCACCTACTACGGCTGGGCCATCGTCTGGACGGGGTTCCTCGTTTCCTTCGTGCACGTCCCCATGTACGGCCCGGTCTTCGGCGTGTTCATCAAGCCGATCGGCGATGATCTTGGGTGGTCCCGGACGTCGATCACCATCGCGTTCACCATCGGCAGCTTGGGTGGAGCCCTGCTGTCGGCGGCGATCGGCTCGACGCTCGACAAGCACGGCGCGCGGATCGCGGTCGCCGTGGCGGGGATGGTCGTTGGCGGCGCGTTGTTCGGCGTGGCGGCGATGACGCAACCTTGGCACTTCTGGCTGTTCTACGGCGTTGGCCGTGCGGTCGCCGTGGCCGGCATCGGCGTGGGGACGTCGGTGGCGATCGCGAACTGGTTCGTGCGCAAACGCGGGCGGGCCATCGCCATCAAGGCCGCTGGCCAGCGCGGTGGGCAGTCGCTGATGCCGCTGGTGATCCTGCCCGTGCTGCTGATACTCGGTTGGCGCCAATCGTTCGTGGTACTCGGCTTTCTCGCGCTTGTGTTCATCATCCTCCCGGGTTTGTTATTCATCAGACGCCGCCCCGAGGACATGGGACTGTTGCCCGACGGCGGGCCCGACCTGCGGGACGTGGCAGGCGCCGGGGAGGCTCCGCCGGAGATGGAGCACCCGTGGATGCTCGGTGATGTGCGTCGAACGCGGACGCTCTGGCTCATGGTGGCTGCCATGTCGGCGGGCATCGCCGCCCAGTTCGCCGTCAACGTGCACGTCGTCGCGAATTTCGAGGACAAGGGGATATCCCAGGGCCTCGCTGTGACTATCCTGTCGTTGTTCACCGGAATCGCGGCCGTCACGATGCTTCCGTGGGGATTGCTGATGGAGCGGGTGCACGTACGCATCGGTGCCATGATCTGCATGGCCATCTACATCGCCTCGATGGGCCTCCTAGTTGTGGCAGACACCTACGCAACGGCGGTGCTCTTCGCCGTGGTCTTCGGGATCGGCACGGGCGGTTGGACCGTCGCGCAGATGCTCATGGTGCCGAACTATTTCGGGCGCCGGCATGCCGGCTCGATCAAGGGTTTCGTCTCCCCCATAGAGGGTGCGATCGGCCTCACGGGGCCGCTGGCCGCTGCCTATGTGCGTGACCGAGTCGGTACCTACGACCCGGCATTCCTGGCGTTCGCCGGCCTGTTCGCATTCGCGTTCGTCGCGTTCTGGCTGGCGCGGCCGCTTCGGCTGCCGCTGGAGGCCACGGCAGGCTCCGCGTCATGAGCTCGCCGGCGGGCAACCAGAAGATCCCGGCGCTCTGGCCGTTCAAGCGCATGTTCTACGGATGGGGCATCGTCGGGACGTCGCTGATCATCTCGGCGGCGCACGTGCCGATGTACGGCCCGGTGCTGTCAGTGTTCGTGAAACCGATCGGCGACGAGATGGGCTGGAGCCGGGCCACCATTTCCCTCGCGTTCGCCATCGGCAGCCTCGCCGGGGCGTTCCTGTCTGAGCCCGCGGGTCGCGTGCTCGACCGCTATGGCGCTCGCCTGGTGATTGTGGTGTCAGGGCTGGTAATCGCAGCCGCGTTGCTGGGCATGGCCGCGATGCGTGAGCCGTGGCACCTCTGGCTGTTCTTCGGCGTCGGTCGGACGGCGGCGCTCGCGGGCATCAATCTGGGGACGACGGTCGCGGTCTCCAACTGGTTTATTCGCTACCGGGGCCGGGCGATCGCGATCCTCGCCATAGGGCTACGCTCCGGGCAAGCCCTGTTCCCGCTGTTCATCGCTCCCGTGATCATCGTCGCCAGCTTCCGCCACGCCTACGTGCTGCTCGCGGTGATCGTTCTGGCCCTGGTGGTCCTGCCTGGGGCGCTGTTCATCCGCCGCCGCCCCGAGGACATGGGCCTGCTACCTGATGGAGAGGACCCGGGCGAGGATCTGGCTCCGACCGCAGCGGATCCTGGAAGCAACCCCACGAGCACCGGGCCGCGCACGCGGGGGCGTGAGGTGAGCTTCACGTTCCAGGAGGCACGTCGCACGCGGGCCCTGTGGCTCCTCATCGTGGCGACAAGCACCGTGTTTTTTGCGCAGACGGCCGTGAACCTGCATGCCGTGGCCAATTTCCAGGACAGAGGTATCGCGGACTCCTTCGCTGGGGTGTTCGTCTTCATCTTCGCTGGCGTGTCCGCCGTCTCCGCGGTGGGCTGGGGGCTCGTGATGGAGCGCATCCACGTGCGTTGGGGTACGGCCCTGGCGGTCGTGGTATCAGGCTTCGCCATGGCGGTAATCGCCGTTGCCGATTCCCTGCCGATGGCAATCGTGTTCGCGGTGCTCTTTGGTCTGGGCACGGGAGGAACGACCGTCGCCCAGACGCTCATCTTTGCGGATTACTTCGGGCGGGAGCACCTAGGTGCCATCCGTGGGTTCGCCGCGGCGGTGTCCGGCCCGGCGGGCGCGGCGGGCCCGTTGCTCGCCGGATGGCTGCGGGACGAGCAGGGAGACTACGTGATGGCGTTCACCGGGTTCTTGGGCGCCATGGTGATCGTGTTCTTCGCTCTGGTCTTCGCCACGCCGCCCCAGAAGCCTCCTGCCCAACAAGACGGCGACTAGCGTCCTGCCGCGAGCGTCAGCGCTCCCACCACCGAGAGCGCCACCCCCACGTACACACCGCGCCCGAACCGCTCAATGGTGCGATTCATGAAATACGAAATGACCACGGTGAACACCGCACCCGCCCGAATCAATGGCTCAACGATAGCGACCGGTGCGACGCCGAGCGCCGCGAATCGGAACATCTGTGCGAGGAAGACGGAGACGCCGCCCGTGATCATCAGGCGCAGCCCGGTGCGGTCCGCGGCGCGAAGCTCGCGGATGCGTGCCGGCGCAGCCATGATGGCGATGAGGACGATGGCGGCCGCCGCATACGCGATGGCCCCGCCGAGCAAGCCCATGTTCGTATCCCGCACCGCCGCTCGGATAAGTAGCGGGCTCGTTCCGTAACCGACCGAGGCCACGGCACCCCACAGGTATCCCTCCAGCATGCGTGGGTGGAATCGCTGTTGCGGGACTGTTGCCCCGCTGGGTGTGGGCATACGCGCGCTGTTGCGCTCCACCATCGCTAGGGGCGCGAATATCAGCAGCAGGATGCCGGCCCACATCAGCAGCGTGACGCCTTCATCCAGCAGCACCAGGGCTAGCACGATGCCCAGCGGGGTGGACAGCGTGCTCACCACTTGGGCCATGTTGGCGCCGACCGCCTGCAATGCGCGGTAGTTCGCATAGCGCCCGATCACGAAGTGCATGATCCCGGCGGCCGCGAGGTAGACGAGCCCGGCGGTGCTGATCTCGCCGGCACGCGCGAGCTGGCCGCTCACCGCGGCAGCGGTGAGGAACAGCGGCACGCCCACGATCACGGTGATGAGCGCGGCCTGGCCGGGCGTGGCCGTAGAAACGCCACGTCGGATGAGCGCCATGTTCATGCTGAACGAGAAGGCGGATAGAAGAGCGAGTGCGATGCCAAGCATGGGAAGGCCCATTCTAGCCTAACGCCGCTGGCTGCCGGCACGATGGACTCTTCCCCACGGGAACGCGCATCAAAAGAGCACAGATGTCGCGACAAGACGCTATGCTAACCGCACTGGTCCACGGCCTGAATGGAATGCGGGCCACTGCGGCTAGGAGTGGAGCGATGGCGTCAACACCGGAGCGAAGTGCCCAGGACGATATCAAGATCTTTTTCGACCGCGCCGCGGATAGCCTCGGGTTATCACCCGGCGTCCGGCGGATGTTCTGTGAGCCTTGGCGGGAGCTCCGCGCCTCCCTGCCCATACGCATGGACGACGGCCGCGTTGAGGTGTTCATCGGGTATCGCGTGCAGCACAACGCCGCGCGCGGACCGTACAAGGGCGGGCTGCGCTTCCACCCCAACGCGAACCAAGATGAGGTCCGCGCGCTCGCCACGCTGATGACGTGGAAAACGGCGTTACTCGACCTGCCCTTCGGCGGGGCGAAGGGTGGGATCCAAGTGGCTCCCCAAGAGCTGAGTGAGGCAGAGCTCAACCGGCTCACCAGGCGCTATACGCAGAGCGTGCAGCACCTGCTGGGCACGCATCGCGACGTGATGGCCCCAGACATGGGCACCAATGCTCAGACGATGGCCTGGGTGATGGACGCCTACGGCCAGGCCCACGGCTACGAGCCCGCGATCGTCACCGGCAAGCCCGTGGAGATCGGCGGCTCCCTCGGTCGAGAGGCCGCGACGGGTAGGGGGGCGATGTTCGTTCTCCAAGAGGCTGCCGCCGACCTCGGGATCGACCTTCGGCACGCCCGCGTCGTGCTCCAAGGGTTCGGGAACGTGGGCTCGTGGTTCGCCCGCATTGCCTACGAGGAAGGCGCGCAGATCATCGCCGTGGCCGACCACGTCGGTGGCGTGTACAACGGCGATGGGCTGGATATCCCTGAGCTGGCAGCCTACGCCCAGCACCACGGGACAGTGGACGGCTTCTCCGCCGGAGAGCCCTTCGCCGCCGCTGACATATTCGACATCGAATGCGACGTGCTGGTGCCGGCGGCGATCGAGAACGTGATCACCGAGGAGGTCGCCCGCCGGATCAAGACGAAGGTGGTCCTCGAAGCGGCGAACCATCCCACGACGCCGGAAGGTGATGCAGTGCTTAGGGAGCGAAGGGTGCCGGTGCTTCCGGATCTGTTGGTGAATGCAGGCGGGGTTACCGTTTCCTATTTCGAATGGACCCAAAACCTCCAGCAGTTCCACTGGTCGGAGGAGAAGGTGAACGACGAGCTGCGGCAGCGGATGGTCCGCGCATACGAAGCGGTCGCGTCCGCCTCATCGAGAGACCGCATCACGCACCGGGAGGCCGCGTTCAACATTGGTATCGAGCGCGTGGCCAAGGCGGCCAAGCTGCGCGGTTTCGTCTAACTCTTGAGCGATCGTCGTCAGGCGCGGGTGTTCACCCCTGCCACCGTTCCCATCTACTACTCCTTCTTTGCCTGGGGCTTCGGCACTGGCGCGCAGCAGCTCGCCAGGCCGCTCTTCGCCTACGCGCTCACCGGGAACGAGTTCCTGGTTGCGCTCATGATCTCCATGAACGCGATTCCGCGGATCGTGACAGGTCCGCTCACCGGGTATCTCGCCGATCGCATCGGCCGGAAGCCCCTGGCGATCCTTGGTCCCAGCCTCCGCGGACTCTCTAACCTCGGGCAGTTCTTCGCGACCGACTTCCCGACCTTTTTCGCGTTGGAGTTCATGGGGCAGGTGGGAGTTTCTATGTGGGGCACCACGTCCAACGTGCTGCTCGCTGACATCACCACGACGTCGGAGCGAGGCCGGGTGCAGGCGTTGCGGCAGATGTCCACGCGCATGGGCCTGGTGACAGGTCCTGCGCTCGGGGGCGTGTTGGCGGTGGCGTTCGGCTTCCCATCGCTGTTCCTGCTCAACGCCGTCACGAAGTTGTTCATCGTGGTGATCGTCTGGCTCAAGGTCGAAGAGACGCGCCTCGAACCCATGGAGATGGAGAAGGCTCGCCCCGCCGTCCATCATCAGCCGACTTTAGCGGCCAATCCCTACGCCACGCGCTCGTTCGTCGCGGTTGCAGTGGCCGTTGCGTTCACCAGCCTGGCCAACGCCGCCGTATTGCTGACGCTGCTTCCCGTGTATGCGAAGGAGGTCGTCGGGGTGAGCGAGAGTGCGGTCGGCCTGCTGATTAGCATCGCGGCGGCCCTATCGTTCGTGGTGGCCTACCCGAACGGCATGTTGGCGGACCGGTTGGGGAGGAAGGCATCGATCGTGCCGTCCCTGCTGTTCCTGTCGCTCGGGTCGCTCGTGCTGAGCGCCGGCGGTGCCTACGGCCTGCTGGTTCTCGCCGTCGCGGTCCATGGCATTGGCGAGGGCATGGCCATGGGCTCGAACCAGGCCTATGCCATGGACCAGGCGCCGGAGTCCGGGCGCGGTAGGTTCCTCGGCGTCGTGCAGATGGTGCAGGCACTGGGGGCCTTCGTCGGCCCGCTGACCGTTGGAGCGATCTACCAAGGCGTCTCTCCGGCGGTCGCCTTCACCATGCTGGCCACATCGCTGGCCATCGCTGCCGCGGTTGTGGGGGTGAGTGGTAGGGAGACCGCGGGACGGCGCGCCCGGCCTAGGACACCGGCTGAATGAGGTCTTCAATCTGGTCTCGGATGGTTTGGATCCTCTGGCCGAACGTTGCATCCGACTGCATCGCGAGTGCGTCGTCGCGCGCCTGAATCTACTGAGGTTCCGCGAGCCGATGGCGGAAAGATAAAGCGGATCGGCTCGGGCGTGGATCGGCGCCAAGTTGTGGTGGCTCACGGCGGGCACCGCGGCTAGAATCGAGGCCACGATCGACGGCGCGCGCGCAGCCCGCCGCGCTTGGAGGGCCCATGGCGAATGCCCCGTTCGACCCCAACAAAGTGCTCCTTACTGGAGAGAATCCGTTCATGCGATTGGCCGAAGCCGAAGATGGGCCCATCACCACGAACGCGTCGTTCTGGCGGATCGTCTTCAGCCCCGGCGGTCCCGGGCACGTGTTGTTTCTGAACAGCGAGCTCACGTCCGGTCTGTGGCGGGTGTATTCGGACAACATCGCCATGACTAGATGGCTGCAGGCCACGGTGCAAGGTGTGCTCAACCCCGATCTCACCGACCAGGATCTGCCCGTGATCGATGCCGACTTCGAGCGCTCCGGCGACGTGCGCTCCTTCTGGACTGAGCACGTCCGGACCGACGACGACGACATCGCACTCACCTGGTACGAGATCGGCGAGCCGGTGCTTCGCCATACGCTGCCGTTCAGCCAGGCGAATCGCCCCTTCGGCTCGAGTTCGGTGCTGATCCCGTGCATGGGCGCGCGCCTCACGCTTAACAGCGAGCAAGCCGCCGGCAGGCCGCTAGCCCGCGAATGGGATGGCCACCCTTTCAGCACCTGCGCGCTGGCCTTCTCCGAGTCGTGGACCGAGTGGCCTGTGGGCGAATCAGGTTGACCCCGGCGCTCCTCCGCATCATCATCATCGCGTGGGATCGTTGACCGAACAAGCTGCTGTGCCATACACCTTGGTCGATGACGATGCCCCATTCCGCGCGGCCTTGCGCGCCATCGGCGCGGCCTCGACGCTCGGCATAGACACCGAGGCCGACAGCCGGCACCACTATCCCGAGAAAGTGTGTCTCGTTCAGGTAGGGACCGGCGCGCGTGTCTACCTAATCGACTCCCTGTCGAAGATCGACCTCTCCCCGCTTGGCGCCGCTCTCGCCGACCCCACCAAACAGAAGCTGCTGCATGGCGCCGACTTCGATCTCCGTGGTCTGAACCGCGATTGGGATTTCGAGGTACGCAACCTGTACGACACGAACGTGGCCGCGCGATTCGCAGGCCTCGAGCGCTTCGGCCTGGCCGCGCTGATCGAGGACCTGTTGGGTCTGGTGATTCCTAAGGAGCAGCGCTTGCAGCGCGCCGACTGGTCGCGTCGGCCGCTGGCGCAGGACGCGCTCGACTATGCGGCGAGCGACGTCATCCACCTGCCCGCCGTACGTGATGTGCTTGATGCGAAGCTCGCCGCACTCGGAAGGACCGAGTGGGTCCGGGAAGAGTTTCAGCGATTCGAGGAGATTAGATACGTGCCCCCAGACCCGGAGACCGCCTTCCTCAGCGTGAAAGGAACGAGGGGGCTCAATGGGAAACAGCTCGCGGTGTTGAAGGAGCTGTACGCGTTCCGGGAGGGCGAGGCGAGGAGGCTCAACCGACCGACCGCCTTCGTGCTCACGCCGGAAGCCATGGCGTTCTTGTCCACCAACCCAACCGCGGACCTGGCGGCCGCACCCAGTCTGGGCCCCTCGGGGATCCAGCGGATGGGCAAAGGGATCAAGGCCGCGCTTCGAGCGGGCACCCGTGCCAAGCCGGTACTCAGGCCGCCGTCGGCGCAGCCGTTCCGGCGCCCAACGCCTGAGCAAACCGGCATGCTCGCCAAGCTGAAGGCCTGGCGGGTGGGTCTGGGCGAGGCGCAGTCGCTCGATCCATCTCTGCTGTGGCCCATGCGCAGTCTAGAGCGTCTGGCCCGCGAGCCGCGGTCGCTGGACGTGGAGCTCGCCTCGCCGGAGGTTCGCGCCTGGCAGCAGCGCGAATTCGCCGACGCACTACGCAAGACCCTGGCCTAAGCCTTTCCCGCCGCCATCCCTCTGCTATCCTCTTGGTCGCCCGGCAATCACTTTTGCCTGTAGGAGCCATGCATGACCAGCGATGGGAGCAGTCCGCGCGCCATCGGAACGCCCGTTCCGCGATACGACGGTGTGGACAAGGCCACCGGAGCCGCGAAGTACACGGCCGACGTGAAGCTTGATGGAATCCTGGTTGGCAAGGTGCTCCGCAGTCCCTGGCCGCACGCGCGGATCGCCCGTATCGACGTAAGTAAGGCCAAGGAGCTGCCCGGCGTGCATGCCGTGCTGACCGGAGACGACACCTTTCCCGGCGCGCGCTTCGGGCGGGCGATCGTGGACACACCGGTGCTGGCGCAGGGGGTCGTGCGGTTCGTGGGTGAGCCGGTCGCCGCGGTGGCTGCGGTGGACAAGGAGACGGCGCTAGCCGCGCTCGAGCTGATCGAAGTGGACTTCCAAGAGCTGCCCGCGGTGTTCACCCCGGAGGCGGCGATGGCGCCGGGCGCGCCGATCCTGCACCCTGACATGATGGACTACGCAGGCATGCCCAAGCCCGTCGAGGCGCCGGCGAACATGTATGCACAGTTCGAGTCGGTGAAGGGCAACGTGGAGGCGGGCCTGGCCGCGGCGGACATGGTCGTCGAGAACACCTTCACGACGCCCCGGCAGCATCAGGCATACCTGGAACCCCACTCCTGTCTGGTGCACATCGCCGAGGACGACAGGGTGCACGTGTGGAATGGCAACAAGTCGCCCCATCCCGGCAAGCGCTTCCTTTCCATCGCGACGCAGGTGCCTGCGGACCAGATTCTGTTCCACCCTGTGACCATCGGCGGCGACTTCGGCGGCAAAGGCTCTGTCCTCGGCATCCCGGTTGCGCACATGCTGGCAAAGGCCACCGGCAGGCCCATACGCATGGTGCTCGAGTACTCCGAGGATCTGATCGCGGCCAACCCACGCCACCCGTCGCGCATCCACATGCGTACCGGCGTCATGCGTGACGGCACCATCGTGGCGCACGACTCGCGCGTCATCTACGACAGTGGCGCGTACGCCGGCTTCAAGCCGGGCGGGCACCTCGGCGGCGCTGTTGCCGCGGGCGGACCGTACAAGATACCCAACGGCCGCATGGTCGAGCTGCAGGTCTACACGAACAACGTGCCTGGGGGCTACATGCGCGGGCCGGGCGAGCCCCAGGCCATGTTCGCCGTCGAGTCGCAGATCGACTGCGTTGCGCGTGCCATAGGCATGGACCCTGCCGAGATACGGCGCAAGAACATGGTCGGCGAAGGGGAGGAGGATACCCTTGGTGCCTCCTTCCAGCACGTCCGCTCTGCCGAGACGCTTGCCGCTGCCGTCCAAGCAGCCGGCTACGATACGCCCAAGCCCGCCGCGGATGGTACGCTGCGCTACGGCCGGGGCATCGGCTTCGGGGAGCGCGCGCAGATCGGTGGCGAGACCTACGCGTCCGTGACCATGAACGTGGACGGCTCCGTGGTCGCGCACACCTCCATCTTCGAGCAGGGCACCGGCACCTACACAGTGCTGCAGCAGATGGTGGCCGATGGGCTGGGCCTGCCCGTAGACCGTGTTTCGGTGCAGGTGTGGGACACCGACGGTGCCCCCAACGACTCCGGCATAGGCGGCGCGCGTGTCACGCGAATGATGGGTGTGGCGGTACACGAGGCCATCGAGAATGCTAAAGCCGAGCTGTTCAAGCTTACAGCCGAGCTCCTCGGCTGGCCGGATGACCGGCTGCGGGTCGCAGGCGACAGCGTGGCACGGGAGGACACCGGCGAATCACAATCCTGGACAGGGTTGCTGGCGCGTACCGGCGAGCCCGTCGTGGGCAACGGCGCCACAAAGGACAACTCCCACAACCCGTTCACCCACTTCACCGCGCAGATCGCCGAGGTCTCGGTCGATTCGGAGACGGGTGAGGTGAAGCTGCTGACGCTCACCACTGCCCATGACTCCAGCGTGGTGCTGAACCCCATGGGTCACACCGGGCAGATCAACGGCGGTGTCGTGCAGGGGATTGGCTATGGCCTGCAGGAGGATCTTGCAGTGGAGAACGGACGTGTTTCCACCGCCTCTTTCGCGGACTACAAGATCTTGACCATCGCCGACATTCCGGAGCTGCGGACCGCGCTGCTCGAGCCGGTGGGTGGCTTCGGACCGTACGACATCAAGGGCATAGGCGAGAATTCGAACTCGCAGACCGCTCCGGCCATCGCCAACGCGGTCGAGGATGCCGTGGGCGTGCGTATCACCGACCTCCCCGTCACTGCGGAGAAGGTGCTGCGGGCGCTTCAGGCCTAGGCCCAGCGTGAGCTCGGACCGGTCTCCGAATCAGCAGGTGCGCGGTTCGGTGCGCGGATGGGGCCGGACTTTCGAGGCGTTGGCGAACCGGCGTTTCCGCCTCCTGTGGCTCGGCACGCTTCTCACGTTCGGCGCCGGCCAGATGACCCTGGTGGTCCGCCCATGGCTGGCGTTCGAGATATCTGGCTCCGCCTTCTCGCTGGGGCTGGTCGCGGCGGCACAGGGCGTGCCGATGGTGCTGGCATCTCCCTTCGGGGGCGTGGCGGCCGACCGTCTCTCCAAGCGCACCGTGATCCTCATCTCCCAGGCGGTGCTCATGGCCGTTAGCGCCGTCGTTGCGGCGCTCATCGTGCTGGATCTGGTGGAGGTGTGGCACCTGGCGGTCCTGGCGCTGGTGCATGGAACGACCATCCCTTTCAACGTTCCGGTACGGCAATCGTACATTCCCGTTCTGGTGGATCGCAGGGGTCTGGGGAATGCGGTGGCGCTGCAATCGTCGGGTCGCAACCTGAATCAGGTGCTGGCTCCGAGCTTGGGCGGCTTGCTTCTGGCGTGGAGCCCCGCCGTTGCGTTCCTTGCAATCGTTGCGTTGCACCTGATGGCGATGGGCATGGCGCTGCGGCTCCCGGCCGCCAAGCCTGCGCAGGCCGCAGGGAAGGGCATGGTGGGCGAGCTGTCCACTGGGTTCCGCTACGTGCTTGGCAGCCCGTTCATCACGACGCTGATCCTCATGGCCACCCTCGCCGCGGTGCTGGGCATGCCTTACCTGCAGTTGCTTGCCGTGTTCCAGAAGGAGGTACTGGAAGTCGGACCACGCGAGCTGGGATTCATGTTCTCCGCCGCCGGCGCGGGGGCGCTCACCGGATCGTTGCTGGTCGCTTCGTTCTCTCGCATCGCCGATCGCGGCTACCCGCAGCTTCTTGCCGGGATCGCGTTCGGCGTTGGCCTCGTGCTGTTCGCGCAATCGCCGATCTACGAGATCTCGCTGGTACTGCTGTTCCTGATTGGCATGGCGGCGCAGTCGTACATGACGATGAACCAGACCCTGCTTATGTCCACCACCGACCCCAGCCTGTACGGCCGCGTGCTGAGCTTGCAGATGATGTTGCGCGGGCTGCTGCCGCTGTCCATCCTGCCCATCGGCGCGTTCGTCGATCGCTATGGAGCGTCATCGACCGTGAGCGTACTGGGATTTTCGCTCGCGGCGGCGATCGTGGTACTTGGGCTGCTGCGGCCTGAGCTGCGGAGGCATCGGGCCGAGCGCTGAACGGCTCGCGGCGGCGTTGCCCGTGCACCTCGAGATTCGATACACTGAGTGGGCCCAGAGTCCCAATCGCCGCGAGGTGGACAGATGCCCATGGACGAACGAATGCGCCAGCGTATCGAAGCTGCGCTGAAAGGCGTGGATGCCCAGTACGTCGAGATCCATGTTGAGGAGTCGCGTTCCAGCAACGTCCGCTACCGCGGTCGGGAGCTGGAAGAAATAGGCCGCAGCAGCGCACTCGGCGGCAACGTCCGTGCGTTGGCCGGGGGCGGCTGGGGGTTCGCATCGTTCAACGACCTGAGCGATCTTCGCGCCATGGTCGATCAGGCTGTGCGGTCGGCAAAAGTGGTCGGCGGCGACCGGGTCGAGCTGGCCGAGGTCCCCTCGGTGGTCGACCACGTGCCCGCTGTGCTTGGGCTCGACCCCATGGGCGTTTCCCTGGGCGACAAGAAGCGCGTGCTCGATCCGTACGTCGAGATCATGATGAGCACGCCGGGCGTCCAGAGCTCGAGTGTTGGCTATTCCGACGCTCGCAGGCACATGGTGTACGCAAATAGTGAGGGCTCCTACATCGACCAGGAACGGGTGGACGTGAACCTGCGCATCGCGGCCATGGCGCGCGACGGAGGCGATGTGCAGCAGTCGGGCATCAGCCTCGGCTCACTCGGCGACTTCGCTTTCGTCCAGGATCTTAACGAGAGTGCGCAGGAGGTTGCTGACAAGGCAGTGGCGCTGCTGAAGGCTCCACAGGTGAAGGGGGGCGAGTACACCGTTGTCCTCGACCCCATCCTGGCGGGTGTGTTCATCCACGAGGCGTTCGGCCACCTCTCCGAGGCCGACCACATCTACGCCGAGCCCCGGCTGCAGGAGCTGATGGCGGTCGGCCGCAAGTTCGGTGGCACGCACCTCAATGTGAAGGACGGCGCCACCGTGCCCCGGCCCACGCTCCGTGGGTCGTACCTCTACGACGATGAGGGCGTGCAGGGGCAGGAAACTGACCTGATCCGGGAGGGCATCCTGGTGGGACGCCTGCACTCGCGAGAGACCGCGGCGAAGCTGGGCGAGCGTGCCACCGGCAATGCCCGGGCGCTGAATTATCGCTTCGCACCCATCGTGCGCATGACCAACACATTCATCGTGCCCGGAACTGCGACCCCCGACGATCTGTTCGCGGACGTCGAAGATGGCCTGTACGTCAAGAACTGGTATGGCGGCATGACTAGCATGGAGATGTTCACCTTCTCTGCTGGCGAGGCCTACCGGATCCGCAACGGCCAGATTGAGGAGTTGTGCCGTCCGGTGATGCTGTCGGGCAACGTGTTCTCGACGCTGCACAACATCGACGGCGTCGCCAACGATCTCGGTATGAACGAGGGAGGCGGCTGCGGGAAGGCGGGGCAGAGCCCGCTGCCCGTGTCGAATGGCAGCCCACACATCCGGATCCGTGAATGCCTCATCGGGGGTGCGTAGCCATTCCTTCCGAGAACGGTTCGAACCCATCGCCGGAGCAGATCCTCGAGCGCGCGATGGCGCTCGGCCAGCAGGCCGAGGTGTTCCACGTGGTTGCCTCGAGCACACCCGTGCACTTCGAGGCGAACAAGATCAAAGCGGTCGACACTAACGAATCGGCCGCCGCTGCGGTCCGCCTCATCAAGGATGGGCGCGTCGGGTTCAGTTCGACCAGCGATCTCGCGGACGTGACGGCGCTGGTCGAGGCGGCCCTCGACACCGCTCCCTACGGTGCGGAGGCCAAGTTCGACTTCCCAGGCGCGACGGAGTTCCCCAACGTTCCCGTGTACGATGCCGCGGTCGAGGAAGCCACCACCGAGGAGATGGCGGCCCTTGGGCAGCGTGTCGTTGACGAGCTGAGGGCCTACTGGGACGCCGTGCAGGTCGAGGGTGGCGTGTCGCGCTCCACCTCGACGGTGACCCTGGTCAACAGCAACGGTGGGCACTTCAGCTACGCGAGGTCAGGGTTCCGCATCGGCTTTGAGGGCACCGTGATCCGCGGCGAGGACATGCTGTTCACGTTTGATGGTGAGAGCAGCGTCCATCGCATATCCGACCCCGATGCCATCATCGCCTCGATCATTCGCCAGCTTGGGTGGGCCACGGAATCGGCCACGGTCGAGAACAAAACGATGCCGGTGATCCTGATGCCCACTGCGGTGCCGAGCATCCTGCTTAACCCTTTGCTCGCAGGCCTCAACGGCAAGACGGTGCTGCAAGGCACGTCTCCGCTCGCGGGCCGGCTTGGCGAGCGGATCACCGATCCTCGCTTCAGCCTCACCGACGATGCCACCCTGCCGTACATACCGGCGAGCCGCATGAGCGACGATGAGGGAGTGGCGACCCGGCGGCTGCCGTTGATCGAAGCCGGGGTGGCGACCACCTACTTCTACGACCTGCAGACCGCCGGGCTTGCGGGTGCCGCCAGCACGGGGAGCGGGGAGCGCGGCGTGGGCTCACTGCCCGGGCCGTCCACCGGGGTACTGCTGGTAGGCGAAGGCGACGCCGAGCTCGACGACCTGATAGCAGACGTCGACGAGGGCCTGATAGTCGAGGCGCTGCTTGGCGCTGGACAGAGCAACATCCTGGGAGGGGACTTCAATGCGAACGTCCTGCTTGGCTACAAGATTCAGGATGGAAGAGTCGTTGGTCGCGTGAAGAACACCATGATCTCGGGCAACGCGTATACGGCGCTCAACGACCTCATCGCGGTCGGCGCCAAGGGCAGGTGGGTCCGCGGTGGTCTCTACACGCCCGCCGTTGCTCTGGCCAACGTCTCCGTGGCGGCCAACGGGTAGCACGCATGAGCGTCGAAATCTTCCTCTCTGAGCTCATGGATCCGGCCCACGAGGTGACCTCCGTTGGGCTGACGCAGCTCAGCGGACTCATGGACGAGGATGAGCGTGCGTTTCAGGAGCGCTGGGGCGAGCTGCCCGCGCCGCGCCGCCACGAGGTCATGGGCAAGCTGCTTGAGCTGGCCGACGGCAACGTCGAACTCGATTTCACCGGTGTGTTTTCTCATGCGCTCAGCGACGAGCAAGGGTCCGTCCGTGAGCAGGCGCTATCCGGCCTGTGGGAGTCAGACGACCGGCACCTTATCCCCTTGATGGTCGAGCGCCTCGAGCACGACATGGAGGATCAGGTGCGGGCCGCAGCCGCGCTTGGCCTTGGCCACTTTGCCGTGCTCGCCGAGGCGGACAAGCTCGTGGCACGTGACAAGGAGCGTGTGTTTCAGGCCTTGATGCGCTCGCTCGAGGATGAAGACGAGCCCATCGCCGTGCGGCGGCGGGCCCTCGAGTCGGTGGCCTCGTTCCGCGATCCGGATGTGCGCGAGTGGATACGGTGGGGCTACGACCACGTCGATCCGTTCCTGCGGCAGAGCGCGCTTTTCGCCATGGGCCGTAGCTGCGAGGCAGAATGGCTGCCGTACGTAAGCCGGGAGATGACCAGTGGGGATCCCGCCATGCGCTTCGAGGCGGCGAACGCCGCGCGCGAGATGGGAGAGCCCGAGGCCGTGCGGTATCTTGTCGAGATGGTCGATGACCCCGACGTAGACGTATCCTATGCGGCCTTGCGCGCCATCGGAGGCATCGGTGGCGCCAAGGCTCGGAGTTTCCTGCGCGCGTTCCTCGCATCCGCTGAGGACGAAGGTAGCAGGGAGGCCGCCGAGGAAGCATTGCAGATTCTCGAGGTCGAATACGGAGATTTCTCGATGCTCAACGCCGGGCGCGGCGGCGTCGAGATGGGCAGTATCGGGCGGCCCGAGATCGATGCGAACTCGATCGAGCTCGATGACATCGATGACATCGATGACGAGGAGTGACCCGTTGAGTGAGGCCGTTTCAGCAGGAGGCGTGGTGTACCGCCGCCAGCAAGGTGATCTGTTCATCGCGCTCTGCGGGCGGACGCGCTCGCGCACGTGGGCGCTGCCGAAAGGCACCCCAGATGCAGGCGAGACCATCGAGGAGACCGCGCTTCGCGAGGTCCGCGAAGAGACCGGTCTAGAGGTGGAGATCGAGGCGCCGCTCGGCGAGATCGAGTATTGGTTCTCTCGGCCTTCGGAGCGTATCCACAAGCGGGTCCACTTCTATCTGATGGGGGAGCGCGGCGGGCGATTCGAGGACCACGACCCGGAGTTCGACGTGGTGGAATGGTTCTCGGCCACCGACGCGCTGGACAACCTCACCTACCCCACCGAGGCTGAAGTGGTTCGCCGCGCGCTCCTCGTCTTGGTGCCGACGGCGGTCGCGGATGGATGACGTGATCAGCACGGGGCGCAAGGTCGTCCTGCGCAAGAAGCGCAGTGAGGATACCGAGGACGACCACCGGTGGCGCCAGGATCCTGAGCTTGCCGAGCTGGATGCTGCTGCGGTGCTGCGTCAATCGCTCCAGGATTTCGCGCGCGATTACGAGCAGGAGATCCGCTACCCGACGCCTTGGGTGAAGCGCTACGGCATCGACGCCATCGACGGCCCGCACATCGGCAACTGCATGGTGTACGACATAGACACCATCAAGGGCCAGTGCGAGCTGGGCATCTTGCTAGGGGTCCGAGAGTATTGGAACGACGGCTATGGGAGGGAGGCGATGCTCTTCCTCATCGAGGAGTGCTTCAAGATGGCCTCGATTAACCGCCTCTACCTGCACACCCTAGCGTGGAACGCGCGAGCGCGACGTGCCTTCGCTGGATGCGGCTTCCGTGACGTCGGCCCCGACCGCCGCGGCGGCCACGACTTCGTGCTCATGGAGCTGTTCCGTCACGAGTGGGAGGAGAAGGCACCGGGGCTGCTCGGTGCCGATCGCGGCTCGTTGAAGGCGGACTAGGCCTGCCGCGCGGGAAGGGCAACAACCGCTTCGCCCGTCGTCGTGCTCTTGCCCTCGCCGTTCTCGATCCACAGCTCGCAGCTCACGGTTCCCGCCGTGGTATCCGTGGACGTGACCGCACCTCCGCACGTCAGCGTGTCTCCCGGCACGTCCATCTCCCGGTAGCGAACGCCGAACGACACCAAACGGCCCTCGGAACCCATCCACTCCGTGACCACCTGCGCAAGGAATGCGGACTTCAGCGCGCCGTGCAGGATCACCCCTGGTAGTCCCTGGTCGACGGCGAAATCCTTGTCGTAGTGGATCTCGTAGAAGTCACCCGACGCGCCCGCGTACATGGCGAGCTGCCGAGTGGTCGGCTGCTTCACCAGCGTGGGTAGCTCCAGTCCGACCTTCACGTCGTCGAGGTAAGGTTGCGCACTCATGCCGACGGCCCCATGCGGATCACAGTGTTGCGCTGTGTCGCGGCTTGCTCCCCCCGCTGGTTCGCGTACTCGGTGAGGTAGGTGGCGATGAGCATCGGGCCCATCCTGCCCTCGCGCTCGACCAGCGATTCCAGCTTGGTCGTGACGTTCATCGAATCACCGGGCCGTATGGGCTGGGCGTAGGTCCACTCACTGCCGCCGTCGAGGAGTCTCGGGACGAGCTCCGCGTCGGGGAGTGCTGGTATGGCTAGACCGAGCGAGCGCAAGAACGTTGGTGGTGCGATGTCGGGGTAGGCAGGGTTGTCGTCGCCGATGGCCTGAGCGAATCGGACGACGGCACCGCGCTCGACGTCGGCGGTCCGTACGTCGCTGGTCATGCCGACCGCCTGTCGCATGGCATCGGTCAGCAAGGATGGATCTGCCATGACTCACTCCAAAACAGGGTATGCCGGAGCGTAGGCGAGGGGTGCAGGCGTGTCAAGGAAATCTGGTGTCGGCGCATGTGACGAAGGGCAGTGGCTCGGCCCGTCAAATTGCCTAGCCAAAGCGTTGACAGCGATTCTACCGGAGAGTACCTTCCACCTCGATAGCCACATTGCCAGGAATGTGGCAGTGCGTTACAGAGGCACAAAGAACCGGCATCATGATCCCTAGACGGTAGCTCGGGTTGCTGGATCTCTCCAGTCTTGCACCAGCCCTACCGCCCATCTAGCCCTTCCTCATGAGGAAGGGCTTTTCTTTGGTCAGGCGCCTGTCAGTCGCCGCGTTCAACCGGCACCGCTCTCGTCTTCCAGCCGAACCGTCACGCGGATACGCCGGCCGTCCACGTCGAAATAGGCGCCATCCGACTGCGGTGGCGACGTCAATGCTCGCAGCAGATCGATCAGCTCACGTCCCGTGTAGGTGCGGTTCAGGTCGATGCGACGGATGGTTTCCAGATCGGCGATGCGGTGCGACGTCCCTTCGCCCGGGGCCTGCGGCATCGCTCGCACCGTGCCCGCTGCAACTCCCGGCCACGCCTCGCGCAGCACCTGTCCGCATGCCTCGTTCAGCTTTGCGCGCAGGCTCTGCCCGGTATCAGCGGGGTCGATGGCTACGGGCACGCGATGCACGATCGGCCCGGTATCGACACCCTCGTCCATGTAGTGGAGCGAGGCGCCTACAGTAGTGCCCTCGACGATCCCCCACACCTGCGCCGAACGGCCCCGGTTGAACGGCAGATAGCTGGGATGCACGTTGAGCACACCTTGGGGGAAGGCCGCGAGCAGGGGAGGTCTGAGGATGTGCGAGAACAGAACGGACAGCCCGACCTCCGCGCCGATCTCAGCGATGGCCCGAACCGTGGCGGGCTCGCGCAGCGCCCGCCCGGTGAACAGCCGATCGGCTGGCAGTTCGCTGGCGGCAATCAGCTCCTCGCCGTTC
>Ga0315338_1000518_pt1 | contig 84253 bp, 86 predicted proteins | sample ASW8metaG_FD_204518 | JGI IMG/M metagenome (GOLD analysis project Ga0315338, IMG submission 204518) | Ammonia-oxidizing marine archaeal communities from Monterey Bay, California, United States - ASW #8 | ecosystem: Environmental > Aquatic > Marine > Coastal | place: USA: California | collected...
AGGTATGATGTTGGGATTAATTAAACCTAATTCTGGCGCTGTTTTCATTAATGGTCAAAATATTGAAAACGAAAATAATAGAACAAAAATATTAGAAAAAGTAAATTTTATTTCTCCATATGTTGAGTTGCCAAAAAAACTTACAGTTGAAGAAAATCTTAAAGTTTACGGTAAAATGTACGGTGTAAATAATTTGAATGAAAAAATTTTAAATTTAATGAAAGAGCTAAACTTGCTAGAGTTTGAAAAAAGAAAAACTGGTGAACTTTCTTCTGGGCAAAAAAATAGAGTTTCTCTTGCAAAAGCATTGATTAATGATCCTGAAATACTTTTTTTAGACGAACCAACGGCTAGTCTTGACCCGGATGTAGGTGATTATATTAGAACTTACATAGAAAATTTTGCATCAAAAAAATCTACAACTATTTTACTGGCATCCCACAACATGAATGAAGTCGAAAGACTTTGTAATGAAGTTATGATGATGAAGAATGGTGAAATAATAGATAAGGGTACTTGTGATAGTTTAATAAATAAACATGGAAGAAAAAATTTAGAAGAAACCTTTTTAAAAATAGTTAGGGAATAATATGAGATTTCACAGAATATATGCCTTGTCTCTTCGTCATCTTTATTTGATTAAAGGTTCTTTTCCAAGAATCCTAGATCTAATTTACTGGCCAACAATTCAAATAATTCTCTGGGGATTTATTTCGCAATTTTTTACCATGCATAGCGATTATTATAATAATACTATTGGTGTTATTTTAAGTTGTGCAATTCTTTATGATTTTTTATTTCGGTCAAGCATAAGTTTCAATATGTTATTTCTAGAAGAAATTTGGAGTAGAAATTTTACTAACCTATTTGTTGCTCCATTAAAAGTGAGTGAAATTATAGCTGCACTTACATCTACGGCTTTACTAAGAACATTAATTGGAATAATCCCCGCAATAATACTTATGAATCCATTTTTTGGGGTGTCTTTATTAAAAATGGGACCTCCGCTATTTTTACTTTTTTTAAGTTTATATCTTTTTGGAACAACTTTAGGTTTGCTTGTTACTTCTGGACTTTTAAGATTTGGTCCTGCTTTTGAAAACGTAGCGTGGTCTTCACTTTTTATTTTAGCCCCTTTAGGTTGCGTTTATTATCCACTATCAATTTTACCAGAATGGTTACAAATATTAGCTAAAGCTTTACCATTGGTTTATATATTTGAAGAAGCAAGAGCTATTTTAGTAAACAATGTAGTAAATTATAAAAATATTATGACCGCACTAACATTAAATTTATTTTATTTTATAGGTGCGATTATTGTTTTCTATTTAGCTTTTCACGGAGCGCGAAAAAAAGGCACTTTGGTTAATATTGGTGAATAATTTGGTGCGCCCGGAAGGACTTGAACCCTCAACCTCCTGATCCGAAGTCAGGCGCTCTATCCAATTGAGCTACAAGCGCATATAGTATTATTAATATAATTTATGAAAAATATCATTAATTTAATTGTAAACGATAGTAATAAAAATCAAAGAGTAGATGTTTTTATAAATAAATGCGAAAATTCTTTGAGTAGGACTAGAATTAAAAATTTAATACTTAAAAAAAAATTAAAAATTAATGATATAGTTTCAGAAGACCCTTCCAAAAAAGTGGTTGTTGGGGATAAAATTGAACTTGATATCCCAGAACCTGAAAAAGCTTCACTAAAACATTACGATTACAAACTAGACATAGTTTTTGAAGATAATGATTTATTGATTATTAATAAATCAGCCGGAATATCTATACATCCTGGAGCTGGTAATTATGATAACACAATAGTAAATGCATTAATAAATTATTGTGGAACAAATTTATCAAATATTGGAGATGAATTAAGACCAGGAATAGTTCATCGAATAGACAAAGACACATCAGGATTAATAGTTGTGGCTAAAAATAATATATCTCACGAAAATCTATCTAAGCAATTTACTACACATACAATTAAAAGGGTTTATCAAGCATTAATATGGGGAAAGCTTAGACCTCAATCTGGAAAAATTGAAACTTTAATTACCAGAAGTTCTAAAAATAGACAAATGATGGAAGTTGGAATTACAAAAGGAAAAAAGGCAATAACTAATTACAAAACCTTAGAAGTTTTTGAAAATGATAAGGTGCCTACTTTAAGTTTGATTGAATGTGAGCTTCAAACTGGAAGAACTCATCAAATAAGAGTTCACATGAGTCACAAAGGAAATAATATTTTAGGAGATAAAAAATATAAAAAAAGATTTAAAAAATTTAAAAATATTGATGAAGAATTAGAAAAATCTATATTAAAATTAGACAGACAATTTTTACATGCAAAAATGTTAGGATTCATACACCCAAAATCGGGAAAAGAATTAAAATTCTCCTCAATTTTGCCACATGAGCTTGAAAATATTTTAAAAACATTAAGAAACACAAGCAAATAAAAAGATTGTATTATTATTTTTCTTAATTAAATAAACACTTAAAATGAATAAGACTGCTAACTATAACCTGCCAACTCTATCTAATGAAGGAGGGCTATCTGCGTATTTAACTCAAATTAAGAAATTTCCTATGTTGGATGCTGAAGAGGAATACATGTTAGCAAAAAATTGGAAGGAAAAAGGAAATTTAAAATCTGCTGAAAAACTAGTTACAAGCCACCTAAGATTAGTTGCTAAGATTGCAATGGGATACAAGGGGTATGGATTACCTGTTAATGAAATTATTTCTGAAGGAAATGTTGGTTTAATGCAAGCTGTTAAAAAATTTGAGCCTGAAAAAGGATTTAGATTAGCAACTTATGCAATGTGGTGGATTAAGGCTGCGATTCAAGAATATATATTAAGATCTTGGAGTTTAGTTAAAATTGGAACTACCACTGCACAAAAGAAATTATTTTTTAATTTAAAAAAACTTAAAAATCAAATTGCTCCTCGTTCCGAAGGAGATTTAAGAAATGAGCAAGTTTCAGAGATTGCAGATAGATTAAATGTAAGTGAAAAAGAAGTGGTTTCCATGAATAGAAGGCTTGCTGGAAAAGAACATTCTCTAAATGCTCCAGTAGGTGAAGATGGAGATCAATGGCAAGATTGGCTTGTGGATAAAGAAATGGATCAAGAGCTAAAGCTCGCACAAGAAGAAGAGATGAAACAAAGAAAAGATCTTTTAAAAGATTCTATAAAAATATTAAATAATAGAGAAAAAGAAATACTTTATGCCAGAAGACTAACTGATGATCCTCTTACTCTTGAAAATTTAAGTAAAAAATATAAAATTAGCAGAGAAAGAATTCGGCAAATCGAAAATAAGGCTTTTGAAAAATTACAAAAGCATATGTTAAATTCTGCCCAGTCTAGAAACTTACTTCCTGTAAATTAAATTTTAAATGGATCTTCAATAAGAATTGTATCATTTCTTTCAGGACTAGTTGAAATGCTTGAAATCTTTGTTTCAATAAATTCTTCTAATTCTTTAATATAAATTTTAGCTTTTTCTGGTAAATCGTTAAAATTTTTAATTCCATTTGTAGGAGATTTCCATCCTTCAAATATTTTATAAATAGGTTTTACTTTTAATTGATCATTTACAGCTGCAGGTAAATAATCTATTTTTTTTCCATTAACTTCATAAGCAATGCACATTTTAATTTCATCAAGTTCATCAAGTACATCTAATTTTGTTAATGCAATTCCATCTATACCTGAGATTTTTATTGTTTGTCTTACAAGGACTCCATCAAACCAGCCACATCTTCTTTTCCTACTTGTTACAGTGCCAAATTCTTTACCTCTGACGCCAAGTTCTTCTCCAGTTTTGTCATTAAGTTCTGTTGGAAAAGGACCTTCTCCAACTCTTGTTGTATAAGCTTTTGTTATGCCTAAAACATAATTAATTGAATTTGGTCCACAACCTGATCCTGTGGCTGCGGATGAAGCAACGGTATTTGATGAAGTTACAAATGGATATGTTCCATGATCCACATCAAGTAATATTCCTTGGGCTCCTTCAAATAATATTTTTTTTCCTTTAGATTTAAACTCATCTATTTTTTTCCATACAGGCTTAGAATATTTAAGTATTTCAGGTGCTATCTTTAATAACTCTTTTTTTAAATCATCTTTTTTGTAAACTTCTTTTCCGAGACCTTTTCTAATTGCATTATGATGTAATAATGCTGTTTCCAATCTATGATCTAAATTTTCTGCTGAAACTAAGTCCATAACCCTAATTGATCTTCTTCCAACTTTATCTTCGTATGCAGGGCCAATTCCTCTTCTAGTGGTTCCTATTTTTGATTTACCTGCAGCATCTTCTCTTATTTCATCCATCTCTCTATGAAAAGGTAAAATTAAGCTTGCTGCCTCTGAAATAATTAAGTTTTTTTCAGATACTTCTACTCCTTTAGATTTTATTTCATCTATTTCTTCTAATAATGCCCATGGGTCTACTACAACGCCATTTCCAATAACTGAAACTTTATTTTTTCTTACAATGCCTGAAGGAAGCAATCTTAATTTATAAGTTACCCCATCTATAACTAAGGTGTGACCAGCGTTATGACCTCCTTGAAATCTTATAACTACATCTGCTTGACTAGATAACCAGTCAACAATTTTTCCCTTACCTTCGTCTCCCCACTGTGATCCAACTACAACTACATTTTTCATTATTTATATTTTTTATTAACAATTATTGAATTTAAATGGTTAATTGGCCCATGACCTTTTCCAAAGTTTAGCCCTGTTCCAATTGCTTGATTTACATATTTAATTCCCTTCTCACAAGATTTCTTTAAAGTTTTTCCACACCCAAAAAAAGTACATATTGCACTCGATAATGTACAGCCTGTGCCATGAGTATTATTTGTTGAAAATCTATTGTTTTTAAAAACAATAATTTCAGCTTTGTTTACAAAAACATCAAGCATTATTTTAGAGTCTAAATGTCCCCCTTTAATTAAAACATTTTTAGCACCTAAATTAATTAATTTATTGGCTACAAAAATCATATCTTCTTTATTTCTAATTTTTGAATTTGTTAACACTTCTGCTTCAGGAATATTTGGTGTTATTAATGATACTTTTTTAATCAATTTTTTTTTTAAAGTTTTGACTGCTTTAACATTTATTAATTTTGTACCGCTTTTTGCTACCATTACTGGATCCAAAATAATTTTTTTTGTTTTAATTTTATTTAAAGATTCAACTACAGCATTAATCACGCTTGCTGAATGTAACATTCCAATTTTTATGGCATCTGGTTTTATATCTTTTGCTGTAAACTCTATCTGGTTAGAAATTTCTTTAGCATCAATTGGAACTATTGATTTTATTCCTGTTGTATTTTGAGATGTTATTGCTGTAATTGCAGTCATTGCATAAGAACCAAGAGCTGTAACTGTTTTTATATCGGCTTGAATTCCAGCACCTCCAGATGAGTCTGATCCAGCAATTATTAATATTTTTGATTTAGGTTTCAAATTACTTAACTGTTCTTTTAATTATATCAATGCACTTTTTTATTAATCTTTTATTATTAGACTCTGCCATAATTCTTATTTTGGGTTCAGTTCCTGATTTTCTCACCAACAACCTACCTTTTCCATTAATTATTTTACTTGCCAATTTTATAGATTTTTTACAACTAACACTATCTATGATGCTCTTATCTTTAACTTCTATATTTTCTAAAATTTGAGGAGTTTGTTTAAATACATTAAAAAATTTGCTAGCTTTTTTTCCTTTTCTTAAAGAAAATAATATTTCAAGTGCAACCAACAAACCATCTCCTGTTGTTGCAAATTTTCCTAAAATTATATGGCCTGACTGTTCTCCGCCCAAATTAAATTTATTTCTTTTCATCTTTTCTTTAACATAACGATCTCCTACATCAGCTCTTAAAAACTTTATTTTAGATTTTTTAAAAAATTTTTCTAAACCATAATTAGACATTAATGTTCCTATAACACCGCCTCTTAACATTTTTTTATTTTTCCATCTTTTTGCTAATGCTGCTATGATTTGATCTCCATCAACTATTTTGCCTTTCTCATCACTCATAATTATTCTGTCTGCATCTCCATCTAATGCAATTCCAATATTTGCTTTGTGTTTTTTAACTGACAATTGCATTTTTTTGGGAAAAGTAGATCCACACTTGTAATTAATATTTATACCATTTGGCTTCGTTGCGATTGCAACTACTTTTGCACCTAACGCTTTTAATAACGTTGGCCCCGATTTATAACCTGCACCATTTGCACAATCTATTACAATCTTCATACCTTTTAAGCTGAAATTTCTTGGAAAATTCTTTCGTAATATTTTAATATATTCTTCATTTCCATTCTCTAACCTTTTAACTCTCCCAAGAACTTTTGGTTTGGATAGATGTATATTAGTTTTTTGATCAATTAAAATTTCAATTTTTTTTTCAATCTTATCAGAAAGCTTTAAGCCATCTGGACCAAAAAGTTTTAAACCATTATCATAATATGGATTGTGAGATGCTGTAATCATTATACCCACATTTGCTTTCATATACTTAGTCAGCATTGCAAGACCGTTTGTGGGCAAAGGACCTAAAGTAAATACATGCATTCCAGCAGAAGCTAATCCTGATACTAAAGCTGGCTCTAATGTGTAGCCTGATAAACGTGTATCTTTAGCTATAATTGCTGTTTGTTTAGTTTTTTTTTGATTTTTAAAAAATGTACCTGCAGCTAGGCCAAATTTAAAAAACATTTCACCGTTTATATTTCCTTTATTAACTGTGCCTCTAATTCCATCGGTGCCAAAATATTTTTTTGTCATTAATTTTTTATTAATTCTTTAAATATTTTAATACTCTGAATAACTTCATTAACATCATGTATTCGCAAAATTTGAACTCCTTGCATCAACGCAAATAATGCTGATCCAATTGTTCCTCCTAATCTTTGTTTACTATCATTTTTCCCAGCAATATCTTTAATAAACTTTTTTCTAGACATGCCAACTAATATAGGAAAGCCTAAACTGTGAAAAAGAGAAATTTTGGAAATTAGTGTAATATTATGTTTTAAATTTTTACCAAATCCTATCCCTGGATCGATTATAATATTGTTATGTTTTATTCCTTTAAGTCGAACATGCCTTATTCGTTCTTCAAAATAATCATAAACATCAAATAACACATTATTATATTTTGGATTTTTTTGCATTGTAGATGGATTACCTTGAATATGATGTATTACAAAGGGTTTATTATATTTTTTTAAAACTTGAATAGATTGATTGTCAAATTCTAGCCCCGAAATATCATTTATAAGTTTAACGCCTAGCTTTATTCCTTTTTCCATTATAAAAGATTTTCTAGTATCTAAAGATGTTGATATTCTTTTCCTTTTTAGTTTATTAAGAGTATTTTTAATTCTATTCCATTCATTTTTAATTTTGATTTCTTGAGACATTGGACGAGTAGATTCACCTCCAACATCAATAATATTTGATCCTGATTTAAATAGCTTAACTGCATAATCATAACCTCTACCCTTTTTATTATACTTTCCTCCATCAGAAAAACTATCAGGAGTTAAATTTACCACTCCCATAATATTAGGAAGATTTTTAAAATTTAGATTGGAAAAATTTTTTTTTTTTTTTGATATATTTTTTAGATCTTTATTAACTTTTTTTCTTAAATTTGATGATAAGCTTTTTATCTCTTTAATGTGAATTAATTTATTACTATTTCTTGATAAGATTTCTATATGATCAAAAGAAATTTTTAAATTACCGTTTAGAGGTAATGCTTTTTTCTTATTAATTAAGTGCTGTGAGTTAATTCCGTAGTAAAAATTACACGCTCTTGTGTAATATTTTTTCATTACAAATTAATGAACAATTTTTGGTTTTAATCCAATAGATCCTAAAGCTGATGAGTCTTGATCCTCATCTTCAGCCTTTAAACCTTCTTTATTTATAGGATATACATTCTTATTGATTAAATTTTCAATTTCTTCACCTGTTAGTGTTTCATAAGTTAACAGTGCTTTTGCTAATTTATGTAAATCATCTATTTTTTCTGTAAGGACTTTTTTTGCTTTGTCATACCCTTGATCAACAATTTTTCTTATTTCTATATCAACTTTTTTTGATGTTTCTTCTGACATATGTTGTTGTCGTGCGACCGATCTGCCCAAAAACACTTCTTCTTCATTTTCTCCATAAGCAACAGGGCCTAATTCTTTGCTTAAACCCGCTTTCATAACCATTGCTCTTGCTCTTTTTGTTGCTTGTTCAATGTCACTAGAAGCACCAGTTGTAACTTTATCTTCCCCAAAAATAATTTCTTCTGCCACTCTTCCTCCCATAGCTATAGCCATTTGAGCATGTAGTTGTTCTCTAGTTTGTGATAATTCGTCTCTTTCAGGAATTTGCATTACCATTCCTAATGCTCTTCCTCTTGGAATAATTGTTGCTTTGTGAATTGGGTGAGCTGCTTTTTCGTTTATAGTAACTATAGCATGGCCCGCCTCATGATAAGCCGTTAATTTTTTCTCTTCTTCTGTCATTACCATAGATCTTCTCTCGGCACCCATCATAACTTTATCTTTAGCTTCTTCAAATTCAGTATAAGTCACTATTCTTTTATTTTTTCTTGCTGCTAATAAAGCTGCTTCATTAACTAAGTTTGCTAAGTCTGCACCTGAAAAACCTGGTGTGCCTCTTGCTACCGTTCTTAAATTAATATCTGGAGTCATTGATATTTTTTTAACATGAACTTTTAAAATTTTTTCTCTGCCAAGAATATCAGGAAGTGATACTACTACCTGTCTATCAAATCTTCCAGGCCTTAAAAGAGCAGGATCTAAAACGTCTGGTCTGTTAGTTGCTGCGATTATAATTACTCCTTCGTTAGTATCAAAACCATCCATCTCTACTAATAATTGATTTAAAGTTTGCTCTCTTTCATCATTACCACCACCAAGACCTGCTCCACGACTTCTTCCAACAGCATCTATTTCGTCTATAAAGATAATACATGGTGAATGTTTTTTTCCTTGTTCAAACATATCTCTAACCCTTGAGGCACCAACACCAACAAACATTTCTACAAAGTCTGATCCTGAAATAGTAAAGAATGGAACATCTGCCTCTCCAGCTATAGCTCTTGCCAGTAAAGTTTTACCAGTACCTGGAGCTCCTACCAATAAACATCCTCTTGGTATTTTTCCACCAAGTCGACTGAATTTTTTTGGATCTTTTAAAAATTCAACAACTTCTTCAACTTCTTCTTTTGCTTCTTCAATACCAGCCACATCATTAAAGGTTACCTTGCCCTTTAATTCATTCATCATTTTTGCTTTTGATCTTCCAAAACCCATTGCGCCACCTTTGCCGCCTTGCATTTGTCTCATAAAGAAAATCCAAACTGCAATTAAAAGAAGCATAGGAAACCATGACAATAAAACGCCTAACAACGATGGCATCTTTTCTTCAATTGGTGCAGCAGAAATGCTAACACCTTTGTCAGATAGTTTTTCGATCAAGTTAGGATCGTTGGGTGAATAAGTCATAAACTTTTCACCATTTGACATGATGCCTTTTATATTGTTGCCTTGAATTTCTACTTGAACAACTCTACCATTTTCAACTTCTGACAAGAATTCTGAAAATATAATATTATTTTGTTGGTTGATGGATCCTTGTGGGTTTTTAAACATATTATAAAGACCAATAGTTAAAAAAACTATTACAGCCCACATCGCTAAATTTTTAAAATTCATATTCATAAAGTAAGAATTATTATGAAATAAACAAGTGCCAATTTGTGACAATTTTAAGTTTTTTTTCCAGTTTCTTGATAAATAACTATTGAATTGTTTAATTTTTCAATCACACACCCAGATAAAGTAACTTTATTAAAGTTATTCAATTTGATTTTTTGAATCACTTGATCAAGACTTCTGCCTCTTGATGAATAATATTTTTTTCCAATTCTTTTAAGAACATTAGACAGTGATCTAAAGATTATTTCGTGCGGTTTATCAAAAAAACTTTTATTTAAAATATATGCTTTTTTATTTTTTAAATAATTTGAATTTATTTTAATATTTTCGAGAACGTAGTGGTTAATTGTAAAATTTGAGTCACTAAGATTGCTTATAGTTAATCTTAATTTTTTCTCATCGAGACCTTCATTTTTTAATTTATTAATTAAATTTCTAATTCTTACTCTTTTGAATTTAATATTTTTGTTTGATGGGTCATTTATATAAAAGTTAAAAATTTTTTTTGTTATATATACTAAATCTTTTTTTTTAAAATTAATTAAAGGTCTTAAAATTTTCATGGAGTTAGAGTAATCAGTTCTTAATTGATTAAATGATACTAAGCCCTTTAGGCCCGAACCTCTTAATAATCTAATTAAAAAATTCTCATATAAATCTTGAGAGTGATGTCCAACTAAAATACAACTAACATTATTTTTTAAACTGTGACTAGAAATCAAAGAATATCTTTTATTTCTTGCGGCTGATTGAATATTTGAATTTGGTTTTTTTCCTTTCCAGATCAAAATCTTACAATCTATATCAAAATTTTTTAAATGCGATTTTAGTATATCGGCTTCCTCTGAAGACTCTTTTCTCAAGTTATGATTTACATGATAATATTCAACTGCAACATTATTTAAAACAGAATAACATTTTGCAAGATATACCAATGCCAAACTATCAGCTCCTCCTGATACAGCTACAGATAGTTTTTTAAAATTATTATTTACAAATAAAAAATTATTAAAATTTTTATAAATTTTACTAATTAGTGGATCTTTTAAATAATTTAATAATTTTTTATGAATTATCTTTTTTGCATTCAAACTTTTTTTCTTCATATTTTACTTTTTGAAGAACAGATTGGTTTGCCTGAGGGTATTGTTTTTTAACACCTGTAATCATCAAACAACCTTGATCTTTTTCTCCTATTTGAACCAATGATACTCCAAGTTTTAATAAATTTATAGGAGCCTTTTCACTTTTAGGATATTTTTGATAACCCTCAAGATATGCTGATGCTGCATCTGTATACAATTGCCTAATTCTAAAAGTTTCTGCATACCAGTATTGTGCACTTCCTGCCAAAATATGCTTTGGATTAGTAAATACAAATTCTCTAAATGCTCTTTCAGCAGTGTTATAATCTCCAACCTTTAAGAAGCTTGTTGCAAACTCATATTGTTTTTCTGGATTTGTGTCGGGTAAAATTTTTTCTTCTGTTTGAAATGTTTCTGTAACTACACTGGCATTTGTATCTACTGATTGTGTTTGCTGATTTTCTAAATTTGTTTCAGTATCTTTATAAGTAATTGTACCTAAATCCTGAGGTTCGGACGATCCAGGTAAAATTTGTTTTTTATTTTCTTTTGGTAATGTTGATAAATTTTGATTTTGATTTAAACTAGCAGAATTAATTTTTTGATCTAATTGTTGAAATCTTAACTGATTATCGGCTTGAATTTTAGACAGTCTCGAAGATAACTTATCTAATTTAAAGCTTATTTCTTCAAATTTATTTGTTAATTCTTGAAATTGTTTTTCAATTTCTGATAATTTAAGCAAATGTCGAGTTAACACTTCTTCAGAATTTTGGTCTAATGTATTTGAGGTAACAGATGTTTCTTGGCTAAGGGAAAAATTTTCAGAATAAACTGCTCTTTCTAAAGTTTTTATATCTTTTTTTAATAATTCTATCACTTCTCTCAAATCGTGATTATCCGAAAATGTAATTTTTGGAGTTAAAAAAAATAATAAAACAAAACACAATAAATTAAGTCTTTTGAAAACAATCATTTCTTATACTTGTAATTATAATGATGGCAAAAAAAAGACCCTGTCATTTCTAATGAATCAGGGTCTTTAATAATTTTTTTTTAATTTGCTTTAACTGTGACTGATCTTCTGTTTTTAGACCAAGCTAGAGGAGTAGATCCTGAGTCCACAGGTCTTTCTTTACCATAGCTTAATACGGACATTCTACTAGAAGAAACTCCATAAGTCATTAAATAGTCTTTTGCTGCGTTAGCTCTTCTTTCACCTAACGCTAAGTTGTACTCTCTAGTACCTCTTTCATCTGCATGGCCTTCTATCACAACAGTTACTTCAGAATTTTCCCTCATCCATGCCGCTTGTTTTCTTAAAGTCTCTCTAGAAGCAGTTGTTAAAACTGATTCATTTGTTGCAAAAAATACTCTGTCTGGAACTCCATCAGCTAAATACTGAACTCCATCTGTTCCAGTATAAACATCACCTTGCATTTGTGCGTCTATTTTTTGTGCGTCCTCAGTAGTAACTTTTTTTTGGGTTGCACAAGCCGTCATTAATAAACCTAACAACACTATTAAAAAGGTATTTTTATATAACTTGCTTAAATTCATTAGCACTCCTTAAATCAAATTTTTTGAACTATTATTTAACTTATTCACACCTAAATAGATCTTTCAAGCTAAAAAAGCAATAGTAATCGTTAAATAAATAACTAATTTGTTAATAAAGATGACCAAGATGGGTCTGAAGCGTCAGTTTCTGTATCTACAAGCCTTTCATTATATCCAGTAAGATCTATAGACCACAATTTTGCAGAAAATCCTTTTCCATCATTGTCAGTTTTAGTTTCTCTATAAAAAATTAATACTCGACCATTTGGTGACCATGAAGGAGCCTCTTGATAATAATTTTCAGTTAAAAGTCTCTCGCCTTTGCCGTCTGTTCTCATAACTCCAATATAAAATTTTCCTTTATGTAATTTTGTAAATGCTATTAAATCTCCCCTAGGCGACCATACGGGTGTTCCATATAAACCATTTCCAAATGATATCCTTTTAACTTTAGTTCCATTACTTTTCATAACATATATCTGTTGATATCCACTTCTATCAGAATTAAATGTAATAAATTTGCCATCTGGCGAATAAGATGGTGAAGTATCTATCGATGGATGATTTGTAATTCTTTCTACTATTCTGTTTTCAAGATCCATTGTATAAATATCTGAATTACCATCTTTAGCAAAACTCATTATGATTTTATTTCCATCGGGTGAAAATCTTGGAGCAAATGTCATTCCTGGAAAATCTCCAACCACTTCTTGAATACCTGTTTCAATGTCTAAAAGATACACCCTGGGTAAATTCCTAAAATAAGATAAGTAAGTTACCATTTGGTTGGTTGGACTAAATCTTGGAGTTAAAACTAACTCATTGCCCAGTGTTAAATATTTGTTATTGAAACCATCCTGATCCATTATGGCTAATTTTTTAATTCTTTGTGTTTTAGGGCCTTTTTCTGAAACATAAATAATTCTAGTATCAAAATAACCTTTTTCACCAGTTAATCTTTCATAAACTTTATCAGTTATAATATGACCGACCCTCCTCCAATTTTTCGGAACAGTAGTAAACGCTAAAGCCAACATCTCTTTTCCAGCCAGCACATCCCATAATCTAAACTCAACTCTTAATTTATTATCCTTAAAAATAACTTTTCCAGTAATTAATGCTTGAGCTTTAATCAATGCCCAATCTTCAAACCTAGGTTTTAAATGAGCAATATCTGGTTTTTGTAAAAAAGCATCTTTACTTAATGGGTTAAATAAACCCGATTGTCTTAAATTATTTTCTACTACTTTAGAAATTTCTAAACCTAAATCGTTAATTTTTAATTCTTTTTTTAAATCAGAGTGAGTTTGTTCGTTAGAAAACAATGATGAAACTGCAACTGGTAAAGGATTTAAATTACCTCTAGTAATATCAACTTCAATTAATGAAAAAGACTTTGTTGTAAACATTAAAAATAAACTAAAAATTAAAAAATATAATTTTTTCATTATCCTCCAAGCATTTCCCTAGCATCAAAATTTAATTGTAAATCTTTCCATCTTTCATAACCTTTTGTTGGCACTCTAAGTGGTTGACATAGTTGTATGGCTCTTAATGCACTTTCAGCTAATACTTTATAAAAGGACTCTCCAGGTTTATTCATTCGTGCATGATCTAATACTTCTGTTTTTATCACTGAGCCATCTGGTTTTAATTTTAGTTTAATTCTAACAAGTAAGTTTTCATTATATGGTAACCCTAATGGTATACTCCAGCAACCAAATATTTGAGCTTTTAAAGCATCTTCTTCACTCAAGGTTAATCCTGAAAATTCCATATTCATATCTTGGGATTGAGTAATTTTATTAGTTTTTTTTGTTGTTTCTCCCATTTCTTCTTTTGACTTATCTATAAGTGCGGCAATGTTTGTGGGATCAAAAATTTCTTTTTTTTCAAATTCTGAGACTTGTTTGACCTTTGTATCCTCTATATTTGGTTTTTGGTTTTCTTGAATTTTTTTTATTTTTTTTTGTAACTTTTTATCTTTAGAAGGATTCTGTTTAGTTTCTTCTTTCCTTTTTAGTACTTCTGTTTTTTTATCTGGTAAAGGAATCGCTTCTTCTTTAAGTTTTTTTATTTTTTCTTTATTTTTATCAGGTTTTGGTACTGCCTTAGGGTTTTCTACAACAATCTCTTTTTTTTTATCAAGTTTTGTAACCTCTTTGGGTTTTTCTTTTTTTATTTTTTTTGGTGGTGCTTGTTCTGACATTAATTTTTCTTGTTCTTTTTTAACTTTTTCTATTATTTTTTTTGCTTTTGGTGCATAAGGAACATTTGTTTGGTCTGTTATTTGAATTAGCTCAACTGAAATTAGAGGTGGTAGATCAATTGGTTTTTTTGATAAAAAAGGCCAGCTTAAAGTTGCTAATATTATTATTCCAAAATGAAGTCCAGATGATGCAATAATATTCTTGTACACTCACTATCTTTCTTTATATGGTTCAGAAATAAGAGCAACTTTAGTAAATCCCGAACCAGATAACATGCCCATAATTTCTAATACTCTTCCATAATTTATAGTTTTGTCTCCTCTAACATAAATTCTGGTGTCAGTTCTATTTTTTGAAACAGCTAAAATTTTTGCAATTATATTATCAAATTCTATTTTAGACTCTTGGATAAATATTTCTCCTTTTGCATTTATGGTTAGTGTCAAAGGTTCTGATTCCTCTGCTAATGAGTCTGCTGCACTTTCTGGTAAATCAACTTGCACTCCAACTGTTAATAATGGTGCTGTAACCATAAAAATAATTAACAAAACCAGCATAACATCTACAAATGGAGTAACATTTATTTCACTCATTGGTTCTCTAAGTGAACGTTTTAATTTAAATGCCATCTTAGACTATAGAAATAAATCTTTTAGAAAAGCTTTCCAATTTTTGTGAATATTTTTTTGAGTCACTACTAAACTTGTTAAACGCAACAACAGCTGGAATTGCTGCCAACAATCCTAAAGCGGTAGCAAATAAAGCTTCCGCTATTCCTGGGGCTACTATCGCTAAACTAGTATTTCTTGAAATAGCAATAGATTGAAAAGAATTCATAATTCCCCATACAGTTCCAAATAAACCAATAAAAGGAGCTGTTGAGCCAACTGTTGCTAAGAATGTGTAACTTTTATCGATGATGTTCATTTGTTTTTCAATATTTACCTCTAGTACACTCGTCAATCTTTCGCTTAAATTAGTTTTTGATCTTGCTTTAATAACAACTTGCATTGAGTCCTTAAAAACACTGGCCATAGGATCGTCCAAATTTGTTGGGAGGCTATTATAAAAAGTTTCAGCAGATTTTGATTTCCAAAACTTATCCTCAAACTCTTCTGAACTTTTATTAATTTTTTTAAATAATCTGTATTTTTCAATGATAATTGCCCATGAATAAATTGATGCTAAAATTAAAATAATAAGTACAGATTTTACAATTATATCTGCTCTAATGAATAATGTAAGAATTGAAAAATCTGCGCTGCTAGCAAGACCTGCGGCTTGGGATGTAATATCTGCTTCCATTTAATGTGTTTCACACTAAAATGTGTCATCAATTTGGCTTAAAATATTAAGTTTAATCTACTTTTTGATAAGTATTATTATAAAAACTAGCAATTAAAATAGCATCAGCTTTATTTGAGTCCTTTTTTCTAGATAATTGAGAAGAAATGTATGGAAAAATTTCAATAACTTTTGTTCTGCTTGCATCTTTTTCTGTTTTAATTAAATTAAAGTACTTTTTCCACTTAGCTGGTCGAACAAAATGCATAGATAATTGCATGGCAGAACATATGCCTTTTAAAACTCCAAAAGACTGACCAAAATTGAACATGCTAGTTACGCCTTGGCCTGGCATTGCTGACACTTGCTCAATAACTACTACAACTTCATTTTTTGGAATATTTATTATTCTTTTAGAAATTTCATTGTAAATTTGAGGTCCATTAATTTGTCTCTTATTTTTTTTACCTTCGGCCATATTGGGCATGTCTAGAATTTCTTTTACTTCACCATTTTTAAAAAAACAAATAGCTCCACTAATACCAGGATCTATGCCAATTATTAACATCAGATTAATTTAAAATTTAAGGTTAGTATAAACATTTTGTACATCTTCATCTTCCTCTAGTGTTTCTAAAAATTTAATTGTATTTTCTTTGCTTTCGTCATTTATTTCAACATTATTTAATGGAATCCATTCAATGTCGGTTGATAAAAAATTATTAATATTTTTTTCAATTTTTTTTTTAACATTATATATTTCACTCATGTCGCATTGTATTTCATGTAAATATTCACTTGAATAACACTCATTTGCACCTGCTTCTATGGATAATTCAAAAATTTTATCTTCTGAAATTTCTGATTTATCAATTTTAATTATTCCTAACTGTTGAAAATTATGAGATGCCGAACCTTGAGTTCCCAAACTACCACCATTTTTTTGAAAAATAGTTCTTATATTCGATGCGGTTCTATTTTTATTGTTCGTAAGTGTTTCAACAATTACAGCAATTCTATAGGGTCCAAAACCTTCATATCTAATGTTTTCATAATTAAAATCTGTATTTGCTTTTGATTTTTCTATTGCCTTTTGAATATTACCTTTAGGCATATTTGCAGACCTAGCTGATTGAATTGCAGATCTTAATCTAGAATTCATATCTGGATCTTTGTCTCCTAATTTTGCAGCAACAGTAATTTCTCTTGATATTTTTGAAAATATTTTTGAACGCTCCTTGTCAGCTTTTCCTTTTTTATGTTTAATACCTGCCCAGTGAGAATGTCCTGCCATAAATTAATTAGTTGCTATTAACTCTCCTCCATAAATAAAATGTTCAATTTTATTTGCTAAACCGGTTTCAGTATCACAATCAACTATAACTCCACATAAACTTGCCTCTCCCTCGGAAGGAAAATGTTTTTTTGAATCTTTTTTCATAAAACGATTTAATGAATTTTCTTTATTCATTCCAATTACAGAGTTGTAGTCACCACACATTCCAGCATCAGTTTGATATGCGGTTCCATTTTTTAAAATTCTTGCATCATAAGTTGGAACATGTGTGTGGGTACCTACTAATAAAGTTGCCTTGCCATCAAAAAAATGGCCTATTGCCATTTTTTCACTAGTAATTTCTCCGTGAAAATCAACTATTAAAAGATCATAATTTTTTTTTAAATTATATTTTTTTAAAAAATTACTAGCTGCGATAAATACATCGTCACATTTTTTCATAAAAATATTTCCCATTAAATTTAAAACTCCAATTTTAAAACCTTTTTTTGAAGTATAAATTCCAAAGCCTTTTCCAGGAGAATTTTCAGGCAAATTTAATGGTCTTAAAAGTCTTGCTTCTGTTTCAATGTAGCTTGCAGTTTCTTTTTGATCCCACACATGATTGCCAGTTGTAATAACATGAACTCCGTAATCAAATAGTTGTTTAGAAATTATTTCAGTTATACCGACACCTTGATTGGCTGCATTTTCACCATTGACAATTACAAAATCTATTTTTTTTTTTATAATTATTTCTGGTAAATTATTTTTAACTGCCAGACATCCTGAACGACCAACAATATCCCCTAAAAATAAAATTCTCATCTTAAAATATATTTTTCTGTAATTAATATATCTAGCTTCTTATCATATTTATTATTTGGAACTTTTTTAATTTTTTGACAAGAATGAGCAATTCCTATTTTTATAAATTTTTTTTTTTTAGATAGTTTTTCAATATATCTATCATAATAACCACCACCATATCCAATACGATAAAGTCTTTTATCAAAAGCAACTAAAGGAATTAATATAACGTCTGGGTGAATGATCTGTAATTTTTCTGGCTCAGGTATTCCATATTTGTTTAAATTTAATAAATTCTTATAAGACCAAAGGTAAAAATCCATATCATTTTTTTTTTTAATTACTGGAAGAGAAACCTTTATTTTTTTAAGTTCTAATCCTTTAAGAATATTTAGATCGTCTAGCTCATGATTTATAGGATAGTAACCTCCTATTGATTTATTTTTTAAATTATATGTTTTTAAAATATTATAAATTTTAAAAAAATCTAATTTAATATTGTGAATATTTTTTGATTTTCTAAGATTAAGAGTTTTTTTTCTTATTTTTGATTTTAGCACAAATGTTATTGTAAAGAATTTTCAGAACTTACTTTTTTAATAAAACTTTCTATTTCGTTTGTTGCATGATCTATAATTTTTTCATAGTCATCTTTACTCTCATCAATTAAATTTTTTAACTGTAACTGTTCTTTGTTTAGTTGATTTATTTCATTTTCTTTTTTTTCTTTGTACTCATAAACTAAAGATTTAAGCTCTTTAAATTTTTCAGTTAAATTTTTCAGTTCCATAGTTTTTTGATCAACTTTTTTTTTTGTTTCAAAATATTCATCCATTACTGTTATAGATGTAATTAATAAAAGTTTATTTTCTCCAATATTCCCGAGTGTAGATTTTAAATCATTAAATTTTTCGTTCAAATGTATTGATAGCTCTTCAAGATGTTCCTCCTGACCATTTTCGCATGATAAAAGAAATTCTTTGCCATTAAATTTTATATTTACATTTGCCATTTATCTATTTCCTCTAATAAAGTATCCGTTTCTTGATTTAATTCATCAATTTTTTCAGAAAATTCGGTTTCTTTCTTTTCTTCTTTATCTTTGAGTTGGTTTAGTTCGTCCAATTTTAATTTAAGCCCTTCAAGCTCTTCTTGTAGTGATAAATATTTTGTTTCTAGTTCTTTTTTTTCAATTTCTAATTGATTTTTTTGTTGATCAAGATTTATAATGCTCTCTTTTAAATTTGAATTTTGAGGATTTACTAGATTTAATTTTTCTAAGGCCTCATTAAGTTTTTTTTCTTTTTCAAAAAGAGTTTTCATATATATATAATTATAATATTAAATTGATTCACCCAAGTCTAAATAGGATAATTTTTGAGCAAGCAATATAAAGATCTATCAAACGCAATTAGATTTTTATCAATTGATGCGGTTGAAAAAGCTAATTCAGGCCACCCTGGAATGCCGATGGGAATGGCTGATGTTGCTACAATTTTATTTAAACATTTTTTAAAATTTAACCCTAAAAACCCAAGTTGGTTAAATAGAGATCGATTCGTTCTTTCAGCCGGACACGGCTCTATGTTGTTGTACTCTCTATTGTATCTAACTGGTTACAAAAGTGTTTCCTTATCTAGTATAAAAAAATTTAGGCAGTTAAATTCAATATGTGCAGGACATCCTGAATATCACTCTAATACCGGCATAGAAACTACAACGGGACCACTAGGACAAGGGATTTCAAACGCTGTTGGTTTTGCAATAGCTGAGGAAATTTTAAAAAAAAAATTAGGAAAAAAAATCATCAACCATAAAACTTATGTTCTAGCAGGAGATGGTTGTCTTATGGAAGGTATTAGTCATGAAGCACTAAGTCTTGCAGGTCATTTAAAATTAAAAAACTTAGTTATGCTATTTGATAATAATGCAATATCAATTGATGGACCAACTAGCTTAACTGTTTCTGATAATTACAAAAAAAGATTTGAAAGCTATGGTTGGGACTATATTTTTATTAATGGACATAATGAAAAAGAAATATTTAGAGCATTAAAAAAAGTTCAGAAAGCAAAAAAACCTACAGTGATTTCTTGTAAAACAAAAATAGGATATGGTTCGCCAAATAAATCTGGAAAAGCTTCTTCTCATGGAAGTCCACTTGGTGTAGACGAAATTAAACTTGTACGAAAGCAATTAAATTGGAAATATAAACCTTTTGAAATTCCAAATAATATTTTAAATGAATGGAAAAAAATTGGTAATAAAGGAACAAAACTTGAAGAAAACTGGAATAAATTTTATAGAAGAAAAAAACACAACATAAATAAAATATTAAAAAATAATTTTTCTAAAGCTCTTAAGTCTGAAAAACAAAATGCAGTTAAAGAAATCAAAAGTTTAGCATCAAGAAAATCTTCTGAATTAATATTAAATGCGCTTACCAAAGATAACAATACTTTAATTGGTGGCTCAGCTGATTTAGCCGGATCAAATAATACTAAAACAAAATATCATAAAATAATTAAACCAGCTGACTTTACGGGTAATTATATTCATTACGGTGTAAGAGAGCATGCAATGTGTGGAATAATGAATGGCCTTGCGTTACACAGTAAATTTATTCCTTATGGTGGAACTTTCTTAATTTTTACTGACTACTGCAAACCTTCAATTCGATTATCAGCATTAATGAAACAAAAAGTCATTTATGTAATGACACATGACTCAATTGGTCTAGGTGAAGATGGTCCAACGCATCAGCCGGTAGAACAGTTATCTGGATTGAGATCTATCCCAAATCTAAATGTCTTTAGACCGGCAGATAGAATGGAAACAATTGAATGTTGGCAATTAGCATTGAAAAGCTTAAAATCACCAAGCATACTTTCATTAACTAGGCAAAACCTTAATCCTGTGAGAAAAAAATACTCAAATACTAATAAGTGCTCTTTTGGTGCTTATGAAGTTTTAAGAACAAATAATAAAATCAACTTAACCATAATGGCAAGTGGGTCTGAAGTTAATTTAGCTATTGAGACTAGCCTTAAATTAGCCAAAGATAAAATATACTCTAAAGTTATATCGGTACCTTGCCAAGAAATTTTTGATTTACAATCAAAAATCTACAAACAAAAAATTCTTGGAGAGACAAAATTTAAAGTGTCAATTGAAGCAGCATCAACAGCCTGCTGGAAAAAATATGTTGGAATAGAAGGTTTAACATTTGGAATCGATAAATTTGGTAAAAGCGCACCCTATAAAGATATTTATAAGTATTTTGGATTAACAGCTAAAAATATTTCCAAAAAAACCAAAAATCTAATAAAGAATTAAATATGACTATAAAAATCGGAATCAATGGTTTGGGTCGAATTGGAAGAATGGTAATTCGAACCATTGTTGAAAGTAAAAAACAAAATATAGTAATTAAACATATAAATAATCGATCTAACTCAGAGGTAAGTTATTCCCTATTAAAGCACGATTCAATTCACGGAAAATTTAATACAAATCTAGGTTTTGATAAAAATCATTTAATAATAAATAAAAATAAAATTTCATTTTCTCAAGAGTCAAAAATTGAAGATATCAATTGGAAAAAATATGGTGTTGAATATGTGTTTGAATGTACGGGAAAATTTAATTCTAAAGAAAAATTATTAGCTCATATAAAAAACGGAGCTAAGAAAGTTATTGTTTCTGCTCCATGTAAAGATGCTGATAAAACAATCGTGTATGGAGTAAATGAAAAAACTATTAAAAAAAATGACAAAATAATTTCAGCTGCATCTTGTACTACCAACTGTCTAGCTCCTGTTGCCAATATATTAAATAATAACTTTGAAATTGAAAAAGGTTTTATGACAACCATTCATTCTTTTACAAGTGATCAAAGAATATTAGATAATTCACATAAAGATCCAAGACGTGCTAGGTCAGCAAGTCAGTCAATTGTTCCAACATCTACCGGGGCTTCAAAAGCAATTGGTAAAATCATTCCCTCGTTAAAAGGTAAACTTGCGGGTGTAGCTATGAGAGTGCCAACTCCAAATGTTTCTTTAATTGAACTAGTTTTTTGTACAAAAAAAGAAATTACAAAGGAAAAAATCAATACAAGTTTTATTAAAGCTTCTAAAGGAATGTCTAAAGGTATTTTAGATCTTACCGAAGAAAAATTAGTATCAATTGATTTTAATCATAACTCATTTTCGGCAGTAATTGATGCATCCTTAACTACTGTGGTTGGAAAAAATATGGGCAAAATTTCTGCCTGGTATGATAATGAGTGGGGTTTTTCAAATAGAATGTGTGACCTTGCCGAATATATTCATAGAATTTAAATTTTAATGAATAGCCTCCTAAACAAGAATCTTGAATTAAAAGGAAAAAAAGTAATAGTAAGAGTTGACTTAAATGTTCCCATGAAAGATGGGTCAATAACAGAAACATCAAGAATAGAAAAAATCATTCCGACTTTAAAATTACTAATAGAAAAAGAAGCTAAAATCATAATATTATCTCATATTGGTCGTCCTAAAGGAAAAATTGTAACTGGAATGTCTTTAGAGCCTATTTCAAAAAAACTATCACAATATTTAAACAAAGAAGTTTTATTTAATAAAAATCAAATCAATGAAAATACAGTGTCTGAAATAAATAAAATTTCCAATGGTTCTATTATGATGTTAGAAAATATTCGTTTTAATGAAGGAGAAGAAACAAATAACGAAGAATTTTCAAAAAAAATATCAAGTTTAGGTGACATATATATTAATGATGCCTTTTCTTGTTCTCACAGATCTCACGCTTCAATTGAGGGTATTACAAAATATATTCCTTCATATTTTGGCTTACACATTATGGAAGAAATAAATGCTTTAAAAAAAATAACTTCTGAAATAAAAAAACCTGTTACATGCATCATTGGAGGATCTAAGATTTCTACTAAAATTAAAATTATTTCAAATTTAATTAAAATTTTTGATAACATAATTATTGTTGGAGGAATGGCTAATATAATGCTTAAAAATCAAGGAATAAATATAGGAAACTCTATATGTGAAGATGGTTACGATAATCTAGTTAAAGAAATATTGGAAAAAACTAAAATTTATAATTGTCAGATATATTGCCCATTAGATGTAATAGTTTCACAAAGTTTAAATGGCAAAGGAAAAGTAAAAAAAATTAATGAAATAGAAAATGATGATATTATTCTAGATGTTGGTTTTGAGACAATTGCAAAAATTAAAAATATAATTGATAATTCCAATACAGTATTATGGAATGGCCCAGCTGGATATTATGAAAATTCAAACTTTGCAAACGGAACAAAAGAAATTATAAAAATTATAACAGATAAAACATTTAAAGATAATATTTTTTCTGTGGCAGGTGGCGGTGAAACTGTTGCGGCAATAAATAAATTTAATAAATTAAATTCTTTTACTTTTGTTTCAACTGCGGGTGGTGCTTTTTTGGAATTTCTTGAAGGAAAAGAATTACCTGGTATAAAAGCTTTAAACTAACATGACTGAACTAAACAATATTGCTTTAAAAATTATTTCAAAAGGAAAAGGTATCCTTGCTGCAGATGAAAGCACGGGAACAATGACGAAGAGGCTTGAGGCGGTAAATGTACCTTCAACAGAAGAGAATAGACTTTTTTTTAGAAAAACACTTTTTTCATCCGAAAGTATGAAAAATTGTATAGGAGGAGTAATTTTATATGACGAAACAATTAGACAAACTTCAGGTTTAAAAAAAACTATACCGGAATTAATTTCTGATTCGGGAACTTTTCCTGGAATTAAAGTTGACACAGGGGCAAAAAAACAGGCTCAATTAAATAACGAAACTATAACTGAGGGTCTTGATGGACTGAGTGAAAGGTTAAAAACATATTATGATTTAGGAGCTAGATTTACTAAGTGGCGTGGAGTATTTAAAATTTCAATCAAAAATAATTTACCTTCTAGTGAATCAATAAAATCAAATGCTCATGCTCTTGGTCGTTATTCAGCATTAGTCCAAGAAGCTAATATGGTTCCTATAATTGAACCTGAAGTACTTATGGATGGAGATCACGATATAGAAACATGTTACCAAATAACTAAAATAGTTTTGGAAGAAACTTTTAATCAATTATCCAATAACAACATAAACTTAAAAGGAATAATACTTAAGCCCAATATGATTTTAAATGGTACAGAAAGTGGTATTAAAAATGAAACCAAACACGTTGCTGAAATGACTTTAAATTGCCTAAAAGAAAATGTTCCAAAAGATGTTCCTGGTATAGCTTTTCTTTCAGGCGGACAAACTGAATTGGAGGCCACAAAAAACTTAAATGAAATTAATAAAATAAATAATTCAAATTTTATCATGAGCTTCTCTTATGGAAGGGCTTTACAGCAAAGTGCTCTTAAAATCTGGTCAAAAGATATTAGTAACATTAAAAGTACACAAGACACTTTCAATCATAGAGCCAATATGTGTTCGCTTGCAGCTCAAGGAAAATGGTCAGAAGAGCTTGAAGCAAAATAAAATAAATAAGAGGTTTGTTTATTTAATTTCACCAAATAAAATTAAAGATAATGAATTCTATACAGACCTGGAACAAGTATTAAACTCAAAAAAAGTAAGCTTTTTTCAACTAAGATTAAAAAATGAAACGAGTAGAAATAGGATTTTTATTGGAAAAAAAATAAAAAAAATTTGTAAAAAACATAGGGTTAAATTTCTAGTGAATGATGAGCCATATCTTGCAAAAAAATTAAAAGCTGATGGCTGCCATATAGGTCAAAAAGACATGAATATTTTAAAAGTAAAAAAAATATTAAAAAAGAAAATAATTGGTATTACTTGTCATAATTCAATAAATTTAGTTAAACAAGCAATTAAAAACCAACCGAACTATATTGCCCTGGGAGCATTTTATTCTTCAAAAACAAAAAAAGTTAAATTTAATGCCAATATACAAATATTAAAATATGTAAAAACCATGACTAAAATACCAATTGTAGCAATTGGAGGAATTAAATCAAATAATTATAAAAAACTTTTGTTGAATAAAGCAAACTTTTTAGCTATCTCAGGCTACATTTGGAATAACAAAAAACTAAAGCCTATAGAAGCAATAAATAAATTAAAATGAAAATATCTGGCAATGAAATAAAACATGGAATGTTAATAGAACATAAAAACGATCTTTGGGAAGTTTTAAAAACTCAACATGTAAAACCTGGAAAAGGTGGAGCATTTAATCAGGTAGAAATGAAAAGTGTTAACAAAGGTACAAAGTTAAATGAAAGATTTAGATCTAGCGATACGGTTGAGAAAGCATCTTTAGATGAAATAAATTTTAATTTTTTGTATGAAGATGATTTAGAATATTATTTTATAAATCAAAAATCATTTGAGCAAATAAATATAAAAAAAGAAATAGTTGGAGAAAAAGGTAAATTTTTAAAAGAAAATTTAGAAGTTAAAATTACTTTTTATGAAGAAAAACCAATTTCTATAGAATTACCAAACCAAGTAAATAGCAAAATAGAAAGCACGGATGTTGCTTTAAAAGGTCAAACAGTTTCCTCTTCATATAAACCTGCGATTTTAGATAATGGGGTAAAAATTCAAGTTCCCCCCTTTATAGAAAGTGGAGATGAAATAGTTGTTGATACAAGAACAATCGAATACGTTAAAAAAAACTAAAATTTATGAACTCAATATCAGCAAATTTAAACCTAATGATCAGAGCTGCTGAAAAGGCATCAAAAGTGTTGATTAGAGATTTTGGTGAAGTTGAAAAATTACAAGTATCAATAAAAGGACCCTCAAACTTTGTAACTAATGCAGATAAAAAAGCAGAAAAAATTATTATTGAAGAATTATCCAAATCAAGAAAAAAATTTTCTATACTTAGTGAAGAAGTAGGAGAAATTAAAAATTCTGATATTAATAATGTGTGGATTATTGATCCTATAGATGGAACTACAAATTTTTTACATGGAGTTCCCCATTTCGCAATTTCAATTGCTTTAAAATCAAACAATGAAATTATTTCTGGTTTAATTTTTGATCCAATAAAAAACGAAATGTTTTATGCAGAAAAGAATAATGGAGCATATTTTAATAATAAAAGAATAAAAGTTTCAAGAAAAAAAATTCTCGAAGAATGTCTATTTGTTACAGGAGGTAAAAAAGAAATTAAATCAGATTTAAACACGAGAAAATCTGGAAGTGCAGCATTAGATATGGCTTATGTCGCCGCTGGTAGATATGATGGATATTTTCATGATCATTTACACTTATGGGATATTGCAGCTGGAATAATTATAGTTAAAGAAGCAGGTGGTAAAATAAATGAAATTGATTGTTCAGTTCTTAAGGACATCTCTGTAAGAACCTCAAGTAACTCTATATATGAAAAAATGCTTGAAAAACTTAATAACTTTTAATTGTTTTTAAATATTCTTTTGTTATAAGTCCAGCTATGAAAAAAAAAATTCATCCAGATTATCATACTATTAAAGTTGAAATGACCGATGGAACCCAGTTTGAGACAAAATCTACTTGGGGTTCCGAAGGTGAAGTTTTAAAACTTGAAATAGATCCAAAGTCACATTCAGCTTGGACAGGTGGAAAACAGAAAATTTTGGACAAAGGTAGAGTAAGTAAATTTAATAAAAAATTCCAAAATTTTAGATCAGATAAAAAAAATTAATGAACAATACTCCTTTAATGCCAATGGCTACTGCAGTCTGGCTAGTTGAAAATACTACTTTAACTTTTAAACAAATAGCTGAATTCTGTAATTTACATGAAGTTGAAGTTCAAGGGATTGCAGATGGTGAAGTTGGAAAAGGAATAGTAGGATATAATCCGCTTATAGCTGGTCAGCTTACAAGAGAAGAAATTGGACTTTCTTCGCAAGATGAAAATAGACCATTAATAATTAAATCTAACGATGTTGAAATTTCTGGAGATGACAAGAAAACAAAAAAATATATACCTTTATCAAAAAGGCAAGACAAGCCTGACTCAGCTTTGTGGTTGATAAGAAATCATACAATGTTAAAAGACTCACAAATTGCTAAATTGGTTGGAATAACTAAAAATTCAGTAACTTCAATTAGAAATAAAAGCTATTGGAACTATAATAATTTAAATTCTAAAGACCCTGTTGCAATAGGTTTATTTTCACAAAAAGACTTATTGGAAGCAATTAAAAAAGCTGAGAGAAGAATAATAAGAGAAAAAAAAGATAAAGAAAAAGCAAAAATAGCTAATCGATAAATATGAAATATAATGGACAATCAAAATTTAAAATGATAGTTAATCGTTTTTTTGGAGGTAGTTATTAAAATAGAAGTCAAAGATAATAATATTGAACAAGCACTGAGAGTTTTAAAAAGAAAACTACAGAGAGATGGTTTTTTTAAAATTATTAAATTAAAAAACACTTATGAAAAACCTTCAGAGAAAAAGAAAAGAATTTTACAAGAGAATATTAAGAGAGTTAAAAAGTTAAACAAACTTAAGAATAGATTTTAAAACCGCGGGGTGGAGCAGCCTGGTAGCTCGCAAGGCTCATAACCTTGAGGTCGGCGGTTCAAATCCGTCCCCCGCAACCAAATTTTATATCCGATAAGTTAATTTTTGAATTTAGATTTTTTACTATCCTTTAAAAAACCTTTTATATTAAGTTTGTTAGTTTTCCAACTATTTAGAAACTCTCCTTAGATCTTCTAAAACCATAATTTTAACTAATTTTTTAAAATTAGTTTTTGGATACCATTTTAATTTTTTAAGTGCTTTCGAATAACTCCCTTTTAAATTAAAAACTTCACTTGGCCTATAAAACTTTGGATTTATTTTTATAATAACCTTGTTATTTAAAATATTAATTCCTTTTTCGTATTTTCCTCTATTAATCCATTTAATTTTAAAACCTAAATTCTTTGCTGTTTCATTAACAAAGTCTTTGATTGAATGATTCTTATTTGTTGAAATTACAAAATCTTCTGGTTTTTTTTGTTGCAACATTAACCACATAGCCTCAACATAATCTTTAGCAAAACCCCAATCTCTTTTGCTGTTTAAATTACCTAGTTCTAATATTTTTCTTTTGCCAATCTTTATTTCTGAAAAATGTTTAGTAATTTTTCTTGTTACAAACTCTTCACTTCTTAATGGTGATTCATGATTAAATAATATTCCTGAACAGGCAAAAATTCCATAAGCCTCTCTATAGTTCTTAGTTATAAAGTGAGCAAAAACCTTAGCACAAGCGTATGGGCTTCTAGGATAAAATTCAGCATTTTCATTTTGAACTTTAGATTTCGTATTTCCAATCATTTCAGATGTAGATGCTTGATAAAATTTAATTTTTTTATTAAAGAATCTTATTGCTTCTAAAATTCTTAATGCACCGATACCAGTAATGTTTGAAGTAGAAACAGGAGTTTCAAATGATGCTTTAACAAAAGATTGGGCGGCTAAATTATATACTTCTGAAAATTTATATTTTTTAAATAATCTAAAAATACTATCAATATCTGTTAAATCAAAATCCTCATAAATTACTTTATTTTCAATACCTAAATATTCATGTCTCCAATTATCTGCCCTGGATGATCTTCTGTCTGCTGCAACAACTTTATAATTTTTATTTATTAAAAATTGTGCCAAATAGCTACCATCTTGTCCACTAGCTCCTGTTATAAGTGCAATTTTTTTATTCATTTTTTTATTAGTAGAGTGAAAATTAAATTTGTATATAATTTTTTTACTCTAAAGCTTTTGTTATATCTTCTACCATTTTTTTTGCATCCGAAAAAAGCATTAGAGTATTATCTCTATAAAATAACTCATTATCCACTCCTGCATATCCTGGAGATAAACTTCTTTTAACAAATAGCACAGATTTACATTTCTCAACATCTAAAACTGGCATTCCATAAATTGGGCTAGCTGTATCAGTTTTAGCAGCAGGATTTGTTACATCATTTGCCCCTATTACAAAACTTACATCGGTATTTGAAAAATCATTATTGATATTTTCTAGTTCAAAAACTTCATCATACGGAACGTTTGCTTCTGCTAATAAAACATTCATATGTCCTGGCATTCTTCCTGCAACTGGGTGAATTGCGTATGAAACTTTAATGTTATTTTTTTTAAGGGTATCAACCATTTCTCTTAGCGCATGTTGAGCTTGAGCCACTGCCATACCATAACCAGGCACTATTATAACTGATGAAGCATTTTTCATTAAAAAAGCAGCATCTTCCGCATTTCCACTTTTAACAGGCTTTTTTTCTTTGTTTTGTTTGTTTAATGACTGATCTTTGGCTCCAAATCCCCCCAATATAACATTAAAAAAAGATCTATTCATACCTTTACACATTATGTATGAAAGTATAGCTCCTGAAGAACCCACTAAAGCACCTGTTATAATTAATGCAGTATTTTCTAAAGTAAATCCAATGCCTGCTGCTGCCCAGCCCGAGTATGAATTTAACATTGAGATTACAACGGGCATATCTGCTCCACCTATTGGTATAATTATTAAAAATCCTATTAAAAATGAAACTGCCAGTAAAAACCAAAATAAATTTGAAGATTGAGTAATACATAGCATATAAATTAAAATTATTATTGAAATCAATATAAGTGCGTTAAAAAAATGTTGGCCTTTAAAAGTTATTGGGGCTCCAGACATTATTCCTTGAAGTTTTAAAAAAGCAATTATGGAGCCAGAAAATGTAATTGCACCAACTGTTGCACCAATTGACATTTCAATTAAACTTCCAAGTTTAATATTTCCCAGAGAACCAAGATTAAAAGCCTCTGGATTTAAAAATGCAGCTATTGCAACAAAAACTGCAGCGAGACCTACTAGACTATGGAAACCTGCAACTAGTTCAGGCATAGCTGTCATTGGTATTTTGTAAGCTATAAATGCTCCTATTGAGCCTCCAACTAATAAAATAATTAATACATAAATAAAACCACTAGAAAAATTTTCGATAGATAAAAAAGTAACAGTAATTGCAATTATCATTCCTAAAATTCCAAAAAGATTTCCTTGTCTAGATGTTTCTGGAGATGAAAGTCCTCTTAACGCTAAAATAAATAATATTCCTGAAATTAAATAAAATATTGCAGATAAATTCGCTGACATAACTATTTATCTTTCTTTTTCTTTTTATACATTTGAAGCATTCTTTGGGTCACTAAAAATCCGCCAAAAATATTTATTGCAGCTAAAAATATTGCCAAAAAACCAAATATACTTGAGATGTTAAAAACATTTTCTGAATTTCCTGCCAATCCAGCAATAATTGCCCCAACAATGATTACTGATGAAATCGCGTTAGTTACTGACATTAAAGGAGTATGAAGAGATGGCGTAACACTCCATACAACATAATATCCAATAAAAATAGAGAGAATAAATATACTTAGTCTAAATATAAAAGGATCTATTTCCATAACTTTATTTAATTAATGTTTTTTCGATTATTTCGTCTTCTAAATTTATATTAATTTTTTTATTTTCTTTATCAATTAGATTTACAACAAAGTTAAATACATTTTTAGAGTATAAACTTGATGCTGAAATTGGAAGTTTATTAAGAATATTAGTTTCACCCATAATTGTTACACCATTTTTATCTATAATTTTATCTGCTTCTGTAAAAGCAGTATTTCCACCTTGTGCAGCAGCTAAATCATAAATTATTGAACCCTCTTGCATATTTTTAATCATTGATTCTTTAATTATTAATGGTGCTTTTTTTCCTGGAATTAAAGCTGTACAGATCACAATATCAATTTTTTTTAAAGTTTCGTATAATAATTTTTCTTGTTTCTTTTTAAATTCATCTGAAGCTTCTTTTGCGTAGCCTCCTTCTGTTTCAAGATTTTCTACTCCTTCAACCGTTAAAAATTTGCCACCTAAACTTTCCACTTGTTCTTTAGACGCCATTCTTACATCTGTAGCAAAAACAATTGCTCCCATTCTTTTAGCTGTTGCAATTGCCTGTAATCCAGCAACTCCTGCCCCAACTACCAGTACTTTTGCCGCAGGAATTGTGCCTGCAGCCGTCATCATCATTGGTATAGCTTTTTTAAAATTTGCAAAAGATTCAATTACAGCTTTATAGCCTGCTAAATTGGCTTGCGATGAAAGTATATCCATAGACTGTGCTCTAGTAATTCTCGGCAAAAGCTCTAAAGAAAAAAATTTAATATTTTTTTTCAATAAATTTTCTATTCTTTCTCTATTATTATAAGGATTTAATGCTCCAATTAATATTTGATTTTCTTTTAATAGAGAAAGATTGACATCTGATAACAATCCTAATTGAATAACTATATCTGCACTATTGATTAATTCTTTTTCATCTTTGAGAATTTGAACACCTAATTCTTTAAATTTATCATCACTAATACCTAAATGATTTCCATAATTTTCATTTAAAGATACCTTAAAACCTAAGCTTAGATATTTTTTTGCAATATCGGGAGTTATAGAGATTCTTTTTTCAATTTTTTGATCTTCTAAAATAGATACAATTTTCATAATATAATATTATATTAAGAATATTGCCATTAGAACTAAATTAATATAACAGCAACAGTTTCTTACAACACAAATTTAGTAAAGTTATTCCAAATATTTTTATGGTTTTCATCATCCATAAAAATTATTTCTGTCTTGCTTTAAATTTTGGATTTTTTTTATTGATTATATAAACTCTACCTCTTCTTCTAACCATTTTAGAGTTTAAATCTCTACTTTTTAATGACTTAAGAGAACTTGCAATTTTCATAATATTTTCACTTTATTAGCCTGGCAACGTCCTACTCTTCCATGTCTTAAGACAAAGTACCATCGGCGCAGAAAGTCTTGACTTCCGAGTTCGGAATGGGATCGGGTATTACACCTTCGCAATAATCACCAGGCAGGCTCTTATATAAAGTGAAAATCAACTTGTAAACATAAAATTAGCCTTATTTTATAACAATTTAACTAATTATATTTAAAAATTTTTTTATTGATTTAATTAAAGTGATAATTATTAAGTTAAGCAAAATTTATCTATAATTATTATACTGTGACCGAAAAAAAAAGATGTCTAAATCTATGAAATATTTCCTTGCATACAATAGTTGGTCAAAAACAGAAATTGCTGAAGTAGCAAAAGTTTTAAAAAGTGGAAAATTTACCATGGGCAAAAAAGTATATGAATTTGAAAAAAAATTTGCAAAATATTTTGGTTCAAAGTTTGCAGTAATGACAAATTCAGGCTCATCAGCAAATCTACTAATGATGTCAGTTTTAAAATATTTCCCAAAATTTTTAAAAAAAAAAAAAATAAGAAACCCAAATATCATAGCCCCAGCGATAGGTTGGAGCACTTCTTACTTTCCTATTAGTCAGTGTGGTTTCAAAATTAAATTTGTAGATATAAATATTAAGTCTTTAAACATAAGCACCAAAAAAGTTGAAAAAGCCGTTGATAAAAATACAGTTGGAATTTTAGCTATTAATCTTTTAGGAAATCCTTGTAATTATAATAGGTTAAAAGAAATAGCTGATAAAAAAAAATTGGTATTACTGGAAGATAACTGTGAAAGTCTTGGATCAAAATATAAAAATAAATATACAGGTAATATGGGTTTAATGGGTACTCATTCTTTCTTCTTTGCACACCATATACAAACAATGGAAGGCGGAATGATAATAACTGACAATCAAGATATCTATGATATTTTGAAATCTCTAAGAGCTCATGGTTGGGCTAGAGGTCTCTCTAAAAGAAATAAATTATATAAAAATAAAAATGATAAATTTAAAAAAAACTTTAAATTTATAACTCCCGGATACTGCTTCAGACCTATAGAGATGCAAGCTGCAGCAGGTTTAGTTCAATTAAAAAGATTTAACAGCTTTATGAAAATTAGATTAAAAAATGCAGAAATATTCCAAAATTTATTTGGAAACAAAGAATGGTGCCAAATTCAATCTATTGAAAAAAACTCAAAACCATCTTGGTATGCTTTTAATTTAATATTAAAAGGTAAACTTAAAAATAAAAGAGAAAAAATTATCAATAAGTTGATAAAAAATAAAATTGAAGTTAGACCTACTATGACTGGTAACTTTATTAATAATCCAGTTATAAAATATTTAGATCATAGCGTAAGTGAAAATTTAAAAAACGCAGAATATATTGATAAAAACGGATTTTTTTTTGGAAATTATCCAAAAAATTTACATAAAGAATTAAATTTTGTTTACAAATTAATTGTCGAAGAAATAATTAATTAAATTTATATCCTCATCCATTTTTTCTCAAGATTTCTGCAAAAATTTTTACTCATGAAAAAAATTATTTATTTATTTTATACCAATGTATTGTTTTTTTTAAGCCATCATTTAAATTAATTTTTGCTGACCAACCAAGTTTTTTACTTAAATTTATATTCATTAGTTTACTTTTGACACCGTCAGGTTTTTTTAAATTATAAACAAGTTTTCCTTTATAATCTGTAATTTTAGCGATTTTTTTTACTATTTCGTCAATTTTTTTATCTATTCCTGTACCAATATTTAACCAATAAATTTTTTTATTTATTAAAGTTCTATTAAACTTAAATTTAATTATAGCTTTTGCCACATCATCTACATAAATAAGTTCTCGGCTTGGTTTTCCTGAACCCCAAATCTCAACATTTTTTTTATTATACTCTTTCGCTGTTGATATTTTTTTTATTAGACTTCCCACTACATGACCTTTTTTCTCATCAAATTTATCATGAGGACCATAAATATTACATGGTATTAAGGAAAAATAATTATAATTGTATTTCTTTGATATATATTCGCACAATTTAATAGTAGCAATCTTTGCTATAGCATACCCTTCATTTGAGATTTCAATATTGCCTTGTAGCAATTGATTTTCTTTTATTGGTTTCTTCAAATTAGGAGGGTAAATACATGAGCTTCCCATATTTAAAAAATTTTTTATTTTTAATTTATACGAACATTTTATAAGATTAATTCCCATCAGCAAATTTTCTTGTAAAAAGTTTACTGGTTCGTTAGTATTTGCTCCAATTCCACCTATATAACCAGCTAGGTGAATTATTTGATTGGGTTTATTTTTTTTAAGGTATGATTTAATAGAATTTAAATTTAATAAATTAAGCTTCTTTGAATTAGGAGTTAAAATTTTATAATCTTTTTTATTTAACAATTTTATTAATGAGTTTCCAACCAATCCTGAAGAACCAGTTATTAAAATTTTTTTTCTCATTATTTTATTTTATTTTTTTTATAAAATTTAACTTATAAATATTTATAATTCATTATTGATTAATAAAATTTGCAATATAATCTTTAATATCGTTCTTTGCTTGAATATTGATAATTTTTATACCTTTAATTTTTTGAACAATTGAAGATGAATTTCTTTCACCTTTTCTTTTAGCTACAAACTTAATTTTAGTTTTAAAAAATTTTGCAATTTGAATGATGGAATAAGAATTTTTAAAAGAAACACTATAATGTTTGTATTTTTTTTTATTAAAAATATAAAAACATGCATTTACAGTATCATCAATATGAGTAAACTTTCTTTTTTGTGTGCCCGGCCTCGTAACTGTAAGAGCTTGTTTTCTTAAATATTGACGCTCAAAAATTCCAATTACAGTCGCCATAAAACCATCTCTAATTTGGTCTGACCCATAAACATTATAAAAATATATAACGTCAAATCTAAAATTAAACCACTTTTTAAAATTGTTTAATAATTCGATATTTTTTGCTTTAGTAAAAGCGTAAGGAGAAAGGTCTGCATCTTTTCCTTTGTTTCCTAGAGATGCAGAGGTCGCAGAATAAATAATTCTTATATTATTAATTCTACAAAATTTAAAAACTTCGTAAGTACCGTTTATATTAGATTTAAAACATTGTTCAGTTAAAAAAAAACTCTGATGAATTCTTGCAAATTCACCAAAATGAAACAAGCATAATATTTTCTTTTTATAATTTTTTAAGATTTTTTCAATATTTTGTGTATCGCCATTTTTATAAATTACTCTAGAATTTTTAATATGATTTTTTTTTGTACCACTTGAATAATTGTCTAGACTAATTATTTTAAAACTGGTTTTATTCAAAAACATTCTAATTAGATTAGAACCTACAAATCCTGCGCCTCCAGTTACAATAATAAATTTTTTCATTTAATAAATTTTAATTTGATTTTTTTTAAAAGGATAAAATAAACAACGATCATTGAAAGTAATATAAGAGCAGGATATCCAAAAACATAATTTAAAAATACTGGTAAATAAATAATCAAAGACAAATATATTACTGTTTTAGTATAACCATATTTTTTAATTAAATGATGATGAAAATGGTCTTCATCTGAAAGAAAGGGGCTTTTGCCACTAATAATTCTACTAAAAAATAATCTAAAAAAATCTATCATTGGTAAAAAAATAATAATTAATATATCCTCAACATATAAATTACTTTTTTCATACAGTTTTATCAAAACTAATCCCGATATAAACGAAAGTATATAAACACCACTATCTCCTAGAAAAGTAAAATTTTTAAAGTTTAAGTAACCAAAAATTAATAGTGAAAACATTAAGAGAATTCCAAAATTTTTAAGTCCAGGATCAATTAGAAGAACTAAAGCTATACAAAAATATTGTAAAAATGAACTTAAATTGATTCCATCAAACATATTCATTGCGTTCATAAAAGTTAAAACACAAAGAGCGGAAAATATCATTCCTAAAAAAAATAAGTCTATTTCTTTTCCTAAAATATTAGAATTAATTGTTTTTAGAGAAAATCTTTCATTAAAATTAAATATCATAAATAAACATAAGGAAATCAAAATAATTTTTGTTAAGGGCCTTAAATTTATTTTATCATCCGAATAACCTATCAAAAAAACAATATAAAATATAAATATAAAAAGAAATATTTTTAAATTAGAACTCAAACCAAATAATTCCAGAAAAATACTATTTTGAAAAAACAAATCAAAATAAATAAAAAAACTAAAATTTACTAAAAAAATAACTCCACCAAAAAGTGAAACTGGAGATTTCTGTTTTTTTCTTATTTCACTGGGATTATCGAAAAGATTATAAAATTTACTAAAAAAATTAAAAAAAATTATAAAACAAAAATTTGTTATTAAAACTATAGCAAAGAATAATATAAGTTTCATGTTTAAATCCAGCCTCTAAATTTGTTATAAGCTAAGGCAATATACTCATATAAAATAACTCTTATATTATGAGCTCTTTGAAAAAAATTATTTTTTTTTGGCTTTATTTGAAAAAGATTAGCTTTAATATTTTGAATGTTTTTGTTCCACAACAATTTTGTCCTTAAAGTATGATAGGGAGACGTAATAATTGTAATTTCATCTATATTTTCTTTTTTTAACTCTTTAGAAATGTTAATTAAATTTTCTTTGGTATTGTTACTGGTACTATATATTTCATAAATCGATTCTTTTTTAACTCCATAATCAACCAATAATGATTTCAAAATCTTCTGCTCTGGAAGAATTTGATTTCTACCTATTAAAAATATTTTTGGTGCAAATTTGTATTTGTCTAAGATTTTGATAACATCTAAATATCTTGTCTGATAAGAGTCATTATAATACTCTGCTTTATCGTGCCCAGATATTAGAACTATACCTATATTATCATATTTTAATTCATCTACCGATAATATCTTATTACCAATATGCCAAAATAAAGGTGTATAAAAAATTATAAACCAACTTGTGACTATAAAAAAAACAAAATAATTAAAGAATTTTCTAAATTTCGAATAAGTGTAAGAAATCAAAATCTTAAATACTCTCAAAAAAATTCCAATAATAAAAAAATGAAATTTATCAAATTTATTTTTTTTTATAAAATCAGAGCTGATACTGCTTATAATTTTATTAAATTCTTTTTTTTTAATTGAACTCATGGAACCTTTTGACCTTGTTATAGTGCAAAGAATACGATCAATAAAAATAAAATTTTTTTTTACTTTTGGAAATACATCTAGCCAAAAAAATAAATCCTCTCTTTTATTTTCATCCTCAGAAAAAAAGAAATCCTTAAAAAAAGATTTTTTTATTAATACAGAAGAAATTATTATTGGATTATAAATATACAACCAATAGTATTTACTCTCTTTTAATTTTTTAATGATAAATTTTTGTAAAAAAATTCTTAAACTATTTAAAACGAAATTTGATTTTTTATAACCATTCTCTTTAATATAATTGGTTGCTGTGCATGATAGATAATGATTATTTTTTAAATTATTTATTTGCTCACTTAATTTTTCAGGATACCAATAGTCATCCGCATCAATAAATGCTATCCAATCTCCCTTTGCAATTTTAGTACCAAGATTTCTTGGATGGCCTACTGTATTTGAATTCTTTTTTGTCTTGATATATTTCACTCGATGATCGTTTTTTAAATATTTGGATATAAATGAAAAACTTCCATCTGTTGAACAATCGTCTACGATTATTAACTCAAAATTTTTATACGATTGAGCAAGAACTGAACTGATGGAATTTTTTAAAAATTTCTTGGAATTATAAGTGGGAAGTATTACTGATATAAAGGTTTTATTACTATTTATCATTTAATAACTCCCATTCAATTGAAGATTTAATTATTTTTAGAAGACTATTTTTTGAAGCTCTAAAATTTAATTTTTTTTCAATTTTTTTTATATTCGAAAATATTTTTTCAATATCTCCTTTTCTTCTATTCAAGTAATTTATTTTAAATTTTTTTTTTGTTATTTTTTCAAAAGTTTTTACAATTTCTTCAACTGTATATCCTACTCCATATCCACAATTATAAATTTCAGATTTATTTGAGTCTACTAACTTTTTTAAACTTAAAATGTGAATTTTGGATATATCATTTAAATGAATGTAGTCCCTTACACATGTTCCATCTTTAGTATTATAATCTGCTCCATAAATATTAATTTTATATTTTTTGTTTTTTACTGATAGTGATAAGTTTTTGATCAATTGATTGTTCATTTTTAAACATCCAATACCATTTTTCATGTCACTTCCTGCTACGTTGAAATATCTAAGTATTACAAATTTAAACTTAAATTTTTTAGAATATTTTTTAATTAAATTTTCACACAAAAGCTTAGTTTTACCATAAACGCTTAAGGGGTTTAACTTAGATTTTTCATTAACAACTTTTCTGGTATTTCCATAAACTGCACAAGTCGAGGAAAACAGCAAAAATTTCACCGATGTGCTGTTTAAGGATTTTAGTAAATTTTCAGTATTATAAACATTATTTTGATAGTATTTTTTTGGAAATTTTTCAGATTCGTTTACATCAAGTGAAGCAGCGCAATGCACAACAACACTAATATTGTGTTTTATCAAGATTTTTTTTAAAAATTGCCTATCTGATATATTTTTTTTATAAAAAATTGCCTTGTTATTTATAAGTCTTTTAAACCCTGAACTTAAATTATCAATAATTACAACATTGTAATTTTTATTAATCAAATCAGAAGTTATTTTGCTTCCAATATAACCTGCGCCCCCAGTGACAAGTACATTTCTAATCATTTTATATAATCATAATTTTTTTTTATAAATTATTTGGGCTGTATCTAAGTTTAACTTTATTTCCTACTATGGTTTCTTCAACTTTCATTTTTTGGTAAATTATAATTCATTTATTATTCTTTAATAATATTTTTTTGTCGAATAAATAACTAAAGAATGGAAACTTAGGCTCAGTTTTAAATTGTTTTTTATATAAATTTTGATTTACTGACCATCTAAAAGAAGGATTAAGTTGTATCATTATTTGTTTTCTTCCTTCGTTAACTTCTGGATTACCAGCTTTATGGTAGCACAGATTAGGAAGAAATAATAAGATATGATGCAATTTACTCTCCATATCAAAATATCTATCATTTTCAAAATTCATGTTCCCCTTTTGAAATTTTTTTGTTTGTTCAAAGTCAAGTATTTGAATACCTCCGTTATAGCTATTTGGATAATTCAAAGGAATTATTATCTTTAGAGTATTTTTAGAAAAAGGTTTATCTTTATGCCACTGATTTGCATATATTTCTTTTTTGACTTCTGACTCAGGAAGTTTGTAAGTTGTATATGAAATTATATAATCTATTGAGTATTCATAGCCTGTTCTATTTGTAATAACTTTTTTTAGGTCAAATTTTTTAAATAGTAACTCTATATATTCCAGTATATCATTATTTTTCATTATATTCTTAATCATATAAGAATTAACTTTTACAGATAATTCTGGGTTATTTAAAAAAAAATTATTTTCAAATTTAATAATTTCAAATCCTTTTTGGGATAAATTTGACAACATTATTTTTTTTTTTGATTTATATAAAAAAATTTTTTCGACATAACTAAAAAATTTATTATAAAAAAAACAAATTAGAATATAAATTTTTCTCATTATCAAAATTAATTTTATTTAACTTTTTAAAAATTAGTCTGTCTTTCATTCCTTATCAGTTTATCATATATATCTAAATTTTTCTTTATTACATTGTTAAGTCCAAATTCTTTTTCTGCTAATTTTCTTCCATTTAATCCAAAAACTAATCTTTTCTTTTTATTTGAAATTAAGATAGAAAGCTTTTTTTTTAATGAATGGTAATCTTTTGGTTTGGATAATAATCCAGTTATATTTGGGATTATAGAGTCTTTGCATCCTACAACATTTGTTGTCACAATTGGCAATCCTATTGCAGCAGCCTCTTGAAGAGTTCTTGAAAAACCTTCCCTATATGAAGGTAAACAAACAATCGCAGTTTTTTTATATAATTTAGACATATTTTTTACATAACCTAAAATTTTAACTACGTTATTTTTATTCAAAAATTTAATTCTATTTATATTTAATTTTGATTGTTTTTCATAATCAAATGTACCTGCTATAGCAAATTTCCAATCAGGAAATTTTTTTTTTAATGATACGGCTGCCATTATAAATTCTTCAATTCCTTTTTCTTTAATAACTCTAGCCGGTAATAAAACAAGCTTTGAGTTATTTTTTTTTTTATATTTGTATTTTTTTAAATTTACACCAGATCCTTTTATCAGTTGAATTTCGTTTAATTTTAATTTGTATGTATTTTTCAAAAAAAAATAATCATTTTTATTTTCTACAATTATTTTTTTATTTGAATGTTTCATAACATAATTTTTTAGTAAAAAAATATAGGTCAATTTTGCCAGCATAAATATAATATTAATTTTATTAGAAAATAAAAACCCCATCCCTGAATTGAATATCACAAGAGATTTTATATCTAAATATCGACAAATCAATCCACCAAAAATAATACCTTTTGGTGTAGCGCAGTGAATTATATTAGGTTTATATTTTTTTATTGATTGAAGTAATTGAAAAAAACCGATTATTTCCTGAATTAAATTTATACTAGATGATTTAAATATATTTTGTTTAATTATAATTTTTTTTTCTTTGAGTTTTTTTTTTGCATATTCATCCATTTTTTTTGAAGCAGCTAATCCACAAAATAATTTGATCTGATAATTATTTTTTCTTGCTTGAGTAGCAATATCTACAATATGAGAATAAAAAAAAGCTGAATGATTTATTATATATGCTATTTTTTTTTTCATTTTAATTAAATGAATTATAAATTTTTGTAGTTAAAGAATTCATTTTATCTGAATCAAAATTTTTCATTAAAAAATTAATTCCATTTTTTTTAAATTTTTTTCTAATCTTATTATTTTCAATTAATCTTAATTTGTTTGCCAATTTTTCATAATCTCCCATTGTGAATAGAAAACCATTATAATTATTTTTAATTATTTCAGGTATCGCACTTGAATTTGAAGCAATTATAGCTGTTCTTGAACACATTGCCTCTAAAAGGACTAAGCCCAAACCTTCATACTCTGATGGTAAAACAAAAACATCACTCAATAAAAATATATCTTTTATATTTTCGTAATTTTTGATCCAGCAAATATTTTTATTTATATTTAATTTCTGAGCTAAATTTTTTAAATTATTGGTCTCTGGTCCCTTGCCAACTAAAATTAGTTTTGATTTTTTTTGATTTTTTAAATAGATTGCATAAGCTTTTAAAAGCACATCTATAGATTTTTGTTTCACATGTCTTGCAACATTGCTTAGAATTATTTCTTTTTCATGAAGCTTATATTTAAGTCGAAGGCTCTTAATAGTTTTTTTTATATTTGGTGAAGATTTAAATTCTTTTGTTGAAAATCCATAATAAATTACCTCGTATTTTTTTAAATAAGGAATTCTCTTATTAAAATAATGTTTTACTTGCTTTGAAATACAAATAACTTTAGCACATTGACTAATAATAAACTTATCAATAAACACACCCTTTATAAATTTTTTACGCCCAAAAGATGCCTCTAAAAAAAAACTGTCAAGATGTTTTGTTATAAAAAAACTAAATTTATCTTTTAATTTAAATTTAAGAAGAGCACCAAATAATTCCATCGTTGATAAGTGGGCATGAACAACTTGGGGCTTATGTTTAATAACTAATTTTTGTAAATTAAAAAAAACTTTAAAAAATTCAATTAGATTAGCTTTGTTTTCAAAATTTAATTTATATACCTTTACTCCAATTTTTTTTAAATATTTTTTCCAATAGCTATTTCCTTTTAAAAATATTACAAAAACAATATTTTTATTTTTTACTTGTTTTTTAATTAAAGAATATAAATGAGTTTCAGCCCCACCTTTGTCTATACTTGTTATTAAATGAAAAATTATCATTTTTTTTCTTTAAATTTAATGTTTACAAAATAACCAAAGATAACAAAAAATAATATTGGTACTTTATATCTGTGAATAGTGCCATTATTAAAAATTATTAAAGAATAAATAAAATATGAAATGAGAAGTATTAATACCCATTTACAAAAAATATATCCATTAAAATTTTTTTGTGAATTTATTCTTAAATATAAAAATGTAAAAATAGTTAATATTTCAAATATATGAATGATAGAAAATAAAGAATAATTTCCTTTTAAAATTGGAGGAATAATAAAATTAGAATATGCACTTATAACAGTTGGAATTGAAGAAAAACTAAAAGTGAGCTTAAAATACTCGTCGTAATTTTTTTGTGCTGATGTACTGGCGTATTGACCAAATTCCTCTAAAAAGAATCCTTCTCGAAAATTATTTATTAAATATAGTATTTCACCTTTAAAAATAAAAGTAGGAATAGCCAAAGCTAATATCATTAAAAATAAAAATTTAAAGTTGATACTATTATTTTTAATTATTTTATCGAAAATTATAAATAAACTTATTATTAATAACATTTGAGTTTTTATTAAAAATAATAATAACAATGTAAGATAAATTAAAAAAAATCTTTTTTGATAATAAAAATAAATAAACCATAGCATTAATAAAATAATTAAGTTGTCTCTTAATGCAACTGAACTGTAAAGCATTAGTGATGGTATTATTAAAAAAAAAATTGAATTATATTTATCTAAAAATTTTTTTTTTATAAAAAAAATCCAAGTAAGCAAAAAGATAGCCCTATTAAAAAGAGCAATTCCTTTATAAGTTTCAAGACTTATTATTGGAGAAAGTGCATATAAAATTGACGGTAAATAAATTTTTATCTCTGAGTCTGGTACGAATGGCATATCAAAAATTTGTTTTGGATTCTCCCTAATTTCGTATGCAAATCCAAGATACTTACTCTGATCAGGAAGAAATGCCCAATCAAACAAAAAACCATTAAATAAAAATGGAGTTAACAAAAAAACTAATGATATAAAAAATAAATTAATATTTATAATTTTTTTTTTATATAAAATTAAAAAAATTAACGATAATAAGAAATATGTACCTAAATCATAAATTATGTTATACGGAAATATAGGCTCAAACCATGATGATGGCATTTATAAAGATATTATTTTTTTTAGTACTAATAAAGAATATTATGTTTAAATATATTATATAATATAATATATCTTCTTTTTAAAAATAAAAATTAAAATATGTCCAAAATATTAATGTCTATAATAGTTTCTTTAATTGTATCCTATTTAGGTGGAAACTTTATAGATAAAATATCAAAAAAAAGATGGGAATTAATACTTAATTACGAACACATTGAGAGATTTTTTAATGTGAAGTACGAGGTACTCGATCAGACTTTAAACTTAGGATCTAAAAATAAGTTTGTAAATTTTGTCGCTCGACTAGATTCGAATATATCCTTAAAAAACAATACAAATCCATGCTCAATAGCAAGAGGTCGAAGCACCTCACCAAATATACTTCTTAGTTTTAATTCAATGGCCATGAAAGTTGTAATTGTAAATGAGAATAAAGATTTAATTTTAGATTGTGAAAAATATATAGATGATGAATTATATAAGTTTCAGCTATTCAACAAAGAAATAGCTAAAAACATTCTTAAGAATAGAAGCTCAATAAGTGATAATAAATCTGGTGACGTTTTTATAGAAGATAAACAATTAGAAGAAGATATAAAAAAAGCACGTCTTTTGTTCAAACATGGTATGTTAAATTTTTTAGTAACTAATGAAGAACAAGAATTAGATCCTATAAAAGTAAAAAATTTTGCACAAACTTTAATGTTGATTAATTTACTCGAGAAACAAGATCAAAAAGAATTATTAGATTATGATTTAGATTCAATGGAGATGGTAAAAAAAAATTATAGAAGTTTAACTGCTAAAGAAGAAAATAAATTACTATTAAATATAAGTTTATTTATAATCTGCCAAACAATTTTGGTATTATTTTTGTTTAATAATATAATTTTTTTAAAAAGAACTAGCTTCAAAAAGAAAATTCAATATATCTTGAAAAAGTGAAGATTTTAAACAATTTTATAAATGGAAATTATCACACATTATTTAATAGTTCTTGGTAGTTTTTGTACATTTTTTCTGAGGTAAATTTTTCTATAAAATATTTTTTTTGATTTTTAGAATATTCCGATTTCATTTTTTTATTTAATTTATGAAAATAAATTATTTTTTTTAATAAACTTTTTTTATTATTTTCAAATTTAATGCCAATTTTTTTTTTAGGAATTAAAAAATTTTTTATGCCCTCAACATTAGAACCCATAGCAGGAATTTGATAATTGAATGCTTCTAGGATACTAATCGATAAAACTTCCCCTTTAGAGGCTTGAATATAAAGATCAAGTTTTTTATAAAAACTATGTAAATCTTTTTCTTTAAGATTTCCTAAAAAAAAAATTTTATTTTCTAAAGAAAGTTTTTTGACTTTATTCTTTAAATATTGAATATTTTCACCATCACCAGCAAAATAACAAAAAAAATTTTTATCTCTAATTTTTTTTGAGTTAAATGTATCAATAATTAATTCGTGACATTTTTTATAATTCATCCTTGAGGCCATTCCTATAACGAGTTTTTTTTCAGAAAATTTTTTTATTTTTTTTACTTTTATATTTTTTATTCCATTTGGTATTATATAGAGTTTTTTTTTAAGAATTTTTTTTTTTAAAAAAAATTTAAATTTATCTTTATTTAATACCACAATTTTATCAGAAAAATATTTTACAAAAAAATAAACTATTAAGAGTTTTATTCCAATTTTTCCAAAATGCGGAGTGTGATCCACATATATAATTTTTTTTTTAAAAATTATTTTATAAATTATTGATGGAATAATATCAAAATTATGAATGATTAAGATATCAGGTTTAAATTTCAAAAGCGCAATAAAAATTTTAGGCCAAGTTAAAAAGGTAAGAAATTTTTTTGTTTTATTAAAATAATATTCTGTTTTATAATTTTTTAACAAATCTTTATTTCTTTTTGAAAAATTTGGTCCTGTAAAAACTAAAAAATCTTTCCATTTTTTTTTTATTTTGTTTTGTTCAACTAAATTAAATACTACCGAACCAAGACCCCCGATACCAGGATATAAAAGTTGTGCTACTTTTTTCATTACTTGAAATTAATTATTTTGACTCTATTGTTGATTATATTAGCTTATTTTAAATTTAATTTATATCAATTCTATAATCATTAACTTTTAAACAATTATCCTTTCATAAACTTCTCTTAAACTCTATAATTTTTTTGCATAAATATGATATTTATAAACTTTATTTTTACTTTTATTTTTTTTAATTTGAAAATTATTTTCGAGAAGAATTTTTTTTACTAAACTAAATGTCTTGAATTTTTCATCATCAATAAAATCATGACATGAAATTGCTAAATTTTTACAAATTTTTAAAAATTTTTTATTTCCTTTTTTTAGAAACTTTTCAGCACCTTCAATATTAAATTTAGCAAAATCAATTTTTTTAATTTTATTGTTTTTAATTATGTAGTCTAAAGTAACTGTTTTAACATTAATAAACTTAATGCTATCTTTATTTTGATTTATTGTATTTTCCATCCAATCATCTGCTAAGTTAAATTTAATTTTTTCATTATTTTTATAATAAAAAGCTTTATTGTATAATTTAATGTTTTTTAGATTGTTAAGAAAAATAATTTTTTTTAAAACCTTGTACAAACGAGGATCGGGCTCAATACTTATAACTTTTCCTTTGTTTCCACTTTTAACCGAAAAGTACAACATTTCTTGTCCCAAGCCAGATCCAAGATCAAAAATTATATCATTTTTTTTTGGATTATAATATTCGGTAAAAAACTTATGATTTTCAACAAATAATTTTAAATTTTTTATAGGATGAAAATTTATAAAAATTCCTTTTTTTGTATAATGTACCCAATAATCATTAATTTTTTTAATTGTACTTTTGTAAAAAACTAAATAACAAAAAGCTAAAAAATTATGAAATAATTTATTTCTTAAAAATATAGATTTAATCATAAAATTTACTCACTTAATTTTTTACTTAAATACAAATAAAAAGGGAAAGGTAAATAGATCATTATTGATAACCAATTATTAAAAAAATTTCCTGATGGCATTATGGGCCATAAAGCTGCAATATAAAATCCTATTAAACATAGTCTTAACCTAAATTTTGGTTTTTTTTCTTTGGAAATTTTATAGATTTCTTTAATTACCAGAGCATATATAAATATTAAAAACGAAAATCCTACTATGCCAGTTTCAGCTAATAATTGAAAATAAAAATTGTGTGGGTGCCTATCACAACTAAATCTGTTTATTTTATAATCATTGCATACATCTCTAAAACTTCGAGGCCCTGAACCAAAGATTTTACTATCATTAAATATTCTAAAACTTGTAATCATTAAATTGTGGTGCAAACCTGAAAAAAATATTACTTTTGGTTCGTGGTCGTATCCTTCTAACAAATCTTTTGTAACCTTATAATTGTTACTAAAATCATTTAATGGTTCAGCTATATATCTATATTGATAATTTTTAGAAAATAATAATATTACTGAAATTGCAATAACTAAAACCAGAAAATATATCTTTAAATATTCAATAATTTTTTCTTTTTTCAAAAAGAAAAAATAAATGATAAGCAAAAAAACTGACAGCAGCATGCTTGTTCTTTCGCCACTTAAAAAAATGATTAAAAAAGATAATGTTATTAAAATAGAGTTTGTGAAATCATTAAATATTTTTTTTTTCATTATTGACAATAAGAAAACAAATGGTAACAACCTAAAAATAAAACTTCCTAAAATAAGCTCATCCCCAAAAAAGCTTGATGCTCTAAAGCTTTCAATAATCTCTAATCCTATCAAGTTATATTTAAAAATAGATTGAAATATTGTATCTATTCCTAATAAGATTATTAAGAAAGAAACAACCTTTAAAAAATCTGAAAATAAATTATTTTTATTATCTAAAAAAAAATAAATTGATACAACATAGAGAGGATATCTAAAATAAAATATAACTGATAAAGTATTTATATTTTCAGATTGAATTAAAAAATTTATTAATAGATATATATAAAATACAATAGAAAACTTAAAAAAAAAATTGTTGAAATAATGAAAGTTTTTTTTTTTTAAACAATTAATTAAAAATGAGCTCGAAATAATTAATAAAGCTAACTCTAAAAAAAAAATTGATAGAACTGCAAATACTGGTAACGATAAAATTAAAATATATATATAATCTACTCTTTTTTGATTTAGGAAATTATACATAAAGTTTATTTTTGAAAAAATCTTTAATTTTATTTTTTATCTCAAAAATTTTAAGATTTTCCAAATTTTCAAAATTCTTTTTTATTTCTCCTTCTACAAACAAAAATCCTCTACCATCATGATATCCATTTTTAAGAGCAACAAATACTATTTGATCAAATATTTTAAATTCTTCATTTTCTATATTAATAATATCATTTTTTAATATTTCTTTATTGTAAGTTAAAGTGACAAATATTGATTTATTTTTTAAATCCAAAACCCCAAAAAAATTTTCATTTTTAATTTTAATTTTTTTTAATTTTTTGTAAGCTATATCTCGCTCATCATCATCAGAAAAGAGTATCAAAAAATCTCTGGACATTCTTGGGTCAACTTTTAAAAAACTTATATTTAAATTTTTTAAGAATTTTTCATGATTAATTAATCTATAGTAATAATGAGGTTTTTTAACAATTGCTTGGGTTAAACCTGTTGCAATGATTATGTTTTTATCAGAATTAAAATAATCTTTTAAAATATCATCATAAACTATCAATGCTTCTTTAAACGGATCATCTTTTTTGTTTAAAATATTTTCTGGATTTTTTATATTTGTAGTGTTGGCAAGAGAATTTAATAAATAATGATGCTGAATATGAGCTCCTGCGTTAAAAAAAACACATGAAAAATTTGGTTTATTTGCTTTCAGTAAATTTAAATGTATTTCGTGTATTAACAAATCTAAAAATAATGCTTTTCTCCACTTTCCAAAAAATGAACTAAAAAAAATTTTAAAAAAAAGAATGTATTTTTTTAATCTTACAAACCTTAAAAAAATTATTATTAAATAAATATAATTTTTTTTTGAGAATTTTCCTGATGCATTATTGTTAACAGCATCTCTTAACACTAAAGTAATAATTTTGCTAAAAAAACTATTATCACTTTTTGTGTCAGTCCAAGGGTCTGGAATAAAATATGATGGATTTTTCAAATTATTTATCACATTCATTGAAGAAATAGATCCTACTTTTAAATTATCAATTTCTAATTCCTCAAATATTTGTCTTTTTTTTGAGTTAATAGCGTCACCCAGTCTAAAAATACCATGATCTTTTGCTGAGCACCCTGTGTGAATAGAATACCATTGTATCCAGGGCTCTAATAATTCATATGAATTTTCAGACTCAGTATTAATTAACTCTTTGCTTATTTTTTTGATTGTATCAATTTTTAATCTATCAAAGTATTTTTTTGCATATTCAAAATTTAATTCATTAAGTTCAATTAAAACAAGCTGCATAATAAAACCTAAATGTTCCTCTTATATTTATAGCATGTAACAGATAAATATTTAAAAATTGAATAAATTTTTATTAAAAAATTTTTATAAAAATTAATAATTTGTAAAAATAATATTAAAATAAAAATATAAATTGTTTTGTTTTTATTTAACATTTTAATTTAAGTAATTTTTTTTATTATTTTATTTTTTATTTCTATTATGTAGTCAGTCTTTTCTAAATTTTTAATTTTATGAGTTATAAAAATAATAATTTTTTTTCCTAAAAAATTTTCATATATCATTTCTAAAATTTCATTTTCAGTTTTGACATCTAATGAGTTCGTTGCTTCATCTAAAATTAATAAATCACTATCAAAGTACAAGGCTCTGGCAAGGCTAACTCTTTGTAGCTCACCTCCTGAAATATTAAGGTTATCGGTGTTTATTATGGAGTCTAAACCTTGATCCATTTTATTAATTAAACTATCTAATTTAGTTATTTTGATGATCTTTTCTATTTTATTTAAATCAATATTTTCTTTTTTTTCACCAAAAGCTATATTTTCTTTTACACTTCTTTCTAAAATACTAGTATTTTGAGGAACATAGCTTATTTTTTTGTTAAAAAATTCAAGATTTTCAAAAATGCTAATATTATTATTATAAATAATCGAGCCTTCATCTGGCTTAAGGAGGCCTAATAAAAGATTTAAAAGAGTGCTTTTTCCTACACCACTTTCTCCGATGATACCCACAAATTCATTTTTATCAATTTTTAAATTAATATTTTCTAATATTTTTTTTTTATCATCATAAGAAAAAGTAACGTTTTCAATTTTAATATTGTCAATTCTTGAATATTTTTTTTTATCTGAAATATCGTTTAAATGATAATTAATATCATTAATCTTTGATGATTCAAAAATATCATACAATTTATTTGTAGTGTGCTTTAAAATATTTTTAAAACTATAAGCTGTAATCATTCTACTAAAAGCTGGCATCAATCTAAAAAAAACCAAACCATATAAGCCAATTGAAGAAAAAACAGTCAATGAACTTGAGGAGGTATAAGAAAAAAAAAAATAAAAAACTATTAATGTTACAACAGTAGATTCTATTACTGCTCTTGGAGCGTTAGTTATAACGTCTACCATTAGACGATTTTGAGTATAATCTTTATTATAATTATTAAACTCTTCTTCAAAATGTTTTTTAGAAGAAAAAATTTTTATTAATTTTATATTACTCAATGATTCTTTTACATGTCTCTGCAAATGAGTCATGATCTCAAATATTCTTTCACCCATTTTTTTTGAAGTTTCTTTCAAAAAAAAATTGTAAATAAAAACAACAATTAAAAATAAAATAATTAGTATAGATGTTGAATAAAAATCATAAGTTAATAAAAGTATGATTAAACATATAGAAATAAATAGCTCAGCCATCCCTATGAAAAAGTGATAAAGAACATATCTCAACTCCTCTAGATCCATATTAATATTTTTAACTAGTTCCACAGAGCTTATATTTAAATGGAAGTTATATTTTTGATTTAAAAAATTATGATAAAGTTTTTCAGCAAGATTTTTTCTTATATTCTGATTAAACTTATTACTTGTATAAATGTAAACCATATACAAAATGTTTTTTATTATAAAAATTAACCAGAGGCATATTAAAAAAATAAGTATGTTTTGTTTATCCGTATTATTTTCTAGAATGGGAAAAAAATCTTTTATCTTTTCAAAATAATCTGGGTCTAAAATAATATTTACTAAAGGGATCACCATACCAATTCCTAAAGTTTCAATTATTGCTATAAATATTGTAAAAAACATTAATAAATATAATTTATTAATCTTTTTGCGCCCTATTAAAGTTCTTATTTTTTGACCTAAAAACATTATTATTAATATTTTTGTAAGCTTTTTAAAATCTGTAGTACAAATACACCATCTTTAACAGAAGCGATATTGCTTATATTTCTATCTATATTTTTTTTAAAAAAATAATCTACTATTTCAGAGTAAGTTTCTTCAATTTTATTTTTTTTAAATAATATACTTTTCCATAATTTGCTATTTTTTGCTAAAAACCTTATTCTATTTTTTATTAAATCTATCTTTAACACACCCTTTGTTCCATTGATAATCAAAAACCTTTTTTTTTGATCACTAAGAAGATCTAAAGACAAACTACCTAATAATCTATTTGAAAAGTTAAAAATTATTTTAACGTTATCCTCTACATCAATTTTAAGCTGTTTTGTATTAAAGGCATATGCTTTACATTTATATTTTTTTCCAAAAATCCAAGTCAAATAATCTAATTCATGACTCATTTCTAAAAATGCACCACCCCCAAGCTTTTTTGAGGCAGTGACAGTATTTGTATATTTTTTTTTTCTCCATTTTTTAAGCTGATATCCACTTTCACAGTTAAATGAATAGACTCTTCCAACATATTTTTTTAAATTTTTTTTTACAAAATTTAAAATATTATAAAATCTTAGATTATATCCAACTGCTGTTAAATTTTTTTTTTTTGTTGATAAATAAATTTTATTTCCATGTTTAAGATTGTGTGAGAGTGGTTTTTCAAAAAAAATATTTTGGGAATTTTTAATCAGCTCAAGAAAATTAATTCTTTTACTACTGGGATTACAAAAGAAAATAGTTTTTGGATTATATAATATCAAATCAGACTTATTATTAATAAAAAATTTTTTATTTTTTTTTGTATGACTATAAACTTTAATGTCAGTTTGTGGATATTTATCTTTAATAATTTTAAAATATCTTTGACCTGACGATCCAAATCCTACAATCAAAACTTTTTGGTTCAAGATGTAAAGCCACCGTCAACAAAAATATTTTGACCTGTTATATATTTTGACATATCAGAAGATAAAAATATAACTGGTCCTAATAAGTCTTCGATCTGTGTCATCCTCTTAAGTGGTACTTTTTTAATATAATTTTTTTTAAATTTTAAACTTTGATTTCCTTCTACTCCACCAGGACTTATCATATTACATCTAATTTTTTTGGATATAGTTGTTGCAAGCCATTTTGTTAAATATGCTAATGCTGCTTTACATGATGAGTAAGCTGCGGGGTTATAGATTTTTGAGTCTTTATACATATTCCAATCAGGTGAAGCTTTTGAATAAATTGATCCTATATTTATTATACTTGGAAAGTCTGATTTGATTAAATTTTTTTCTAATTTTTGAACAAGATAAAAAATTGAATATAAATTAATTTTAAAAGTTTTATCCCAATTATCAATCGATTGATTTGAAAATTTTGTATTCCATCCTTTTAAGTTTGATGTTCCAACTAAAGATGCCGTGTGGATAATTATATCAATTTTATTAAAATCTTTTTTTATTTTTTTTATTGTAGCTTTTAATTGTTCTTGATTTGCCAAATTACAATTATAAAAATAATTATTTTTTAATTTTAATTTATTTTTTAAATTTTTTATTTTAATCTTATCATAATCAATTAATATTAAATCTGCCTCCATTTTGTTAAAATAAGAGGCTAAATGTGAACCTATTTGACCAGCAGCTCCTGTAATTAATATTGTTTTTTTTTTAAAGTTTATCATATTTGTTTTTTTTAACGCAGGAGCTCATATTCAGCATAATTAAATAATTATTTTTTCATCTATTCTAAAGTTTTTTTTTGCTTTTTGGCCAATTATTTTTTCCCACTTCATGGGACTAATCCCATTTCCTGGTCTTTTGGTGATTAAATTATTTGTTGAAAAAATTTCTCCTTTATTAATATTTTTTTTTGCATAAATAGACCTTCTTGCATGTTTTAAATTTTCTTTTTCACTTTTAGTTAACTTTTTAATTGTTGATCCTGAAGTTAACTCAGCATTTCTGATTTGTTTTACCATTAGTTTAAAGTTTTTTATATTAAGGCTTGCCTCATGATCGGGGCCCCTACCATGATTGCTTAAAGTTATGTGTTTTTCTATAACCTTGGCACCTAAAAGCACAGCAAAAGACGGTGTATGTATTGAAGTAGTGTGATCAGAATAACCTATATCATTTCCAAAAATCCTCTTAAATGTTTTAATTACATTTAGATTTGCCTCTTGTATTGGAGTTGGATAAGCAGAAGTACAATGAAATATTGTAATATTTTTCGTTTTTGTTCCACTTTTTTTTAAAACATTTAGCGCTTCATTAATTTCTTTTGGATTAGACATTCCTGTAGATAAAAAAACTTTTTTTTTACTCTTACCTATTTTTTTCAAAAGTGGATAATTATTAATATCACTTGAGGCTATCTTTATAAATTCTTGCTTATTTTTAATTAAAAAACCCACACTTTCTTCGTCGAATGGAGTTGCAAGAAATTTTATTTTTTTTTTGCTACAGTATTTAATTAATTTTTTTATATCTACGTAACTTAATTCAAATTTTCTAAGCATATTGTATTGATTAATTGAACTATCTTTTTTTTTTTGATAATTAGCTTTTTTAGCAAATTTAGTAACTAAATTTTTAGCTTTAAATATTTGAAATTTTACAAAATCTGCTCCTGATTTTTTTGCTTCATCAATTAGTTTGTAAGCTTTTTTTAATTTTCCATCGTGATTGACTCCTATTTCAGCAATAATTATTGTTTTATTTATCATATATTTCTGACTACTAATGAACCCATTTTTATAAATTTTTTTTTTACAATTTTTATATTTTCTTTAACTACCGTTCCGCTACCTATAAATATTTTTTTGTCAATTTTAATTCCACCATTTAATATACATCCAGTCGATATATGAGAAAAAGAATCTATCATTGTATCATGTTCTATTAGAGTTTTGGAATTTACAGTTACTCCTTGACCAATAACACAATTCCTATTAATTATTGCTCCATGAAATATATTTGTACCTTCTCCTAATTTAACTCTTTTAGAAACGTAAGCAAAAGGTGAAATAATTTTTGGAAACGAGTATCCCAATTTTTTAAATGTTAGGAATTTTTTTTCATACAAATCTAAATTTTTATACAAAGAAAAGCCTAATGCTATAAATGGTTTTTTTTTAAAATTATTTAAATAACTATCGTTACCTAAAATTTTATATCCCAAATAATTATTACCTATTCTTTTTTTGTTACAAGTAATACCTATAATCTTAAATTTATTAGTGGACTCAATCAAATCTATGAGCGAACAAGCATGACCTCCTGAACCAATAATTACAATATCTCTTTTCATTTAAATACTCCGCTAAGTATGCAGATAATTCTTTTTGCAAGATATTTTGAGGTATTTAAATTCATTTTTGTTTATATGTATAATTTAATATTTTAATTTAATAAACATTTATATGATAATAACAGGATATTTAATGTTATATGTTAATGATAATACAAAAAGAGTTTGGAGTAAAAAAAAATTTATCACGAACATAATTTACAAAATTAATCAAAATTATTATCAAAAAAATATATAATCATGAAAAATTATAGTTTATTAATCTATTAACAAATGTTTCCAGATAATAATTGGTACGGTCAAAGATATATTCTGATGCAATACTTGGGTGTTGTAGATAGAGAAATCTTTGCATCTTTACAACATGGATGGATATCGCAATTTAATAATCCAAATTATAAAAAAAAAAGATTGTTTTATCCTTTGTTATTTTGGTCAAAACACTGTGTAGATTTTTATAATAAGAAAAAAAATTATAAAGTTTATTCTATAGGTGCACCTTTTTTATATTTATGTAAAATATTTGATAAAAAAAAAATAAATAATAATTCTTCTAAAGGAACTCTTGTATTTCCAACACATTCATCTCAAGATTTGAAACAAGAAACTAATCATAATTTATTAATAAAAGATGTAGAAGAAAAATTTGAGGGACCTTATACTATTTGTTTTTATTATTATGATCTAAATATAAAAGATATTACTACCTATAAAAAAAAAAATTGGCGTGTTGTTTGTTGTACAAGAAGTAGAACAGATAAATATTCACTTCATAGACAATATAGAGAGATTAATAGACACAATACAATTGTGTGTGGAGAATTTTGTTCTCCATTATTTTATAGCATGTATTTAAAAAAAAAAACGAGAGTGCTTTTTAATAGTAATGAGAGATTTACTTCTTATCATGAAAATGAAAAAAGATTTGTAAAATTATATGAAAAAAGATATCCGGAATTATTTAGTAATTTTTTATCACCCAATAAAGGTTACGAACTTGCAAAAAAAGAGTTAGGATTCGACAGCATGAAAGATAAAAAAGAATTGAAAAAATTGTTGGGCGGCGACTCCCTTATAAAAAATTTCTTACCTAAAATATTTTCTACTTTATATGACTTTAAATATGGTTCTGGGTTAAGAAAAGGAAAGAATTTATCAAAAAAAGAATTAAAAAAATATATTGCTTCAGCTTTAGTTTGTGAATAAAATTCTATTTCGTTCTTCCACTTTTAGAAACATCAACTATTCTTGTTTGATTATTTTTGTCATAATCTGTATCTTTATTAGCTACAAAAGGTCTAAAGTTTGATGGATTCCAACTTGGTGTAAATTCCTTTAATTCTTTACGAGTATATTTATTTTTAAATAACTTATAATTTTTACCACTTATTTTTGGTGAACCAACTTTTTTCAATTTTTCTAACATTTGAGGAGATACTGTATCAATAGTCGCTTTTTCTCTTCCTCCAAAACCATCTGACTCGGCGGGCATTGGTAATGCACCAGAACAATTTTTGCAATAACGCTCGACTTGATCTTTGAAATCTTCAGGTGTTTTTTTCCACCATCCTTTTTCAAGCGGATAGCCTCCAGGCCCATCTAAAAGATAATCTAGACTTCCAGCAACCTCACAAAAAAAAGCTCCTTTAGGATTAATAGATGCTGACCATTGCTCTTGTATCCAGCAATTATCAATTAATTTCCACATTAATTGTTTGTCTTCAACAACCTCATCGATTGAAATCAATAACGGTGTGTGTTTACCATCTGGAGTAGAATGATCATTATAAGTTACTCTATCCTCATCAAAAGTTTTAAAAATTAAATCCTTCTTTTCCTTCCATTTAAACCCACTCGTCCACAATTCTCTTTTTCGTCTTGGTATCATTTCACTATATATTTTACATATTTCATCAAACTTAGGATGTAACGTTGGGTCTCCCCCCATTAGTCCAATTCTACCTGGAAAGTCTTGTAAAGATTCAATTGCTTTTTTTAAATAATCAAGATCCATAAAATAAGGTTTTTTGTGGTGACCAACATGTCTTGTACAATTTGTACATTTTAACCAACATGCATTTGTTACATCAATATGGATAACTGTATTTTCATATATTGGTCTCATAATAAGATGGTCTCTTTTAATTTATTATTGAATATTTATCAATATCTAAAATTTCATAACCAGTAGTGCCCTCAATGGAGCAAAGAAAGGTATTACAATCTTTTAAATTGAATTTTTTAAGATTTTCATTTTTAAATTCTGTTTTAAATAAATTTGAAAATTTAAAAGTTGTTTCTTCATAATTATTTCTTTCGAAAATAATATTTTTCATATCACAATTATTTACTAAAAAACTCTTAAATTTATTGTTGATAAATTTTGATCCTCTAAAACAGGAATTAAAAAAATTACAATTATAAAAATTGTTATTGGATAAAATTCCTGATCTTAAATCAAAATTAGATCCATTGACATTTTTAAATATATTGTCTTTAAAATTTGTATGAAAAAGTTCACAATTTGAAAAATTGCAATCTATAAATTCGCAACCAATTATATCAGTTGAGCCAAAATCAACATTTACAAAATTACAATCAAAAAAAATTATATTATTAATCTTTGTGAATTTAATAAATACATCCTTAAAAGTTGTTTCCTCATATTTTTCCTGAGATAAAATGCTATGATTAAAGTTTTTATTTTGTATTAGACTCATGGGTATTGTATAAAACTTTAATAATTAAAATCAATATAAATGAAAAAAAATTTTATAGCTGGATGTTTAGGATATAATGGAACTAAACCTTATGAACTTTTATCAGGTTTCTCATGGAAATATAAATCTACTTCAAATTCTTTAAAATTAAGTCAAACATATGTTATTATATAAGATATATAATTTATTATTTTCAAAGATTAATTCTTTAAGATATTTCATAAAAGAAAAAATCTTATATTCAATAAATAAAAAAACATCCTTTGAAATCTTAAAAAAAGAAAATCCCTTAATCAGCATTATTATGCCGACATACAACAGATGCAAGATTTTATCAGAAATTGGCATTCCTACAGTTTTAAATCAAACGTATAAAAATTTTGAGCTAATTATAATATCTGACGGTAGCACTGATAAAACAGAAGAGATTGTTAAAAAAATTAATGATGAAAGAGTTAGATTTTTTAAAATTCCAAGAAAAAAAAGATATCCCTCTAATTTAAATAATCATTGGGCTTCTCATTCTGTAGTTCCAACAAATTTTGGTTTAAAAAAGATAAAAGGAGACTGGATCTCACATATTGATGATGATGACATTTGGACAAAAGATCATTTAGAAAAATTATTAAATTTTGCTATTAAAAATAAATTCGAATTTGTTTCCAGTTCACATAGGGAAATAAGAAATGGTAAAGAAACAATTAAAGATTATTCATTTGACAAACCTCCTATTGGCACACATCAAACATGGCTTTATACATCTAATCTTTCTTTCTTTGAAAGAAACATAAATTGTTGGAGAAGAAATTGGAATAGAATTCATGATGTAGATGCTCAAGATCGAATGATAAAAGTTGGTTTAAACTTTGGGTATATTAAAGACGTAACTTACACAGCCCAGCCAAGACCTGGTGAAAATGAAATTGGCATTAGCGCTATTCGACAAAATGAGGAATATTATGAGAATAAATACAGATTTAATTAAAAATTCAAAATTATTATTCTAAAAAATTCTTATTTTTTTTTAAGAAGCTATAACCTATGTGAGATTTAAAAAAATTTGCATGCATGCTGGTAAGGCCATGCTTATTAATTTTTTCCTTAAAAAGATTCCAGAACTTAGATTGTAAATAGCTATTTTGTTCACTAACAACAAAATTATTTTTCATAAGCTCCAACATATCTATAACTGCTTCTTTTATTTCCTCTGGAGTATTTTCAATCACCTCTACTTGCTTTTCCTTAAAAATATCAGTTTTTGCTCCAGCTAAATTAAAATCAAAAATCTCACTTAATGTAAGATTTTTTGCATCATTCTTATTTTTAAAATGTTTAAATATTGTCAGTTGTTTTTTGTTAGAAGATCTTGTCCATCCAACCTGAGCACAAGATACAAGAACAATAGGCCTATCAAAGATAGCTGGCAAAATATCAAGTCCGCTACCAGTAGTTATAAAAAAATCACAATGCGAAGACAAAAAAATATCCAAGAATTCATTTCTTTTTCCCGATGTAGCATAATCGAAAAATCTTTTATTGTTTATTGATAATGATTTCGAAACTTTTTCACCCATTCTAAAAACATAATATCCAAGTCCAGTTAAATATTCAGAGACTAATCTAAAATTTTCAATATTTGAATTTCTAAAAGTGCTTATATCGCCATAGTTTCGATAATCGACATCATATGTTTGTTTAAATAGATTTTTTACATATTCCTCATCTCGACAAAGTAAACAAACAAATTTATCATCTCTACTTAAACCTAAATCTTTTAAAAATGAATATCCAAGTTGAATATCTTTTTGATTAAAATAATTGATTTTTTTATCATCTATGTCTCTATCTCTCAAATCTTGTGCCTCAGCATATGGATTTAGCTTTATATTATGCTTTGGACTTCCCAAAAATTTAATTTTATTAAGCAAAACAAAAGGCAAAATAAAAATTTCTGGTAAAACAATCAAATATTTTTTGTATATTTTTAATAAAGTGAAATTACATATTGGTTTTTCTGGATAAAAAAAATCATATTGAAAGAAGGTTTTTTTTTTAAAAGTACAAAGATATAAATTTACATCATTTGCAAAATGTCCAATTCTACGTGAGGGTAGCAGCCCAAACCTGATTAAAATAAAATTAGATATTATTCTAATTATTAAGAATAATGGAAAAAAAAATAAAATTAAAATGAAAATAAAAAATAATAATATTAATTTTTTAATTTTATGATTAAATATCTTAAAGTCGCCACTCTTTAGCTGTTTTATCTGGCTTTTAGACCATTGTATAATTTTATTTAAAAAAGTAATCATTTATTAATAATAATTCATTTATTTATGAAAACGAGATAAATATATATTTTACAAATGAAAATCAAATATAGACCTGAAATTGATGGGCTTAGAGCAATTGCTGTTGGTCTTGTAATTCTTTATCATTCAGAATTAAATATTTATGGCAATACCTTTTTTAAAGGTGGATTTATTGGTGTTGACATTTTTTTTGTCATTTCTGGTTATTTAATTACTTCAATTATTTTAAATGAATTAGTTACAACTAATTCTTTTTCATTCAAATATTTTTATGAACGAAGAATTAGACGTATAATGCCAGTTTTAATATTTATAGCATTGGTATCTATGCCTTTTGCCTGGATATGCTTAAGTCCTATAGCTTTCGTGGATTTTTCAAAATCTATTCTATATTCTCTTGGTTTTACATCTAACCTATACTTTCATTACTCTGGACAAGAATATGCTGCATTGAGTGGATTTTATAAACCTTTCCTCCATACCTGGTCGTTATCAGTAGAAGAGCAATATTATATTTTATTTCCGATACTTTTTTTCATCACATTTAAATATTTAAAAAAACATCTTTTTGCTGTCTTGTCTCTCGGTTTAATTTTCAGTCTTTTATTGGCTGAGTATGGAAGTAGAAATTATTCTTCATTAAATTTTTATATTTTACCAACACGGATGTGGGAATTATTATTGGGATCAATCATTGCTCATTTTGAAAGTAAAAATAAGATTCCAGATAAATATAAAATCTTGAATTTAATTTTCCCTAGCATTGGAATATTATTAATAGGATATTCAGCAATATTTTTTGATCATAGTACAAGACATCCCTCATTTTATACTTTAATGCCAATTATTGGGGTAGCATTAATTATATGTTTTTCAAATAAAGATGAGTTAATTAATAAAGTTTTGTCTACAAGAATATTTGTTGGGGTAGGACTAATTTCTTATTCATTATATCTTTGGCATTTTCCTATTTTTGCATTTGGAAGGATTACAGAAATTACATCGGGCGATTTAACTAAAAAAATTTTTTTAGGTATCATAATTTTATTATTATCAATTTTTACATATTTTTTTATTGAAAAACCTTTTCGAAATAAAAAAAATAATTTTAGAAAAATTATGTTTTTATTAATATTTTCATCTTCAGTTATTATAATTTTTAATTCAACTATTATTTTAAAAAATGGAGTAAAAGAAAGAATGCCAGAAATTTTACAAAATGTTACATTGGAAGAAACTCATAAATTAATTAAAAATTCCAAAAATGAAGAATGTTTAGGTTTAAAAGATGGTTGTGTATTTAATTCATCATCAAATAAAAAAGTTTACATTATAGGTGATAGTCATGCAGCCTCATTAGCATTTGACTTAAAGAATAAAATAGTAAGTAAAAACTATCAGTTTATTACCTATCTTTTAGGAGACTGTGGTTTTTTTCCAGGTTTTGATCTAATCGACTTAAAAACAAAAAAAATTGATCATAATTGTAATGATTTTTATTTTAACGAATTGCAGAAAAAACTTAATGAAAACTCAGAGTCTATTATAATTTTTGTAGCAAGATTTCCTTTATATTTAAATAATGAGGAGTTTAGTAATAATAAGGGTGTAGGAGGTGAGAAGTGGAAAAGGGTTTATGCTTCAAATGATAAATTTGATTCTTTGCACTCATCTTTTAAAGATACAGTTAATAGATTGTCAAAAATAAATAAGATTATATTAATTTATCCAATACCAGAGGTTGACGTAAATGTACCTAGAAAATTACTTAACCAACATTTAAAAGAAGGTTTATCATTTAAAAAAAATTTCAATGCACAAAACTCAATAACGACTTCATATCAAATTTACAAAGCTAGAACCAAATCTAGTTTTGAATTATTTGACTCTATAAAAGGTAAAAATATTTATAGAGTTTACTCACATAAATTGTTTTGTGATACTCTTATTAAAGATAGATGTCTTTCACATGATAATAAAAATATCTATTACTTTGATAATCATCATTTATCAATTAAAGGGGCAAAAATGGTAAACGATTTAATTCTAGATGAAATCAGGAAAATTAATTTTTGATACAATAATTTATTTAAAATTAAATCTTTAAAAAAGTTAAAAGTCTAATTGAAAAGACAGTACTAAAATAGCAATCATTATATAATTTTAGCCTCTCATTATATAATCGAAGTCTCTTTTGATTAAATCGTCCTTATATTTTAATACCCAATCTTTAACCTCATCTAACCCTGAGTCAAAATCAATTTTCATCTTCCATCCTAATGTATTTTTAATTTTAGAGGTATCTAACCAATATCTTGAATCTTGGCCCACTCTATCATCAGTAATTTCTACAACTTCATCAAGGTTCTTATCAAATTTTGCAGCTACCCTCTCCACTACTTCTTTTATTGAAGTTGGTTTATCTGGGCCTACATTATAAATTTCTCCAATTTGTCCTTTTTTAATTATTAAGTATATTGCTTCAGCCAAATCTTTTGCATGCATATATGATTTTTCAGCTCTTCCACCTCCGTGAAGAGGAATTTTTATATTTTTAACTATCGAAACAAAACTTCTAGGAATAATTCTATGTAATAATTGGCCTGAACAATATGCATTTGATGGTCTCACAATATTCATATTGAAACCTAAATTTTTATTTACAGATTTCAAATATAAATCAAATGCAACTTTTGAAGCTGCATAGGGACTGGATGGCATAATGGGACTATCTTCATTTGTTGGTTTTGAAGTAGATCCATACATTTCTGAAGTACCAATATGAATGAAATTTTTTAAAAATTTTCTTTTCATTAAATTTTCAACCAGTTTCGATAAGCCAACAGAATTTGTCTCAAAAAATCTCCAGGAATTTTTCCAAGATACTGCTCCCTCACCCTGCGCAGCATAATTTATGATATAATCCGGCTTTTCTCGATCTATAAGCTCAAGTAGTAAATCTTGTTCATAAGTTAAGTGGTATGTGTGATAGCTAATTTTTTTATTTTTTAATAAACCTAATGAAAAAGTTTCTTCTCTAAGAAGGTTTCTTCCTACCGATACAATTTTATCTGTATCTTGTTTTTCAACTAAATGTAAAGCGGTATGGATGGCAAAAGATCCTCCTCCACCTAAAATCATATATTTTATTCCTGGCATAATGTTAATTCTCCTTCTATTTTTTCAACATCAATATTATGGGCCTTAAGTAACTCAGTATGGCTACCATAAAAATGAATAAATTTATCTTGCAAATGATAGTGAAATATATTTGATTTAATATCCTCTTCTAAACAAATTAGTTTAATTTTTTCTCCAAGTCCACCATTTTTTACATGCTCTTCAATACACACTATATTTTTATGATTTAATAATAAATTTATTATTCCTTTTCTATCCAGCGGTTTTAAAGTGTGGCAAGAAATAACAGAATTTTTAAAACCTTTTTGCTGAAGTCTCAAATCTAACTCGAAAGAATAATTTAAAATTGTTCCATAAGATATAAATGCATAATCTTGTCCTTTTTTAATATATCTTAATTTTCCAACTTCAAATTTATCTATTGCATTAGTGGTAAGGTTTGGTTCTCCTGCTTTTCCAATCCTCATATAAACTGGTGATCTACTTTCTTTTGCACACCATTCTGTTGCCTTCTCCATTTCTAATGGATCGCATGGAGCCAAAACTTGCATGTTCGGCAAAGCTGTTGAAACTGCTATATCCTCATAAGTTTGATGAGTTGCACCTAAAGTCGAATAAATTAATCCCGCACCCATACCAATAATAGTTACTGGTAAATTTTGATAACACAAATCTACTCTTATCATTTCAAATGGTCTAAAAAGTGAAAAAGTAGAAATTGTATAACAGAATGGTTTAAGGCCCTCCATTGCAAGACCTGCTGCCAATCCTATCATTGCTTGTTCGGCAACTCCACAATTTATAAATTTATTTGGGTTTTTTTTTCTAAAATCAGCCATTGATCCACTTGGAGATATATCAGCAACTAGAGCACAAATTTTATCATCATCTAATGAAATTTTATATAAAGTATCTGCAAACTTATTTCTCATTTTTTGATCTCTTTTAACTCAGAAATTGCTTGAATATACTCTTCTTTATTTGGAGATCTATAATGCCATATAGGATCGTTTTCCATATAACTTACTCCTTTTCCTTTAACTGTATTACAAAAAATAATTTTGGGTTTATTACTTTTTTCTTTAAGCTTTATAAATGCTTGACTAATTTCAATTACATTATGACCATTAGCAGACTCTAGGTGATAATTAAATGACTCCAACTTATCAATTATTGGATAGAATGCGGGATGAGTTGTTTTGGTTACACCAAATGATTGTGAGCCATTATGATCAACAAAAATTATCAAATTATCTAAATTTAAGTTTGCAGCCATCATTAAACATTCCCAGGTTGAACCTTCTTGCAATTCACCGTCACTAATTAAAGTAATTATTTTTTGTTTTGTTTCTTTTATTTTATATGCTTGAGCAATCCCAACACTTAAACCTAAACCATGGCCCAAAGATCCTGTGGAGGCATATATTCCAGGATTTCCAATATCAGGATGGCACCCCAGTTTTCCTCCAGCTGTGCAATATTTGGAAAGTTCCTCATCACTTAAAATTCCTAGGCTATTTAAAATCACGTATTGAGCAATAGAACCATGGCCTTTTGACATTATAAATTTAGAATCCTTATATATCTTTAATAATTGATAATAAATGAAATCAACTATCTCGATCGAAGATAGTGCTCCACCAACGTGAAGTGCTTTTACAGTTTGAGATATTTCAATAATTTTTTTTCTATGCTCTTTGCAGCGTTTCCTAGACTCTTCATTAAAATTTTCAAACATTTAATATTATTTAAACTATTGTCCAATAATAATCACCTGTATAATTCGCTTTTTTAAAAAGCTTTAGCCAAACTTTAGGATAATCATGGAATTTTGCTGTAAGAACCCAATCCAGAAATCTTTTCTTTTCTTTTTTATTTCTATAAGAATCTACCTGAACAAAAGAATTTTGCTTGGAAACTCTTTGAATTTCTTTTAATGCCACTAAACATTTTTTCTTTTCGAGATTATGTAATGTATTTAAAGAAATAACAAAATCAAAAGAGTTGTCTGGAAATGGAAGTTTGTCGGCACTACCAAGATGAATTCTTCCAATAGTATCTTTGTGAGAATTTTTTATAGCATACCTAGAAACATCTAATCCATAAGCATCAAGACCTATATCTAGCATGTCTTTAATTAAAAAACCTTTAGCACAGCCTACATCTAAGACTTTTTGGTTTTTTTTTAATTTGTAGATTTTTTTTATTCTTTTTGCAACCAAAACCCATCTACCATCATATTTATAGCCTCCATATCCGTATTTTCTATCTCCATCAAAATAATCAAAATCATATTTTCTAGATATAGAAATAACTTTTTTGGTTTTTTTTAAATTTCTATCATCAATGGCTCTTGAAACTTTTTTTATTGTATTCAATAAATTTATTTTTTTCATTTAATAGCTTTTAATATAATTTTGGAGTTTAGTAAATTTTTCTACGTTTATATATTTCTTTAATTTTCTAATATTAAATTTTCTATAACCGCCATGCGGCATTGGTCCATTTCTTGGAATTAATTTAATTTTAATTTTTTTATTTCTTTTTAAACACTCTCTGGCAATATTCATAAAAGATAAAATTTTTCCTGAAGCAATATTTAAACAACCTCTAAAGTTATTTTGTAAGCAATAATAAATTACATTAACTACATCTGTTACACAAATATGGTCTCTTTTTTCTTCACCCATTCCAAATAAGGATATATCTTCTAAATTCATAACCTGTCTTAAAAATTTATTAGGTCCATATCCATTGTGTGGGTCATTTTTGCCATATATTAAAGTGGGTCTTACAATACAAAGCTTATCCTCAAAAAAATTCTTTAAGGTATTTTCTCGAATTAAATGCATATTTCCATGTAAAGATACTGGCGTCCTAGCAGTATTTTCATTTATTACTCTTGCATTATCATCATAAACAGCATCAGAACTAATATAAAGAATTTGTGAAAATTTAATATTCCTAAGTGCTTCAACTACATTATTTAAAATTAAAACATTTTTCTTCAACATCAAATTATTTTTAACAGGCGCGACGGCAGAAATAAAAACTATTTGATCTGTGGGTTTAACAATTTTTTGTAAAAAATTTACTGATATTTTTTTTTCTAAATTTAAGCGTTTTTTGGAAAAAGCAAGGTAATTAATTCTTTTTTTTTTTAAAAGTTTAATTAAATTTTTTGCAATAAAGCCATTTCTTCCTAAAACGATAATTCTTTTTTTTTTATTTTTTTCCAATTTGGACAACATTTATTTTTGAATTTTAAATATAACTATGATTAACCAAAGAAAAAGGATCTAATCAATATTTTAATTAAATTTTTTTTTGAATTTAATTAAATGTTCAGAAACGTAATCAATTTGATCAAAATTTAGGTTATAATGCATTGGCAGAGATAAAATTTTTTTTACAAAATATTCTGCATTTTTCAGTTTTACTTTATTTAAATTTTTAAATAATGGTTGATGATTAATCAAAATTGGATGTCTCACCTTTACTTCAATACCCTTATCATACAAATAATTTATAAGTTTATTTCTATTATTAACTAATATCGTATAATCGTAAAAAGTGTGATTATACTCTTTTTCTACCTTCGGTAACATTTCATAATGTGAAGATAAATTTGAAAAATATCTTTTCGCAAAATTAATTCTTTTTTGTTTAAGTTTACTATAAACATTAAAATTCTCATTAATTAAAGCAGCTTGCAAGGGATCAATATCAAATTTAAGCTCTGCATCTTTGCAAATTTCTCTATTTATTGTTCCACAAGACCTCAAAGATCTTAATGTATTTAAGTATTTTTTATCTTTAAACACTATTGCGCCTGCATTTCCAAAACTACCAAAGACTTTCATGGGACTAAAACTATATGTTCCAAAATCTCCGTAGGTGCCTGCATATTTTCCATCTAATTTTGCTCCAAACGCTTGAGCACTGTCTTCGATTAAAGTAATATTGTGCTCTTTAGCAATCTTTTTTAAACTTTTAAGTTGTGCAACTTTGCCATAAAAATGTACTACCAGTATTGCTTTTGTCTTTGAATTAATTTGTTTTCTTACCGAGTCAGGATCTAAGTTGAAGTTATTATCAACATCAGCAAAAACTGGTTTTCCACCAGCAATCTTAATTGCTGAAGAACTGATCAACCAAGACATTGGGGTGGTAATAATTTCATCTTTAAAATTTAAATTTAGACACTTAAGAGCTAAATAAATTGCAGATGTTCCAGAGTTTACAGCAACTACATTATTAACATTTAAAAATTTTGATAATTTTTTTTCAAAATTTTCAACTTCATGACCTAATATAAAAATTCCGTGTTTAGATATTCTAGTTGAAACTTTTTGAAAATTTTTTAATATTATTTTGTTACTAATTGTTAGGTTTCTTGCCCTAACTTTAAATTTTTTAACTCTAGGATAATTAAATAACTTCATTTATTAATTTATTGCTATAAAATTTTCTTACATATTCTTTTCTTAAATTATAATCAATACCTTTTCTTTTAACTTTACCAAGCTCATATTTAATTTTATTTTTAAGATTCGAAAAACTACTATAATTTTTTTTTACAAACCAATAAACGCCATCATTATTCATTTTTGATTTATAAAAATTTTCTGCATTATAATTTTTTTTATTTGGATAAGGTGAAGATTTTTTAAATCTAAAATCTATAGAGATTCTATAGTAATTTTTATTTAAATTTTTAATAACTTTTGTTTTATGAGGTGTATATGTTTCCCATATTGCCATATTACCCGGTTCTGCATTAAATTTTACTTTCTTTAAATATTTTTTTTCAACCTTAAGGCCGCTATATTTTCCTAAAAAATTTCTATATTTGTGTTTTTTCGGTAAATTTTGATAAAGTTCAAGCTTTGGAGCCTTTTCACAGGCAAATAAATATATAAAAGCATTATAACTATCTTTTGGTGCCCCAGACCAAGAGTCACAATGAACATGCCTTGTGTCATAATCTCTAAATTTAGAAGGAAAATTATTATTTGAAGATATTCTGATATTAACAGGATACTGTAATGACTGTATTTTTTTTATTTTAAGATCTTTGAGAATGTTTAAAATTAAACTCTCAACTTTTATCATTAATTTATTATTTTTTCTTAAATCTCTTGGTCCAACTTTTTTAATTTTTTTATTTATAAGTTTATAATTAAGCAAACATTTTTTCTGATTAAGTAATTCTTTAAAAACAATTTGGTGCAATTTTTTAAAGCTTTCATTTTTTTTAATTTGAATGGTAGTTGTACTATTTACAAACATTTTTTATTTTTTTCCAATTTGTATAACATCTATTTTTGAATTTTGAATATAACTATGATTAACCAAAGAAAAAGGATCTAAGCAATATTTTAATTTGGGGTTATTTGAAAAAACATTTTTTATTATAAAGTCAATGTTTTTAAAATCTCTTGCAAGAATAACTAATTCAGCATCTTTAATCGCTTTTTTTAAATCTGAAATAGAATTACCATCAAACTTATTGATTAAATCATCATAAATACCAGTATTAATTTTTAATTTTTTTATTGCATTTAGAAAAATTATAGATGGAGAATTTTTAATTGTTGAGTTATCTTTCTTGTACGATAACCCAAGTACAGCTATTTTTTTAAATTTATTTTTTTTATAAATATCTAAAAAACGCTCACTAATCCAATTTTTACTATCGGAAGAATTCTTTATAATCGATTTTACAAAATTAGGTGAAATTTTATTTTTTGAAAAAATTTTTTCAAGATTAATTAAATCTCTTTCTATATTTCCACCTGAAATTCCAAGACCAGCAGTAAGGTATGAATATTTTCCTATCCTCATATCAGTTCTTAAAGATTTTTCTATATCAAAATAATTTGCACCAATTTTATCTGATAACCTCGATAATAAGTTTGCGATAGTAACAGATGATGACAAAAAAAGATTTATAGCAATTTTAGAAATTTCTGCGGACAAATAATTCATCTTTAATATTGGACAATTATATTTTTTTAAATATTCATTATAAAAATTGTCAAAATTATTTTTTTGTCTACTGTCACATCCTACTATAATTCTTTCTGGATATGTTGCTCTTTCTAAAGCATTTCCAAAAATCAATGTTTCGACATGGTAAAAAATTTTTCTTTTTTTAATATTCAAGGACTCGCAAAAACCTGGGATCACTTGACTTTGAATCACAAAAGGAATTTTTTTTTCTATTTTTTTATCCAGATGATTTATATATTTCTTTATCGGCTTATAATCACTCTCATTTTTTTTATTAGTTTTAATATCTTGTGAAATAAAAATAATTTTACATTTTTTTAAATTACTAATTTCGCTAGTTAATTGAAAATTTTTTCTATATTTTTTAAAATATTTTAAAATATTTTTTTCGTTAAAATCTATTAAATTATTATCTAGCTGATTTAATATTTTCTTATTAAAATCAAATAAAACTATATTATAGCCTTTGATTGCTGAAGAAATAGAATAAGATAATGATAAATGAGATAAACCAACATATCCAATTGTTTTTTTAAGCATTGTTTAATTCTACACTTTATCTAAAAAATTTTTGATAAATTTATCTTTATCCAAATTATTGATCTTTTTTTTAGTAATTAAACTGTTAAAGAAAGTGAGCTCTTTATCCCAAGTTGGATCTGAAGAAATAATTGTTCTAGATAAAATCTTTGGCAGCCCTGAGGGCAGAATTCTTTTTTGCAATTGAAGAGTAGATGGTCCCCATTTGCAAAGATTATCGATTTTTATTGATCCTTTACTACCAATTAAATAAAACTGAAATGTGTTTTGCCAAGAACAATATGAAACTTCAAGACTAACTAAATATTTATTATATGACAGAATTATATTTGAATAATCATAATTTTTATTTTCTAATTTTTTTTTAAATTTTTTATGGATTTTATATTTCTGCTGTCCAAAAAGAAAAAGTAATTGATCAATCAAATGAGATCCAAGATCGTCAAAAATACTAAGTTTTTTTTGTCTCCAGCTCTTATTAACCAATTTAGCTGTTCCATTCCCATAATACATTTTTAAATTATATATTTTACCTATTGTTTTTTTTTTAATATGATTTTTTACAGTTTTCAAATGTGGTTCAAATCTATGATTGTAGGCAACATAAAAAATCACTTGTTGCAAGTTAGCTAATTTTTCAATATCTATTAATTCATCATTTTTTAACTTTAGTGGTTTTTCAACAAAAACATTTTTCTTTTTTTTTAAAAAAAAGAAAATATTTTTTTTTTTGATATTATCTGGAACACAAAGAAAAACTGTATCATAATTATACTTTTCTAAGGAGGCTATTTTTTTCTCATCAGCATCCTTATTTAATGGATCAACAGAACAAACAAAAAAATTTTTTTTAACTAACGATTTTAGTCTTTTATATCCTTGAGTTCCCAGTCCTATAACTACAGCTCTCAACCTATTCTTTCCTTTAAATTATTTTCAAAGTTTTCAATTTTTTTTAATATTGTTTTTTTATCTACAGGAATATTTCCATCACTTTCACATTGACAAGCGGCTGCAAGAGAGCCCAGTATACTTGCAGGAACTATTGATTTTGCGGCAAGTAATCCAAATGTAGAGTAAGCCAATAAGGCATCTCCTGCTCCAACTGGATCTACTAAGTTACTTGTTAAGCTTGGAAATGAAAATGTATTAGATTTTTTCAAGTTGTCTACAACAAATGTACCTCTTGAGCCTAATTTTAAAATTAAACGTTTACACTTCGATTTTTTAAAAAGCTCTCTTGTTAAATTACTAATACTACTGTCTTGATCTCCTAAAGAAAATCGAGCCTCTTTTTCATTTGGAGTTATAAGATCAAAATTTTTAAAATCACAAATGTTTCCCCATCTTGACGCAACTTGGCTATCTGCAATTTTTAAAACACTTCTATTATTTTTTATTACTGAGGATAAATCATTAATTGAAAACTTGTTAAAAATTCCATGTCTAAAATCACTAAATATAATTGCATCAGCTTTTACTGATTGTATTTTTTCTTTTAAAAAATTAATAGCATTTAAGGAAATAGGTGTATTGTCCACTTTATCAATTTTTATCATCCTATAATTATTGGCTATGACAACATTTTTTTCTGTTGTTACTCTATTTTTATCTCTTAAAAAATTTACTTTAACTTTATTTGATTTTAAAAAATCTTCAGCAAATTTTGAGTTTTTATCGTCCCCTGTTATTGAGGAAAATGTTGTTTCTATACCACATTTTTTTAAATGTAGAGCAACTATGCCAGCTCCACCAATATATTTTATTTCATTTTCAAATAATACGCTCGGTGTAGGTGTTTTAGATTGATGGCTAATAATATTAGTATTTGTGTATTGATCAATAATTAAATCTCCAATGATATGGACTTTAAATTTCTTTTTTAAATTAAGAATATTTTTAATTGTTTCAAAATTCATCTTATGTTCATGAAAAATTGATAGAATTTTTTCAGTTTTAATGTCTGGTTCTTGAGCATTTATGATCTTGGTAGATGAATAAACAATGTCTCCTGGACTAAAAATCATTTCACCACCATAACTTTCTACGGTCTTTTTTTCTTGTAAAGTTTCATCTGGTATTTTTTTTGAATACTCAAACCCTTTTGCAAAAAAATCAGGTTTAATTAATGAAATATTTTTAATTGAAGTTTTATTCTCATCAATAACAACATAATCAACAATTTCTAAAGCTGCTAAATTAAATGCTCTTAATTTTTCCGGAACATGAGGTCTGTAAATACCTTTTTGAATTTTTAAATCTGCAGTTATACTTACAACTAAAATATCTGCTTTACTTTTTGCAAAAACCAGGTGCCTTATGTGTCCTGGATGTACAACATCAAAATTTCCATGGCACATTATAATTTTTTTCTTTCTTGGGAAGGATCCCAATTTTTTTTTCAATTGAGCTGCTGAAATTATCTTATGATTAAATTTATCTAAAAAGTTATTTTTTTTTGTCATTTAAAGTTTTAAACCAAACTGTAGTTGCTTTTTTAATTTTTTTTTTTGTCCATAAAGGAGCTTTATTCCAATATTCGATATTATTTAACATTAATTTTACACCCTCTTTAAATGTTACTTTTGGTTTCCATCCTAGATATGACTTAATCTTTTTGACATTTGCCCAGGTAACCCTAGGTTCCCCTGGACGCCAAGGCAATCTCTCTGTTTTAGAATCTATTAATTTTACTAAATAATTAATTTTTTTTGGGTGACCTGTGCCAAGATTAAAAGTCTCATTTTTGTACTTACTAATTGCACATTTGTAAAATGCATCACAAACATCTGTTACATAAATATAATCTCTTTTTTGGTTTCCATCTCCCACAACAGTCAAAGGTTTATTTGATATTTTTTGTTTAAAAAAAACTCCAAAAACAGCTCCATAATTACTATTGCTTCTAACTCTGGGTCCATATGCGTTAAAAATTCTTATGGAGTTTGTGGGTATATTAAATATTTTTGATAAAGAAAAAGCCACATATTCACCTAAATACTTGCTTAAAGCGTAAGGATGCTCAATAGAAATTTTTTCTTTTTCACTTATCTTTGAACTGTTTAATCCATAACAAGATGAAGATGCTGCATAAACAAATTTTTTTACATTAAATTTCCTTGCTATATCAAAAACGCATGAGGTTCCAATTATATTTTGTTCTAAATACAAGTTTGGATTCTCTATTGAAGGAACGACATCCCCTAGTCCAGCAAAATGAAGTAAGTAGTCTATAGATTTAATTTTTTTTTTTGAATTATTGAAATTTAATATATCGTCTTTAAAAAATTTAAAATTTTTATTTTTTAAATTGTGTTTAACATTACTTAACATTCCGTTTTTTAAATTATCTACTCCAATTACATTAAAATTTTTTTTTAAAAGGTAATCTACCATATGACTACCGATAAATCCTGCTGCACCTGTAACCAAAAATACTTTTTTGTTACTTGACATTTAACTGTTTAAGTTTTTTTAAATTATAATAATTTATATTATCAAAACTATCTTGAAATAACCCGTTTTTAAATGCGTCGCATATTTCACTTATTCCATACTCTATAGTTTTTTGTGGTTTGAAACCAAGTTTGTTATAAATTTTATCAGAGTTTATGTGGTATGATCTTATGTCATTACTTTTTTGAAGTTCAATTTCAATATCATCAATATCTTCAAATTTACTTTCTGCAATTTTTTTTACTTTTTTAGCAATTTCTAAAATTGATAAGTTTTGATATCCAACATTAAAAATCTCGTTTTCTATTTTTTTTTCATCACATTCACTAAGTAATTTTACAACTTCGCAGTAATCTTCAATATGAAGATTAGGTCTAAGTTGGGAACCACCAAAAACTAAAATTTTTTTATTTTTAATTGCATGATTAGTTAAAATATTTACTGATAAATCAAATCTCATACGATTAGAACAACCATAAACTGTTGCGGGTCTAAAAATTACTCCTATAAAATTTTTATCCGTGTGTTTTAATAGCAATGGCTCACACATCCCTTTAAACTTATTATACAAAGTCAAGGGCACTAACTTGTGGTCCTCTTTAACATCTTTTTCTTCAGACACGCCATAAACTGAACTAGTAGATGCATATATAAATCTCTTTATTCCTGAATTTTTTGCAGCACAAACCATTGGCTCAAAGCAATCATAGTTTATTGTTTTTGATAATTCTTCGTTTAATTCGAAACTAGTGTCATTAGAAATACAAGCTAAGTGTAAAAAAATATCAAAACCTTTGCAACTACTCTCTATTTTTTTTATGTCTCTTATATCACTTTTTATAAGTGTAAGATTCTCATGGTTTTTTAAGTGCTCAGATCCAAAATACATTGTGTCATAAACACATACTTTATAATTATTTTTTAAAAAAAAAGGTACTAGCCTTGAACCCACATATCCAGCTCCACCAGTGATAAAAATTTTATTAGATTGGACCATTTTATTACCCTTATATGAATATTTTAAAAGACATATATATTAAATTCATTTATTAACAATAAATAGTATTATGAAAAAAATTCAATGGCCTAGTTGGCCAAAATATACAAAAAAAGATATAGCTGCGGTAACAAGAGTAGTTAATAGTAATCAAATATTTTCTGCAAAAGAAGTAAAAAAATTTGAAAATCAATTTTCAAAATTTAACAAAAGTAAATTTGTTAAAGCCGTGGGAAATGCAACACAAGGACTTCATCTAGCTCTATCAGCGTTAGAAATTGGTTATGGAGATGAAGTAATCGTTACAAATTATTCCTGGATATCAACCGCATCATGCATCTTGATGCAAAATGCAAAACCAGTATTTGTAGATATTGAATTGGATACGCTTGGGATAGACCCACATAAGATTGAAAAAGCAATAACAAAAAAAACAAAGGCAATTATTATAGTTCATATGTTTGGAAATCCTTGCAAAGTAGACCAGATAAAAAAAGTTGCAAATAAATACAATATTTACTTAATTGAAGATGCCTCTCATGCTCACGGTGCAGAATTCAATAAAAAAAAAGTAGGAAATTTTTCGGATATTGCTGTTTTTAGCTGCCACCAAAGGAAAAACCTAAGTGCAGGAGAAGGTGGTTTAGTTATAAGCAAAAATAAATTCTTGGATAATCGCATATATAAGTTGCGTTCTTTTGGTGAAAAAAAATTAAGTTATAATTATCGAATGACTGAATTTTGTGCGGCTATTGGTCAAAATAGTTTAAAAAATTTAAATTCTGAAAATATGTATAGATTAAAAAATGTTAAATATTTATTAAAAAAATTTACTTTTGAAAAATATTTTAAAATAGTTCAACCACAAAAAAATTGTCAATCAACTTATCATAAACTTCCCCTAATATATGAATATAAATATTTTAAAAAAGATATCAATTTTTTCATAAAATATATGAATAATATTGGTATTCCATTTTCACATGCATATACACCATTAAATCATCACCCTAATTTCAATATCAAGAAAAATAAAAAACAAAGTTTTCCAAATATAAATCTGAACTATAATAAACAAAAAAACTTCAAAAATACATTTGATATTTGCTACAAAAAACTGACCGAGTTATCAATTCACAGACCTGTTAGCGAATACCATTTAGAATTTTTAATAATAAATTTGAAAAATTATATTAAAAAATATAAAAAAAATTAAATTAATAAATATTATAATTCTTAATCAAAAAAAATGAAAAAAAAAAGCCCCTTTAATATAATAATATTAAATCAGCAAAAAAATAAATATTGGTTAAAAAAATTAATGACTATTATTAAAAAAGAAGATAATGGAAATACAATTAAAATTTTAAAAAAAATAACAAAAAAAGATATTATAAATTCAAGATGTAATCTTTTAGTTAGCTTTCATAATGGACAGATAATTAAGGACGATATAATTAATTACTTAAATGGTAACTGCATAAATTTTCATAATTCAGTTCTTCCAAAGAACAGGGGCTGGGCACCAATACTATGGACAGCTTATAATAACGATCTATTTGCAGCCACAATTCATAAAATTTCAACAGGATTAGATACTGGAGACATTTGTGGACAAAAAATTATTAAAAAATCTTTAAAAAATTTTTCATTAGAGAGTGTTTACAAATTACTTGAAACAGAAGGTTTGAGTTTATTTGAAAAGATATTTCCTAAAATAAAGAAAGAAATAATTAACAAAAAAAAATACATCAAATATAAAAAACAATTAACAAAACAAGGAACCTACCAAAATGAGTCTCAAACAAATTATCTAATGAAAAAACTTTCAAAAAAATACAAAACAAAAGTAAGTGAAATTAATCTATTAAGCTTTAACGATAAAAGGATTAAATAATTTCATATTTAGATTTTTTTGCATCTTTATAAAACATTTTTACAGTATCTATACTGTATAAATTTAAATTTTTATTAAACAGGTTCAATTTTTTTAATATTTCTGGGGGTACAGTTATAATATCACATTTGGATCTTTCTGCTTCAATTAAATTAAATGACTGCCTAACGCTGGCCCACAAAATTTTAACATTTGGATAATTTTTCACAATTTTTAAATGTTTAGCAACTTCTTTGCTTGGGTCTAATCCGGTATCAGCTATTCTTCCTAAAAAAACTGAAATTATCAATGGAGTTATTTTTCCAATTTTCTTTAAAATTGATTTTGTTTGTTGAAGTGTAAAAACAGCAGTAACATTTATTTTAATTCCATCTCTATTTAACCTGCTAATTAAATCAGTATTTAATTTATTTTTAGTATTTATTACTGGAATCTTAACAAACACATTTTTACCCCAATTTGTTATTTTTTCAGCTTGTTTCTCTATCTCGTCAATTTCATCAGCAAAAATTTCAAATGATATTGGTTTTTGTTTAATAATTTGAAGAGATTTTTTACAAAATTTTTCATAGTTTTCAATACCAGCTTTTCTCATTAAAGAAGGATTTGTTGTAAAACCTTTGATTAATTTATTATTTTTATATTTCTTAAAATCTGAAATATTGGCACCATCTAAATAAATATCAATTTTGAAATTATTAACTTTTATCATTTAAAATATATTTGGAAGCCACGGTAAAAGATTTTGCTTTAAAATCAAATTTATCCGGCTTTTTTTCATTATAATTTCTATCTATGTATATTGTTTTACAACCTATATTATTGCCAGCCTCAATATCACTCCATCTATCACCAATTAAATAACTCTTTTTAGGATTAATTCCATATTTTCCTATTGCTTTTACCAACATTCCAGAATTTGGTTTTCTAAATTTGGACCTTGTAGTTAAAGAGGTGCAATAAAATAGATCGTCGTATTGAATTTGGTCAAATAACTTTTTATGCATCTTGTTTAATTCAGAAATTTTTAATTTACCTTTTTTTATATCAGGTTGATTTGTAACAACAATAATTAGAAATTTTTTTTTAAGTATTTGGCAAAATTTTTTTACGAAAGGATATAATTTAAAGTGCTTATATTCTAATGGAGCGTATGATTTTTTTTTATGGATCTTTGGAATATTTAAAACTCCATCTCTGTCTAGAAAGACAGCTTTATTTTTTACCATTTAGTTTTCATAGATTGCAACATAGGGTGAGTCACTAAAGCATGCCAAACTACTGCTTGAAAAGCTTCACTATAAGGTGTGATCAATTTACTATTTACTTCGGGAATAACAATAACGTTATCTCCAACTTTTTTAACATATCCTTTTTTTCTTCCAATTATTCCAAAAATTTTAGCTCTTTTTTTTTTAGCATACTTAACAGCCTCTATTAAATTTACACTTATATTCCTTTTTTTATCTCCACCACCAACAGACAAAATAAACAAAGCGTCACTTGATTTCAATCTAGATATCTCAAGCCATTTTTGCAATGACGAGTCCCACCCTTCATCATTTATTCTTGCGGTTAATTCAGAAACATTGTCCAAAGGTGTATAAGCCTCGATGCTACATAATTTTCGAAAATCGTTAACCGCATGTGAACAGTTACCTGCGCTTCCTCCAACTCCTAAAAAAAAAATTCTTCCTTTCTTATTTTTTACTTTTCTTATTTCTTTAACTAATAATTCTAATTCATTTGTATTGATTTTTTTTGATATCATCGCAGATCCATCAAAAAAGTTTTTAAAAAAATTCATAATTTTTATTTTATACTATTAAATATAAATGAAATACATTATTAATTATTGAAAAGCTGGTTATTGAATTGGTAAAAAGTTTTGAGTCAATTTGTCTTTTGCTTGAAATTAAAATTATTTTAACTTTTTTTTTCTTAGACAATTTTATAACAGTATCAACGCAGTTCTTGTTCATAGGTCCTACGGCTAGCTGAGTTTTTTTGAAAAATTTGTTTTTAATTATTTGCACTGTATATCATAGAAAGTTATAAACTTAATATAACAATATTACATTAACTGAAATTAAACTATGTTGATAAACAATTGAAAAGTCTTTATATAACACTTAATTAATATTGAATATCAAATCATTTAAAGGTTATGAATAAACACGATGATATTTTAAGTTGGGAAAGTTTTAATACAAATTCAAAAAAATTAAACAAAAACTTACCATCGAAAGTTGAATTATATAATAGATTAATTTATCACACAAAAAATTTTTTTGTTATAGCCGGATATGGGTCGTTTAATGAAGGTTATTTATTAATTATTTCAAAAAGTAACATATCTTCATTTTCACATTTAGAAAAAAACTGTCTGGATGAATTTAAATGGTTAAAAGAATTTCTTAGCAAGATTTTAAAAAAAATTTATAATAAAAAAATTTCAATATTTGAACATGGCATGTGTTCCTGTGCTGGAGGTCTTGATCATGCACATTTACATTTAATGCCAATAACAAATATAGAATCAAATGCTCAATTTATTCAAGTCGTTAATGATACTTTAAAAAGAAGAGTGGCTGGAGTTCATAAAATTAAATATGGAGATCATTATTTTTCTAATCCACATGATATAAGTACTATTATTCATATTGGAAAAAAAAATGATTATCAAATAGTTGAGGGAAGATTATTAAATATAGAAGATTTACAAAGTAATAAAAAATTACAATCTTATCCGGAGGATACATCAAACGCAGTTAAAGAAGAAAATCAATACATTTACTTTGAGGTTTTTGAAAATAATTATAACTTTTATACACTTGAATCACTAGGAACGCAGTTTGGAAGAGAATTATGTTATAATCTAGAATTATGTAATAATAAAAATTTTTTTGAATCAAGTAAAAATAGTTTTATGAATAATCCAAACAAATTAATTTGGAGATGGCAAGATTATATTTTTAAAGATAAAATTTTACTAACAATTAAAGAATTGAGTAGAAATAAAGATTATTTTGGCGAAAAAAATAATATTCAAGCTTATGAGTTTAAAAACATTTATGATTAAAATAATTTTATTTAAATTTTTTAATAAGATTGTAAAATTAACTTTTATCTTTTTATTTTTTAATTTAGTAAATTCAAATATAGCCTTCGCTTATTTAGAGCCTGGAACAGGAAGTTTAATTATTACATTTTTAGTATCCATAATTGCATATATTTCATTAACCTGGGCAAGAATAAAACTAAAATATAAAAAATTTAGAGAAAAAAATAAAAAAAAAAATAATGAGGAGATTTGATTTGTGCTGCATTGGTAGCGGAGTTGGATCAAGTGAGATTTTTTTTCAGTTATCTAAATTATTTATAAATAATAATGATAATTTAAAGAAAAAAAATTATAAAATTATATTAGTAGATCAATTTAAAGAAAATATTGGTGGTGGAATACCATATACAAAAGAATTTTGTCAATATGGATATTTCAATAACCCGTGTAGATTGTCACCCAATAAATTTGTTGATTGGGTAATTAAAAAGAAAAATATAATTAAAATATTTGATTACTTAGAAACTGAAGGTGGAATTTCAGGAAGACAATGGATCAAGAAAAATTTTTTTTTAAAAAAAAAAATAAAGAAAAAAAATTTATCAGAGATTTATTTACCAAGGGCAGCATTGGGTTTTTGGATGAAAGAAAAATATATCGAAACTTTAAAACTATTGAAAAAATTGAAAGATGAAAAAAAAATCAATATTCAACTATTTTTTGCTGAAAATAAAGCAGTAAAAATAAAAAAAAATAATGAAAAATTTGTAATTTGTTTAGCTAAAAATTCAAATATTAACAGAATAAACTTTGCAAAAAACGCATTAAACTTTAAGGATTCTTTAAATAAAAACTTAAATGAAATTAGTTCAAAAAAAATTGTTATTTCTACAGGTGTTCAAAAAGCAAAAAAAATTACAAATTTAAAAAATACAAAATACATTGAAGATTTATATTTAAGAAGAGGTTCCAAAAAAATTATAGAATTAATTAATGATAACAATAAAAAAAATTTAGTAATACATATTTTGGGATCTAAGGCTGGATTTTTAGAAAGTTTAACAGAAATTAGCTTTATACATAAATTACTTAAAAAGAAAATAAAAATTATTTCCTCATCAATTTATGCAACTACATTAAATCCAGCAAAACTAAATAACGGAAAAGTTAAATTACAATTTTTAAATACTGCAAATATTAATAAAATTTCTAAAGCAAAAGAAATTTTTGAATTAATAAAAAAAGAACTTACAACATCAAATGATAAGAAAGTTAATTATAGTTTATGGACAAAAATTCTTGAAAAAAAATTGTTAAATAAAGCACTTAATAAACTTAACAAAGATCAGTTAAATATTTACAATTTATATTTTTTTCAAAAAATAAGATCTTTAACTAGATTTACTTACCCAGAAACAATAAATGCAATGATTAAATTAAAAAGCTTAAAGATTCTCAATCTTAGGAAAGAAAAAGTAACAAAAATTTTTTTTATAAATAATAATTTTTACACACATTGTATAGATAATTACAAACGAGTTCATATAATTAAATCAGATATTGTTATAAATGTAATGGGTCCAACGAAATTTAAAGATCTAATGAAAAAAAATAATCTATTAAATTCTATTATTAAAATTGGAGCAAAATATAACGAAGTAGGATTTAAAATAAATAACTCCTTTGAAGTTAATAATGCAAAAAACCTATTTGTAATTAATTCTTTAGCTTCTGGATTTAATAAAAATAGGGAAACGATTTTAAACGCAACTATAAATAATGCAAAAAAATGCTCACAAAAGATTTTTTCAAATATTTAGGTTAATAAGAATCAAATGATTTTAAAAGTAAATAAATCAACATACTATGATGCAATAAACTTGTATCAAAAAAATTATTATCCAATTAATGAATTTTGTTCTAATAAAGATTTTGAACAAATAATAGATAAAAAAATTGACTCTCGAGGTAATGCTTTTGGATATCCAATAATATTAAGCATATCATCAAAAGAAAAATCAAAATTAGTTGGAAAAATAATTTATTTAAAATTTAGAAAAAAAGTTTATTTCAAAATAAAAGTAAAAAATATTTATAAAATTAGCAAAAAAAAATATTTGAAAAAAATATTTGAAACCGATCATAAAGAACATCCCGGAGTAAAAAATTTTTTGAGATTAAAAAAATTTTTTGTTTGTGGAAAACCTGTTTTGATAGACAGTTTACCTAAAAAATATCAAAAAACTTCATCTGAATATTCTAAGAAATTAATAAATATAAATAAAATTAAGAAAATTTCTGCTTTTCATACTAGAAATGTTCCCCATAAGATACACGAATGGATCATCAATCTAGCTTTAAAAAAATGTAATGCTGTTTTAATAAGCCCAATGATTGGCATGCTTAAAAAAAGTGATACCAAAAAAGAGAAAGTACTAAAAGCATATAAATTACTAATTAGCAAAAAATATAAAAAAAAAAAAATTTTTTTAATACCATTTTATAGCCAGGCTAAATATGCCGGCCCAAGAGAAGCTATAAATCATTGTATAGTCAGAAAAAATCTAGGCTGTACTCATATAACAATAGGAAGAGACCATGCAGGAGTTGGAAATTTTTATAAAAAATATTCTTCACAAAAAGCTTGCAAAAAATTAGAAAAAAAAATGAAAATTAAAATTATTACATACTGGGAACCAATTTATTCCAAAAAAAAAAATAAGATTATTAGTATAAAAAACTTCAACAAAAAAGATTTTGTCAAAATAAGTGGTGCTAAAATAAGAAGTTTAATAAAAAAAAGAAAAAAAGTTCCCAGATATATGATTGATGATGATACATTAAGAATTTTAAAAAGGAATTAATGTTGGATTTTTTTTTTGATTTGGTAAATTTTATTAAGTTCAAAAAAAAAGAAAGAAAATATAAGTTTATTTTTTTTTGTGAAAATCCTTATACTTTTGAATTTTTAAAAAAATATATTTATAAAAAACAAAATACAAATAAGTGCGCAACTCTAACCTTTTTTAATTTAAAAGATCAATTTTTAAAAAAAGAAAATATTATTTTTCTTAGAACAAAAATTTTTAAACAAATTTTTTTTCAAACAAATAAAATTAATTTTGTTTACTCTTCTACTCCAGATTTAGGATACTCATTATTTTTAAAATCTAAATTACATAAATGTAAATATATTTATATTCAACATTCTCCAGTAAGTTTAACAATGATATATAAAAATAAAGCCTTTAATAATTTTGATGCTGTTCAAACAATTAATAAATCTCAATATCGAGAGATCCAAGAAATTAATTTTTTTTTTAAAAAAAAAATAAAGCCCTTTAAATCTAAATATTTCTTATTAGAAAAAAATCTTCCTTTTAAAAGTACCAATAAAGTATTAATTGCTCCAACTTGGGGAACTAATTTTTTTGATGATAATATATTTTTTAATATTATTAAATTAATTGAAAAAAATAATTTTAAATTCGTTTTACGACTTCACCCAGAAACAATTAATAAAAATACTTTTTTTTTAAAAAAATTAAAAGATAAAGGGATTATATTGAATAATGAACCCAAAATAGATTTGTTAGATTTTTCAAATTTAATTACAGATTGGTCTGGAATTTATTTTGAATTTGCGTTTTTAAAAAAAATTAAGCCAATAGTTATAAATACAAACAAAAAAATAAATAATGTAAATTATACTCAATACAGAAAATTACCCTTGGAAATTAGAGCTAGAAAAATAATAGCTCATGAAATTGAATTAAATAATTTAAGTTTGATTAGTGATAAATTAAAATTTAAAGATGATGCTGAAGAAAAAACAAATATTGAGGAATTTCTAAAAAATGAATTTTATCAATAATAAAACAAATAAAGTATTATTTTTAATTAATATTTTAATTCTTTTCATTCCTATTCTTGAATTTTTATCAAAAAATTCAAATGAATTGGATAATTATATATTAATAAATTTAATAAAAGTCCAAGCAGTTATTTTGGCAATTTTTATTTTTTTAAATTTATTTTTTATAATTAAAAAAAAAACAAATTTTTTAATTTTTTATCTAGCAGTATGTTACTACCTATCATTTAAATTTTATTTAATTGAAAGTATTTTCCATCCATATTTTAATTATAAAGGAGAAATATCAATATTAATTTTGTTAATATTTTACTTTTTTTTATACAAATTTTTAAAACAACAATTGCTATTTTTTAAATTTACTAAAATTTTTTTTTCTATTTATTTTATTATAATTCTTTTTTTAAATTTTTTAAATTTTCAAAATGTTAATACTTTAGATGCTCCTAAGGATCTAAAAATGTATGTAAATAAAACAGATTTAAATAAAAAAAATAATATTTATTTTATAATAATAGAAAATATGGCTGATCTAAATCTAATGGAAAAAAAATTTAAATTAGATTCCCGAAAATTCATTTCTAATATAATAACTTTAAACAGCAATTATATTAAAAACGTATACTCAAATTACGATAAATCTCACTTATCAATTACATCCTTAATGAATTTGGAATTGATAATGGATGAAAATTCAGAATCATATAAAAATAAAAAAAAATTTTTTCCACATTTTTTGGATAAAGCTAAATTCTCACCTAATAAAAATCCAATGCTTTTTAGAATTTTAAATAAACTTGATTACAATGTTTCTTGGATAGGCAATAGTTGGGTAGGTTGTGAGTATTTTAATGAAAAAAGTTGCATATATGAAAGTGAAAAAAAATTTATGAATTTAATTACGGATTTAAAAATTGATGAAAATATCATTAAAATTTTTTTTTCTTATACACCTTTTATTAAGATCCATAATAAGCTTTTATCTAAATCTGATACTTATCAGAAGTATAAAAAGGATGATGCAATAAATAAGTTTATAAATTATTCTAACAATATAAATTTTGACAAAAAAAATTTTTTTTTCATTCATCATCATGTAAACAAATATCCTTTTATCAGAAATCAAAATTGTAAATTAAAAAAAAACAATTTTGAATATTCAAATAAAAACTATCTTGAAGAATATAAATGTTCTTTATCAAATATAGTTAAACTACTTAATTTTATAAAAAACAAAGATCCGAACGCATATGTATTAATTTTAGGTGATCAAGGTCTTTCAAATCTAAAAGGAAATGAAATCAGTAAAATTTTTGCCTTAGAAAAAACAAGCAATTGTATAAAGAAAAAAAAAATTTATGATAGCTTGTCCTTATTTAACAATTTTTTAAATTGCTCCTTAAATTTAAACCTAGATACAGCTAAAAAAAAAATATTTGTTGAAACAGAAAATAGAAAAGTAAGAGAAATTTTAACAAAATAATATTTAATCTACAAAAATTTTTTTCAGTGCATAAATCAAGCCAATTGAGCTATTAGTACTGGTTAGCTACATGCGTTACCGCACTTCCACACCCAGCCTATCAACGTGGTGGTCTACCACGGCTCTATAGGAAGAACTAGTTTTGAGGTGAGTTTCCCGCTTAGATGCTTTCAGCAGTTATCTCTTCCGTACTTAGCTACCCGGCACTGCAGCTGGCGCTACAACCGGTCCACCAGTGGTACGTCCATCCCGGTCCTCTCGTACTAGGGACAGCTCCTCTCAATTCTTCTACACGCATAGCAGATAGGGACCGAACTGTCTCACGACGTTCTGAACCCAGCTCACGTACCACTTTAATTGGCGAACAGCCAAACCCTTGGGACCTGCTCCAGCCCCAGGATGTGATGAGCCGACATCGAGGTGCCAAACACTGCCGTCGATATGAGCTCTTGGGCAGTATCAGCCTGTTATCCCCGGCGTACCTTTTATCCGTTGAGCGATGGCCCTTCCACTCAGAACCACCGGATCACTATGACCGTCTTTCGACTCTGCTCGACTTGTCAGTCTCACAGTCAGGCAAGCTTATGCCATTGCACTCTACGAACGATTTCTGACCGTTCTGAGCTTACCTTCGCACGCCTCCGTTACTATTTGGGAGGCGACCGCCCCAGTCAAACTACCCACCATACAATGTCTTGATGCCGGATAACGGCAATCAGTTAGATGTCAAGAAAAACAAAAGAGGTATTTCACTGGTGACTCCACAAAAGCTGACGCCTTTGCTTCAAAGTCTCCCTCCTATGCTAAATATGTCTTTCCTAACACCAATGTAAAGTTGCAGTAAAGGTGCACGGGGTCTTTCCGTCTAACTACGCGAACTCCGCATCTTCACGGAGAATTCAATTTCACTGAGTTGATGTTGGAGACAGCGGAGAAATCGT
>Ga0315338_1000519_pt1 | contig 84147 bp, 82 predicted proteins | sample ASW8metaG_FD_204518 | JGI IMG/M metagenome (GOLD analysis project Ga0315338, IMG submission 204518) | Ammonia-oxidizing marine archaeal communities from Monterey Bay, California, United States - ASW #8 | ecosystem: Environmental > Aquatic > Marine > Coastal | place: USA: California | collected...
ACGGCGCTCAGGCCTTCGACAATCTTGCCGCGTTTATCCAGCAAGTTGATGTGGTCACTGTCGCCAGTCCGGCCGTGCACCATTTTGAGGCAGCCGCCGCGGCGCTCGCGTCCGGCAAGCATGTCCTGGTCGAAAAGCCAATTGCATCAAGCGTTGAGGAAGCCCGTGAGCTGATTTCGCTCGCTGCTTCGCATGGCTGCGTTTTGCAGGTCGGCCACCAGGAACGGTTTGTTTTCCAGGCGATGGGATTGTTCTCTGTGCCGGCCGTGCCCAAGCGTATCAAGTCCTGGCGCATGGGGCCGCCATCGGATCGTAATCTCGATGTCTCCGTGACACTGGATTTGATGATCCATGATCTCGATCTGGTCATCGCGCTGTCCGGTTCTGCCGTGAGCAAGGTTGAAGGTGATATCGATAAGGGCCGTTTCGGTGAGCCAGATATCGCCAAGGCTGTTTTGACTTTTGACAATGGCTGCGTGGCGGAGCTGGTTTCCAGCCGTATCCACTCCGAGCGAGATCGCCGCATGCATGTCGAATACGAAGAAGGCACGCTGGATATCGATTTCATCGCCAAGACCTTCGAGAATACCACGCCGTACACGCTCAACGCCGACTTCGCCGATGATCCGATGTCGAAAGATTCGCTGGGTGCCAATGTAAACGCCTTCCTGGCCTCAGTGATTGAAGGGGCGGCGGTGGCTGTTCCGGGCATCGCCGGACTGCGGGCGTTGGACGCGGCGCGGGCTGTCGATGGCAAGCGCGAATACGGTAGCTGATCACGCCCTTGCGGAACGGTCCGCGCGGGTCTAAATCGCTGTTATGACCCACCAGCTCAAGATCGTATCTGCCCAGCTTAATCCTGTTGTTGGAGATGTTGCTGGCAATCTCGCTCGCGCGCGCGCAGCCCATTCTGAAGCACGTGCCCGCGGTGCGGATCTCGTTATTTTTCCGGAAATGTTCTTGCTTGGCTATCCGCCCGAGGATCTGGTGCTCAAGCCCGCCGCGGTTGAGGCCTGCCATACTGCGCTTGAGGCGTTAGCAAGCGAGACGGGCGAGGAGGGCATGCCAGCGATCATAATCGGCGCGCCGTGGCGCGAGGACGGTCATCTCTACAATGCTGTTGCGGTGCTCGATGAGGGCCGGATATTCGCCCTACGCTTTAAGCATGATCTGCCCAATTACGATGTGTTCGACGAAAAGCGTGTCTTCACATCCGGGCCTCTGCCGGACCTGGTCGAGTGGCGCGGCCTCAAGCTGGGCCTGCCGATTTGTGAAGATATCTGGTTGAACACTGTGCCGAACCATCTGATCGGTCAGGGGGCAAACTTTTTTATCTCGATCAATGGTTCCCCCTGGCGTCGCTCAATCGAGCAGGAACGCTGGACTGCCTTCTCCGGATGGTTTGACGGGTGGAGCGGCGACAAGGCGCTCGTCTTCGTTAATCAAGTCGGTGGACAGGACGAGCTGGTTTTTGATGGAGCCAGCTTTGGGCGCGATAGCGCTGGGACAGAGATTCAGCGTCTCCCCGCTTTTGAGGAATGTCTCGATACAGTCGACTGGATTATGACCGATGCCGGCTGGCGCTGCGCCGGAGCGCGCAAAAGCGAAGCGGTGACCGGGCTTGAAGCCGACTGGAAAGCCATGGTCCGTGCCCTGGGCGATTATGTGAATAAGAATGGGTTTTCCGGCGTGGTGCTGGGCATGTCCGGCGGTGTCGATAGCGCGATCTCTGCTGCCATAGCCGCGGATGCACTGGGGCCGGAACGGGTCTGGGCCGTGATGATGCCGTCCAAATATACCAGCGAAGATAGTCTGGAAGACGCCAAGGCCTGCGCCGAGGCGATCGGTGTGCGTTACGACATTATCGATGTGGAGCCAGCGATTGAGAGCATCAACAAGACGCTCGCCCCGGCCTTTCGCGGGACCGAGGCCAATGAGGCCGAAGAAAACATCCAGTCGCGCGCCCGCGGCATGATCCTTATGGCCCTGTCCAACAAGTTTGGACCGATGGTGCTCTCCACCGGTAATAAGTCGGAAATGGCGGTTGGCTATGCGACCCTCTATGGCGATATGAATGGCGGCTATAACGCGCTCAAAGACATCTATAAAACTGAAGTGTTTGAGCTGTGCCGCTGGCGCAATGAGGTGACACACTCGGTTGGGCTTGGCCCGGTGGGCGAGGTGATCACGCCGCGCATCATCACCAAGCCGCCCAGCGCCGAGCTACGCCCGGATCAGACCGACCAGGACAGCCTGCCGCCCTATGATGTGCTCGATGCGATCCTTGAGGGTCTGATCGAACGCGAGGCCGATGATGAGACGCTGATCGCCGAGGGCCATGATCCGGCCGTCATTCGCCGCATAGAAAACCTGCTCTACCGCGCCGAATACAAACGTCGCCAGGCCCCTCCCGGTGTGAAAATCGGCTCGAAGAATTTTGGCCGCGACCGGCGGTATCCGATTACGAATAGATTCCGCGCGAGCGATTGATCTGCACGACTCGCTCAATAAAACCGTCATGCTGACGAAGGTCAGTACCCAGTTCATATGACACTGGCCGAGTTAATCGAACGCTTTGGTTCGATTCATTTATCCATCAAGCTCGCCTTACGAACTGGGTCCTGACCTTCGTCAGGATGACGGTTGGTTGGCAGGCGTGAAAATGGACAGGGCGCGCGCCAATTGTGTGATCATGTAACACATTGCCGAGTCCTGCCTCGCGCTATATCCTTGTATATAAACGATATAGTGGATGTTATATCATGACAGAACAGCTCTCTCAGTGGGGACCATTTATCGGGCTGGTGTGGTTTATCGGCTCGATTGCGGCGCTGGCGATCTACCGACAAATGCGCGATGGCAAATCGGCGCTCGCACTGAATTCAAAACGAGACCGGCGCGCCCTGCGCAGTGTGATGTTTGGCTGCGGTGTGTTGCTCGGTGTGCATTCGACGCTGAATGCCTTCGCGCCCGCCATGCTGGACCCGTTGGTTCGGATCGCGGCGGCACAGACACCGCTGATTATTTGGGCTGGCGTGTTCATCGCACTGCCCGCGCTCATCTTCATCACCATAGCCCAACTCCAGATGGGAGGCTCCTGGCGCATAGGCTTGCCAGACACCGCGCCCGGTGAGTTGATCACCGGTGGTGTTTTCCGACTGACACGTCATCCGATCTATCTGGGAATAGGCGGGTCGTTGCTAGGCGCGCTCCTGATGGCTCCGACGGTCGGCGGTTTCGCCCTGCTGGCATTGGCGGCCGTATTGACGGACCGTTATGTGCGGGTTGAGGAAGGCTTCATGGTCGAGGAATTTGGCGAGGCGTATCCGGAGTATTCGAAGCGGGTGAAGCGCTGGGGTTTGGTCTAGGGCAAGTCCTTCAAAAAGCTCTCCACCACTTTCTTCTCTCCCGCCTTGTCAAAGCGCACGGTCAGTTTCGACCCATCGACGCGCTTGACCTTCCCATATCCAAACTTGTCGTGAAACACGCGGTCGCCGGTTTTCCATTTGCCGGTGGTGTCGCCGGCATTGCCGCTCTGGATGAGATTGGCCTTGGCGTTAATCGTGGGTGGGCGGGAGCCTTTGCCAGCAGCTGAATTGGCCTGATAGCGTTTCCAGCCGGGGCTGGAATAGCTGGATGCAGACGGGCTGGGTGGTGTGTGGACGTTTTCGAAGCCGGGGCCGGAACTGTCATAAATGCCGGTGTCGGAACGCGCCTCGACATGGTCGGCGGGCAATTCATCGATGAAGCGTGACGGGATCACCGAGTGCCAGCGCCCATAGATCATGCGGTTGGCGGTGAAGGTCAGCACGGCGCGTTCTCTCGCGCGGGTGATGCCGACATAGGCGAGGCGGCGTTCTTCCTCCAGGGCGCGTGTGCCCTTCTCGTCGAGCGAGCGCTGGGACGGGAAGACGGTCTCCTCCCAGCCAGGTAGGAAGACCAGCGGAAACTCCAGGCCCTTGGCGGCGTGCAGCGTCATCAGCGACACCTCGTCTTCATCGCCGGCACGATCGAGGTCTGTGACGAGAGCAACGTGTTCGAGATAGGCTTCCAACGTCTCGTATTCGCCCATCGACCGGACGAGTTCTTTGAGGTTTTCCAGCTTGCCGGCGGCCTGGGGCGTCTTGTCCTCGCGCCACATGGCGGTGTAGCCGCTTTCATCCAGAATAATTTCGGCAAGCTCATCATGGCGGCTATCGCGGGCCTGTTCGCGCCAGCGATCCATATCGCGCAGGAAGACCTTGATCGATGTGCGGGCCTTGCCGCGAATTTCGTCGGTTTGCGACAGCGTACGGGCGGCGTCGCTCATACACACATTCATTTCGCGGGCGGCGATTGCGATCTTCTGGACGGTGGTATCGCCAATACCGCGCTTGGGGGTATTGATGATGCGTTCAAAGGCCAGGTCATCTTCGTGTGAGCGTACAAGACGCATATAGGCGTGGGCATCACGCACTTCAGCGCGCTCGAAGAAGCGCGGGCCGCCAATGACCTTGTAGGGCAGGCCGAGCATGATGAAGCGGTCTTCAAAGGCGCGCATCTGCCAGGAGGCCCGCACCAGCACGGCGGTGTCGGAATAGGGATGTGACTTGGACACCCAGTTTTCGATTTCCTCGGCGACAAAGCGGGCCTCGGCCTCGCCATCCCACAGGCCGCGCACTTCAACTTTTTCGCCGCCCTCATCCTCGGTCCACAAGGTCTTACCCAGTCGGTCCTTATTGGAGGTGATAAGGCCGGAGGCGGCGGCGAGGATGTGTTCGGTGGAGCGGTAATTGCGCTCCAGCCGTACGACTTCGGCGCCGGGAAAATCCTTGTCGAAGCGCAGGATGTTGTCGACCTCGGCGCCACGCCAGCCATAGATGGACTGGTCATCATCGCCCACGCAGCAAATATTGTTGGAACCCTGGGCGAGCAGGCGCAGCCACAGATATTGCGCGACATTGGTGTCCTGATACTCGTCGACCAGCACATAGCGGAATTTGCGGTGATACTCGGCCAGCACATCGGCCTGGGTCTTGAAGATGGTCAGCGTGTGCAGCAGTAAATCACCGAAATCACAGCAATTGAGCGTGCGCAGGCGAGCCTGATAGGTGGCGTAGAGCTCCTGGCCCTTACCCTCGGCGAAGGACCAGCGATCATTCTCATCCAGCTCGGAGGGCAGCACTCCGCGATTTTTCCAGCCATCGATGGTCTGGGCGAGATGGCGCGGCGTCCAGCGCTTTTCGTCGATCTCGGCGGCGCGGATGATCTGTTTGAGCAGGCGTAGCTGATCGTCGGTATCAAGAATGGTGAAGCTGGATTTCAGCCCCACTAGCTCGGCATGGCGGCGCAGGATCTGGGCGGAGACCGAGTGGAAGGTGCCCAGCCAGGGCACGCCTTCAACTGCGTCCCCGATTATGGCGCCCACACGTTCTTTCATTTCGCGGGCGGCCTTGTTGGTGAAGGTCACACACAGGATTTCCCAGGGCCGCGCCCGGCCTGTCGCCAGGATATGCGCCAGCCGCGTGGTCAGTACACGCGTCTTGCCGGTGCCGGCACCGGCCAGCACCAGAACCGGCCCGTCCATGGTTTCCACGGCCTTGCGCTGCTCGTCGTTGAGCCCGTCGAGATAAGGCGTCGGCGGTTTGGCGCGCGCCATGTCGGAAATTGAAAGATTGGACATTCAAACCTGAAGATGAAACGATTCCCTGAAGTTCGCAGTGTGGACCGTTTTGCCCGCCAGCCCAAGGGAGTCATGTGTGATTGTTCAGGTTTTGTTCGCCTGACCGTTACGATCTTACCGAGTATGATTTTGAGGTTGAGGTTTTGGGCCGCGTTCCTGGCGAGAGAGGTCAAGACTTGACCACACCAAAAAAACGACGGGAACCAGGGTCGGGGGATGGGTGAGGAGGAGCCTGGTTGCCCGCCGCTTTGTCTGCGCATCGAGAGGGGAAATCCCGGCGCAATAAGCGTTATGTGTCAGACCCTATGGTCCGGATTTAGCTTCACGATCAGGCTGCGAGGCGCATGCCGGCCAGAGGGTCAGCGTCGAGAAGGTCAAAGAATTCGTCGGGTATTTCACCATTCGTGCCGCGGATATCCTCAGCGTAGTCTGTAATCTGCGCCAGATAGTTTTTGCGCGCTGCCACGATCACCGGGTTTTGCTGCGTGCCCTTGCGATACATCTCTTCAAGAGTGGCTGAAATGTCGTTGATGATTGCCAAAACCGTGGGTCCAGGCAGCATCATTTCGCGTGCATCACGCAATTCCTGGATCAGATCACTCACTTCGATTTGCAGCTTTGAGCGAAAATACACGGGCTCTGAATTGGACTTCAACACTGACACTGAAAATCTCCCTCAACGTACGCAAGTTTAGTGTTGAGGATAGAGAAGCTCGATTTAAGCCAGGCGGCCATTCATACATTATTATTTTGCAGCGTGCTGAAATCTTAACTGAACGTAAAGGTTGTTATTGGGGTAAGCCTGACCAGCAAAACACGATCAGCGTCGCCTTCCAATAACACTTACGTGGCGGGCTGGCTTTGCCCATCGAAAAAGGAGTCTACTTCCGCCTGAATACTCTCATCGAGGTAATCAATTTCGCCTTCGACTTCACCATGGATTGCTCCACCCGCTGCAGCGATAAGTGGCTTGATGTCGTCGGTGGCCAGGGTGGCGATCTTGCGGGCAATTTCGTCGGACATCCCAGCATCGCAGACCCAGTTTTTGGCCAGCTGAATTGCGTCGCCGATTTGCAATACAAGCGTTTCTAGATGCGCTTTTAGAGCATGCGGAGCTGTATGATAGGCGAGGATCGCCACGTCGGAGCCCTTTAGTCCAGACCGTTCGAAATGGGTGCAGTAATCAATCTGTTCCCACTCCAGAATATCTTCGATGCAATCGTGCATATCGGGTAACATTTCCATCAACATCACCACCTCATTGAAGTGATTTAGATAGTCGGTGGCCAGACCCGTTTCTGGATTGACATTGGCGGCAAGCAGCGCCTCCCGTGCAAGCGTAGACTTGCCGAAAACGGTTTTGCTGTGCGCTGCAATATCTGAATCACCCGATGCCATGGGTTCGACCTTAGATAGACAAGGTTGCGATCTGGCTAATTTGCCAGCAATAATTTGGTTACCGGCCCGGCCTCAGACAGATTTATTGGTGTTCTTCCTCATTGGCGTCTTCCAGGGCTCGCGCATAGGCTGCGTGAGCATCCGCCTTGGTGACCCAGCCGATAACGCGTTGCTCGCCCGTTCGCGTCCGAACAGGAGCCCCCTCCAATTCCTCGGCGTCCAACAAGCCCATCGCCCGTCCCAGCGTGTCATCCTCAAACAGGCTGGCATCGCCCCCCATATCCTCATCGCTCCACTCATCGAGGGGCATCATGAATTCTCGAACGCGCACCATTTGCAGAATCAGTCGGCTGGCACCGCCGGATATGTCATAGCCCTTGCCGCGCACTTGAAGCTGAAACAAGGACGCGCCAAGGCTGGACTGGGTCAATACGGTCGCCAGAGAAACGGAAACCAAGACGGCGACGGACGCTTCATAGCTTGAGGTGAGTTCAAACACGATCAGCGTGGTGGAGAGTGGTGCGCCCAATACCGCACCGGCGACGGCACCCATGCCGATGACCGCGAAGAAGCCGGCCCCGGCGGTTTGATCTCCCAGAACCATGGTTGCCAGAATACCGAAAGCGGCACCCAGCATGGCTCCAAGATAGATGGATGGGGAGAATATACCGCCAGCAAACCGGAATGAAAGCGTGATAATTGTCGCTAAAACTTTGAGACCGATGAATAAAATTAGTTGGTGCAGTACATAATTTCCAGCGAGCGCACCGGATGTGGCCTCATAGCCGACGCCGAGAATTTCCGGCGCTATGATTGCGAGAAGCCCGATGAGCAGCCCGCCCGGAATTGGCAGGCACCAGATCGGGAAATTCCAACGTTCAGCGAGCTTTGTGACACGCACGGGTAAGAATAGCATGCCGCGACTGAACGCGATGGCGAGACCGGCAGCGGCGAGTCCCAGGATTGCAGCGGCGGGAAAGTCCCACAGGCTGGCTGGCGCTATATGTGGCAAAGAGAAGACCGGGTCGCCACCCAAATGTGCGCGGGCGACCAAGGCGCCAACAACACTGGCAACGGCGACCGGTGCAATCGAACGCAAGGCGTAATGACCGAGCACGACTTCAAAGGCGAATAACGCGCCGGCGACGGGCGCGTTAAAGCTGGCTGATACAGCCGCTGCGGCGCCGCACGCCAACAATATCCGCGTGCCACGTGCCGGCAGACCGACCATACTCGCGACGGCGGAGCCCAGCGTGCCACCCAGATGTACGGCAGGCCCCTCGCGACCAGCGCTACCGCCGCCGCCCAGGGAAATGGCGGATAAGACCGCCGAATAAATACCTGAGGCGAATTGCATCTTGCCCTGTTTGATCGCCCTGGCTTCCAGCAAATCGGCAACCGCCTGTCCTCGATATTCTCCAACCAGGCCTAGCTTGCGGCCGCCCCACAATAGGATTGCGATGACGCAGCCCGTGATGACAGGGATCAAAACGAGCTGCCAAATCGGCATGGTATGGGCGACCGTCGCGATATGTTCCTCGGTCGTGCCAAACGCCAATTGCTCTACCAGACCGATGCCGGCACGCAGACCCAGAACGGCATAGGCTGTGATGAGTCCAACCAGAATTCCCAGGATCCACAATACCGGTGCCCGCGCGTCGCGGAAGCCTCGGCGGAAATGTCCGCGGACGGTTTGTGGGGGCTTGTTTTCGGTCACAAGGTCGATTTGGCTCAAACAAGCCATGGTCGTCAAGTAAGCGAATGCCGGGCGCTTCGAAGCAGGACCTGAATTTGTCATTTCTTCGCCTTGCCTGGTGCGGTCAGGCGTAGGCGAGGAACGTCCCCTGGCCGAGCTGAGACACCCCGTGCGGCGGGGCGCGACGACACGGTGTGGGGTTTGGAAACCGCCCTCGGGATTATCTGTTATGACCAGAGCGAGACAGCGGGCATCTGAGTGTGTAACGTTTGCCAAAGGGGAGATTTCACCATGAACGCATCAATCTATTCACTGGCTTTCGCGTTGGTAGCGACGCTGTCCTTGGGAGGCGTAATGGCCCAGGGCCCGGACAGTGCCTATGTCCGCGTGTTCGATAATTGCGAGACACGACAGCTTCAAGATCAACCCTATTACCAGTCTGATTGTTCGGGTTATGGCGACTGGACCGTGCATGTTATTGCCGGCGAGCACGGTGCCGCCGTCGCATACTCGGACCGGGGTCAAGAAACGCAATGGGCCGAAAACCCGCCGCGCATGGCGCCGTTTCAGGATCTGGGTGAGGTGATGGAATGGCGTCTGGATCCGGAGGGGGTGGCGTTCGCGACAATCTACCGGTCGCTGTTTACCGGGTTTGAGCCGGGTCGGGACGAAGGTCAATTTTTGACGGTCACTGCGCTTCGGCCAGACGGGCCGGTTGGCGGATGTCATGTCGCTTACATCGAAGCCGCTGTACAGCCGGGTGCTAATCAGATCGCTCGGGATGCGGCTGATATGCTGGCTGCGGATTGGCAGTGCGGCGTTGACGCGCCGTATGTGTTTGATTTGAACTCAGACATGGATGTGGCGACGCTGGCCGCCCAGCGCAGGCCAGGCCATTAGTCTTGAGCGTGCCGGGCGAGGGCCCATACGCGGACGGAAGACGCGAGGGGTTCATCGCCTCTTTCCGCGTCAATCTGTGCGATCAAGCTTGCCAGGGACCTTTTGTCTGCCCGGATAGCCGTGTCGATAACCGCCCAAAATTCCGGCTCCAGCGACAGGCTGGTCTGGTGTCCGGCGAGCGAAACTGAGCGTTTGAGTAGAGGCATACGGCAATCTTGATCAGGGGCGATCTGCAAGCAAGCCCTTTTATACAGACACTCAATGCCTACATATCGCAGCGAATTCGGGACGGAGACAGGCATGCGCAGTTTCGAAGAAATCAGAGCAATGGCGCTGGGGCATCACCCAGACCTGGATGCGCGATTGTCCGAGCACGTCTACGCCAAGACCCCGGATCAATTGCGCGCTATCCCGGATGATCGCTGGCTTTCGATGATAACAAGACATGTGTTTCAGGCGGGGTTCGTCTGGAAGGTGATCGAAGCCAAATGGGAAGGTTTCGAAGCCGCCTTTGAGGGCTTTGATGTTTTGCCGATCAGCTTTTATTCCGATGATGATGTCGCCCGCCTAATCAGCGATGCGCGCATCGTCCGCAATGGACAAAAGATCCTGGCGACGGTGAAGAACGCCCAATTCGTTGGCGATATCGCTGCGGAACATGGCTCCTTCGGGGATTTCATGGCGGATTGGCCAAGTGGTGACCAGCTCGGACTGTTGGACGTGTTCAAGAAGCGCGGTTCTCGGCTGGGCGGCATGACCGGGCAGTATCTGCTGCGCTTTTCTGGCTGGGATGCGTGGATGTTGTCACGGGATGTGGTCAGCGCGCTAATTCGCGAGGGGGTGATCGAGAAGGCCCCAACATCAAAGAAAGCGCAAGCTGACGCCCAGGCCGCCTTCGCGCATTGGTCTGAAGAGGGCAATTGTTCCAACACAATCGTCAGCCGGACACTGGCCTTTAGTACTGGTTGATTCATCGCCTTGGACTCGACGCGGGATTGCTGGCCGGACTGTCCCGCATCTTCAACGCATCTGTTTGGCGCTCCCAGGCATCAAGCTTTCAAACAGTGGCTCGGGACCTCTGTAATTGGGAGTAGAAAATCATGCTTGGTAAAATTTGGCACGTACTCACTTGGCCGTTTCGGGCCATCCCCTGGTATGTCTGGCTGGGCGCTTTGGCCGTCGCGGCCTGGTTTGGGCGCAATATTCTTTTGATCATCGCATCGGTGATCGCCTTCAATCCAATTCCCGTGCCGCCGATTTTTCAGGGAGAGCCTGAAACTATTCTGGAGGCGCGCGAACAAGATTTGGACTATTTCAATCATGTTCGCCGCAATGAGCGCTCGCTGGATGATGCCGGACGCGCTCGCTTTGACGCGCAGCTCGAACTGGTGCGAGCCGATATGGCGACGATGTCGGATGCGGAGTTTCAACTCGGCCTAGCGCGCGTCATGGCCCTGACCGACAATGGTCATTCCAATGCGTCCGCAACCCGTATGGTTCAGCCCTTTGAGCGGATGCCCTTTCGAACTGCAGTGCTGGACGGCCAACTGCATGTATTGCGTGTCCGTGAGGGGTTTGAAGATCTGCTGGGCGCTCAGGTGACACACATAAATGGTGTTCCCGCGATGCAGGCCATGTATCGCTTTCGAGATGCCTTTGGTGGCAATGATCCGTTTTTCGAGAGTTTTGCGCCGCTATTAATTGAGACGCCGGTTTATCTGGAAGCGGTCGATTTAAGCGCTGGGGAGTTGACCTACTCATTCATCCTAGCAGACGGCAATTCACAGGATCGCACGCTGGCTCCCGTCGCTGTTGAAGAGGCCGCACGCCGACGCTTTTCTGGCGATTTGCCCATGCACTGGAAAATGGAAAGCGATCATTGGATCGCCTTTCAGCCCTCCGGCGATCCGCTGTATTTGCGTCATCCCGACAGTGATTATTGGTTGGAATATCTGGATGATGGCGACATCGCCTACCTCAATATTCGTGCCAATTTCAGTGATGCGGGCGAAGAGAGTTTGAGTGATTGGGTGGCACGGATGGAAGTCGAGCTTCGCGCAGCATTGCCCGGCGTGATCGTTGTTGATCAGCGCTTCAATGGCGGTGGTGATCTGACTCTGACCGAGCCCTTGATGCACGCGCTGGCCGATATTGTTGGTGAGGATGGAAGGGTCTATTTGCTGGCCAATGGCAACACCTTCTCTGCAGGCATCGTCAACCTGGCCATGGCTAAGGAGACGGCGCCGGAGCGTGTGGTTCTGGTTGGTGAGGAGATCGGTGACCGGTTGCAATTCTGGGCCGAGGGCTGGTGGTATTCGTTGAAGAATTCGGGTTATCGCGCCCGCTATTCAACGGGATATTACGATCTGCAAAATGGCTGTAGCGGCCTCTTTATCTGCCATTGGGGCAGTCTGGATATCTTCCCGGTCATCGTAGATGATCTGGACATTGATATCCCGGCACCGATGACATTTGCCGACTATGCCGCCGGACGTGACGCAGGGCTGGAAGCGGTGTTTGCTGCGGAAGCCGCACGCTGAAACTGAGCTGAGGGGCGGCGGATTTGATCCGTCGCCCTTCGCTTTTCGACTTCGGACTACAAATCCAGAGCATTCCAGGTCGCTGCGCCAACGATTCCGTCGGCGGTCAGCGACTTTTGCTGTTGATACAGAACCACCGCCAGATGCGTGCCGGGACCGAAGTCTCCATCGATGGTGATGGCAAAGCCCTTGTCTTTCAAAGCCAGTTGCAGCTGGATCACGGCAATGCCCGTCGAACCACGACGCAGCACGGGGCGCGAATCCACCGGCGAGGCGGCGTGCAGGAGATTGGCGCCCAATCGAGCCAGTTCTGTCTTGGCTAGGCCAAGATATTTCCGACGATCGGCCAAACCGTTTGTTCCGCCATTCACTGCCCTGGTAACGGCGACAAGATCATCGGTGTCAGCCGTCGCGTTGATGGCGCGCCATTTCCAGTATTCGCAGGCGATGACGAGGGAGATTGCGGGCTCGGCGCAGCGCTCGGGATGGGCGATAAAGTCCTCGCCCAGTGTATTGCCCAGACGCCGATAATTATCGCGCCCTGTCAGCTGGATCAGGCCACGCCCCTTGTAACGCTTGCCATCGCCGGTTTCGGTATTGCCAAGATCGGCGCGCCCCTCATAGGCCTCGCCGGAGGCAAATTCTTCGGTCGTTCGCAAACCGGCCGATTCATGAGCGATCTGGGCCAGGAAGTGGGCAATTCGCAGGGGCGTATTGATCTGATAATGCGCGAGTTTTGGGCGCAAATCGTCGCCAATGTCGCTGATAATTTGCGCCTGCCTCGCAGCATTGTCGCCGCGAAAACGGGGGGCAATGGCTTTAAGCGTGTCAGCATTGATTGGCAGCATAATCGATCTCCAGCAGGGTGTGTTGCAACCTATACTGGATTCGCGATGCGAGGATATGTGGGGCTAGTCAGACGCCCCGGGATCGGCCGGTTTGGCCTTGCCCAATTTTTTGCCATCAAGTTCGCGCGCGGCTTTATCTGCCTGCGCATTGGCCAGATCGGTGACGGATTTGGGCTGTCCATGGGCAAGCCGATTGGCCTGCGCTTTCTCAGCTTTGTTGTCTCGGGCTTTGCGCTTGCGCGCCTGACGTAGATTTATCGGCTTTGCCATCCTAATCCGCCTTCGGGCCAATCATCTTCTCCGGCCGGACGATCTCGTCAAACTGTTCCGCCGTAACCAGTCCCAGCTTCACAGCTTCTTCGCGCAATGTGGTGCCGTTTTTGTGGGCGGTTTTGGCGACGATAGTGGCATTGTCATAGCCGATGGTGGAATTGAGGGCGGTGACGAGCATCAAAGAGCGGTTCATCAGGGCTTCAATATTTTCCTCGCGGGCCTTGATGCCGACGACGCATTTGTCGGTGAAGCTGGTGGCCATGTCGGAAAGCAGGCGGATCGATTGCAATACGTTGTAGATAATCACCGGCTTGTAGACATTGAGTTCGAAATGACCCTGGCTGCCAGCCATGGAGACGGCTGTGTTATTTCCCATCACCTGTGCGCAAACCATGGTCATCGCCTCACACTGGGTCGGGTTGACCTTGCCCGGCATGATGGACGAGCCGGGCTCGTTTTCAGGCAGGGCGATCTCGCCGAGGCCGGAGCGCGGGCCGGAGCCGAGCAGGCGGATGTCGTTGGCAATCTTGAACAGGCTGACGGCGGCGCTGTTGAGCGCGCCATGGGCTTCAACCAGGCCGTCCTTGGTGGCCAGGGCCTCAAATTTGTTGGGGGCCGTGACGAATTTCATTTTGGTGAAGGCGGCGACTTCCTCGGCGAACGTCTCGGAGAAGCCAGGCTTGGTGTTGAGGCCTGTGCCGACGGCGGTGCCGCCCTGGGCGAGCTCCAGGAGCGCTGGCAGTGTCGCCTCGATACGGCGCATGGCATTGGCGACCATGGCCGTGTAGCCGGAAAATTCCTGTCCGAGCGTCAGTGGCGTGGCATCCTGAAGGTGGGTGCGACCAATCTTGATGATATCCTTGAACTCATTCGTTTTGTCATTGAGCGCATTGTGCAGCGTCTGCAGGGCCGGCAACAGGGCATGTTCGATCTCTTCGGCGGCGGCAATGTGCATGGCCGTCGGGAAGGTGTCGTTGGAGGATTGGGACCGGTTCACATGGTCATTGGGGTGCACCGGATCCTTGGAGCCGACGTCGCCGCCGAGGATCTGGATGGCGCGATTGGAGACCACTTCATTGGTGTTCATGTTGGACTGGGTGCCGGAGCCGGTCTGCCAGACGCTCAGTGGGAAGTGATCGTTGAGCTTGCCCTCGGCGACTTCGGTTGCGGCGGTGGCAATCGCGTCGGCCAATTCTGACTCAATATTGTCGAGGCGCTTGTTTGTCAGCGCTGCCGAGCGTTTGACGATGCCCAGGGCGCGGATCAGCGGGACGGGCATGGTCTCGGTGCCAATCGGGAAATTGATCAGTGAGCGGGCTGTCTGCGCGCCGAAAAGTTTGTCGGCGGGAACTTCAAGTGGTCCAAAGCTGTCGGTTTCGGTGCGCATCTCGCTCATCGGTGCAGACTCCTTGCGGCGCGGCATGCGCCTGGGGCTATAATGGTATCGATTCGGACGTGTAGCACTCACGCCCAGCGGATCAAGATGAACATGCGCATCGCCGAGGGGGCAGGGCGCAGATTGTATGAAGCAGGAAAGGCAGAACGCCATGTCCGGTGACGCACTGAGCTTGCGCATTGATTCCGCAACCACACAAACCCGTCGTTTCAAAACGCTCGTCGGAGAATTCCTGCGGCTGGAATTCGCCCGCGTGAAGCCAAAATTTGGGCCCTATGAAATGCAGGTTGATATTGTCCGCGCCCGCCGGGGATCGCGTTCCGACGCGGACAAGGTCGCGCGAGCAGTGCTCGATGCCCTGTCCAGCGTGGTTTTTAGCGCGGATAGTCGCGTTGAGAAATTGACCGTCAATCGGGTGGTGGGCCGCAAGGCCCAGGTGACCGTGACGGCGAAGCCGATCGGGCGCATTCGGCGAGAGCCGGAAGTCCGCGCCGCTGCCGCAAAAATGCGCGCGGCGAGTTAGTCAACGATTGCCGCCTGCCAGCTTTGCGGCTTCCGGACGCTGGCGAAGTGTTGCCATCGCCCAGACGCCCAAAAAGGGCCCGATCGCGAGGGGCACAAACGCCCATTGCCAGCCCGCAAAGTCGATCCACAGGGGCAGAGCCTGAACGATAATCGCGGTGAGCGCGAAGCCCATCGCCGTTTGAAGGGTCAGCAATGTCCCCGTCCATTCCGGCGGCGACAGCTCTGAAACAGCGGCGGAAAACTGGGCGCTGTCGGCGATGATCGCCATGCCCCAGACCAACAATAGCGGGATCATCAGCCATGGTGTGGCGTCGAACATGACGCCGGACAGCAGAGCACAGGTGCCACTGACGGCCATGGCGGTCATGGTGATCGTGGTGCGGCCGTAACGGTCGGCCGCCAGACCGGCAATGAGGCTGGCGATTGCACCGACAGCGACAACCGCAAAGGCGGTGAGATTGGCCGCGAAGGCATCCCCGTTTTGCTGCGCCCAATAGATATGCAGGAAGGGCCCGATCCAGGCCCACATGGCGTAGAGCTCCCACATGTGTCCGAGATAACCCAGATTGGCGAGGCGCAGCGCCGGGTCCTTGATTGCCAGCAAAGCGGCCTTGGGATTGAAGGGCGGTGCGGCGCGCATATTGGGCCCGGCCCGTGCAGCCAGGATTATCAGGGCGGCGAGGAGAGCAGCGACCGCCGACACAATGAATGGGGCCTGCCAACCGAGGCCGATATCGGCCAGAGTGAAGGCAAAGGGCGCTGCGGATCCCAAAGTGAGGGCACCGACCAATAGGCCGACTAGCAAGCCGGCATCGCCGCGGGCCCAGCTGACGGCGAGCTTCATGCCGACGGGGTAGACCAGCGCCAAAGACGCACCGGCCAGCAACCGGGTTGCGATCATGGCCAGACTGTCGGCGGGAAGGGTGAGCGCGATCGCGTTGGACAAGGCGGCGAGTGTGGCGCCAACGGCAAATAGCCGTCGTGGATTGACCCGGTCAGGCAGTCCGAGGATTGCGCTGGCAAGCGCCGCGATCACAAATCCGATCTGGACAGCCGTGGTTAAAGCTGCCTGGTGAAATGATGACAAATCTCCCGCCGCCACGAGGCCGGGCAGCGCGGCCGCCCCGGCAAACCAGACGGACAGGGCCAACACCTGAGCGAGCGCAATGAGGATCAAGGATTTGGTGCGGTGCGGGGCTTCCGCGGCGCTCATTTGGCGGCAGCGCTGGTTGCCTTGGCGCGTGGGTGCCGGACCTGGCAGGTCGCTGTGGCCCGCGCGGCGATTACACCATCATCGGTCCACATCGTGCCTTCCATAAAGGCGATATTTCGGCCAATACGAACGGCCTCCCCTCGGGCACGACACGGTCCGACCGGTAGTGGCGCGAGGAAGCTGATCTTGATCTCGAGCGTCGGAACACCGACGGTGAAGCCCTCAGCAATTACCACAGCCAAAGACATGACTTCGTCGAGCATGGCGCAAATCATGCCGCCCTGCACACCGCCCCGCAAATTGGAGCATTGCGGGTCTGGGTCGAAATTTGCCTCGACCCAGGCGTCTTCGATGGAGAATTCGTGCAGCGAAAATCCGAGCAGGCTAGCCGCGTGTTCCAGGTTTTCGATATCGCTGAGACGTTTGCGAATCTGGTTGGCATCCAGACGCGGTAACGGACCGGAACCGGACAAGTCCGGCGCCGTTGGTCGCTTGGTGCTCACTTCTTGCGAAAGCTGTCGAGGCTGACGATCTGCGCGGTCTCATCGGACTGGCCGACGGCTGTCGCCGGTGGCGCTTCAACTTCGTCATTGGTGGCGATAGGGGCGTGGTCGTCTGTTTCGAATTGCAGGTGAAAGCCGACACTCGGATCATGAAAGCGCGAGATCGCCGTATAGGGCAGTTTAAGATATTGCGGCACGCCGGAAAACTTCAACGTGACCTCAAACCCCTTATCCCCAACCTCGAGATCCCAGAATTGGTGTTCCAGCACGATGGTCATTTCTTCGGGATAGCGTTCGAGCAACGCATCATCGATATCCACGCCGTCGGCGCGCGTGCGAAAGGTGATGTAGAAATGGTGAGGACCGGGTAGTCCGCCCTCCAAACCTGCCTTCAGCAAAGCTTGTCTTACAACGCCGCGAAGCGCCTCTTGCGCCATCAAATCGTAGCGCATCAAATCGTTGGCCATTGGCAACTCCCCCGAATTCCCTGTCCCTCACGGTAACTGACCCCTGTTTGAGGTCAATCAAATCTGCAGAATTGACTGCGTTTCACACCCTGTCGGTGAGCCGCGTATTAACCATACACGTCGAAGGGGAAGAATTCCCGCGCGGCGCGTGCTGTCTCTACTTATTTCACGAACTTGGTGCGATGGTAACAGGATTCGACCGCGTGTCTGTGACCGCTGGCACGACAGGGCCAGAGAACACAGATATTTCCATAATCCTGTGACATAAATCCGGCACTCCCCGGCCTCGCCGGCAATCAGGTGCCGCGCGCAATGTTTGGGCGATGAAGAGAGTGGAGGCTTCTGTTGCCAGGTGCCTCCGAACCCCGCCTAACCCTGCTAAGGGGTTAGGAGTTAAATGCGAAATGATCGCACTGCTTACGCAGCGAGAGCCATCTCTTCAGCATAGTTGTCATTTGCAACTATTATAGCGAGCCTATAACGGGCCTCACCCGAGCGAAAGCTATCCCTTTTACCCGCCCGTCGAGCCTATTTCGACCCCCATAGAGACCTGTTCAGAAAGCGCTGAGACAGGTCTTCCCCTCACTTTCGTTAGGATTAGTTGGTGGAGTCGCCGGGTACTGCCCCCGGGTCCGGTTCGGTTATTATGAGCGCGTTTATCGCTATAGTCGGCAAGCCGACACCCTTAATATAGTGCCTATGGCGACTGATTTGAAGGGGGGGAGAGCTGTTCAATCCACAAGGCCAATATCGATCAGGCTCAATGCGGTGACCAAGACGAGCGTTATATAGGCGGTAAAAATCAAAATGGCCCTCAGGCCCACACCGAACCAGCTCAAACTGTAAAACTCCCGGTCAAACAAAACGATCTGACCAAAAAACGATTCCGGCAACTGGGAGAATCGCGCCGCCCGATAAACTCCCGGCGAATAAGAATCCAAAGATGATGATTGCCGCCCCCGCACCGCAGGTTTTATACCGGGCGGCGCTTGCCAAGCCGGGTTTCCAATATACTATCGTGCCCTCGATCACAGCAGCGGGAAGAAGACCAATGTCGATAAAAAGACCGATGACGATAAAAGAGACACTGAGCCGGCGCTCATTTCTGGTAGGCGTGGCGGGCGGTGTTGCCGCTACCGGAGCCATAGCTGCGGTCAATGGCGGTGCCTCGGCGCAGACCTATACCGGCCGGTCCGACAGTGATGGCGACGCCAGCCTCGATCCGGCGGAACAGGGACGCGGAGACCGCGGCCAGGCCACCACCGGGGTTGCGGACAATGATAGCGGCAGCTCTGCCGACCCCGCCGGAAATGGTCGCTCGGGCCGCTCACAGGCGGCCAACCCGGCCCCAGCTTCGAACCCCGCACCCGCCTCGAACCCGGCACCCGCCGCCACCCCGGCACCCGCCGCCAACCAGGATGAGGAAAATGCTCGGATCGCAGCTGAGAATGCCCGAACCGCAGCTGAGAATGCCCGCATTGAAGCCGAAAATCGGCAAATCGAGGCCATGCGCCAAGAAGCGGAACGCCTGGAACGGGAATTGTATAGGCTGCAAGAAGGCGGCCCGAACAAGCGGTAATCAAGTTTGGCGGTGCAGTTGTTGGTTTTGTGTCCTCGATTCCGCGCGCGCCGGGACGCGCCCTGCCCTTAACGGTCAAGAGCATGTCCCGGCGCGTCAGCCGTCTTTGTTACATGCAGAATACGTTCAGCTTGTTGCCGTCCGGATCGCGGAAATAGCCAGCGTAGAAACCGCCATCGCCCCGTGGGCCAGCCGCACCTTCGTCCTGGGCACCCATCTCGATGGCCAGCTTGTAGACTTTATCGACATGCTCGCGGTCCTTTGCCATGAAGGCGGCCATGACGCCATTGCCGACAGTGGCGGGCTTTTGATCGAAGGGTTTTGACAGGCCGATGCCGGCACCGCCGGGTCCGCCCCAGGCGATGAAGTTTTCCATTTCCATCATTCGACTGACACCGAATTCTGCGCACAGTTTGTCGTAAAATTCTGCCGCTTTTTCAAGATCATTGGTGCCGAGTGTGACGTAGCCGATCATAGTATTCCCTATCTTTTTGCGAATGAATAGAAGGCGTGTTCTGCTAATGTTCTAGTGCGATTGACCATAAACACTGACCGAAGGTTGGCAAGTGATTTCCAGTGCATGGCAGGCATTCAGATGCGTTATCAAGTGCATTGGCCGGGTATGGTGGCGGGATGGCGGCGGTTATATGTGTAAGCGTTGGCGTCAGGAAATGATGATGGGCGTCGTTCAGCGAACCATCGAATCGGCGTCTATTCACGCAAACAGGCAATCTGTGTGCAACAGGAGTAGTTTTCGTGATTATGGATGAGACAAGGCCCGCGTCTGAAGCCAAGACTGCCGCGCGTTCCGAACAGGGCTCGACCATCGAGCATGCCTATCTCGATTTATTGCGCGATATCCTGGAAAACGGAGCCGAGCAGAATGACCGGACCGGCGTCGGGACACGGTCCGTTTTCGGGCGCCAGTTACGCTGCGACCTGTCGGAAGGATTTCCGCTTCTGACCACCAAAAAAGTACATTTTCGCTCGATCGCGATTGAGCTGCTGTGGTTCTTGCGCGGTGAGACGAATGTGAAATGGCTGCAGGAACGTGGCGTCAAAATCTGGGATGAGTGGGCCGATGAGAATGGCGATCTCGGGCCGGTCTATGGCAAGCAATGGCGACGCTGGGAGGGGCCGGACGGCACCGAGATTGACCAACTCTCCAACCTGCTCGAACAGATCAGGAATAATCCGTCCTCGCGCCGCCTGATCGTTTCGGGCTGGAACCCGGTGGATGTGCCCAGCATGGCTTTGCCGCCGTGTCATACACTGTATCAGTTTAATGTCGCCGACGGAAAATTGAGCTGCCAACTCTATCAACGATCCGCAGACATGTTCCTCGGCGTGCCGTTCAATATCGCTTCCTACGCATTGCTGACGACCATGGTCGCGAAGGTGTGTGGGCTGGAGCCGGGCGCGTACATCCACGCCTTTGGCGATGCGCATATCTATTCAAACCATGTCGACCAGGTGCGCGAGCAATTGTCTCGCACGCCGCGTCAGCTGCCGACATTGAGCCTAAATCCCGATGCGAATGATTTGTTCGATTTCGAATACGAAGACATGACCCTCAATAATTATGACCCTCTGCCGCTCATCAAGGCACCGATCGCGGTATGAGTGATGCGCTCAAAGCTTTGACAACAAAAGTAGCGGACGTTTCGGACGTGTATGCCGCCGAATATGACATCGATCGCACCGGAGATTGGTATCTGCTGAAACTGCAGGAAGAAATGGGCGAGCTGACCCAGGCGTATCTGACCGTGACCGGGCGAACGCGTCGCCCCGCGGGTGACAATGCCCGCCTGGAGCTGGCCCGTGAATTGGCTGACGTGCAATGCATGCTGTTGTTGCTGGCACGGGATGAAGGCATCGATATGGACCAGGCTGTGCAGGAAAAATGGCTCAGCTGGCTCGATAGGAAAGCCGCGTCATGACGACGATTGTGCCGCGCATTTCGCTGATTGTAGCCCGGGGCCGTAATAATGTGATCGGCACGGACGGTGATTTGCCCTGGCATCTGGGTTCCGATTTCAAGCTGTTTAAAGCGGTCACGGCGGGGAAGCCGGTGATCATGGGTCGCAAGACTTGGGAAAGTCTGCCGCGCAAGCCGCTGCCGGGGCGCCTCAATATCGTGGTGACACGCAGCGGGGGCTATCACGCCGAGGGTGCGCGTGTGACCCGTGATCTGGGCGAGGCGTTTGATGCGGCCTTCATCCAGGTCAATACGGACGGGGTTGAAGAGGTGTGCGTGATCGGTGGCGCGCAAATATACGCTGCGACGATTGATCAGGCGGACCGGCTTTACATTACCGAGGTCGATGCGACGCCTGACGGGTCAATCTTGTTCCCGGATTTTGACATTGCGCAGTGGGCCGAAACCGCCGCCGAATGCTACGAGGCGGGACCGGTGGATGATCATGCTTTTGTGTTTCGAACACTGGATCGAAAGCGATGAACAAGATTTTTTGTGTGCCTGTCCCACAGGTCAGGTCTTGAACCGACTCACACATCCGTCCACATAGAAGCCAGAACCACAAGAAGGATCCATCATCCCATGCCATGGAATGACAATACGGGTGGCGGCGGAGGCCCAAGAGGCTCCGGCGGAAATAACGGACAAAACCCCTGGGGCCAACGGCCATCAGGTGGTGGTGGCGGAAATGGTGGCCAGGAGCCGCCAGACCTCGATGAGGTTGTTCGCCAGATGCAGGGCCAGCTTCGCGGCATGTTTGGCGGCGGCGGTGGCAGCGGAAGCGGCGGTGAAAAAGGTGGCAAAGGCGGCGGGATAGGCTTCAGCCTTATCATCATCGTCATGATCGCGATCTGGATCGGTACGCCCGGATCCGGTTGGTATCAGGTCGGCCCCAACGAAAACGGTGTCGTCCTGCGCTTTGGCGAATATAGTCGCACATCCGGCCCGGGGGTGCATTTCAAGTTCCCAACGCCGTTTGAGCAAGTATTGCTCCCCGAGGTGACCACAACCAATACCATCACTATTGGCGGTGGCTCGGCCGGGCAGATGCTGACTCGCGACGAGAATATTGTGGATATCGATTTCGCGGTTCAGTGGCGCGTTGACCTGTCCTATCCGGACGGTGTTCGCGATTATCTGTTCAACGTGCGCGATCCCAACAAAACGGTTCATGATGTCGCGGAAAGTGCGATGCGCGAAGTGATCGGCACCTCGGACCTGCAATTCATTATCGGTCAAGGGCGTGGCGAAATATCTCAGCGCACTGAGGAACTCGTTCAAACCACGCTGAATGAATACAATGCCGGTATCCGGGTTCTGCAAATCAACTTGCAGACCGCGCAGGCCCCGGCCAGCGTGATCGACGCCTTCCGCGATGTGGATGTCGCCGAGCAGGATGCCGAGCGCGCGCGGCTTGAAGCCACAGCCCGAGCCAACCAGGTTATCCCGGCAGCACGGGGTGATGCAGCAATCATGACCCAGGCCGCCGAAGCCTATCGGGAATCGGTTATTGCCCGTGCAGACGGTGAAGCGGATCGCTTCGTGGCCGTTTACAATGAATATGCTCTGGCACCTGAAGTGACACGACGACGCATGTATCTGGAAACGATGGAGCAAATTCTCCAACGTTCGGAACTGACGGTTCTGGACGGCGATGCCGGTGCTGTGCCGTATCTGCCGCTCAATGAACTTGGCCGTAACCGTGCACAGGGAGGCAATTAATGCTCCGTTCTATTGCAATTTTGATATTGGCGGTCGTCGGATTTGTCGGCCTTAATAGTGTGTACACCGTCAATGAGCGTGAACAGGCGCTGATTGTTTATCTGGGTGACCCGGTTGATGCGGTGAATGAGGCGGGTGACGACGATCCCGGCCTGCATTTCAAGGTTCCGTTCCTGACGGAAGTGTTGATTTTCGACAAGCGTAATGTCGCATTCGACATGGACGGTGAGGAAATCCAGGCGTCTGACCAGGTGCGCCTGGTGGTTGATGCTTTCCTGCGGTTTCGCATTACCGACCCGTTGCGTTTCTACCAGACGGTTCGAAATGAACGGGGTGCGGAATTGCGCCTGCGTTCGATCATGGATGACAGCCTTCGGGGTGTGATCGCGTCGATCCCGTCCCAGGATGTGATTTCCGGTCAACGTGCCGAGCTGATGGAACGCGTCCAAGCGGCTGTGGAAGCACAGGTTGCGACTCAGTCCCTTGGTATCGAGGTCATCGATGTGCGGATCCTGCGCGCTGACCTGCCCCAGCAGATTGCGGAACGCGTGTTCCAGCGGATGCGGTCGGAACGTGAGCAGGAAGCTGCGCGTATTCGCGCGGTCGGTAACCAGGAAGCCGCCGAGATTGAAGCGGATGCGAATCGCCAGGCCACGATTATCCGGGCGGAAGCACAGCGCGACGCTGAGCGTCTTCGCGGTGAAGGCGATGCGCAGCGGAATTCCATCTATGCGGCTGCATATGGTCGTGATCCGGAATTCTTCGCTTTCTATCGCTCCATGGAGGCCTATGCGCTGGCTGTGGACAACGGGACGCCGATTATCATCCCGCCGGATTCGGAGTTCTTCGAATATTTCAGCGATCAGGATGGTGGGTGATTATCCCAATTTTCTGACTGACTGAATGAAATTGAGAATGGCCAGTTCCGAAATCGGGGCTGGCCGTTTTCATTGGAAGGCAGATTTTCTTGCAGACCTGATGACAAAGCTGTCATTGCGCTAACGATATCGTCAAGACGGTTGCGGGCCGTGCGGGCAGGGGTATTCTGTTGTTTGCGTTTTCGCCAAAAGCACCCGGGTAGGTCTTATGCGCCGTATTGTTGTTCTGTTCCTGATGATTTTTTTGCCGGCGGCCAGTCTGGCGCATCCCGCTCCGGACGGCTTTGCTGACCTGGTCGAGCGGCTGGCACCGGCGGTGGTGAATATCTCTACCGCAGAGCGGCTCGATGTCGGTGAAGGCCTGGGCGATCTGCGCGAAGGTTCGCCGCTGGAGGATTTCTATTCCGCGCTGGGCAATTCACCGCGTATCGCCAATTCGCTGGGCTCAGGCTTTATTATTGATGCGTCGGGCATCGTGGTGACCAATAATCACGTGATCTCCAATGCAGAAACCGGTGCGATTGCCGATGAGATTGAAGTGGCGCTGCCGGATGGCCGTGTGTTTGCGGCGGTCCTGCTTGGCCGGGATACGGCAACTGATTTGGCGGTTTTGAAGATCGAAGCCAATGAGCCACTGCCGTTTTTGCCGTTTGGCGATAGCGATGGTGCACGGGTCGGTGATTGGGTGATCGCGATTGGTAACCCGTTTGGCTATGGCGGCTCACTGAGCGCGGGCGTGGTTTCGGCGCGGGGACGTGATCTGCGCGGTGTCTATGATGATTTTATCCAGACGGATGTGGCGATCAATTCGGGTAATTCCGGTGGCCCGCTGTTCAATATGGACGGTGAAGTGATTGGGGTGAATACGATGATCATCACCAATACCGGAGCCAGTGTGGGCATTTCAATGTCGATCCCGTCGAATATTGTTTCGCATATCGTGTCACAATTGCAGACCTATGGTGAAACCCGTCGAGGCTGGTTGGGCGTCAATGTGCGCCCGGTTACGGCTTCGATAGCCGCGGCCGCTGATCTGTCCAGCCCGCGCGGCGCGGTCATCTCTGTGGTGGAGCGCGGCGGTCCCGGCGCGGATGCCGGATTGCGCGTCAACGATATTGTTTTGAGTTTTGACGGTCGTGAAGTGCGCAATAGCCAGATTTTCCCACGTATCGTGGCAGAGACGGCGATTGATGAGACTGTTGATGTAGAAATCATCCGTGGCACGAATTCTATGACCCTCCGCGTCACTGTTGGTGAGCTGGTGCAGGTCGAGGACGAGGCGCTGACACAACTTTCCCCGGGAATTGAGACGCCGGAGCTGACCGGCAATGTGGTGTATGGCATGACGCTGGAAACGCTGAATCCGGCGCTGCGTCGTCGATTTAATGTGCATCCCGATGCCGATGGTATGTTGATCACTGCGGTTGATGCCGACAGCCATGCCGCCACGCAGGTGCGCGCCGGCGACGTGATTGAGGAAGTCGAATTTACCCGGGTAAGAACGCTGGCTGAAATCCAGGAAATTGTCTCCTCTGCGAACGGGCGGGCATTGCGGTTTCAGGTCAACCGGGGTGGGCAATATCCACTCTACATCATCCGGCCGTGACACGCTGTCTACTGATTGCGGGGCCGACGGCGGCCGGCAAGACGGCGCTGGCGCTGGAGGCGGCAGAGCGACTGGATGGCGAAATTATCAATGCGGATTCGATGCAGATCTATGCGGGTCTGCACCTGATTACCGCTCGCCCGGATGAGAACGAACTTTCGCGGGCACCCCATCATTTGTTTGGTTGTGTTGATCCATCGACGCGCTGGTCGGTCGGCGAATGGAGTGCGGCGGCGCTGGATTTGATCAAGGACATTAAGTCGAGAGGCCGAACGCCCATCCTTGTCGGTGGAACGGGGTTGTACTTTCACGCACTGACTGTGGGTCTGGCACCCGTTCCCGAAATAGATGAAGCCAGCCGCCAGCGCGTGGAGGCCCTGACCGAGCAATCGGGCATGGACGCCTTGCGTGCCGAGGCTGAGCGATTGGATCCGGTGTCTGCCGCGAAGATAAAACCGGCGGACCGACAGCGTTTGCAGCGTGTTGTTGAGGTTGGTTATGCGACGGGCGAGGCGCTTTCCAGCTTTCACGGTGAGACGCGGCCTCTGCTTGCCGAGCCAGACTGGACAGGCATCGTCATCGAGCCGGACCGGTCGGCACTATATGCCCGAATTGAGCGACGATTTGATTTGATGCTGGAGGCGGGCGCGCTGGATGAAGTGGCCGAATTTAGTCGCCGCAATCTGGATCCAATGCTGCCGGCGATGAAGGCCCTCGGCGTTCCGCCTTTGCTGGCCCATCTGCGCAATGAGATGTTGCTGGAGGATGCGGTCTTGCTGAGCAAGCGCGACTCGCGACGTTATGCCAAACGGCAGCTGACCTGGTTTCGCAATCAATGCGCGAACTGGTCGAGGATTACCTCGATGGACCCGGGCGAGGCGCGCGAGCAATTAAGCCAGATATTGGATAGGAAATCCTGATGACACGATCGCCCGACAACAATGAGTGAGGCGCTCTATACCGCTGACATAGAGCTCGCGCCGATACAGGACACGCATCTGGCGATCATTGGGTATGGCAATCACGGTCGGTCACACGCTTTGTGTTTGCGCGACAGTGGTGTGAAGAATATCCGGATTGCCTTGCGAGCGGGCTCTGCGTCAGCGGACCGCGCGCGGGCGGATGGTTTCGAGGTTGTGTCATTGCCGGAAGCGGCGGCCTGGGCCGATGCCATCGCGCTCTTGGCGGCCGATGAGGCGCACAGGCAGATCTGGACAGAGTCGATACGGCCAAACCGCAAGCCGGGTCAGGCGCTGATTCTGTGTCATGGTTTTTCGGTGCATTACGGCTTGCTCGACCTGCCCGAAGACGCCGACGTGGTGTTGGCCGCGGCCAAGGGGCCGGGTGGAGCCGTGCGTGAGGAATTTAAGTCGGGCCGTGGCCTGATTGGTTTTTGGGCGGTGCACCAGAATGCCAGCGGCAGGGCGCGGGAATTGGCGCTGGCTTATCTGGCAGGCATTGGCTCAGGTAATGTCGGGATTTTTCCGACGAGTTTTCGCGAGGAGACGGTTTCCGATCTGTTTGGTGAGCAAGTGGTGCTGGTCGGCGGGTTGGTGGCTCTGGCGAAGGCTAGTTACACCCGCTTGGTCAAAGCCGGCGTGAGTGAACGCATGGCCTATATCGACTGCGTTCATGAGATCAAATACCTCGCAGACCTGATCCAGCAACGCGGCATTGCCGGCATGTATGAGGCGATATCGGATACGGCGGAATTTGGTGCTCGACTGATTGAGGACGATATTGCGGGACCGGAACTCAACGCCACATTTGACCGGGCCATGGCCGCTATCGAGGATGGGAGCTTTGCAAGTCGATGGGTTGAGGCCTATGAAGCGGGTGACGCACTGATGGAAGAACGCGCGGCCGACAAGATGTTGGATATTGAGGTTGCCGGTGATGAGCTGCGCACAACTTTAGACGCGCCTCGAAATCGCCCATAAGCGTTCATAGCGTGTCAAATGAAGGCAATACAACAACTCGGCTTGGGGGCGAGACATGGCATTTAATCCAGTCAAGATACGTCAATACGGTGAACCTAAAGAGGTCGTCGCGCGCTTGTTTGAAGAAGCGGGCGGGGTTCCCAAGGTCATGGAGATTCTCGATCTCAGCCGGACGCGTGTCTATGCCCTGGCGGATCCCGATTCCAGTAATGAGATTTCTTACACACGCGTTGCGGCCTTGACCGGAACGGGTGCGACAGCGGCGGCGCAGCATTTGTCGGCGCTGGCCGGCGGATTGTTTGTACCCGTTGAAAAGGCGGACGAAACGGATTGGCTGGCACTTGCCGGCGAAGCCAGCCAACGCAATGCGAAAAACATTTCGGCGATTATGGAATCGCTCAGCGAAACCGTGCGCTCCCCCGGTGAGATCGATGCCAAGGAAGCGCGGGACATCCTGAAAATCCTCGACGAGCAATTGGGGGTTCTGGCGATGCAACGGGCCAAGCTGGCAGCGATTGCTGCAGGTGATGCGGACGGGATCTCGCCGGCGGCAACGGCCACCGTCAACGAGCACGACAGCTGATCAGGATTGCGGGCGGCCCGATGCGTGCTTAGTTAGGTGTCATTGTCCCAACTTGGGTTCGCATCTGATGAATCGTCTGCTGAATTTTTTCCTGAGAATGGATGCTCGCGCTGCACGAGCGGTGGGCGTGACCGTCGCCCTTTGGGTGGGAGTCGCGCTGGTTTTTGTACTGGGTCGATTCGTTTTTGACATCGAACCGGGCATGATTGGGGAGTGGTTCAACGCCGCATCCAGCCAATGGTACGGTTTGCCAGTCACTATTTTGGTGTTTATCGCGCTGTCGTTTTTGGGCGCACCTCAGTTTGGCCTGATGGCGGCCTGCATCGTCGCCTTCGGCCCCGTGACCGGATTTTTCTACGCATGGATCGCAACTCTGACCTCCGCCTCGGTGAATTACATCTTGGGCCGACTGTTCGGAGCGGACTTGCTGTTGCGCTATGGCGGCGATTGGGCAAACAAAATTTCTGACTTCATCGGCCGCAATGGATTGCTGGCCAGCATGATTGTGCGGTGGGTCCCGTCTGGCCCGTTTATTGTTGTGAATATGGGCTTTGGCGTCGCAAAAACACCGTATTGGATGTTCGCCCTGGGCACAGCGATTGGCACCGCGCCAAAGATTTTTGTCGTTGGCCTGGCGGGCCAAAGTATTCTGGCATTGCTGTCGGGACAAAGCTTGCTCATCGGCGTCGCTCTGGTTGTCGCTGTGATTGCCTGGGTCGGTATTATGCTGATTGCCCGACGCTGGTTGCGCCGAAATCGGTCACCGGAAGAGTCGGTAAATCCACCGAATTCAGAAAATCTGCCTTAGCACCGCCGCATTGTCTGGTGAAATTGCACTCGTGTAGCCCTTGCAATATTGCGCGGAGCATCGCACAAGAAATATTCCTTGCAACGCGGCTTTGCCGCCACACTTCGCGATATAAACGCACCTATGTTCAATAGCCTCTTCGGTCTGCTATCCGCAGACATTGCCATCGACCTCGGTACCGCCAACACACTTGTGTATGTGAAAGGGAGAGGTGTGGTTCTCGATGAACCCTCTGTCGTCGCATACAAGGTGGATAAAGGACGAAAACACGTCCAGGCGATTGGTGCGGAAGCCAAGCTGATGCTGGGCAAGACGCCGGGGAATGTGGAAGCTATCCGGCCGATGCGCGACGGTGTGATTGCCGACTTCGATGTCGCCGAGGACATGATCAAATATTTCATCATGAAAGTGCACAATCGCCGGTCCATGGTGAGCCCACAGGTGGTCATCTGTGTCCCCTCTGGTGCGACCGCGGTTGAACGACGCGCGATTCACGAATCGGCCCTCGGTGCCGGTGCGAGAAAAGTTTATCTGATCGACGAACCGATGGCGGCGGCGGTTGGTGCCGGATTGCCGATTGATGAGCCAACGGGCTCAATGGTTGTTGATATTGGTGGTGGCACCACTGAAGTCGCTGTCCTGTCCTTGTCGGGCATTGTCTATTCGCGCTCGGTTCGCGTCGGCGGTGACAAGATGGACGAAGCGATTATCAATTATATCCGGCGATCGGCGAATCTTCTGATCGGTGAGACCAGCGCCGAGCGGATCAAAAAAGAAATTGGCACGGCGATGCCACCGGCCAAGGGCGAAGGCCTGACGCTCGATATCAAGGGCCGGGACCTGATGAATGGTGTGCCCCGCGAAATTGCCATCACAGAGGCGATGATCGCTGATGCCCTGTCGGAGCCGGTTGAAAACATCGTTGAAGCGGTCAAGCAGGCGCTAGAGGCGACACCGCCCGAATTGGCCGCCGACATTGTCGATAAAGGTATCGTTTTGACAGGTGGCGGCGCCTTGCTTCGAAATCTGGATACCGAATTGCGTGAGCGCACAGGCCTGCCGGTTAGTCTGGCGGATGAAGCATTGTCTTGTGTTGTTTTGGGCTGTGGCAAGGCTGTTGAGGATTTGAAAATCTGGCGGCCTATACTCTCTGAAGCTGTGTAATCTCCGCCGCGGCGGAGAGCCGGGGTGTTAGAGCCGGAGCGTTGGAGCCGGGTCGCTAGAGAAGGAGTAGGTCGTTGGCGTCTCGACGCTCATCACGACAGGAATCGGATGAAAGTGCCGGGTTCTCCCCGACGCTTTTTATCGTCCTGCTTGTGATTTCGACTGTTTTGACGATTTTTGATCGTCCGGCGGATCGCTCGGACGCATTCGGAAGTTTCCGCGCGGGTTTTACCGATATTGTTGCCCCCATCCTGGAATTGGCGGCACAGCCCATCCGTGGCGTGAAGGGTATTGGTCCTTATTTTCGCAATCAGGGTGATCTGGCCCGTGAAAATGCTGAAATGCGCGAAGAGCTTATCGCCGCCCGTGGCTGGGTTGAACTGGCGGAGCGACAGCGCGACCAGATTGAAATTTATGAAGCCGCGCTGAATGTGGAAACACCCGAGCAAAGACCGTTGATTCGGGCCTGGACCGTGGCAGATTCATCCGGCCCGTTTGTTCACGCAAGGTTGATCGGCTCCGGGCGTAATGTTGGAATCGCGAATGGCTATCCTGTGGTCAATGATTACGGGCTAGTAGGTCGGATCTTTGAAACGGGGCGTCGCTCGGCTCGTATTCTGTTGCTAACTGACATCAATAGCCGCATTCCCGTGATGGCTGATCGGTCGAATGCGCGCGCGATCATGGTTGGCGATAACAGTGATTATCCCAGACTGGACTATGTCGGACGTATCCCAGATATCGTTGAGGGGGATCGCATTGTGACGTCGGGCGATGATGGCGTTTTGCCACGTGGTCTGCCGATCGGCGAGGCGGTTCCAACACGGGATGGGGGGTGGAGAATTCAATTGTTTTCCTCCCAGGCACCCGTCGACTTTGTCTATGTGTGGCCGTTTGATCGAATTGTGGGACCCGAGGCAGACGTCGCGAAAGTGCCGGATATGCCCGTGGAAAACAGCGCGGCTGAGCCCGAATCCGATCCAGTTTCTGATTCCGTCTCCGATTCCGGCCTTGTGGCCGACGTTGGAGCTGAGACAGCTGGTGACGCTTCGGGCGACGTTCCACTTGAGGCTCGTCCGATCGGATCCGGAGAGAATGCTCGAACGGATGGCGAAACGACGACCGTTCCGGAGGACGGCGAATGAGGAAAGCCAAGGATGCCAATGCGATCTATTGGGATCTGGGGCTGTGCGTGTTCACAGTCCTGGTCGCGTTGATCGTTCAGGCTGCTCCGACTCGCTTGCTGGATGGCGTCAATATTATGCCGACCTGGCCGCTGATCGCGATCTTTTTGTGGGCTGGCCTGCGTCCATCCTTCATGCCGCCAATCGTGGTGTTTGCCATCGGATTGACCCAGGACTTGTTGACAGGTGCCCCAATGGGTGTCTGGGCGATGTCCTATCTGATCGCACTGGCAGCATTCCGATTTCGCGGCGAAGATGGCATGCCACGAGATTTGCCACCGGTTTTGCTGCGTTTCCTCTTCATGTTGCTGCTGGCTCACACGGTTGCCTATCTGGTCGGCTCGTGGGCCTTGGGTCAAATGGCCGATCTTATGCCCTTGATTGTTGAGGCGACAGCAACGATCCTGATGTTTCCGCTACTGGCTTTCCTGGCGTTACGACGCCGGCGGAGTGGTCGGTCCGGGTTCATCGGGGGGTGATCGCGAGGATTTATGCGCGCTGACCGCCAGGAACAGGAACTCAAATTCACACGCCGCGCTCTTCTGATGGGCGCGGGGGGCGGGCTGGCCTTTTTGGGCCTCGGTGCGCGTTTGTATACATTGCAAGTTCTCGAGGCAGAGCGTTATGCGCTGCTGTCCGATGATAATCAGTTCAATTTCAGACTATTGCCGCCGTCGCGCGGCCGCGTGCTGGACCGGTTCGGCGTGGCGATCGCGGATAATCGGGATAGTTACCGCGTCCTATTGGTCCCCGAACAGGCGGGCAATGTGGATGCAGCGCTGGACCAGCTGGCCCGCTATATGCCGATATCCGAGCGTGAACGAGCGCGCGTGCAACGCACGGTACAAAGTGGCCGCCGTTTCAATGCGATCACCGTGAAGGATGATCTCGATTGGCAAACTTTCGCGACCGTCAATCTGCACGCGCCGGACTTGCGCGGCATCACTCCGGATATCGGAGAGGTCCGGGCCTATCCCTATGGCCCGTCCTACGCGCATGTTCTGGGTTATGTGCAATCACCCAATCAGGACGATATCGACAATGATGATCCTGATGCAGAGAGATTGCTCAGACATCCCGGCTTTCGTGTTGGTAAGACTGGCGTTGAAGTGGCGCGTGAGAGCGATTTGCGGGGCGCAGCTGGCGCTCTGAAGGAAGAGGTCGATCATCGAGGGCGCGTGATCCGCCAATTGCCTGAACAATCTACAGACCCGGTGCAGGGCCGTGACGTCGTGATGACACTGGATACTGATATCCAGCGCTTTGCGGCTGAACGTCTCGGCGCGGAAAGCGCGGCGGCCGTCGTCATCGATGTACAAACTGGCGAATTGATCGCGCTGGTCTCGACGCCAAGCTTCGACCCGAATCTGTTCGTCGGCGGCATTTCCTCGGCGAATTATTCAGCCTTGCGCGAAAACGATCACAACCCTTTGTATAACAAATCGATCCAGGGGACTTATCCACCCGGTTCGACGTTCAAATCGATCGTTGCTGCGGCGGGATTGGAGCATGGGTTGATTGATCCATCCGAGGCCGTTCGCTGCACGGGATCGGTGCGTTTGGGGGATCGCGAATTCAATTGCTGGCGCCGTAATGGTCACGGCGTTGTCGATATGCGTCAGGCGATCAAGACATCCTGCGACATTTATTTTTATGAGTTGGCGGAGCGTCTTGGTATCGACCGACTGGAAGAGATGGGTCGACGTTTCGGCATTGGCCAGCAGTTTGACCTTGGCATTGCCGGTGTCGCGCGAGGCATCATGCCCAGCCCGCAGTGGAAACGCGCGCGACGTAATGAGGGTTGGTCAACCGGCGATACCTATAATACCGGGATTGGTCAGGGTTTCACCCTGGCGTCGCCCCTGCAGCTGGCAGTGTTGACGGCACGTATCGCGTCGGGGCGTGAAGTGGTGCCCACCCTGTTTAGAAATGCCATGACTCCGCCGGCGTCACATATGGGCTTGAGTGAAGAAGGAATGGCGCTCGTCCGTGACGGCATGCGTGCCGTCGTCGAGGAGCCCGGCGGTACGGCCAGTTATCTGCGCGGCATCGGGATTGATGGCGTGGAAATGGCCGGCAAGACGGGTACAGCACAGGTTTATTCGATTTCCCGTGAGGAGCGCGAAGCGGGTGTCCGGGAGCAGGAGGATCTGCCCTGGCGATTGCGTGACCATGGCTTGTTTGGCTGTTACGCGCCGGCTGATAATCCCAAATATGCTGTTGTTGTTGTTGTCGAGCATGGTGGTGGCTCCAGTGCAGCGACAAGTCGTGCGCGGGATATTTTGCATCGGGTTGTGTCACGCGATCCATCGAGTCGGGCCGGCGTGTTTGCCGATCTGGCACCGGCAGACGAGCGGGTGCTCTAATGGCGGTTTTTCGTGAAAGCGTGCCGCGCGACTTGCCCGGCAAGATGATGGAGATCAATTGGTCTTTGGTGCTGCTTCTGGCTTTGCTGGGCGGTATCGGGATCGGGATGTTGTTCTCGGTCGGCGGCGGCTCCTGGGAGCCTTGGGCAGGCAAGCATGCCATTCGATTTGCCCTGGGCATTACGGGCATGTTGGTGATTGCAATGTTTCCGCCGCGATTCTGGATGGGTATGTCCTATCCCATCTATGCATTCGCGTTGATTTTATTGATTGGTGTCGAGTTTGCGGGCGTGACGATAAATGGCTCCCAGCGCTGGATTGATCTCGGCCCAATCCGGTTGCAACCGTCTGAAATTATGAAGGTTGCCGTCGTTTTCGCCCTGGCACGATTCTATCATGATTTGCCGACCGAGAAGGTCTCCGGTCTGGGTGGCCTGATCATGCCGGCGATCATAATCGGTATGCCGGCAGCGCTCATTGCCACTCAACCCGATCTTGGCACAACCCTGTTATTAGTTGCGACCGGCGGCTGCGTCATCTTTCTGGCTGGGCTCAGCTGGCGGGTCATCGTGCCGGGAATTGTCGCCTCGGTGATCGGGCTGGGCTGGCTCTTTACGTATGGATTGCAGGATTATCAGCGGGCGCGCGTGATGACCGTTCTCAATCCGGAACTCGACCCCCTTGGTGCGGGTTATCAGATCATCCAGTCCAAAATCGCTTTGGGATCTGGCGGGTTTACCGGCAAGGGCTTTATCGAGGGCACACAATCGCAGCTCAACTATCTGCCCGAAAAGCAAACCGATTTCATTTTCACCATATTGGGTGAAGAGTTTGGCTTTGTCGGCGGGATCGCTGTGCTGGCGATCTATGCGCTGGTGCTGGCCAATACCGTGATCATCGCGACATCCTGCAAATCGACCTATTTGCGACTGCTGAGTATGGGGATTGGGGCCACGTTCGCGCTGTATGTCTTTATCAATGTGGGCATGGTGACCGGGTTGTTGCCAGTCGTGGGTGTTCCATTGCCGATGATTTCCTATGGCGGCACGGTGATGTTGTCGGTTTTGGCCGGTTTCGGTTTGATACTCGGTGCGCATATTCATCGCAATGCGACGCCGCCAAGTGGCACGGGCTTTCTCGGTTAAACGGCTGGTATCGCTGTTTTCGTCTGTTCCCGGACCGAATTGTTACGCGTGTCAATCTTGACCCTGCCTTCCCCATGGGGAAGGGTGCGCGCGATAACAGGAAGCTGGCGACGTCTCATCACGTCAGCATAGGGGAGAGTTTCATGGCCGGAGCGCCTTCAGCCGCCGGGACCGAATGGTCCTCGCGATTTGCATTCATTATGGCAGCAGTCGGTTCGTCCGTCGGTCTGGGTAACCTTTGGCGTTTCCCATACATGACCGGCGAAAACGGCGGCGCAGCCTTTGTCATTGTTTATCTGATCTGCGTGGTTTTCGTAGGTTATCCGATCTTGATGTCGGAATTTGTCGTCGGTCGACATGCCAAGCTTTCCGCGGTCGGATCGACCCGGAAAATGGCTGTTGATGCTGGTCGATCCCCACGTTGGGCGATTGCCGGTTGGGTCGGCATGCTGGGTGGTTTCCTCGTATTGGTGACCTATTCCATCGTCGCAGGTTGGGTGATTGCCTACATCTTCAAGATGGCCAATGGCACATTTACCGGCATGGAAGCTGAAGCTATTCGCGGAGCCTTCTCCGCGTTTACCGCCGATACCGGCACGGTACTGGTTTTCCACACCATGTTCATGCTGATCACAATCCTGATCGTTATGCAGGGTATCAGTGGGGGTATTGAAAAGGCCTCAGTGATCCTGATGCCGCTCTTCTTCTTCATGCTTTTGGGCATGGTTGTGTACGGGTTTTTTGTCGGTGATATGAGCCGAACAATCACATATCTGTTCACACCAGATTTCGAACGCGCCTTCTCTGATCCTTCGATCTGGCTGGCGGCACTCGGTCAGGCCTTCTTCTCGATTGGTGTTGGTTCGGCGATCATGATCACCTATGGTGCCTATCTGTCGAAGAAAGAAAATATTGCCTCATCTGCAGCGATTATTGTCGGTGCGGACACGGCCGTCGCGATCATTGCCGGCCTGGCGATCTTCCCGATCGTGTTTGCGGTTGAGGGCTTGTCCGCCAATGCGGGCCCAAGCCTGTTCTTTGAAGCGCTGCCAACAGCCTTCTCGAGCATGCCGATGGGTAATTATGTCGGTGCGGCGTTCTTTACGCTCGCTTTCTTTGCGGCTTTGACATCATCGATTTCATTGTTGAACGCAACGGTAGCCTGGTTGCAGGAACATTCTCCGTTTGGCAAAGCGATGAGCTCGTTTATCGTTGGTGCGGTGATCTGGACGGCCGGTACGGCGACCGTCTATTTCAGCGATCTCGGCAGCTGGCTCGACTTTATCTCCGGTTCTGTGGCCCTGCCATTGGGTGGATTGCTGATTGCGGTCTTCCTGGGTTGGGTCGTTCCGCGCAATCTGGTGCGTGAAGAATTACCGCATGCCTCTGGCATGATGTTCTCATTCTTCCGCTTCAACGCGCGTTACGTCGCACCAATTGCGGTGACGATCATCCTGATCCTGGGTATGGATGCACAGTTTAATCTGGGCATTCAGGACATGCTGTTTGGTGGTGGCGGAGAGTTCGTTACCGACTAGACCAGCTGGTCTGCATAAGCGTTGGTGGCGCGCACGAGCGCGTCCACCACGCCAGGCTCGCCGACCGAATGGCCGGCATCGCCAATAATCTGGAGCTTCGCACCTGGCCATTGCCGTGCGAGGCTCCAGGCCGTTCTGGGCGGGGTTACGACGTCATAGCGCCCCTGCACCATGGTGACGGGCAAATGCTTGAAGCGATCAATATCATCGCGCAATTCACCGTCGCGTTCGAAGAAGCCCTTATTGACGAAATAGTGTGTTTCCATGCGTGCAAGGGCATCGGAACGCCGAGCATCGGTAAGTGTGTTTGACGGGTTGGGCTCAAGACTGATCAGCGCGCTTTCCCATTGGGCCCAGGCGGCCGCATCCGGTCGTCTTTTGTTGAAATCGTCTTCCTGTAATCGATCATAATAGGCGCGAACAATATCCTCGCGCTCGGTCAATGACAGCGGACTGGTCAAATCGTGCCAGGCATCCGGGAAGAGCGCATTGGCACCGTTGCGATAGAACCAGTCGAGCTCTGATTGTGTACACAGGAACACGCCCCGCAAGACGAGCCCCAGACACCGATCGGGATGTTGGCGGGCATAGGCGATTGCCAGCGTGGCTCCCCAGGAGCCGCCAAAGATCAGCCATTTATCGATGCCCAGCGAAACCCGGATCCGCTCCATATCGTCAATCAGATCTTGCGTGGTATTCGCGTGAAGGCTGGCATGAGGCGTGGATTTTCCGCAACCGCGTTGATCAAACAATACAATGCGATACCGATCTGGATCGAAAAAGCGTCGCAATGAGGGTGACGTACCGCCACCCGGACCGCCATGTAAGGTCACAACAGGCAGTCCGTCTGCGCGCCCACACTCCTCCACATGAAGCCTATGACCCTCGCCAACAGACAGTGACAAAGTGTTGAAGGGGTCGATCGGTGCAAATAGCAATTTACGTAAGTGTGCAGTATCCATGAGTTTTAACCGTTAGACAGTCTTAAACAGATTTATACATAGCCTAGAGCCAATTGTCCCGGTATCGTGTTCGATGTTGGGGCTGAGTTTTCTGGGAAGCGTTGTATGCGCATTAATCGTGGTTTGTTGTTCGCGATATTTGCTGGCAGTTTGGCGAGCGCGTGTGCGAGTGCGCCTATATCGGTTGTGCGCTCCGATGCTGTCGAAACAAGCGCCCGCATCGCCCCGGAACAACAAGATTTACGCGAAGCCGCGCTGGCACTGGAAAGTACCTATGAGCGCAATGGCTGGAGCCAGGCTGTTGATGCGATGCAATCGGCGCGTCGTTGGGTCGGCACTTTGACCGGTCAAACCACGGATGTGTCGAACACGCCTGCACCGACACAAAGCTATCTAACGCACAATGAGTTTGTCGATATGAGTTCAGAGCAGGCTGCAGATCAGCTGTCTGAAGACCTGCAATCCGCCTATGCCCTGGCCGGCGATGTCGACTATGCGGCGATGGTGGTGGCCGGCTCCGTCGACAATTATTCCCGGTATTCCCTGACGTCTGATCTTGGTCATATCGAAGGCGCAATCGCCCACACGCGCCGGGCGCTTGCGATGTTTGATGACGTAATTTCGCGAATTGGCGAACGGTTCACGCCCGAACAATTGCGTCGTGTCCATGACCAGAGAAACCGGCTGGCATCCTCCTCAGAGGAATTGCGCGATCGGGCGGACGAGATTTCCCGGCGACGCCGCTCTGCCCGCGCCAACACTTTTTCCTGATAAAACGCGATCCATTCCGATGCTTGATCCAGACACAGTCAAAGGCTTCCTCGCACCCAAGGAAGGCCTGGCTCTCGCTGCACACGCACGCGAGTCCGGCGAATTGGGCCCGGTGCTCGAGATTGGCAGTTATTGCGGGAAATCAGCCCTCTATTTGGGGCCGGCGGCGCGCGCGGCTGAGACAGTTTTGTATACGCTGGACCATCATCGTGGCTCCGAAGAACACCAATCCGGTGAGGAATATCACGATCCGGATTTATTCAATTCCGAGCTGGGTGTGGTTGAGACTCTGCCGGCATTGCGAGACACATTGTTTCGCGCGGAGCTGGAAGATTGTGTGATTCCGATCATCGGCAAATCCGCCACCGTTTCGCGCCATTGGTCCACGCCGCTTGGCATGGTGTTTATCGATGGCGGACATTCGATGCAGGCAGCCCTGGCTGATTACCGGGGATGGACGCCAAATTTGGTCACCGGGGGAATTTTGGCAATCCACGACGTCTTTCCCAATCCGGAAGACGGGGGTCGACCGCCGTTTGAGATATGGAAGCTGGCGACAGCGTCTGGCCTGTATGAGACGGTTAGACGTGTGGGGACGCTGGAAGTGCTTCGTCGTCTGCCTTGACCTTGCCCGCGGTGCTGGCTGTCAGTTCCGGGATTTGATTGGTGATGAGCAACTCTGATCCTGCACTCGTTCGGTCCAGCGCATCCGCAGCCATGATCAGGGCGCCCGCTGTCCAGGACGGGCGTTCGCGCGGCCAGATGACGTTTTCGTCAAATTGCCAACCCATCCAATAGCCGTTGTTATCCGCCGTCAGGACATGCAGGCCTTGCAGCAATGCGCGCGCCTGTCGTGTCTTTCCGACGCTCAGACAAGCCATGACCAGCTCGGCGGTTTCGGCAGCAGTGACCCACGGCTCGTCGGCGACGCAGCGACAACCGAGGCCTGGCTGAACAAATTCATTCCAACGCGCATAGAGGCGGGCGCGGCCTGTCTCAACCGGCAAGACGCCGGTCAGCACAGGATAATACCAATCCATGGCGTATCGTCGCCGATCAATGCCGGTGCGATCAAAGCGCGCATCGTTTTCACGCAGGGTCGCGCCGATCCGCCGACGGGCATCGGCCCAAACCATCTCGTCATGCCCCAGGCGTCGCGCGACCAAGATCATGCATTCCAGAGATTTATAAAGCGACGCATTGCCAGCACGCAGCGAGTCCAAGTCTTCAAGACTTTCACCGGCGTCGGGAGACTTCCAGACGATGTCACCGTAGGCGCTTTGGTGTTTGAGCACAAAGTCCAGGGCGGCGTTCAGCATCGGCCAGTAGCGCGGGAGTTGATCCAAAGCGTCGAGCGCTGTCAGACTGCGCAGGATCGTCACCGCCGCATAGCCGGTAAAATTGGTGTCCTTGGCGGTCTCGGGATTGCCGGGAACGAGGTGGCGGTTATCGGCGTCGAGCGGCACAGATGCGCCGAGATCACCGATCCAGCTACCGTCATCCTCCTGGCGGTCGATCAAATGATCGAGCGCCCGAATTGCCGCTGATCGACGTCCGGCAATGGCCAGACCCATCGCGCTCTCGCCGTGATTCCAGGCATCCCAAATGCCGGCGGCGATCCAATTAATCGAGCCATCGCTGCCCTGCAGGCTCTCGATGTGGTCGGCGCACCCCTTGATGTCGACAATTGCACTCATGAAATCGACTTTCGAAAGTACATCACCACAGACTTGCCCATAACGGGGGCTGCAAACCATTCGAGAATGCGTGTGAAGAGCGGCTTTTGCATCAAATCCCATTCGAGGAATTTGCGGTATAGCCGCACCCGGGCGCTGGTTTCGCGCTTGTCCCACAGGGCGCATTGAAGCCACCAATAGGGGCTGTGCAGACCATGAGCCCAATGACGGGCAAAGCGGGCCAGGCCCTGTCTTTCGACGGAATTCTTTAACGCGTCGGACTTGAAAATCCTGACATGACCGCCGGGCGTATTGTGATACTCGGTCGACAACTTCCAGCAGATTTTTTCCGGCCAATACCTTGGCACCGAGGCGGCAAACAGGCCGCCAGGCTTGAGCAAGCGGGCAATTTCGGCCAGCACTGCGTCGGGGTCGGGGACATGCTCCAACACTTCAGAGCAGATGATCCGGTCGAAGCTGGCATCGGCAAAGGGCAGGCGGGCTGCATCACCTGCATACGTGCCGGCCCATCGCCGGTCGGAATGGGGCTCCGGTGGTGGCAGGTCAAAGAAGCCATCCAGCGCGGCCTTCACCTCGCCATGAGAGAGATCTACACCAACGACTTCCAGAGGCACCTCATTCCAATACAGGGCGTGCAGGTGACGGCCGCGCCCACATCCCAAATCGAGCACGCGCATGCCGGGCTGCAAATCCATGTCTTCAAAACGTACGGTCAACATCAGGCTTCAACTCCGGTATCGGCCCCAGTGGCGGCAAGGGCTTCGGCATAGAGCCGCGTAGCGGCAAGGGCGTGTGATGACCAATTGAACTGAGCCAGAGCGCGCTTGCTGGCGCGGGCTCCGAGACGGGTCACTTCTTCGGGGCGGTCGAGCAGGTGGGCCAGATTGGTGGCCATGGCATCAGCGTCTCCGACGGGAGAGATCAAACCGGCATCGCCAATCACTTCGGGCAGGGCACCGCCGTCGCTGGCGACAACAGCCGCGCCACACGCCATCGCCTCGGCGGCGGGAAACCCAAATCCTTCGAAGCGGGCCGGACAGGCGACGATATTGGCGCGGCGATACAGATCTGCGATCGCATCGCGCGTGAGGTTGGCACTGGTTGTCACGCGGCTGGCCAAGCCCAGTCGTTCGAGTGTGCGTTTGGCGGGGCCATCGCGAAGGGTTCCGATGATGTGGAGGCGCGCATTTGGGCGGGCGGCTGACACTTTGGCCAGGGCGGCGATCAACACGTCTAGCCCCTTGATCGGTGCATCGGCACTGGCGGTGGTGACAATCAGGCCCGGCTCGCGCTCACTGTTGGCATCTGGGTGAAAGAGCGCGTGATCGATTCCGTTGAATGAGACACGAACCCGACCCGCATCAATCGCGTAGTGTTCTGCATGGCTGTCGACAGCGGCTTGAGACACTGCAAACAAACGCGGCATTTTACGGGCGGTACGGGCTTGCATATCCACAAAGCGATACCAACGGCGGGTGAGGGCGCGCTTCCACCATTTGGTGTCGGCCTGCAGCGCATATTCGCGGTCAATGGCGATGGGGTGGTGCAGGGTCGCGATTACTGGCAGCCGCTTTTGGATGCGTAGGAATGGGCTGGCCAGGGTTTGATTGTCGTGGATAACATCGAACCTGTCAGGGTTTTTGGTCAGGAAACGCTCGAGGCGGCGTGAAAATGCGTACAGCTCACCGAAGGCGCCAGAATTATGTGACAAATATTCCGACATATCAGCCCAGGATCGTAGATGGTGCGGGCGCAGGGCCATCAAGGCATTGTCGTGGGTAAACAAGTCCAGAGCGGGTAATTTGATCAGCTCTATACCCTCATCAAGTTCGGGATAGGGCGGACCGGAGGCAACGCTGACCTCATGGCCCAGATCACGCAATCCGCGCGTTAGTTCGCGGATATAAACGCCCTGCCCACCGACATGCGGATGGGAGCGGTATCCGGTCACCAGAACTCGCAATGACCGAACCGGATCGGACGGCTTGGCATTTAACCAGGGCTGGGTTTCAGCGGTTTGAGCATCAGAAATCATCAAGCGGTGTCCGGGAGCGTGTCAGGAGGCGCGAAACTATAGAAGTGAACAGCGTTCGCCAAGCGGGCATTCCCTTGCCGAATCGCACAGGCCGGGTCTTCTCTACATCTGAGGGACAGGATGCCATGAGTTCAAACTCAATACGCTTTGCCGCCTATTACGGCGCGTTCTATTTTACGCTCGGAGCTTTCCTGCCGTTTTTTCCCGAATGGTTGGCTGGCAGAGGGATGGAAGGGACCTGGATCGGGTATATTGTGGCCGCGGCCATGGTCGGCCGGGTATTGGTTTCACCGCTGGGGGCGCGCTGGGCTGATCTGTCCCGACGCAAGCGAGATCCGATCCTGATCCTGTCTCTGGGATCAACGGCGCTTTTTTTGCTGCATGGCCCGACGTCCTCACCTTGGGTTTTGTTGGTCCTGTCATTTCTGTGCGGTGCGGCATTCTATGGCCAGATGCCGCTGATCGATGCCTTTGCGATGGGTGAATCCCGTCGTGGTAAAATCACATTTGGACCGGTCCGTGCCATTGGGTCTGCTCTTTTCATTGTCAGCAATGTCGGTGCTGGTTTGGCGTTTGAGCGCTTCGGCAGTGAAAGCATTCTGGTGTGGGTGGTTATCGGTGCGATGCTGGTTTCACTGTCAGCGGTGTTCTTGCCGGATGGTGAGGATCCCAATCGGCGAATCGCGCCGCCTCTGGAAACCGACGGATTGGGCGCATTGCTGCGTGGACCGTTTGGAATCGCCCTAGCGGCGTCGGTTTTTGTCCAGGGCGCACACGGATTTTACTACTATTTTTCAGCTGTGGCCTGGGGAGCACAGGGGCATGGTGGCGTGGTTATCGGCCTTTTGATCGCCAGCGGTGTGGTGATCGAGATTGTCTTTTTGACATTCTCCGGACGCGGCTGGCTGGGGCGGATGAGTCCGGCGATGCTGATGGGGATCGGGGCCGGGGCCTCGGTGCTGCGCTGGGGGTTGCTGGCCCTGTCTCCACCCCTTTGGGGACTGTTTATTTTACAGAATTTGCATGCGCTGACCTATGCGGCGACCTATATCGGGTTTCTGAGATACGCATCGCTACATGTGCCCGATCGATATGCGGCGACTGCGCAAAGCATCAACTCGGCCCTGTCGGGCGGATTGGTGATGGCGCTCGCAGCGGCGGCGTCGGGATATTTGTATACGCGGGTCGGAAGTCTGGGATTTGCGGCTATGATGCTGCCTGCAATCGCTGGTTTGGGTTTTGCGGTGCTGCTATCGCGTCAAAGGGCCCTCCCTAGAGCGGGCGAATTGGACTAGTCTGGTGAATATGAGGGGAAGTCGGTCAGATAATTTGAGTGCAGCACGTGTTGTTGTCCGCGAGGCGGATGGCAAGACTTATGTCGAAGCGCATGGAAACTGGCTCGTCGATACAATCGGCGCGGTCTATTCTGTCATGTGCAAAATTGAGGAAGAAACTGCACCGGGCGATATCGTCATCGATGTGCAAAACTTGGGACAGGTGGATACCTCAGGGGCTTATCTTCTCGGACGTGTGACCCGTCGCTGTGGCGCACCGGATGGAGATTTCCATTTCGTCGGTGTGCATGCGGTTGCCAGAGATTTGATTGCCGAAGTGCGGGAACGTACATCTGCCTGTAGTCCGGTGGAAACCTCGACATTCGGATTTCTCAAGGCGATGTCCCGGATTGGCGCCGGACTTGAGGCGATGCTGTTTGAGCTGATCGGAACGCTTGGATTTTTCGGCAAGACGCTGACAACCGGTCTTGCGACCTTTGCCCAGCCCTGGCGTTTTCGCCTGACCTCTACCATCTGGGCGATGGAGGAAGTTGGCGTCAACGCCATGCCGATCGTCGCAACCTTGTCATTCTTTATCGGTGCAGTGATCGCGCTGATGGGTGCCAATTTGTTGGAAACCTTCGGTGTGACAGTCTTCATGGTCGATTTGGTCGGCCTGTCTGTCCTGCGGGAATTCGCCGTTCTGATCACCGCGATTATGCTGGCAGCCCGTTCAGATTCGGCGTTTACCGCGTCGATCGGCTCGATGAAAATGCAGCAGGAAATCGACGCCATGCGGGTGATGGGCCTCGATCCCTATGAGGCGCTGGTGCTGCCGCGTGTCGTGGCCTGCGTGCTAATGGCACCCTTGCTGACCTTCGGCGCGATGCTGTCCGGTCTGTTTGGTGGCATGTTGGTGGCCTGGACAGCCCAGGAAATCACGCCTGCGGTTTTCATCGCGCGGCTATATACGGAAGTGCCAATCGATCATTTCTGGGTGGGCCTTTCGAAGGCGCCAGTATTTGGGTTAGTGGTCGCGATTATTGGTTGCCGTCAGGGGATGGAGGTTCAGAACAATGTCGAATCTCTGGGACGCCGGGTGACCGCTTCAGTCGTTCAGTCAATCTTCACCGTGATTGTGATCGAGGCCGCCTTCGCATTGTTGTATATGGAGTTGGGGATATGAGCCGCGATATCCTCATTTCGGTACGAGGTCTCAAGACAGCGTTTGGACCCCACGTCATCCACGAAAATCTGGACCTAGATATTCGGAAGGGTGAAATACTTGGTTTGGTCGGTGGATCCGGATCGGGTAAATCGGTCTTGATGAATACAATTCTTGGGCTGAACAAACCGGTGACCGGGGATATTTCCCTCAACGGGAAGGCGTTTTCCAAGATGAGCCGCAAGGAGCGGCGATATGTGGACAGTCGCTGGGGCGTTCTGTTTCAGAATGGCGCTTTATTTTCCTCGTTAACGGTCCAGGAAAATGTGATGGCACCGTTACGCGAGCACATTGATATGCCGATACCGCTGATGGAAGAGATCGCCGGTATGAAAATTGGGCTGGCCGGGCTGGATCCGAGCGCGGGAGCGAAATTTCCATCGGAACTGTCCGGCGGAATGCGCAAGCGTGCGGCTCTGGCACGAGCTTTAGCACTCGATCCACAAATACTATTTCTGGATGAACCGACAGCGGGCCTCGACCCGATCGGTGCGGCGGCGTTTGATTCGCTAATTCTGGAATTGTCGCGCGCCCTGGGACTGACAGTCCTGATGGTCACGCACGATCTCGATAGCCTGCACGCGATTTGTGATCGTGTCGCGGTGCTGGCGGGAAAGAAAATCGAGGCAATCGCCCCGATTGATGCTTTGATGCGGAATCCACATCCGTGGATTCAGGAGTACTTTCACGGACCGCGCGGACGCGCAGCCCGTGCAAGTCAGGAGAGCTAGACGATGGAAACCAAGGCACATCACGCACTGGTCGGCCTGTTTGCGGTCATTCTCGTGGCGGCGGGCGGCTTCTTTGCCCTGTGGCTAAGCGGAGTCAGTGATCGCGAATATGCACAATATGATGTCATCTTTGACGGCCCGGTTCGCGGCCTTAGAGAGTCCAGTGAGGTCCGTTTTAACGGAATTCAAGTGGGTGAGGTAACCGCGATTGGCCTGGATCCGGATATTCCAAGCCGGGTGATTGCGCGCATCCGTGTCGTTGCCGAAACCCCGGTGCGTGTGGATTCCTTCGCCCAGCTTGAACCACAGGGTCTGACAGGTTTGTCCTATGTGCAGATCTCGGGCGAATCTGCTGATGCGCCGCTGCTGTACAGTCCGCCCTCCCAGCCGCCGCCGCGAATTTTCGCCCGACGCACACAGATCGATGATTTGTTTGAGGGCACGGAAGGCGTGCTGGACTCTGCCCAGATTGCCCTGGTCCGACTCTCTTCTTTGCTGAGCGAAAGTAATGTGGATGAAATTTCCGCCACATTGGCCAATCTGCGTTCCATCACAGATCGTCTGACGGCGGAAGACCAGTTGGTCGATGACATGCGTGCTGCAATTCAGAGAATTGATACCGCTGCCGCAGACATTTCCAGCGCAGCCGTCGCCATGGAACAATTCGGCGTTACGGCCGAGGCCTTTCTGGTCAATGATATGACACCAGCTGTCTCAGAGACGACGGCGGCGGCAATCGCGGTGAATGTCACTGCCGTGCAAACGAATGACATGCTGGTCGCCATTCAGCCGTCCCTGGAGGCTTTTGCCGGCGAAGGATTGGAAGACCTCACCCTGGCGTCTGCAGATCTGCGGCGTCTGATCGATACGCTGGAGCGTATCGCAACGGAAATCGAGAATGACCCGGGCAGTTTCCTGGCCGGGGGTTCGAATGAAACAGTGGAGGTTCCACGATGAGTATGCCCCGTTTTGTTAAAGTCCTGCTGGTTGGCGTCAGCGCCATTTCGGTCAGTGCGTGTGTCTCGCTATTGCCTGAGGTTGAGCCGTCAGCGATCTACCGATTGTCGTCTCCGACCCCCGCGAGTTGGACCTCATCGGACGGGGCGATGATCGAGATCAATATTCCAAATGCCCCGCGTGGTCTGTCGAGCGACAGCATTGCGATTCTGACGTCAGATCGTCATTTGGCCTATATGGGCCAGGCAAAATGGATCTCTCCTGCCCCGCGGATTGTGCAAAATCTGATTATCGATTCCTTTAATGCCGCGGATGGACAGCTGGTACCCGCACGGCCGTCGGATGGGGTGCGGGCTCAATACGAGCTGCAGCTGGATTTGCGCGAGTTTGAAGCGAGCTATGATCAGGGCGCCAGCAGTGCACCCATGGTAAATGTGCGTATTGCGGCAAGGCTCGTCTCAGCTGAAACAAACGGTTTTATCGGAACGCGTGTATTCACGGCCCAGGCCCGAGCGTCGGCAGATCGTCAACAGGCGGTCGTGGATGCGTTTAATCGCGCGGCCGGCGATGCGGCTCGCAATATGGCAAATTGGTCGTCCGAGATGGTTTCTCGCTAGCGACCAATTTCCTTCAAACACAAAAGGCCGGACGCGATGTGCCATCGCGCCCGGCCTTTTGTTTTGCTCACCTGGCGCGCCTAGCTCTCTTCGGTCTCTTCGCGGCTTTGTCGACGCGCGGCGCGTGTTGTGTCGTCACTCTCATCTTCTGGCATAGCGGAAAGCAAGTCCTTCCAGCGCCAGCCGGGCTCGTTCTTGGCCCGTGGCGTCGACGGTTGGGCACCGCGTTCGGGAAAACCAACCTTGCTTTCGACCGGCCCGCGACTCTTTTGCGCGTCCGGCGTGGTGTCCGGTTCCAGCGTCAAACCAGAATTTGGAGTGCTCGGCTCTGCGTCCAAACCGGTCGAGGCCGGTGCCCCGGCACGGCGTGATAGCGGAGCGGGCAGCTCGTTATTGGCAAGATTTGTCGGCAAGTCCGGTGGGCGACGTCCTCCGGCGACTGTGCCCATGTGGAGCATGAATTCGCTGAGTAATTCGTAATTCTGGCGGATCCGAGCCTGAAAGGCGGCATCGATTTCCTGCGCTTCTTCCGCCGCGGCAAGCGCGGCTGAATTCAGCCCTTCGAGACCACGACGCAGCGTGTCGGCGGCTTCCTGGGAGCGTTCGCGGGCCATGACGGGCAGTTCGCCGAGGCGATCTGTCATCGTATCTATATGGCGTTCGACGGTCTGAGTTTCTGCGCGGGCAGAGGCCAGAACAGCTTCCAGGCGTCGACGCACAGATTCCGCCGCATCATCGGCCGCCTGAGAGGCGCGGGCGGTGATTTTTTCGGCTTCATTCATGCGGACTTCAAAAGTCTCGTCGGAGCGACGCGCCGCGTCAAAGGCCGCCTCATTGGTGCGCTCAACTTTGTCGGCGATGACATCGGCCTGCTGCTCGATCGCTTCAATCGCGGCTGTGGACACCGATTTGGCTTCCTGCGCAGCGGCGACCAGACGGGCCAATGACGATTCGTGTTCCCGAGCAGCATGTTCGGCTTCGCTGCGGATCTTTCCAGCCAAATCGCTGGAGCGCTTGAAGGCCGACTCGACCGCATCGCGAAAGGCGCTGGCTCCGTCGGAGGCCGCTTCATTGAGCGCTTCCGCGCCACCACGGGCGGTGGTGGCCATGACATCGAGTTCGGCACGATGGAAGTCCAGCGCTGCGGCGATTTTCTCCTGCTCCTTGCGCAGGGCTTCGCCGGCATCGGCCAGACGTTTTCGGTGGTTTGTGTAAGCGGTGTCGAGACCCTCGGACCGTTCGGTCAGTGAATCGGACAATTCGCGCAGACCGGCGGCTCGGGCACCGAGCTTGTCGGCGAGAATGTCGCCCCGCTCTGACAGCGCGTCGGAGGCGTCGCTGAGGCCGTCGATACTGGAACGGATACGACGCTCGCTATCGCCAGCCTGGGCAGCGGCCAGTTCGGCAGCTGCGGCAACCATTTTGGATTGATCGGAAATAGCTTCGGCAATCAGCGCTGCCTTATCGTCAAGGGATTCAGAAACCTCACCCAGACGCAGACGTTCTTTACGCAGGCCTGTCAGCAAACCTTCGGTTCGGTCGCGTGCGTCGCCGGCGGATTGCTCAAGTGTATCGGCATGGTGGGTGATGATTTCTTCCATCGCCGCTAGACGGGCAAGGGCGCTTTCGAGGGCGGCATTGATCCGCTCCACTTCGCTCGTGACGGCCGTAGAGAGCGTTCTTACTTCAGTTTCTGCACTGCTTGCCGGGGACGACAGGCGCCGTACCGCATGGTCCAGCTGGCCGGCTGTGTCGGCGCTGCGCGTGACTTCACGCGCGAGCATGCCACACATGGAGAATAATAAGGCCGGCACAAGAATGAAAAGGGCCAGACCGCCGAGCTGTGTGTAGCTCAGGGCCGCGATGGTTTGCAGGAGACCGGGTTCCTGAAAGCCAATTGCATAGGCAATCGTGGCACCGATCCAAAGGAAGGACAGCGTATTGCCCAACCAGACCATCCACAGACTATCCCTGCCTGTATGGCCTCGGGGCTCAGCGGGATGGGTTGCGGCGACCGATTCGGTCTGCACGTGATGCCTTGGGGCAGCAGAAAGCGGCGCTGATGAGGCTGTTCCGCCTAATTCCATTTCCGCTAACGGTATTGAATTTTCTTGTGTTTTTTCTATCATTGCTCGCTCGATCGGACCCTGAAATCGATGCTTCTCACTGGTCTGTCGCCATGCTCTCGGCGATCAGGCCGTCGATATTGCGGTAGGATAAGCACACTTGTGTCTGATCAACATAGATAATCTATGCGCAATGCCAGCTTCCGGCGAAGAAAACCGTTAATAAACTGTTACCCGGGCGCGGGTTCTCCACCAAAATGCAATGGACTGCAAGGTGTCGGTCCATTTGCGGCGGGCGAATACCCAGCCGGTGAGGACATAGGCCTAACTTGCGATGCAGCTCGCCGGTATTTTTACCCGTGGCGTCGTGGCTCGGGTTCCGGCAGCTTCCGGTGTTGACGCATCGTCGTCGACATAAGCGATGATCTCAGAAGAGGCCTGTTCATAAAACCTCGCGTCGCAATTGATCGCGGGCGTGTAATCAATGCCGAATATGCTCAAGGCAATCGTTGCCAGGAATTCGACCGTGCTTATCAAAAACTGAACCATGATCCCCTCGCTGATCGTTCGGTCAATAATACGTGTGCGACGCGAATATGATTGCTAAGAGAGTTGGATACAATTCACGAAGGCGATGAATCGCGTGAAATCTTCGTAACAGTGTGGCGACAATCGGGCGATCTCGCTCAAGAGGGGAATATCAATGCCAACTCAGCCACGCTCTGAACGATTTGATTGTCTGGATACCCTGCGCGGTGTGGCGGTGCTTGGAATATTGATGGTCAACATCCAGTATTTCGCCATGGTTTGGGGCGCGGTGGACGTGCCGATGAACCAGATGGATTTCAGCCCGGGCCTTAATCGAGACGTTTGGATTCTGTCTCAAGTGTTCTTCAATATGAAGTTCATGACGCTATTTGCCGGATTGTTTGGGGCAGGCGTGGTGTTGATGCTGGGCGAAGAGAGCGCTGGACATCGCCGCCACTTTAGGCGGATGTTGTGGTTGCTTCTGTTTGGGTTGATCCACGCTTACTTGTTCACCTTTACCGATGTTCTGGTGCCCTACGCTTTAGCCGGAATGGTCATCGTCACGGCGCGGCGTATGAGCGTCGCGGGCCTGCTCGGACTGGCGGCCGGCCTGATCGGCTTTACTGGCTTCATGATGGTGGCGGGCGTTGCGATGGCCGGAATTGGCGGTGACACAATTAGCGCGCAAACATTGCAGGGCTTCAATCCCGCAAACGTCACTGAAATTACTGAAGCCTATCAAGCGGGTTTCTTCAATCGGCTCCCGTACAACATGGGTCAGGCTCTAATGAACCAGTTGATGCAGCTGGTCTTTCTGAGCGGTCGGATATCCGGCGTCATGCTGTTGGGCATGGCTGCCTACAAATCTGGTTTCCTGACTTGCGGCTGGGACGTGCGACGATACATCATCTGGGGCGGGGGTGCTGGCCTGGTCGGATTGTTGTTGTCAGGCTGGGCGGTGTACCTGGTCTTGGACACTAATTTTTCTCTCGTCACAGCTTGGCAGGCCGTGATGGCACAATATATCGGCAGCCTGTTGGTGGCGTTTGGCTATGCGGCCGGGATCATGCTGGTTTGTAAGTTGGCGCTTGCCAAATTTGCCCGTCAGCTCCTGGCAGCGGTCGGAAGAATGTCGCTGAGCAATTATATTTTCCAGTCTGTGATCCTCACAATCCTATTTGTTGGGATGCCCGGCTTCGGCCTGTTTGGTGAGGTGGAGCGCTCTGGCCAATTGATCATCGTGCTGGTGATCTGGGCAGCGCAATTAGGCGGGTCTTTTCTATGGCTTAACAAATTTCACTACGGTCCGATGGAATGGGCCTGGCGCTCCTTGACCTATGGTCAGCAGCAGGATTGGAAGCGCATCGACAAGGACCCGACGCCTTCGCTTTAGGCGCTAGCCGGCGTCCGGCTGGTTTTCCGGGGCAGCCTTCTCAAATGCCGGGTGTGCGCAGGCGGTAGCGTCCGCGGCAATAAGTGTCGGGCAGGCCGATAGATCGACCTCCCACCGTCGTGCATTATACATTTGTGGCACCAGATAAACGTCAGCCATGCTTGGTTGATCGCCCCATAGATACGGGCCGGAGCGTGTCGCGCCCGTCACTGATTGTTCAAGCGCCTCCAGGCCGGAGCGCATCCAGCGCTGGGCCCAGGCCTTCATACCCTCTGGCCCCTGGCCCAGATCGCCGGCGACCGTTTTGAGCACGCGCAAGTTTTGCAGCGGATGAATTTCGCAGCCAATCATCGAGGCCCAACCCCGAACAATGCAACGGTCGATCGGATTGGTTGGGAGCAAGGCGGGATTTGGCCAGCTTTCCTCGATCCATTCCAAAATCGCCGGAGATTGCAGTAGACGCGTGTCCTCGTGTTGCAGAACCGGAACTAGGCCCTGGGGCTGAAGCGCGCGCCAGGCATCTCCCAATTGCTCTCCATCCTTCAAATTGATCGAGACTTGTTTGTAATCGATCTGTTTGAGGTTGAGTGCGATCCGTAGCCGATAGGCTGCGCTTGAGCGCCAATATCCATAGAGCGTCGGGGTCATGAGTCTCGGTCCTGGCTAAAGCTGAAGTCGAGGGATGGAAGGCCGGCAATACTGGCGCTGACCTGGTCGCCCGGTTGAAGTGGTCCGACACCGGCCGGTGTGCCGGTGTAGATTAGATCGCCGGGCTGTAGCGTGAAGTATCGCGACAAGGCGTCGAGTATTTCATCGGCTGACAGGATCATATCGGCCAAATCACCGACCTGCCTTTGCTCGCCATTGACGCTAAGCTGGATCTGCCCCGCATTGGGTGCATTGCCGCTTCTTAGCGTACCAATAGGAGCCGACTGGTTGAAGGCCTTGCCAATTTCCCAGGGGGCACTCTTGGCCTTCATTCGGGCCTGCAAGTCGCGACGCGTTAAATCGACCCCAACTCCGCTGGCCATGATCCGCGCATCTGCGCCCAGGGCGAGCACCAATTCCACTTCGTGATGCAAGTCCGACGTGGCAGGGGGAAACGGCAAGACGGGCTCGAGGGTGACCGCCCCGGCCGGCTTCATAAAGAAAATGGGTTCAGCCGGAGACCCCATTTCCTTGGCGTGCTCGGAATAATTGCGCCCGATGCAAAAAATTCGACCTACCGGAAATCGGGTCAGCTGATCGAGGATCGGCACTGTCGGTATCGGCAGCGGCTGAAAGGCGAGGGGTGTGTCGGTCATGCACAATTCCGATGCGACGGTCGATAGTGTAGACTGTTTAACCGAGCTTGTGATTCAAAACAGCTTTTTCCTGCGACCTCACTGACGTTCGGGGGAAAGCGCCTGAAAATACCGGGTTAGGATGCCCGGTGAGAATGGCTGGTTTGAATGGCCGGTGAGATTGGCCGGTGAGATTGGCCGGTGAGATTGGCCCGGTCGCTGAAATTGCTGAAGCGTCTGCGATGAAATTGGAGCGCAATAATGTCCGAGGCGAGTAAAAACGGGGAAGCCGGCCGCGTAAGAGACGCGTCGACCGGTTCGCTGCGACTTGGCGATTACTTGCCCTATCAACTCGCCGTGGCCTCCAATCAGGTTAGCCGAATGGTCGCCCGGTCCTATCAGTCGCGCTTTGGCCTGACGATCTGGGAATGGCGTGTCATCGCTGTGCTGGCCGAGGAAGCCGGGCACTCGGGGCAATCACTGGGCGAAGCGGCCGCGATGGACAAAGTCTCTGTTAGTCGTTCGGTTTCGGCTTTAATCAAGAGGGGCCTGGTTTCGCGCGCGCGCAATGAGGTTGATCGACGCTCGAGCGTACTCAAACTAACGGATGCCGGCTGGGTCATTTATCGCCAGGTCGAGCCGGTGGCATTAGCCGCGGAAAACGCACTGATCGAGGATTTTGATGCAGATGATTTGGCGCGAATGGGCCGTCTACTTGAGCATCTGAAGCGCCGCGCTGGTGTCATTGGCGAAGTTTGAATCTCGCCACAGTCGTTTTTCAAATCGGCGCTCAGGCCGGATGATTGACGGATCCGGGTGTTGCGCCCTGATTGTTGTGCAATTGGCGTATGATGCGCCCTGATGCCAGCATGGCAAGGATAATTGCGATGGAGAACACGTAAATTCCGGGCAGCGGCGAGGCGGAGAAAACCGGATTTCCGCGATAGCTGAAGACCGCGAGCGCGACGATTAGCACATCTGCCATCGACCACTTGCCCAACATCTCCAACCATTTGACCTGAGCAGTGCTCAACATATCCGAGCGTGAAAATTGCAATCTCCACATCCAGAACAATTTTAGGGTTGGGAAGGCGACGGAAAAGCCGAGAACGACTATCGCCAATAAAAATTCCTCGGCGCCCAACAGGCCAATACCAAAACCCAAAATGCTGGTTTGCTCACTCCAGAATGCAAATTGCGTGGTCTTCATGGCAGGCAGTAGGAGACCAAGCGGCAACAGGCAACTGGCCAATACCAATAATGCAGTGGTCAATTGACCCGCTTGCGTGCTTGCCAGAGCCCGGGGTGCGTTCTTGCTGCGTTTTCGAATCATGACTGAGGGAGTGCACGTCAATACAGGCGAAAACACGGCATTCCAGATGTTTGTTGAATCAAAACATTAAGCCGATGTTTTGGAACCCATCCAAAGACTTGATCCGGGTGAGTGGGGGAGACACGGATCGCCCCCAGGGACATATGATTTCAAGGAGATTTTGCCGCCGCGTAAAAATATCCGCATCAAATTCGGGATAAGAGTCTGATATCAGGGATTTCGGATTAAGCCTTGAATCAATCTCTTATGTTCCAAATTGCCGGTCGAACTTTCAGTATGACCGGAGGTGCTAAAATAGTACGGCAGACGTTACGCAAGTGTTCATGGATCGGCTTAAGATTGGTGCGCGACACAGGTCTGCATGATGTCGATTTGAAATCAGACACGCACTCGGTCGAGTCCATTCTCGATGGAGTTCGCAAAATCGGCTTATCTCCCCCAGATGTCGTTTTGCGATTGCGGAAGCGTCCGGAGCCATGCTCCGGGCGCTTTAGATTGCCATGCTTTCGGTAATGACTGGCGAGGCCGGATCTTCGCTTCGCTTGGGCTATCCCAAAATACGACGGCCTGCGGCGATCAAATTTCGGCATGCCTCTTCGGTATCGGCGACGAGATACAGGCCGTAACTGGCGAGCTCGCGAGAACCACGAAAATGGCCATCCTCGGAAAAACCTGCAATTCGAGCATGGTAGCGCCGCGGCAATGCAAGTCGTTCCTCAGGCATACACCAGGCATCCGCGTCCAAGCCGCCAAACCGCATGGCTCCGTATCCCGGAATCGCTGAATGGAAGACGGGTGCGCTACCGCTACGCTGATTGTCGTGGATCATTGCGAGATTTTCATTGGAGCGTGAATCGGTCGCGTGGACCCAATGATAGCGCATGCCGGTCGTGAAGCGCGCCAAACCACAATCGCCTGGTGGATAAAAGGGTTCGTGGCAGAGCTGCAAATGGCCGTCTCGCGTGACCTGCTCCATAAATTGCTCCACTGCATCGATATCTGTGGCGTGCGCGGCCTGGGACAATGACGATGTCATAAGGGCCAGTACCGTCAGGGAAATCCCTAATTTCGCTCGGTGATGCATTTCGTCCCCAAATTAGCGCCGCTTTGCTTTTGATATGGTAGGCGGTCCTCGGTGGGTGGCGCAAGTGATCACGGTTAAGCGGTCAAGCAGAACGCAGTCCGTTTTGAGCATGAAGTGGCAATAACGCGCTTGCATGTCAGGCGTGTCATTGGTGCAATGTTGATCCTGACGTTGCCTGTGGCCAATTGGGCTTGCGACGTGATGGGGCGTAACGTCTAAAGCAATTGGGCTCCGAGTGCTTAGCGGAGACTACCAAGCATGCGATGGGACTAGCATTGCAATCGACACGCGAATGCGAAAGTATAAATAAATACAGAATGCTGGCCCAGAATATTGGCTGCGTAACTCTACCAATTGGTCATTTGTTGCGTCGTGCTCCCTGACGAATGGAGGGACAAATTTAGACTTCGGTTATACTTTTCAGATCTATCTTAACCAGCATTCGATTGAGATTATTGAGATGAATTCTCCCTCCGATACGACCATCAAAATGGCTGACTATTACATCGACGTTCGCGTGGGTGGAGAGTTGTCAGTGGATGTTCTTTTGGATTTGGGGCGTCGTATGAGCGAGGCCATGCGAGAACATCGATGCCCCCGCATATTGATCGATCTGACGAATGTTCAGGTTATCTATGATGCAGGAGGAGATTTTGGTTTCCTGGATCGTATTTTGTCGGCGAGCTTTGAAGCAATTTCGATCGCAGTTGTGACCACTAAGCAGGCGACACAGCATATTGAGGCGACGGTCAATTATCTCGACACCAGCCACGCGACCGCCGAGGTTTTCTCGTCCATCGACGCAGCCAAAAGCTGGCTTTCGACCCGGGTCACCCCCAAATAATCATAAGCGCCGGTCAATGCATTGTTTACCATGCGTTCGATTTTTGTGCATTTTTGCTGCGTGTTAAGCGCTGCGTTAAGGCCTGCGCGGGTAAATGACCGCATGGTTGCCGATACGACACCCAATGAGGCTCTCCTCTTTGATCAAGATCATCTGGCCCGATATGTCGGGTCGGATGATGGACTGCGGACGGAATTGCTTGGCTTGATGCGAGAGCAGGCGAAGCGCTGTCTCGATCTGATGGCCAATGCGAATGACCGGTCCTCCTGGCGCATTGCTGCTCATACCCTCAAAGGCGCGGCACGCGGCGTTGGAGCATTTGCTTTGGCAGATGCTTGCGAGGCCGCAGAGGAAATGCCGGAGGAATCCTGGCCCTGTGCGACCTTGATGGTCGGCCAGAAAATCACCGAAACTGAAATGGCGATTGCCCAGACGGCCTGAACCCGGCCGCCTGTTCGGCGGTCGCGGTTGTGCTGCAGCGATTGTCGATTAGCGAGTACGGTCCCATACAGCCAATTCGTAGGCAATGGATTGTTCGACCAATTCGCGCCAGACTGGCGTCGCGATTTGTGTTGGGAGGCCAACTTTCAGAGCCTCGTGCTCGACCTTTTCCAGCACATCATTGATACGCCATTCATCTCGCACCACTTCGCGATTGGGCTTGATCCGCGCTGCGGCCTCCATGTATCCGGCCCGAACCGCAATCAGTGCAACCAATTGCCGGTCCAGTGAATCCACGCCCTCGCGCACATCGCGCATAGTGGAGCAGTCTTGTGGGGCGATAATCGGGGCGGCACTAGTCGTGGTCATGAGTTGCTTAATCCATGTTCGCGTTACACCCCTTATAGGGGCCGATTGCCGTTATGCCCAAGCGACGAGCTGTCACAGCTGCAGATGTTGAAATCGAGATATATCGAATGCAAACAAATGACACTACTCTGACCGGGAATTCGAAGGAGCGGATCTATGATGCAATCTCTAACGGTTTACGGTGATCACCGCAGTGGCAATTGCCTGAAGGTGAAATGGGTCGGTGACCATCTGAATATTCCCTATAATTGGCGCGAAACAGATGTGCTGACGGGACAAACCCGGACGGCGGAATTCCTGGCGATTAATCCAGCGGGGCAGGTGCCGACCCTCATTGGCGAAGATGGGCGAATTATCGCCCAGTCCAACGCCATCATGATGTATCTTGCGAGCGGCTCTGACTTGATACCCGGGGATCGTTTCGATCAGGCCAAGATGCTTGAGTGGATGTTTTGGGAGCAGTACAGCCACGAGCCCTGCATTGCGGTTCGGCGTTTTAAAAAAGCATTTTTGAACCAGTCCGATGACGATATTGATCCCGAGCTTTTGGCCAAGGGGCGTCGCGCGCTTGGTGTTATGGAAATGCGTCTCTTGTCGCGCGACTTTTTTGTCGGGGACAAATTGTCCCTCGCCGACATCGCGCTTGTCGCCTATACGCGCATGGCGGATGAGGGCGGCTACGATCTCGACGAATTTTTGAATGTCCGCAGCTGGGTGGCCCGAATTGATCAGGAATTGGACCTGGATATTAATGAGGGGCGTTTCGTCCCGCTTGCCTAACTAGCGGCCCAGCTCTTTCATCGCGCCGTCAACGCCTTCCAGCGTGAGCGGAAACATGCGCTGGTGACCGATCATTTCGCGGATCAGTTTGGTTGAATAGGAGTGTTCCCACCATTGCTCTGGCTGGGGATTGATCCAGATGACATCGGTCCAGTTTTCGACGATGCGCTTGAGCCAGACTGCGCCGGATTCTTCATTCCAATGCTCAACCGAACCGCCGGAATGGGTTATCTCATACGGTGCCATCGCGGCATCGCCGACAATGATAACTTTCCAGTCTTGGGGATATTTATGGAGGATGTCGAGCGTCGGCACGGTTTCGGCGCGGCGACGCAGATTAGACTTCCACAGCCCCTCATACGGACAATTGTGAAAGTAGAAATATTCCAAATTCTTGAATGTTGAGCGAGAAGCGGAAAATAATTCCTCGCAAAGTTTCACATAGGGGTCCATCGAACCGCCAACATCAAATAATGCCAACACCTTGATCGCATTGCGGCGCTCCGGGCGCATGATGACGTCCAGCCAGCCTTGCTTGGCGGTCGCGTCGATTGTGCCGGTTAAATCCAACTCATCCTGCGCACCGTCCCGGGCAAATTTTCGCAAACGGCGCAGTGCGACTTTTAGGTTGCGCGTCCCCAATTCGCGTTCACCGTCGAGATCTTTATAGCGACGTTGCTCCCAGACCTTTGTGGCGCGATTGTGCTCGCTTTTGCCACCAATGCGGACTCCGGCAGGGTTATAACCGCCATGACCGAAGGGGCTGGTGCCGCCTGTACCGATCCATTTCGACCCGCCCTCATGACGTTTTTCCTGTTCTTCGAGTCGCTTCTTCAGCGTCTCCATAAGTTCATCAAAGGGGAGGGCCTTGAGGGCGTCCATTTCCTCCTGGGTCAGCATTTTCTTCATCACGGCTTCCAGCCAGTCCGGTGGAATGTCGGTTTCCTCAAACAGGGCGCTGATCGAGTCCATGCCCTTGAAGACGTGGGCGAAGACCTGATCAAATTTATCGAAGTTCTTTTCGTCCTTGATCAAAGCCGTGCGACTGACCGAGTAGAAGTGATTGATGTCGGGTTCAATCACACCCTTATCGAGCGCCTCAAGCAAGGTGAGGTATTCCCGTGTGGTCACAGGAATACGGGCAGATCGCAGCTCGGTGAAGAAATAGTGCAGCATGTGCGGGAGTGTAGCGGGTGCTTACAAGGGGCCAAAGCGAATTTGACGGGTTGGCTTCATCGGGCGTTGGCGATTGCTTCCAGCGCATCCAAATCGGCGTTCATTAGCGCGTTGGAAGCGACCTGGATGCGTTCGACGGACCAGTCCCACCAGGACAAACCCTGCATGCGGGCGGCGTTTTGGCGTGACAGACGTTCTTTGATCTGTCGGGCGGGATTTCCGCCGACGATCGTGTAGGGTTCGACATCACTGGCAATGACGGATTTTGCGGCGATAATGGCTCCATTGCCGATCGTCACGCCGGGCATGATTGTGGCGTCAAAGCCGATCCAGACATCATGACCGATTGTGATTGGGCCCTTATTGGGCCAAGCACCGGGATCTTGCTCGCCCCAGCACCCGAAAATGGGGAAGGGATAGCTCGACAGGCGGTCAGCAAAATGATTGCCCCCATTGAGAATGAAAGTCGCGCCGTGGGCTATTGAGCAAAACTTGCCAATGATCAGCTTGTCGTCAATGAAATCGAACGCATATTTGACCTGTTCAGGAAAGGTGTTCGGATCGTCGAAGCTGTGAATGTAACTGAAATCACCCGCCTCGACCTTGGGGTGATTAGCGACCAGGGGTTTGAGATAGGCCATGGACGCCTGATCCGGCAGGGGGTGCAGCGTATCGGGATTGAGCGCGGTCACGGGTGACCTCCACATTAAATTTCAAATGTCCGGTCCGGCCTCAGGCCACGCCGGGCCCGCCACCTGGTCCACCAGAATTACGCCGTGTCATGAAAGCCAGCTTTTCGAATAGCATCACATCCTGCTCATTCTTGAGCAGGGCCCCATGGAGCGGCGGGATCAGCTTGCGCGGGTCGCGTTCCGACAGGACAGCCGGGTCGATATCCTCGATCATGAGCAATTTGAGCCAGTCCAGCAATTCGGATGTGGACGGCTTCTTTTTCATGCCAGGTACGGACCGGACGTCGTAAAACAGTTTCAGGGCTTCAGCGAGCAGGCGACTTTTTAGCCCCGGGAAGTGGACGTCGACGATTTGGCGCATCGTGGCTTCGTCAGGAAAGGCGATAAAATGGAAGAAGCAGCGGCGCAGGAAGGCGTCGGGCAATTCTTTTTCGTTATTGGAGGTGATGATCACCACAGGGCGCTGGACCGCCTTGATGGTTTCACCGGTTTCATAAACATGGAATTCCATCCGGTCGAGCTCCTGCAGGAGATCGTTGGGGAATTCGATGTCGGCCTTGTCGACCTCATCAATCAGCAAGACAGACCGTTGCTCGGCGGCAAAGGCCTCCCAAAGCTTGCCCTTACGGATGTAATTGGCGACGTCGTGAACCTTGTCGTCTCCAAGCTGGCTATCGCGCAGACGTGCGACGGCGTCATATTCATACAGGCCCTGGCGGGCTTTGGTGGTGGATTTAACGTGCCATTCGATCAACGGCATGCCCATGGCACGCGCCACTTGCTGGGCCAGCTCGGTTTTGCCGGTTCCCGGTTCACCCTTGATCAATAAGGGACGCTCAAGAGCGATGGCGGCGTTGACCGCGGCGCTCAGTTCTTCATCAGCAACGTACTGATCTGTGCCTTCAAATCTCATGGGCAAGGCTTAGCGCGAATGTTTGTGCGTGGGTAGGGGCAGACGTGCGATCAGCAGGCCAGACCCTTGATAATTGAATTTAGGACAGAAAATTCATCCAGCAATTTGCAAACATGCAGCATGTCCACGGGCCAGTCTCGTTCTTTCAGGGTTGCGTGCATGGCCCGGAGCATTTCCAAATCTTCCGCGCGTCTGACTGCGACACCTTGTTGGGGCGGGCTGGCACTCATTTCAACGGAGACGCTGTGGGTTCGATATTCATCGCGATGATGGCGTATGAAGTTGAAAATATTTTCACGATCGGCGCCGGCAATGCGCGCGTCGACATTAAGTTGTTTGAGAACGGGCTGTGAAATCAGCTCCGCAAAAAACCCGTCCGGGAGTGTATTCTCAGACAGTGTCGTAAATTCTGAATTGTTGGATCCATGCTCGACAACAGATTGCGCGATGATGTCCGGGTCGCAAAACGGTGAGGCCGGGGTGATGTAGATCAATGTGTTGGCCAGCGTTTGGTCGGCAACATCGAGCAGACTGCTCAAGGTGTCATTGTCTTCGCTGCGAAACACTCGAATGCCTTCGGCATGGGCGATGCTGGCGATACCGTCATCGGTATTTTGGGCTGACGTGGCGATGACGAGCTCATCAATGCCGCGAATATTGCGCAAGCGCCGACTCTGAAACTCAAGAATGGAGGTCGTATCGTGTAGCGGCTCGAGAGCCAATCTTTCGAGCGTGTGGGCGTGGTTGCATGCGTGAATGACAGCAATAGTCCTGGGCATCGAAAAGACTCCAAAAACAGTGTGTCGCCGTTAGCCGACCCTGGCGCACACAAACGCGATCAACGGTTGGGAGCTAACCCTGCCAGTTGTGCGTTAAAGAAGTATTTTGATCGCCGGCCTCGGTGATGGCGATGCGCTATCCGGATGCGACGCGTTCCTTGAGTTTGGCGCCGATCTTTCCCATCACATCTCCCCAATTGGCGAAACCTTCGCCCCAGAAAAGTTGGGAATTGGGGTACCAAAGCAGCTTGTCGCTATTGAAATTGGTCCAATGTCGGCGATTTGCGCTGATGACCCAAATTTCACCGCCGCAAGCGCCGGCCAAATTGAGTGATGCATTCATCGGTCCAATGGTCAAATCCAGCGCGACACCCATCGCGGCGACTCCGTCGAGATCATCTCTCAAGTCCAGGTTTTGGGGTGTGTAAATGTCGATGCCAAACTTTTCCCGGACGTAGGCCATATCCTCTTCGGTTTCACCGTACTGCATATTGATGAAGTGAGCCCCCTTGGAATCGAGAATGGATTTCCAGCTGTCGAGCGGCGAGAAATAGCGTTGCCGCTGGGCGTTCATGCGCAGCGACTTCCATAACATGCCGACTTTGGGGCCGGGGCCCAGCGCGTCGAGCTCGGCCCGGAATTCTGCGACGCGCGCAGCGTCTGGGGTGAGGAAGGACGGGGTGGTCGGGAAGCTCTCCACCGTCGGCCGTAAAGCGCCAAGCTGGTCGCCCATCGGGGTCCAAAAATCAGCGTCTTCATCGAGGGTCGGCGCGGCTCGGACATTGCGGCCTTCGATGACCGCTGAAACATGATGATCCACTTTGGCATTCGGGAAAGAACGCTCGATCAGGGGGATCAAGCGCTTCTCGCAGGCAATGCGCAATTCGCCGTCCGAACCGATGGCCTCGGCAAATTCGTGGGCTGAATTCAGGAACAAGATTTCATCCCCCAGGCCTTGCTCGCCGACGACCACGACTTTCTTGCCCCGAATATCGGTCAGATCCAGGCTCTCCCAGCGAGGGGCCTTCATTGTGAAAAGTGTGGCCTGGGTGTGATCCGGGTCGAGTCGAATTTGTTGAGCACGCCAGCCTTCTTCAAGTCGCCCGGCTTCCAGCAGGGCCAGAGATCGACCGTGCTTCATGGTGGCGCGATCGGTGGCGTCCTGGGGGTTTTTGAGCGCTTCATCGAAATGCGCGACGGCTTTCACCGGTTCACCGGTTAATTCATAAACATTGGCCAGATTATTGTGAGCGCGCGAGAAGTCCGGCTTGATACGTAATGCTTCTAAATAGAAGGGGGTCGCGCCAACCGGATCGCCACTGTCCGCCAGTACGGTTCCGAGCGAGTTCCAGAGTTCAACGACTTCAGGCCGTTTGAAAATTTCCAGGCGCAAAATTTCGATCGCGTCTTCAAAGCGTGCCTGATCGCGCAAGACACTTGCCAGATTGATGATACCGTCGAGGTTTTCCGGCTGGACCTGGTGGCAGAGCCGGTAAAACTTTTCCGCGGCCTCCAACATGTCCAGCTTCCAGGCAACAATGCCCATGTTCAGATAAATTTCGGCATCGCTGGGATCGGCCTTCCAGGCGCGTTCGTAAAATTCCAGCGCTTTAGACAGGCGCCCGAGCCGAAAGAGCAACAAGCCGACCGCGTGGTTGGGCATGGCGGCATCGGGTGCCAGATCGAGGGCCTTTAGCGCGTACTTGGCCCCGCCCTGGTGGTCGCCGCCATTGGACAGTTTCAACGCACGTTTCACAAACCCAAGCGCCTTGCGCATTGAGGCGCGTTCTTCCTTGGGAATGGATGCCAGCTTTATATCGACGGCCATGGAATCGGAAACGGATGAGGCGCCGCGGGCGTGGTTTTTTTCGGTTTCCGCCTCGGCGGAGAATTCCTCGATGAGCGCTGTATTGGCTGTCGACATTATCGCGAAGTCCCTGAGATTGTGCTGTTGCTGCCTACTGACATGGCAGAAAGAGCGGATTCGCTTAATGCGGCGCTAATGGTTTTCGCTGATGGCAGTGCCGTGTTTGCGACCGGTTAAACCCTTTCTTCATTCTGGCTTGGCAGTTTGATGCGAGTTTTATGTATTTCCTGATCGTGGAGTAGCTGGATGCCGTTGAAAATCTCACTCAAAGCTGGAGAGAGATTCGTGCTCAACGGAGCTGTTGTGGAAAATGGTGATCGCCGTGCGACCCTCGTGCTCCAGAACCGGGCTTCGGTTTTGCGTGAAAAGGACATTCTTCAGTCTGAAGATGTGACCTCGCCCGCGCGCCACATCTATTTTCCGATCATGATGATGTATCTGTCATCCAAGGATGACTCCAATCTCTATGACGAGTTTGTTTTGCGTATGAACGAGTTCATGAGCGCTGTGGCGGATCCGGAGGCGTTGGCGAATTGCGTCTCGATCAGCCGGGATGTCATGTCGGGCGAGTATTACAAGGCGCTCATTCGATGCAAAAAGCTCATTTCCTTTGAGAAGGGGCGTCTCGGGTAATGTCACTTCATGCGTATCAGGCAGCGTCAACGCGGGATGAAGACCCGCGTTCCACGGAGTATCGTCTATTTGCTCAGGTGACGCGTGCGCTCATGCGGGCCTCTGAGGCGGCTGATGATGATCTTGCGGCGCGTATTGATGTACTCGATTGGAATCGGCGCGTCTGGACCAATCTGGCCGCGGACTGCGCCAGTAAGGACAATCAACTTCCCGAGCAGGTCAGGGCTTCGATCATCTCCTTGTCGATCTTTATTTCCAAGCACACATCTTTGGTCATGCGAGGCAAGGACAGCTTCGACGTGTTGATTGATATCAACCGGACGATCATGCAAGGGCTCGCGCCACAAGCGGCAGCCAGCTAACCTTCCGTGCGGCCTCTCGGCAGGAATTGCCCTGGTGGCAAAATCGCTCGGCACAATGCCGCGTCGCTCGCCATGCGTTTTACTGGCTCCAAATAAATCAGCGTCTTTTCAGACCCTTAGTTCGTCTGCAACTCGGCATGCCAATTGCGCGGGTCGCGGTGGGACAAAACGTCCTCGGCCGGAGAATACCGGTTCATTTACTTCCAGAATGGAGGACTAACCAATGACGCTTTCTGTCAACACCAACGCTGGGGCCATGATTGCCCTGCAGAACCTAAATACGACGAATATGGATATGAGTGAGGTTCAAAAACGTATCAGTACCGGCTTGAATGTCGCCGGCGCAAAGGATGATGGCGGTCGTTATGCCATCGCCCAGCGCATGCGTGCGCAAGTCGCAGGATACGGTGTCGTACAACAAAGCCTCAATGGGGTCCGTTCCATTGTAGATGTCGCCTTGGCGGCAGGTGAAGGTGTTTCGGACCTTCTCATTGAAATGAAGGAGAAGGCACTGGCCGCATCGGATGGCTCGCTGGATTCTGCATCGCGAACCGCTTTGAATGAAGATTTCAAGGCTTTGCGTGATCAGATCAGCAAAATGGTCTCCAATGCGTCGTTCAACGGGACAAATTTGATCAATAACACGCAGACGTCGGTATCTGCCCTGGCGAACCAGGACGGATCCAGCACGATCTCGATTGTAGATGAAAACCTGAATCTCGGTGGTGCAATCGTCACCCTCGCGGCTACGGCTTCATTTGAATCGGCAGGTGCTGCGACGACGCTTGCGGGTACATTGTCAACGTCTCTGAACAATCTCAACAGTGCCTTGGCGCGACTGGGTACTGCCAGCAAGTCTCTCGAAATCCACAAGGGTTTCGTGACCAAGCTGGCGGATGCCCTGGAGCAGGGAATAGGAAACCTGGTCGACGCGGACCTGGCGAAGGAGAGTGCAAGACTCCAGTCTATGCAAGTTAAGCAGCAGCTGGGCGTTCAGGCGCTTTCGATTGCCAATCAGAACCCGCAGACCATCCTGTCCTTCTTCCAGTAAGTTCGTTGATCGGGGTTGCCATTTAGGCAACCCCGATTTTTTTCTGCTCCGTTGATGGGGGCGGACAGGTTTGCCTGCAATCCGCAATTAACTGTTTATTAAGCATAAATTATTGCCGACCGGCATGGATTGCCGGGTGATCTTGGGGTTGGGCGGGCATCTTTTGCCGCGCTGTTTGCTTGGTGGGCACGGATGGCTAGGCAAAAAGCGCCTTGCGAATCAGGCGAGTTGAGAAAAATCGGCAGGTCAAGTCTTTGTTGGCACCGCCCTTGCAGTTTGGTCAGTGGGTCAGAAGACCCGAGGGACAAAACGTCCCTGTACATAACCAGAATGGGAAGGGCCAAGAAATGGCTACTATCAACACCAATGCCGGTGCGATGATCGCACTGCAAAACCTCAATAAAACAAACATGGATATGCAGCAGGTTCAGACGCGCATCGCGACTGGCCTTTCCGTCGCGACCGCGAAGGATAATGGCGGTATCTATGCGATCGCCCAAAAAATGCGTGCGGATGTAAAGAGTTTTGAATCTGTCTCCAATTCACTGGATCTTGCCACGTCCACTGTTGACGTTGCTATCGCCGGTGGTGAGGCCATTTCCGACCTGTTGGTTGAGATGAAAGAAAAGGCCCTGGCGGCATCTGATTCTTCACTGGATGCGTCGTCGCGTACGGCCTTGAATGAAGATTTTAAAGCGTTGCGCGACCAAATCGGCAAGATCGTGTCAAACGCGACGTTCAACGGAACAAACCTGATCAATAACTCAGTGACATCGATTTCAGCGCTGGCGAATGCGGCTGGCTCTTCGACGATCTCCGTGATTGACGAGAACATGTCCCTTGGTGGCGCGGTTGTGACGCTTGCGGCGACAGCATCGTTTGAATCTGCGGGTGCGGCGACGACTATTGCAGGTACGATTTCGACGTCGATTAATAATTTGTCTTCATCGCTTGCACGCCTTGGTACTGGCGCGAAGTCTCTGCAAATCCACAAGGATTTTGTTGGCAAGCTATCTGATGCGGTGACTCGCGGTATTGGCAATCTGGTTGATGCTGATCTGGCCAAGGAGAGCGCGAAATTGCAGTCCTTGCAGGTCAAGCAGCAGCTGGGTGTGCAGGCCCTGTCGATCGCCAACCAGGCTCCGAGCACAATCCTCGGCTATTTCCGATAAGTTTTGAGGGGGCGGCGGTTTAACCGCCGCTCTTCTCGCACGCGGAGACGTACCTCATCCCCATCCTGGAGGGGGTGTGTCTCAAATCCACGCGAATTCTCCGGGAAATTGAAGCGGGTCAAAACGATCTGCGAGGCAAAACGCCTATCAATGCAACTGTATGAAAGGGCCAAGAAATGGCTACTATCAATACCAATGCTGGTGCGATGATCGCACTGCAAAACCTCAATAAAACAAACATGGATATGCAGCAGGTTCAGACCCGTATCGCAACGGGCCTTTCTGTTGCTTCTGCCAAGGATAATGGTGGTATTTACGCTGTCGCTCAGAAAATGCGCGCCGACGTAAAGAGTTTTGAGTCCGTCTCCAATTCACTGGATCTTGCCACGTCCACTGTTGACGTTGCTATCGCCGGTGGTGAGGCCATTTCCGACCTGTTGGTTGAGATGAAAGAAAAGGCCCTGGCGGCCTCGGATTCTTCACTGGATGCGTCCTCGCGTACGGCCTTGAATGAAGATTTCAAAGCGCTGCGTGATCAAATTGGCAAGATCGTATCAAACGCGACCTTTAACGGCACCAATATGATCAACAACTCGGTGACATCGATTTCGGCCCTCGCGAATGCGGCCGGCTCGTCGACGATCTCCGTGATTGACGAGAATATGTCCCTAGGTGGCGGCGTCGTTACGCTCGCGGCGACAGCCTCATTTGAGTCTGCAGGCGCAGCAACAACAATCGCTGGCACGATCTCGACATCAATCAATAATTTGTCTTCATCTCTGGCCCGTCTGGGTACCGGTGCAAAGTCCTTGCAGATCCACAAGGACTTCGTTGGCAAGCTATCGAATGCTCTCGAGAAAGGTATCGGCAACCTCGTCGATGCGGATCTGGCCAAGGAAAGCGCGAAGCTTCAGTCCCTGCAAGTCAAGCAGCAGCTTGGCGTACAGGCATTGTCTATCGCCAATCAGGCGCCAAGCACAATTCTGGGCTATTTCCGATAGTCATAGGTCAAGGTGGCGGGGTCTCCCCGCCACCGATTGGCCCGTTCGCATTGTATACAGGTCTAGTGAAGGGAGGGCTTGGCCCTCTTTTGTCGTATTGGGGAGGGGGTTCTTGAGCTTGGGGTGCGCCCATTTGGTGCTCGATTGATTGTCGATCCCGCGTTTGTTCTGGGGACTGCAATGGGTGAAACGCCTTGCCTGGCAATGCGAATAAATTTCCCAGCGCGCCGATCATGATTGTTTGGTGACCAGTTCGTTTTTAGACTCTTTATCATGGCATTGGAGCGGAAAGCTCCCTTGCGACGTTAAGCAAATAGAAAAGATCAATTTCTGCCGATCGGCAAAACTTGCCGTGCTGTGAGGCAATAACTCGGCAATAATTTCCCATCAGCGCGCTGGCTGGGCAGGCTCGACTCGGCAAAATACTCCACCGAATCAGGCGAATCAGAAGAACCCACCCAAGTCAACCTAATCTGGTCTTGTTTTTGCAGGTTTTAGTTCGGGTCAGAAGATCCAATGGGCAAAATGCTCAACGAACCAAAAACTGGAAAGGGCCAAGAAATGGCTACAATTAATACAAATCCCGGCGCGATGATTGCGCTTACGAATCTGAACAACACCAACAAAGAAATGCAGAATGTTCAGACTCGCATCGCGACTGGCCTGGCTGTCTCTTCAGCTAAGGACAATGGTGGTATTTACGCGGTTGCTCAGAAAATGCGCGCTGACGTGAAAAGCTTCGAATCCGTATCCAACTCACTGGATCTGGCGACTTCTACCGTTGATGTGGCGATTGCCGGTGGCGAAGCCATCTCCGATCTGCTGGTCGAGATGAAGGAAAAGGCTCTGGCCGGTTCCGACGCAAGTCTTGATACTGCTTCCCGCACAGCCCTGAACGAAGATTTCAAGGCCCTGCGCGACCAAATCGGCAAGATCGTGTCAAACGCGACGTTCAACGGAACAAACCTGATCAATAACTCAGTGACATCGATTTCAGCGCTGGCGAATGCGGCTGGTTCTTCGACGATCTCCGTGATTGACGAGAACATGTCCCTTGGCGGTGGTGTTGTGACGCTGGCTGCGACGGCTTCATTTGAATCCGCCGGTGCTGCGACCACAATTGCTGGTACGATTTCAACATCGATCAACAATCTGTCTTCGTCGCTCGCCCGTCTGGGTACTGGCGCGAAGTCCATGCAGATCCACAAGGATTTTGTCGGCAAGCTGTCGAATGCTCTTGATAAGGGTATTGGCAATTTGGTCGATGCAGACCTTGCGAAGGAAAGTGCGAAACTTCAGTCCCTTCAGGTCAAGCAACAGCTTGGCGTACAGGCATTGTCTATCGCCAATAGTGCTCCAAGCACAATCTTGGGCTACTTCCGTTAAGTACGGTTCGAGTGGCGGGATCTATTCCCGCCACTCACCCCGTAACTGACGACGGGATCTATATGGAGGCGCTGGCGCCTCTGTGTCAGCGAATGAAAAAATGGCAGAAACTGGTTTTAATCCCACGCCCGTCACCGGGATACCTCCCGTTGTTAAACGGGAAGCGAGTGTCGACAAGCCTCGCGAGGACGATCAACGCGTCCCGCCTGTTCTCAAGCAAGATGCGCCGAATAGGACGCAAAATCGCATTGACGAACAAAAGAGGGGCCAATCGGAAAAGCAACATTCCGTGGAGGTTCGTGCTGACGAGATTGATGAGCTCGCTAAATCGGCTTTGAAAAATTCACGGTTGAGTATCACTCGCGAGGGTGAAAGCGGTGATTTTATCTATTTGATGGTGGACCAGGATACGGGTGAGACGGTGCGCCGATGGCCGCCGGAGAAGCATTCCGACCTGGTAGACTATTTGCGTTCCAAGCGTGCCGGCCTGATCGACAAGACCGTCTGATTAACCCGGCAATTTCGACCGGCTGAGCAGCAACGCTCGGCAAACACCGTCCAATTCCCCGTGTTGGAATTGAGGCGAAGGTCGTTACTTCATTGAATTAACTATAAATTTTGAACTGGCATGACCGGCACGGCATTTGCGCTACCTGTGGGGAGCGTCGCAAAAGCGGCGAAGCAGACCTTGCGGGAGAACGCCCCAATGACCTTAAGTGTCCACACGAATACATCCGCGATGATTGCGCTGCAGAACCTCAACAAAACCAGTGAGGATATGCAAATCGCGCAGAACCGGATTTCGACCGGTTTGAAAATTGCCGGTTCCAAGGACAATGCAGCGATTTATGCCGTGGCGCAAAATATGCGCGGCGATGTCAGTGCGCTGGGCGCCGTCAATCAAAGCCTCGATCGCGCCGCCACGATGGGCGATGTTGCGATGGCCGCAGGTGAGGCGATTTCCGATCTGCTGGTTCAGATGCGCGAGAAGGCGACAGCGGCGATGGACGCCTCCATCGATAATTTTTCCCGTGCGGCCTATGACGCCGACTTTAAGTCATTATTGGCTCAGGTTCAGGTGATTTTGGCGAATGCTGAGTTTGACGGTGCGAACCTGCTCAATGGCTCGGTCACCGGAGGAATTGCATTCCTTGCTGACGCGGATGCTGCCCGTACAGTGACGCTCAAGACCCAGGATATGAGTATTTCCGGATCGATCATCACGCTGACATCGACGGCGAGTTTAGGGTCTGTGACGCTCGCGACAAATGTTGTGGCTGATGTGAAGGCCAGTCTGGACAATGTGAACCAAGCGCTCGCGAATATGGGGTCAGACGTTAAGAAGCTCGAAGCGCACAGTGGTTTTGTGACCAAGCTTATGGATTCATTGCAGGAAGGTATTGGTAATTTGGTCGATGCGGACCTTGCCAAGGAAAGTGCGTCATTGCAGGCCTTGCAGGTCAAGCAGCAATTGGGTGTTCAGGCGCTGTCGATCGCGAACTCGCAGCCTAATATTATTCTGAGCCTGTTCCAGGGCGGCTAGCCAATCTGACGGATCTCCACCACCACGGCCAGACCTACGGCACGGCCTTCCCTCGGGAAGGCCGTTTTCGTTTGCGCGACTCAATACATTGATGACCAATGGGGCCTAGCAACAGGGTGATTCATGGCTGCTGATTTTTTGCCCTATGGGCGCCAATTCATTGATGAGAGCGATATCGAGGCCGTGGTCGAAGTGCTTCGTGGAGACTGGTTGACCACAGGTCCATCTGTCGCCGCCTTCGAGCACGACTTTGCTGCGCTGACCGGGGCTCAGCATGCGATTGCCTGTTCGAACGGAACCACTGCGCTGCATCTGGCGCTGGCCGGCCTTGGCGTCGGTGAGGGCGATGTCTGCATCGTGCCGGCGATCACGTTCATGGCGACCTCCAATGCTGCGATCTATTGCGGTGCTGACGTGGTGTTTTCGGATGTCGATCCCGATACAGGATTGATGACGCCAGATAATTTACGCGCCGCTTTGATCAAGTCGGGTGGACGGGCGAAGGCCGTCCTCCCCGTGCATTTGTCAGGGCAATGTGAGGATATTGCTGCACTGGCTGCCATTAGCGGTGATGCAGGGGCGGTGATGGTCGAAGATTCCTGCCATGCACTCGGTACGAAATGGCGGGGTGCGCCCGTCGGCGCATGTGCTCATTCCGCTGCGTCGTGTTTTTCCTTTCATCCGGTCAAGACGATTGCCGCCGGTGAGGGCGGGATGGTGACGACGAATGACCCCGCGCTCGCCGATCGTCTGCGGGCATTGCGCAGTCACGGCATCGTCCGCGGCGAGGATTTGCTCGAGCAAAATGCGGATCAGCCATGGTGGCACGAGATGCAATCGCTGGGATGGAATTATCGCCTGTCAGATATACAGGCGGCGCTGGCGCGGTCGCAGCTATCAAAGCTGGATGCATTCGGAGCCAAACGCCGGTCCTTGGCGGCGACCTATGACAGGCTATTGAACGACCACGCTGCCATTCAACCTATTGCGCGCACGCCGGATTGTGATCCCTGCCTGCATCTATACGCCGTGCGGATAGATTTTGCGGCGCTGGGCACAGACCGGACTCGCGTAATGAACGCTTTGCGCGAACGTGGCATCGGCACTCAGGTGCACTACATCCCGGTGCCGTCGCAGCCCTGGTACCGTGCCAAATACGGTGATCAATCTCCCCCGGGTGCGGCAAAATATTACGAACGAACACTGAGCCTGCCGCTGTTTGCGGGTATGAGTGATGATGATCCCGCGCGCGTGATTGAAGCGCTCGACGCGGTGCTGGGTTAGGAGCCCTTTTTGCGGAACAGGGCCCAGGTGACATCATCGATGCCACTGGTGCGGCTCCACAAAAAGCCGTCATCGACAATCTCAAGATCATCAAAGCGGTCCATAAAGAAGCCACCGAAATCGCGTTTGAATAACAAGTCGTCACGGCCGCGATAGGGAATGGTTTCCGGCTTGGCGGAGAAATATTCTGCCACCAGCAGCCAGCGTGAGGTCACGCGATGCATCTCATCGGCGACTTTGGGCAGATCATCAGGATGGACATGGATTAGCACGCCGGCGGAGAAACTCATCTCGACCGCCCCGTCGGCGACCGGAATGTCCTGGCCGGTGGCGTTGAACAAATTCTCCGCTGGCAGGATATCCTCCGACAGCAAAGTCGCTCGAGCCTTGTCATTTGGCTCGACCGCGAAGGGTTCGGCACCGATGAGACGGTCGATGGCGCGCAGGTTCAGACCGATATTGCAGCCCACTTCGAGGAAGCTTTTGGGCGGGTTGTTGAATGTGCTCTTGAGCATTGCTGCCCACATGCGTGTGCGCATGCGCAATACGTCGGCGAGCGGCGCGTTACGGTCGACATATTCATTGCCGAAATCGCCGCGCCAGGCATCGAGTTGAGCGGTCTTGGTCATGATGTTTCTCCTATTGTCCGCCAGTCCACCATATCCATGGCAAGCGGATCTCCGCGTTTCAGCGCGCGCGCGGCGGGCCGATCGAGAATATCGTAATAATGTTTGGGCGGCAGTCCGTGTCCGGGCCGAATGGAGCGAACATTGTCTGCGGTGAAGGGCTCTCCCGCGGCGACATCTTTCACCACGTAGAGCGAGCGCCGGAAGGTGATCGAGCCGCGCTCGCATCCAGCCAAATCGTAGCGCACATTGCCGATCGCCGCCTGGGCATTGTGGCAATCTTCGACCAGGCGCTTGAATTCATCAGGCTCCAGCGAGAAGTCGCCGTCCGGGCCACCGTCATCGCGTGACAGAGTGAAATGCTTCTCGATAACGCGAGCGCCCAGAGCGACAGCCGCGACAGCGCAGGCCGTGCCGGGCGTGTGATCACTGAGGCCGGGGACGGTGTTAAAGGCGGTCGCCAGGTGCGGGACGGTCAACAGATCGGCCTGGTCTATCGGGGCAGGATAGGAGGACAGGCAGTGCAAGACCGCCATGCCGCCAACGCCGTTCTCCCGCGCGGTTCGGACCGCCTCGTGGATTTCCGCCAGATTGGCCATGCCGGTCGACATGATCATCGGTTTTCCGGTTTTGGCGACGCGCGCAATCAGGGGCAGATCGGTGATTTCAAACGAGGCGATCTTGTAGGCCGGTGCATCGAGCGATTCCAGCAAATCCACGGCGCTGTGATCAAACGGTGTCGAGAACAGCGGGATGCCGAGCGACTTTGCCTTGGCGAAAAGTTCGGGGTGCCATTCAAACGGTGTCTGCGCTTCGGCGTATAATTCGTGCAGGGAGCGCCCGTCCCAGAGACCGCCCTCGATGACAAAGCCCGGCCCGTCATGGTCGATGGTGATGGTGTCGGCGGTATAGGTCTGGATCTTGATGGCGTCGGCCCCGCACCGGGCCGCGACATCCATGGTTTCCAAAGCGCGGTCAATCTTGCCGAGATGATTGGCCGACAGCTCGGCGATCACAAAGGGCTTGTGATCGGCACCGATTTTACGTCCGGCAATTTCTAATGTCGGTGTCTCAGCGGGCATGTTGGTCCTCGGTCAATTCGGCGGCCGGGACTGACGGGCGTCGGCCGGCGCGGACAGTGGTCAGTGAGTCGGCCAATCCGCAAAAAGCCAGCAGGTCGACAATGCCCAGGTGCGAGAGGAATTCACCGCTACCCTGGTCGTAGTTCGGGTGCTCATAGGTCTGGAATTTCAACGTCAGGCCGGCATCGGCGAAGCGCTGCTCGGCATTGTCCTCACGCAAATAATCGAGTGCGCCAAGGGGAGAGAGGTAGGTGTCGGCCCCGGCATCACTGCACAAGGCGATGAGCCGGCCGGTGCGATCCGTGTGACGGGCGAAATCGGATGCGGTGTGGAGATCAGTCGAAATTCCGATTTCATCACAGATGGTGGTGATGGCGTTCTGCGTGATAGCTCCCAACTTGTCTTTGGAATTTTCCAATACCTTTTGCCAGAGGTCGCTGGCCGCAGCGCCATGGGGGGCACGGGCATAGGCCTGCTGGATCGTGCGGCCATGTTTTTTGCGCCAGGGCTGCTGGTCATTGACCTGAACGGTATTCAGCGCCTGGTCGAGTTCGCCGGAATGGCGGACGGGAATGGACAGCATGAGTTCCTTGCCATCGGAGCCGCGTATCTTGTTGCGGGTCTGCCAGCTTTGACGGGCCAGCTGAACATCATCGAGGAAGATGAAAGTATCCACCTGGTCGATCAGGTCGAAATATCCCATCCAGGGCATATAGGTCGGCTGCATCACCGCCAGGGTCGTCATCGTGCGCGGCCGGCCATTAACAGGCATCGGCCCATGCCAGTATTTGCCAGAGCGCGATAAAGTTGACGGCGCGTTTCTTCGGGCAGACTGGTTTCAAAAGCGACGCGCTTGTCGTGGGCGGGTTTGCCCAAAGATGGATCTGCGATGAAGTCATCCCCCATCAAGGCGATCATTTCCATCGGGAAGTCGGATTGTTTGTAGATCGGCTCGAACCCGGAAGCTTCAAGCAGGCGTTCGACACTATCGAAGGTGAAATAGTGCTGGTGATCACCCGTGACCCAGAAATCGCCGTGTCCCTTGTCGTCTGAGAGAACGGTCTGAAGCGGGTTGAAATCATTGCCCGAGCGGATCAGTACGATGCCGCCGGGCGCGAGCAAGTTGCGCGCGTGCTTCAGCATGGCTTGGGGATCGGCGGCGTGAGAGAGCACGTGCATGAAAAGGATGGCATCGAGCGGTTCGTCGACACTGAGCGTTTCGAAGGCTCCCTCACTGACCGTATGTCCCTTGGCACGAGCGACAGACGCCGCGGCGGGGGCCAGCTCGGCACCACCGGCATCAAAGCCGAGATCCTTCAATTCCGTCAGCAAGTCGCCTGTGCCGCAACCGGCGTCAAGAATACGTTTTCCCGGGGCAAATTCCGATAGCATCCAGGCTATGTCTGCGTAGAGGGTTTTCGACATCCAGTCGCGCTGGGCGTCGGCGGCCTCGCCGCCGTCCATTGAGCGTTTGATGTCGACGCCTTTGTCGCCGCTTTCGACGTCGGCGTAATAGGTGTCGCGGAAATAGTCGTGCACTTGCTCGGCGGTGGAGGAGGCGGCGAGGCGGCGTGATCCGTAGCGCGGATCGAGTTCAGTGTCCGGCCGGGCCGCCATTTATCATGCCTCGTCCAGCTGAGCGGTCACGGCGCGAACGGTGCCCGACTTGCCGAAGGTGAAGGGTGCAGACATGTGCACGGCAGGTGTTTCGGCGAGCCAGTCCATTAGTGGCTGGACGACGGCTTCCGCGCCCTGTTTGGGAAAGCGATAGGTGGCGGGAGCCTTCATGGTCAGCACGTCGTCGGGGGCATCGCCAAAGGCCATTCCTGCCGCAACGGCTTCGCGCCATATATCGCCGGCAAAGGCGTCAGAGTCCTGAAAGATGTCGGATTCAACTTCGCAGGTCACTTCACAACAGATGAATTTGCGACCTTCCGGCGCCAAGCCCGGGCCGTAATTTGGCGGGATGGAGATGCGGAAGCAGTGATTGTCTGCGGAGGTGTCGATCATGAAGTGACGCTCGCCGGCGCGATCGCTCGGGACGTCGAAATAATAGAACACCATTGGCAGTTTGTGGTAGATCGCGTCGACATCAATATCGATACCGGCGGCCTTGGCCAGGCTGTCGGGGCCACTGGTCCAGAGCAGATTGTCAGTACGGATTTCTTCGCCATCGGCGAAAGTCGCGATGACGGCTGTGCCATCGCGTCGGATCGAGGTGACGGCCTTGCCTGTTTCCAGATTGGCATCTGCGGATTTGAGGCCTTCGACGCAATTGGCGGTGAAGCCCGACAAGCCGTTATGGGACGGATAAAACATCCGTGTTGGCATGACGTGCTTGGCGTCCTGGTAGAAATCCAGACCGGTGCCGGTGGACGGTTTGAGAATGCGGTCATCGAGGGCAGGGACCTGTTTGAGCAGGTCTGCGGAGTCCGGATCGGTCAGCAAGATGCGGCGGACGGGCAGCTGGACAGCCGCCTTCGCGCTGAGATGTTCGGGATCAAGTGTGGTGATTTTCTTGACGATCGGGCTGAGCATATCCGTGCCCTTTTGCCCGAAACGCGCCAGCAGTAAATCCTTCAACGAAGAGGCCGGGTCAGCCATGACGTCGGCGACGCGATCATCGGCGGCTGCGGCCAGCACATCAATCAGCATTTCGCCGGCAATCTCGGGACCGTAATGATTGAAGTCCGGGTATTCGACGTCGATGGAAATTTCGCCCTTCGTGATGGCGGCGATTTTCGGAGAGACAGGTATGGCGGAACCGCCGGCCATTTCCAGGATCAAGGCCGTCGTCTCCGGGCTTTCATTGCCAAATAAATGGCATCCGAAATCGAGCAAAAATTCTTTCCAGGGACGGGAATTGTTGATGCCGCCGAAGCCCTTACCGGCCTCGACGATATGGACGCCAGCGCCGTCATTTCGAAGCTTTTTGGCGGCCGCGAGAGCGGCGAGACCGCCTCCGACGATAAGCCAGTCTTTCGGGGCGGGAATGGTTTCGGCCTGGACAGCGTTCGACATCTTGCAAATCACTCCTGAGAAGATGATTGACGCTCACCTGATTTGGTTAAATTTCAGTTCGGGTCCGGACGGGCCGATGGGCAGGGGCCCAGCGGGCAGGGACAGGCCTGATTTTTGGTCAATGTGCTCCACCGGGACGGGTCAACATGTCTGAGCCGATCGACGACGCACGCCCGCTCATTCCAGCCCATGGGAAGGGAATCGAAAATGCCGACTTTTTCGCGGGCGCGGCGGGCATTGGCGAATGAGCGTTGCGTCCGAGGCCTGATCTTGCCGGCGGCGATATCGGGCCAGGTTTCGGCAAACAAATTCTCAACTTCGATGCGCAGGCGTTGATAGCTGCTGGCAAGGGTTTCGATGACCGGGTCGAAAGAGAGTTGCCGTTGAGCGAGCACCGGGCCTGTATCCATGCCCGCATCGATCTGGTGGATCGAAACGCCCTTGGGGCTGCCTTCAAACCAGGACCAGAAATTTGGATCGGCGCCTCGGCCCCAGGGCAAAAGAGAGATGTGCAGGTTTATGACCCTTCCGGGCAGCCCATCGAGAACCGGCTGCCGCAGGAGTTGTCGATAGCCATAGCTGACGATCCAATCCGGTTTGCGGGCCAGGATTTGTTGGCTGTCGAGCGTGTCGGTGCTCAGGTCAACCTGATCGCCATTGGCCTCGATTGCGGAGGCGATTGCATCGCCATAGGGTGATAGCAGCAAGATTTTCATGCGCTGAAACTGCCGCGACTCTCTTAATGAGTCTTGATGATTATCAATTTATTGGTGTGCTGCGACAAGTTGTAGCAAAGTCATCGCCACTCGTTCTGCGCCACGGCCGTCGCAGAGGGCGGCGGCTTGTCGGGACGTTTGTCGTAGTTGTTCGCCATCGATGGCGTGAAGGGTCGCGGCGATCTCCTGCTCGATATTGGGGCCGTTTTCTCTCGCGATCGCCGCGCCACACGCCTGCATTGCCAGGGCGGCCGGGCGCTGATTGTCGGCCAGAATGATGATGATGCTGGGCAGGCCCAAGACGCATCGCTCCAGGGCGGTCCCGCCGCCGGCCCCGATCGCCAAATCGGCAGTCGCCATCTTCAATGCCATGTCATCGACATCAATCAACACCTCAAGCAGGGCATCGTTTTGAGCCATCGATTGGAGCGCAGCGCGGCTGGCAGCCGACGGGCCGATAATCACCGTTATGTTTGCGTCTGGGAGGGCGGATCTTGAGGCGCGCGCCATCTTGGCGCTAATGCCGTCAATATCGGTCAAACCCATAGCGATGAGCAGGTTATTAGGCCGATTAGTTTTCTGACGGCGGGCAAGCGTGGTTTCGCGCTTGAGCGCAAAATCTGGCCGCAGGGGAACCATATCCGGGCCAAGCATTAGCGCGGTATGAGGCAAAACTCGTTTTCGATAATCTGACTCGTCCCGATCAAACCCCTGATCGACCAGGAGGTCGCAATCATGGTGCCTGTCTGGAAGGTCCTCAATGACCGCGATAACGGGCGCGATTCTCCGAAGCGCTTGCTCGTCGGCAATTTTCGAGGTGTACAAGTCGACAAAGATTGCATCAGGACCCGTGTCCCAGTCCGGCATTTCGGGGATGTCCGCCGTGCCGGCAGCATCCAAAACGGGAAACCCGGATCGCGCCAGTGCAGGAACGAGATCGGCGCTGCCGGGTGCGCAGGCGAAGGCGATTTTTGCGCCGTGCGCTGACAGGGCGTTGGCCAATGATAGGCAGCGCATGATGTGCCCACCACCCAGTTCAGGCAGGGCATCCGCGCGAAACAGGATGCGGGGTGGCCGAGAGGTCATAAGTGTGGACTCACCTGACCGATCCCGTTCATGCAGCCTTGGCGTCGCCCATCATAACCTTGAGTGTCTCGGCGCATAATTGTTCCGGATTGGTGTCAGACACATAGGCCCAGCCGTCGGGAACCTGTTTGGCGCCGTCGGCAAGATACCGCGCCATCAGCTCGCCGGAATATCCGGGCAGGATGGCAAATCGGTCCTCCAGCTCGACAGTGGAGCGGGCATCATCGACCGGCACCATGATTTCATGCAGTTTTTCGCCCGGGCGGATGCCGATGATTTTATGGGGTAGGTCCGGGGCCATGGAGTGGGCCAGGTCTGCTGTGCTCATGGATGGAATTTTGGGTACGAAAATTTCCGCGCCACGCGCCAATGCCATACTGGACAGCACGAAATTCACGCCCTGATCCAGTGTAATCCAGAAGCGCGTCATGCGCGCATCGGTAATCGGAAGATGGTCGGCACCTTCATCAATGAGCTTTCGGAAGAAGGGAATAACCGAACCGCGTGATCCGACAACATTGCCGTAACGCACCACAGAGAAGATCGGCCCCTTTTCACCACCCATGTGCTGGGCGGCGGTGAAGATTTTGTCGGCGGCGAGCTTCGATGCACCGTAGAGATTGATGGGGTTGGCCGCTTTGTCCGTCGAAAGGGCGCAAACATGCTTGACGCCACGCTTGATCGCGGCGCGTACGACATTTTCTGCACCCACGACATTGGTCTTGATACATTCAAAAGGGTTGTACTCAGCGATCGGCACATGTTTCAGGGCCGCTGCGTGGATAACAATATCAACGCCACGCATCGCCTGATCCAATCGCGCTTCATCGCGTACATCGCCGATGAAATAGCGAAGAAACGGAAATTTCGCGGGTGGGAACGCTTGAGCCATCTCGTATTGCTTAAGCTCATCGCGCGAAAAAATTATGAGCTTGCGGGGTTTGAAATCCCGGCAAATGGTCTCAGTAAACTTTTTCCCAAACGAGCCGGTGCCGCCTGTGATGAGCACGACCTTGCCGTTCAGATCAATGCGCGGCTCCTTGAAGTCGCGGTTATTGAATATGTTTTCGATTTCCATATTCGGGTCTGTGGCAGAGGAATTAGTGTCAGACATATCTCATCTCGTGATTCGGTTTTGTGTACCGACGCTGCGCCTGCTTGGTTAACGGGGTGTTAGGGCCCGGTGTGGCAAATTAACAATCTCACAATAATCAGGTCCAGCTCCCCAATGATCGCACCATGACCCTCGCTGTAATTGTTCAGGCCAGACACGGCTCTACCCGACTTCCAGGCAAGATTTTGAATCCACTCGGACGCAAGACTGCCTTGATTCGAGTGCTTGAACGCTGCGAGCGAATTCCAGGTGTGGACAAGGTGATCTGCGCGATTCCCGATACTAAGGCTGATGATGCGGTGGCCGACAATGCTATCAAGGCCGGTTTTGATGTGAGCCGTGGGTCCGAGCAAGATGTGCTGTCGCGCTACGCCAAGGCGGCGCGCGATTTCGACATCAGCCATGTGATGCGCGTGACGAGTGATTGCCCGTTTCTGGACCCGGAAATTTGCGGGCAAGTGATTGATCTGCTGCGGGAGTCGAAAGCCGATTACGCGACCAATACCATGCCGGCTCTTTTTCCGCATGGGCTTGATTGTGAAGTGTTTCCTGCAGTTCTTCTCCATGAAGCGGATCGCCTATCTTCGAGCGCGTTGGAGCGAGAGCATGTCACGCCGTGGCTACGCCAGCATCCCCATCTGCAGCGCGCGAATTTACGGGGGGCAGGCCAGGGGCTTGAGCGTTTGCGCTGGACTCTGGATTACGCGGAAGATTTGGCATTTTGCGAAGCGGTTTTTGGCGCGATGGGCGAGGCCGCAGCCACTGTTTCTGCCGGTGAATTGGCGGCGCTTTGTCTTCGCCGCCCGGATCTTGTGTCGATCAATGCCTGCCGACTTGATGAGACCCGTTTGACGGATGCGGAAGCCGCAGAAATCGCCACCGCGCCTGTGTCGCTTCTAAACGCGGCCTGAAATCTCATTTTAACCGTAAATCGCAACGCTTTGTTCGGATTCATTGGGCACAATGGAATGCTGAGATCATAGGAGTGTGAGTTGTGCCGATTGTGAGTATGGATATGGGCGTTCTGGCGAGCTGGTATCAAGCTCGCAACGACCTGTCTTATGCTTCGCAAGCGGCGCTTGCGGGGAGTCGCGATTCTCAACTGGCATCCAAGAATGCCGTGATCGCGCCCTGGGATGTCCGCGGTGAAGTTTCCAAGCTCGAAGATATGCGGCGAAGCGTGTTGGCGACCGGGGTTTTCTTCAGCGACAAGACAAGCGAGTTTTCACGCATTGATGCCCCGCAGGAGCACAAAGACCTGTTTGATATGTATCAGGGTCTCAAGCGCATGCTGTCGGTCGCAGAAGAGGCGAAGGACAAAACCACCTCAGACAGTCAGCGACGGTTTTTGAATTCTCGTCTGCAGGGTGGCGTGTCGCAGTTGTCCACATTTTACGACACGCTGGATATGACGGAAGCGCTTCTGCTCAAGGGCGACAAGCTGTCCAAGGCAGAGAGTGATGTCACGATTTCTCGCGGTAAATCTGAATATGTTACCGGCACGGTGCATACCGGCGATTTCGATGCAGAAGTTGCCAGTCTGACCGGGGATGTGCAGTTCAACATCGCCATCAAGAAAAACGGTGTCACAACTAATATCGCCATAAATCTGGCAGATATGGGCGCGACCGTACGAAATCTGGATAATATTTCTGCGCACATCAATACCGAGCTGGACGCGGCCGGCATGCTGACAACATTTTCGCGCGGCAAGGTTGGCGAAAAAGATGAAACCGGGGTGATTCCTGGTGCCGATTACGGCTTCAAAGTCTCTGGAATCAGCACTGAAGAAGTTTCGTTTAGTGCCTCTGGAGGCAGTGCCGCCATTTACCTGGCGGGAACATCGGGACTTGGTGACAAAGCCGGCGGTCAAATCGTTAAATTGACGGATGTGGACAGTGCCAGCCCGACCACAGCTTATGCCGTTCGCTATGATGCCGATCCCGACACCGAGACCGTTGAGGTCAATGAGTTGCTCAAGGACGAAGAGGGTGCTGAGGCCCGAACCGTCGACAGCCCCAATCCGCTGGAGATCAAGTCCAGCGTGACTGCCGCGGATGGCAGTTTGCTGGTTGTTGGCCTGACCACGGCCAGCACGGACGGTATCTCCATCAAGGGCGAGCAGGACATGGTGCTGGCCAAGTATGATTCGACCGGCAAGCAATTGTGGAGCCGGGTCCTGGGCTCGTCCGGTGATGCGGAAGGGACGAGTATCGCGCTCGACGATAGCGGCGATATCGTGGTGGCCGGCAAGGTTGAGGGTGTGCTTGGCACGACCTCAGACATTGGAGGCACAGACAGTTTTGTGGCCAAATATGACGCCAATGGTGTCGAGCAATGGCTGCAGCGGTATGGCGGCACAGGGGATGACAAGACAACGTCGGTGGCTGTCGCGACTGACGGCACGGTCTATGTTGCCGGTGACGCCAAGACCGCGCTCGGTGGAGAAGCTCATCTCGGCGGGGCGACTGACGGTTATCTCCGTGCGATCGATAGCGATGGCAAGACGCTTTACACCCGCCGGGTTGGCAGTACGGGTGATGAGACGATCTCATCCATTTCGGTCGCCAGTGATGGCGCGCTTATTGTCGCCAGCCAGGAAGATGGCAATGCGGTGATCCGCAAATTTGCCTCGGGTGATGGAAGTTCGGCTGCGATTTGGGAACAGAATCTTGGGAATTTAGAAGCCGGCCGCATCGGCGATATCGCAGTTGATGGCACAGACATATATATTGCAGGATCCGCGGGTAGCACCTTTGCACCCAGCGCAGCCATCGTGGCCAATTCCGGCGGAGAGCGGGACGCGTTTCTGGTTAAATTGACCGATGGCGCGTCGGCGACAGTCGACTACACAACATTCCTGGGATCCGACAAGGATGAGACCGCCAACTCGATTACGGTTTCGGGCGGCAAAGTATATCTGGGTGGCAAGACCACAGGCGATTTGCCGGGCCAAACAGCGGTGGGTGAGCGCGATGCATTCGCCGCGGCCTTTACCGCCAGTTCTGGTGCGCTGGACTGGGTAACGCAGATTGGTGGCCGTGAGGGCGTCAATGAGACGACCGGGATTTCAGTGGTTGCGGGCGGTGATTCTATCCTCGACTCGCTTGGCCTGCCTGCGGGCAAGCTGGCCTATGCGGATAGCCGTGTTGTGACCGATCGGAGTTCCGCGCGGACCGGGGATCATTTCTACATTTCGGTTGATGGTGGTCGCCGCAAAAAAATCACCATTGATGGTGATGATACGATGCGGGCGCTGACCTTCAAGATTAATGCGGCCCTGGTGTTGGACGGCAATGCCGATGTTCGACGTGCATCTGCAGGCGATATGCTGCGGATTACGCCAAAAGAGGGTACGCGGATTGAACTCTTTGCCGGATCCGAGGGGCAGGATTTACTGAAATCGCTCGGCGTGACCGCGGGCTCCATCATCAATACGCCCTCCTTGCTGGATGATAGTGCCTCGTCTGATGCGCCGAAAATCTTTGCGATGGGTCTGCCGACCAGTTTTGATCTGACGGACTATAAAAGTGCCGAGAAGGCCTATGAAGCCATCGAAGCGGCCATGGCTGTCGTGCAACGAACGTTTCGCGAAATCACAACGTCGGATGCGTTGAAGGAATTGACCAGTGGCAAGCCCGGCAAGACTGGCGGCACTGTACCGGCGTATCTCACCGCACAAATCGCCAATTATTCTGCCGGCCTTGAGCGGCTGGGCGGAGGCGGCGGAGCCTTCTTCTAGCGCCTGAAGAATGACACACAAAAAAGCGCACTCCTGTCAGGGGCGCGCTTTTTTGTTGTTCGGACGGGCGTGTTCGGTGTCAGGCGGTCTGATTTATCGCAAGGGCAAAGCCGGTATTACCCGCGGGTTGTCCAGCCCCCGGCCCATATCCGCCGCCCGCGGTTCTTTGGCGAACCGCCTCATCAGCGATGGCTTTGACAACGCCTTCAGTGACTTGTTTGGCGGCGCCGACAGCATGTCCATTCTCGGTCAGGGCAGAATGGAATAATTCCGTCGCCTTTCGCAGGGAGAGCTTGATCGTCTGGGAGGCGCCTGAAAAACGGGATGGCTCCCGCCCGGCGCGGCTCACTTCGCTTCTGTAAAGTGCGGCGAGTTCCGACTTTTCCGCCTGCAGGCTGAGAGCGTCTTGCGGCCGGTGAGCCTGAAACATCCGGGTTTCACGAACGATAAGGTCTGTCAGGCGTGTCGTGAGGTTAAGGAGAGCCTGGGTGCGTTCGGCACCATTGGCTGCCGCGAGTTCATTCATGTTGCGTCTCCTTCCGGGGCTTGATCCAATTGATCTGTAAATGTGGAGGCGGCTTGATTGGCGGCTTCCTGATAACGCAAAATTTCCGTGGTCAATCGATCGGCAAGGCCCAGTCCTCCGGACTGTGCCATGACATTCGCATACTCTTCGTGCAGCAGGCCGCTAAAGGCGCGTTCGCCAGCACCACCACCGAACTCACTGTCCTGCTCAGTCTGGGCGAACATTTGCTCGAGCATCTGTGCGAGGAAAAAGGATTCAAATTCCTCCGCGGCCGCGCGTGCGGCTTCCTCAGTGCGAGCGGTTGGGGTGGGAACAGGTGCGTTGCTACGTGCAGTTTCGACGGCGGAATTGAGCTGAAGTTCGAGCATGCCTTCCATCACAGCACCACGATATCGGCTTGCAAGGCGCCTGAGGCCTTGATGGCTTGCAATATGGTGATCATGTCGCGCGGGCTGACGCCCATGGCGTTGAGACCATCGACAAGTTCTCGCAGTGAGACGCCGCCATCGAGAACGCCCATTTGCATCTGATCTTCTTCAACCGAAACGTCAGTGCGAGGGAGGACGACGGTCTCGCCATCTGAGAAGGGAGCAGGCTGACTGGCGATCGGGCTTTCACTGACACTGATCGTCAAATTGCCCTGGGCAATGGCGACAGTAGAGACGCGGACATCTTCGCCCATCACGATCGTGCCGGTGGCTTCGTCGATGATGACCCGGGCCGGCAGATCCGGCTGGACACGCAATTGCTCGATTTCCGCGAGTAATACGACCATGTCGCCCTCAAAGTCACTCGGGCGGGTCAATGTGATCGTCGCAGAATCGGTTGCGTGGGCCGCGGGGCTTCCAAGATAGGCATTGATCGCCTCAACCATCCGGAGGGCGGTCGTAATATCGGGGTTGCGCAGTGAAAGGCGCAGGGATTCCTGTGAGGAGAGAGAGAAACCCGTCTCACGCTCAACAATGCCTCCGTTTGCGATCCGACCATTTGTTGGAACGCCGCGTGTAATCGTGGCACCATCGCCCTCGGCGGCAAATCCGCCAACGGCGATCCCGCCACTGGCAACCGCATAAACATCGCCATTGGCCGCCCGCAGCGGCGACATGACAAGAGTCCCGCCCTGCAGGCTGCTGGCATCACCCAGCGCAGAAACGGTGACATCGAGGCGCGTTCCCGGCGTGGCAAAAGCAGGCAGATCGGCGGTGATCAAGACAGCCGCAACATTGCGGGTTGTCATCGTTGTTCCGGAGGTCGAGATATTGAACTCTTCGAGCATTGCTTCCAGAGCCTGCTGCATAAACGGCGAATTTCGTGTGGAATCACCGGTTCCATTGAGGCCAACGACCAGACCCATGCCGGTTAACTGGTTATCCCGGATGCCCTCGACATTGACGATGTCCTTAATGCGCGAAGAAGCCTGAACCGGCGTGGCCAGGCTGAGGGCGGCAAGGAGGGCAATAAAGAAGCGCATGGATGGTCTCCAGAGAGGTTATGCCTGCTTCCTTGCCAATCATGTGCCAGAGATACCGTCTCTGCTCCGCATTTTAATCGTTGCAAAACAATAATTTGAGGGATTGGACCTGCCGCCGTAAGGCCGGTAAATAGCGCCGAGGGCTTGTCTTGCTCGGCAGGTATTGCCGTGGCTATTGCTAAGGTTAAGACTCTGTTAATCGGTCGGGTTCAACTCTTAGAGCACTCCAAAAGGAACGATTCTTGTCATGAAAGTCACCGGCCCAGGCGCTTCTAGCACCGTCTCAACCGCAAAACGTAAGTCCTCCGCCAGTCGCGCGGGTGGATCGTTCACGCTTGAGAGCGCGGAAACAGCCTCTGCCGCCACATCGACAGCGAGCGCGTCAGCCGTGCAATCTGTTGACGCGATTTTGGCGCTTCAATCTGTTGGTGATTTTACCGAAGCCAAGAAACGCGCCACGTCGCGTGCTCACAACTTGCTGGATGTTCTGGACGAATTAAAGCTGGCCTTGTTGGAAGGTGGTTTGCCTCGCAACAAGCTGGTTGCATTGATGAATTTACTTCAAGACAGGCGTGATGACACCAATGATGCCTCATTGGAAG
>Ga0315338_1000520_pt1 | contig 84102 bp, 66 predicted proteins | sample ASW8metaG_FD_204518 | JGI IMG/M metagenome (GOLD analysis project Ga0315338, IMG submission 204518) | Ammonia-oxidizing marine archaeal communities from Monterey Bay, California, United States - ASW #8 | ecosystem: Environmental > Aquatic > Marine > Coastal | place: USA: California | collected...
GCCCGCGGACTTGGACGGGAAGACGTGCGTTGCCCGTTGCTTCGTACCGCCCGGCCGCGGCTCGGGCGGTTCGTGCTGCGACCACGCGTCACGGGGGCACGCGTCGCGGGCGCACGCGTGACAGGGGCTCGTCGACTGACGCCTTGGCGTCCTCTGGTCCTGGGCGCGCGGGTCGTCGTTGCGCGTGCGCCGGCGGCCGGAGGGGGAGAGGCGCCGAAGCGACGGGTGCGAGCACCGGTGGTCGGATCGTTACTGCGCGTTCGAGGAGTGCCGCGCTCGGCGCCACTCGCTCGACTCCCGCTGCCTCGTCGGACTCGGGGAGTGGTCGTCGCCTGCCTGCCGCGGTTGCGGCTCGATGCGAGCGACTCGATTCCTTGTGTCGTGCCGCGCGCCCTCGCTCGTGTCGCTCCGCTCCGCGCCGTCGGCGTGCGCAACGGTGATGTCCCGGTGACGCGACGTCCTCGCGCCCGCGCCGCGTCAGCGACGCCGCTATTGGTGGTGCGTCTCGAGCCTCCACGCGCCGCGCCTTGCACGCCGAGACTGCCGGCGCCTCGTCGGATCGATGTGCGCTTGATGCGTCCCTCGTCGAACGGCGCTGCATGAGGCTGGCGGAGCTCGGCGAGGCCGCTACGTGCGCCCGTCGCTCGACCGCGTCGAGGGGCGAGGTCACGGTTGAGCACGACCCCTTCGTTTCGAACCGTGGCGGACGGCGCTGACGCTCGGACGTCTCCGGCGCGCAATCGCCGTCGTCCGCGCTTTCCGAAGCCTTGGTTGTCCTGGAAATTCCATCCCGCTCCGTTCTCGTAGACATGGCGCGGCACGGCCTTTCCGAGGCGGTGCGACTTGCGAGGGTAGTGGCCGTAACGTCGGGAACGGTAGTAAGGAGAGCTATTGTATCGATGTCCGTAGTAGAACGAGCCGTAGCCGAAGACCGCGCCCCCGTGAAAGCCGAGCGGGCTCCAGCCGACCCAGCTCGGCCCGATGGCAAAGGATACCCATGCCGGGCTGAAGTGCCCGCCCGGAATCCAGTACCAACCATAGTGGTTGTAGCCCCAGCGACCGTAATGGTACGGCGCCCATCCCCACCGTTCGTGGGAGACCCAGGTGTGACCGTAGCGCGTGTAGGACCAGCGCCCGTCGCGGTACGGGCCCCAGCTCGCGCTCACGCTCGGGTACCAAACCGAGCCGTGCTCCGCGTCCTCACGCCAGGTACCGTGCTCGTCGAGCTCGTCCACGTAAGGCTCGACCTCGGCCGGAACGGCCGCCAGCGGGACGCTTCGTTGTCTCGGAAATCCAGAGCTCTCTGCACCGTACTGGTCGAGTGCATCCAGCTGCGCGCTGCTCGACGAGAATGGCGCGACCGGGTGTTCGCCCGGGGCCACGTGGCTTCGCTCTCCCGCATGGACGAGAACGGAGCCTTGCTCGGAAGCGAGCTCGCCGATACCGGAGTTGACGGTGAGTGTCGTATCGAGGCCTTCTACAACGTCTAGCCGAAACTCTCCTTCGGACTGCGGGACGAAGCTACCGGTCGGCGTGTCGATACGCGTCGCGGGCGCGCCCGGAGAGGATCGAAGGACGGCGCTGCCGTTCCAGAGTCGCAGGGAAGGCTGAGCGCCGAAGGCGATGAAATCTATTTTCGTCTTGGGGCCGAGGCGTAGCTCCGTGGCGTCGGCGAATCGGATGACGGCATATGCGTCCTGCTCCGTCCATACGCGATCTCCCGCGAGCACCGGGAGGTTGACTTCGCCCAGCTCGGGGGCGGGCTCCGTCGCGCGCTGCAGTTGGAGCTCGCCCTCGACCTGGGCGATGTAGGCTCCGTCATAGGATGTTTGCGCGGGAGTGGCGGCGTGGGAGATCCCCGCAACGACGACGATACACAAGGCGATCCAAAGCGATCTCTGTTGCATCCCGACCCTCCTGAGCTTCAGTGACGGTTCTGCGCCCGACACGCCGAACGTCACGATCAGGTTAGTTGCAAGCTGTATACCATGATCGCGGACCGGGTCGCAAATGCCTAAGGCGAGACGTTACAGTCGTTTCTGGCGAATGCGTCGCGCTGCGGTCGCGGATCGCGGTCACCGTTCCAGGACACTTTGTCGCGAGAGGTGAGCAATGTAAAAATTGACAAATCTAGACTCATATCGTATCTTCTGGTTTGACTCAGATACTGTCAAGAATCGCGTGCGCGGGTCCGAGTGCTCAGAAATCAACTAAGGAGCCAGAATGACTAAGATCATCGGTATCGATCTCGGTACCACCAACTCCGTCGTTGCGGTGATGGAGGGGGGGACTCCGGCGGTGATCACGAACCCCGAGGGCGGGCGCACGACGCCGTCCGTGGTGGCGTTTGCCAAAGGCAACGAACGGCTCGTCGGGCAGGTCGCGAAACGTCAGGCGATCACGAACCCCGAGAACACGATCTTCTCGATCAAGCGTTTCATGGGGCGTCGTTTCGACGAAGTGAACGAAGAGATGAAGATGGTGCCGTACCGCGTGCTGAAGGCGGATAACGGCGATGCTCGCGTCGATATCAAAGGTCGACAGTTCTCGCCTCCCGAGATTTCCGCGATGGTGCTTCAAAAGCTCAAGCAGGCGGCCGAAGACTACCTCGGTGAGAAGGTCGAAAAGGCGGTCATCACGGTGCCGGCATACTTCAACGACAGCCAGCGGCAAGCGACGAAAGACGCGGGGGAGATCGCAGGGCTCGAGGTGATGAGACTCGTCAACGAGCCGACTGCGGCGGCTCTGGCTTATGGGCTCGACACGCAGAACGACGAGAAGATCGCGGTGTTCGATTTCGGTGGCGGCACGTTCGACATCTCGATACTCGAGGTCGGCGAAGGCGTCGTGGAGGTCAAGTCGACGAACGGGGACACGCATCTCGGCGGCGACAACATCGACCAGCGGATCATCGACTGGTTGATCGATCAATTCGCGAGCTCCGCGGGCATCGATCTGTCCGAAGATAGGATGGCGCTCCAGCGCTTGAAGGAGGCGGCCGAGAAAGCCAAGATCGAGCTGTCCTCGACGGTCGAGACGGAGATCAACTTGCCGTTCATCACCGCCGACTCGACGGGACCGAAACATCTTTCGGAGAAGCTCACGCGGGCGAAGCTCGAGCAGCTCATCGATGACCTGCTGCAGCGCACCGTAATCCCGTGCAAACAAGCGATCGAGGATGCCGAGCTCCTCCCGAGCGAGATCGACGAAGTCGTGCTCGTGGGAGGCTCGACCCGTCTTCCGAAGGTTCAGGAAATCGTCAAGGAGGTCTTCGGCAAGGAACCCCATCGCGGGGTGAACCCCGACGAAGTCGTGGCGTTGGGCGCCGCGGTGCAGGCGGGCGTGCTGGGAGGGGAAGTCAAGGACTTGCTGCTCCTGGACGTCACTCCTCTCTCACTCGGTATCGAGACCCTCGGCAACTTGTTCACGAAGCTCATAGACCGCAACACGACGGTGCCGCACAAGAAGAGCGACGTCTTCTCCACTGCGACCGACAACCAGACGCAGGTCGAGGTTCATGTCTTGCAGGGCGAGCGGACTCTCGCCGGGGACAACCGTACGCTCGGCCGATTTCAACTCGTCGGGATACCGCCGGCACCGCGAAACGTGCCTCAGATCGAGGTGACGTTCGATCTCGATGCCAACGGTATCCTCAACGTTTCGGCGAAGGACACCGCGACCGGCAAGCAAACGGCGATCACCATCAAGGGCTCGAGCGGTCTCGGCGAGCAAGAAATCGATCACATGAAGAAGGCGGCGGAGCTCAACGTCGAAGATGACAAGAAGCGCCGAGAGGAGATCGAAGAGAAGAACGAGTCGGACAACTTGATCTATCAGACGGAGAAGCTCCTCGTGGAACATCGCGAGAAGATTCCCGAGGAGGACCAGACGCAGATCGAGGCCGCGCTCACCGGAGCGAAGAGCGCGCTCAAGGAGGGCGATATCCAGGCGGTGCGCAACGCTCGTGAGGTCTTACAAAAAGCGAGCTACCGCCTGGCGGAGTTCATGTATCAGCAAACCGACGGCCCCGAGGCAGGCGCCTCGGCTACCGGTGCCGGGACGGCGCCCGCAGCGGGTGATGGTGACGTCATCGACGCGGAGATCGTCGACTCCGAAGACGAGAAATAGACGAGGCCATGTCCCGAGGCGATTTCTATTTGTTGTTGGGTGTGACGCCGTCCGCGTCCAAGGCCGAGATCCGTCGTGCGTTCCAGAAGCTGGCGCGGAAGTACCATCCGGATCTCAACCCGGGCGACAACATCGCGGCGTTGCGATACCGACGGATCTACGAAGCCTTCGAAGTGCTGATGGACCCGGAACAGCGCGAGCGCTACGACAAGATCGGAGAGACGCCGGAGCCGCCGAGCCGTCCGGAGCCGGCGCGCTACGGCTTCGAGGGATTCGACTTCAGCCTCTCGGGCGCGCGCGAAGCCGACATCTTTCCCGAGCTGTTTCGGCCGGAAGCGCCCACGCGCGAGAAGGGAAAGCCGGACGGAGAGGATCTTCATCACAAGGTCGCGATCACGTTCGACGAGTCGCTCCAAGGCGTGGTCCGAAAGTTTCCGATCGTGCGTCAAATCGCTTGCGACACGTGCGATGGATGGGGCGAGGTGCCCGCATCCGAGCCCCGGCCTTGTCCCTTCTGCAAAGGGCGTGGCCGCGCGACCCAGGCCCGCGGGTTCATGCTGTTTACCAGACCGTGCGCGCCCTGCGCCGGTTCCGGGATGGTCTCGCGCGAGCGTTGCGGAACGTGCCAGGGCGTGGGGCGTCGGGCCCAGCCGCAAGACGTCACCATCGATATCCCCAAAGGCGTCGCGGATGCCGACCGACTCTCTCTTCCGGGAATGGGCAACCACGGTCGCGGCTCCGGCCGCTCCGGTGACCTCTATGTCCACGTTCACGTCGAGCCTCATCGATTCTTTACCCGGGAGGGAGACAATCTTTACTGCACGGTGCCGGTCTCGTTCGGTGAAGTGGCTTTGGGGGCGAAGATTCAAGTGCCTACCCCCGACGGTAGCGTGACGCTTCGCGTGCCGGCGGGCGCACAGTCGGGTCAAAAGTTGCGGCTGTCCAACCGTGGCTCTCCATCGCGACGCAGCCCGTCGGGGCGGGGAGACCTCTATGTCACGATCCAGGTCGTCACGCCCTCCGTTTATGATGAGCGTTCACGTGAGCTGTTGATGGAGCTGGATCGCTTGAACCCGATGAGCGAGCGCGCAGCGATGACGAAGAAAGAGGAGCTCCCGCGATGAAGAATGGACCAGAACCAGGCGATGACGGGCCACGCAATCGTGGCAAGGGAAAAGGCTTCTACATGATCAGCGCCGTCGCTGAGACTTACGGAATCCATCCTCAAACCTTGCGCTTGTACGAACGTGAAGGCTTGATCACTCCTTCGCGTACCGAGGGCAATACCCGCCTCTACGCCGAAGAGGATCTCAAGCAACTCGAGACCATCTTGAACTTGACCCGCGATCTGGGGGTCAACCTCGCCGGCGTCGAGATCATCTTGAACATGCGGCAAAAGATGGAGAACATGCAGCAGGAGATCGGAGAGTTCATCGAATACGTGCAGCGCGAGATGACCAAGCAGGAGGAAGGCTGGAAGGATCGCGTCGAGAACGCGCTCGTCCGCTTACCCCCGAGAGACCTCGTCAAGAAGGCGCCGTGAACGACAACGCTGCGACCCCGTGCCCGGAATGTGACGGCACGTTTTGGACCCGCCTCGTCGTCGATGGAGTCGACGCGGTAAAACGCTGCGAATGCTGGCTCGGAGAGCGACAGGTCTCGTTGCTGTCCGATTGCGGTGTCCCCAGCCGCTATTTGGAATGTGCGCTCGATGGGCGAAGCGATGGGCGCCCCTTCGATACTCTCGACAAGCGCAGCCTCGAACGGGCGGGAAAGATCGCCGAGAAGTGGGCCGACGGATTCCCCGTCGCCGATGCGGGGCTATTGCTGAGCGGGCCTCCCGGTGTCGGCAAGACCCACCTCGCCGTCGCGATCATTCGGCGCGTGCTGGTCGAGCGTCAGATCGCCGCGCCGGCGCTGTTTTGCGATTACCGATCTTTGCTCCGCGCCATCAAGGGCTCCTACCATCCCGATACTCAAGAAACGGAGATGGAAGTCCTGAAGCCGGTCCTCGACGCAGAGCCGCTCGTCCTCGACGACCTGGGCGGGGAGAACCCGACGCTGTGGGTCCTCGATACGTTCTTCTATATCCTGAATCACCGTTACAACGAGAACAAGCTGACGATCATCACGACCAACTACTCCGATCGTGGTGAGAAAGCGTCGACGTCGCCGACGATCCGAAAGCGCTACGAGCGTGCGCCGGAGCCGTCCTTGTCCGATCGCGTGACGCAGCGTTTGCGCTCGCGCCTCTACGAGATGTGCCGCGATGTTCGTATCGACGGTGACGACTACCGACACACAGCTCTTCAAGCGAATTTCCCTCGGGCGGAAACGCTCGAATCCGATCCGTAACTTCGACAAGGGAGCCGTTATGACGCGTCTATGCCTTCTCTCCGCCGTGCTTTGGGCCGGAATCTCCTCCGCGCAAGGTCCGCCTCTCGACAAGCCCCGCCCGATTGACGCCGTCGACAGCGTTTTCATCGAAGAGCTGACATGGATGGAAGTGCGCGACGCCTTGGCCTCAGGAAAAACGACGGCGATCGTTGCCAGCGGCGGGATCGAGCAGAACGGCCCCTATCTCGTCACGGGCAAGCACAACGTTGTTTTGCAGGCCGTGACCGAGGAGATCGCTCGCAAGCTCGGAAATGCGCTCGTCGCCCCCATCCTCAAGCTCGTCCCCGAGGGCGACACCGATCCGCCATCGGGCCATATGCGTTATCCGGGAACGGTCGGCCTCTCGCAGGCGACCTACAAGGCCGTGTTGACGGATGTCGCGTCCAGTCTAAGAGTGCATGGATTCGAGAACATCGTGTTCATCGGTGACAGCGGTGGCAACCAAAGCGGAATGAAAGAGGTCGCCGCGGAGCTCTCCGCCAAGTGGGATTCGCCGAACGTCGTCTTCATTCCGGAGTTCTACGACTATGGCGGCCTCGGCGCATTCATGGAAAAAGAGCATGGGATCCATGAAGAGAGCGAGGGGATCCACGACGATTTTCAGATCACGTCGATGATGATGACGGTGGATCCGGAGACGGTTCGCTACGAGCAACGGGTCGCGGACGGCCTCGACAGTATCAACGGCGTGGCGCTGACACCGCTTGCACGGACGCTCGCGCTCGGACGCTCGGCGGTGGCGTGGCGTGCGCAGAAGACCGTGGACGCGATCGAGCGCGCCATCGACTCACGCGGTTCGACTCAGAACTAGGCTCTGGTACGCGCGCAGCTCGTCCGGCGACAAGCACCGCTTCGGCACGACGTGCGGACTGTTCGACGTCGTCAGCAGGAACACGTGTTTGGCCGTTTCGCCGGAGGCGATGACCGCTGCCCACGGCGCAGTTCCTTGAAAGCGTCCGAGCGCCCACTCGAAGCCGTCTTCGGTGAACCGGTAGCTCCCGGTGGTCTCGGAAGCGTTCCATCGTGCGTGCTGTCGTCTTGCGCGGCGTGCGACCCGAAGGGGGACGATCGCGAAGACGATGACGGGAGCGAGCCCGGCCACCGCGGCAACGGGGACCTCTTCGGCCCTGACCCAGGCGCGTACGACGATGAGCACGCCGGCACCGAAGAGCAGCACGTTCAGTGCGAAGAAAACGCGTGCGAGCGGGAGCTGGGTCAAGCTCCAGAAGTGTGCCACGACGAAATCGTCGGAAGAGAGCTCGACCTCGACCTCGAGCGGAGTCACGCTCTCCGGGCTCACCACGACTCGTGGCGGAAAACGATATCGCCGCCGACGACGGTCATGAGCACGTTCATGTCGCGGATGCGTTCGGGCTCGCAGCTCAACAAGTCGTCTTCGAGCACGACGAGATCGGCGACGAACCCAGGCGCGAGCGTGCCTTTATAGGCTTCGGCCATGTCGAGCTCCGCGTAACCCATCGTCATCGCACGCAGTGCCTGCTCCCGCGTGACGCGTTGGTCCGCACCCATGACTCCCGCACTCATCGTGTCCCGCGTGATGAAATGGTAGAGAACCCAAAGAGGGGGGTGGGGTACGACCGGAGAATCCGTCCCCAAGCTCACCGGAACGCCGGCGTCGAGATAGGCTTTGAGCGGTGTGACCCACTCCGCCCGGTCTCTGCCCCAGTACTTCACGAGCGACGGCGCTGCCAAATAGAGGTGGTGCTGTGCGGTGACGTGTAGCCCGAGGGCTCTCATGCGAAGGAGCTGGTCGTCGCGCGGGATGAAGCCATGCTCGATCGCCCATCTCTTTCCGACGATGCTCGCGTCTTCGTTCGCGAGCTCATAAGCATCGAGGACGAGGTCGATCGCGGCGTCGCCGACGGCATGCGTGCCCACGCGAAAGTTGGTGCCGTTGAGCGCGCGGACGACGGCCTTGAAATGATCCGTTGGCATCGTCTGAAGGCCCACGAACGTGCCGTCCCGCCCCCAAGGCTCTTCGTATGCGTCTCGCATGAGTCCACCCTCGAAGCCTCCGTCGACGCCGAGCTTGATTCCGGCAACCGCGAGCCACTCATCCCGGTCTTCGGGATCGATATTCCACGACGCGAGCGTCTCCGCGACCGCGTCTCCGGCCGTGCCGCGCGGCAGGCGCAGCAACGCGCTCACGCGGAGAGGGAGGCGGCCGTCGTCGCGCAGTACCTGCAAGCGGTGAAACAGATCCGGGCTCGCCGAGCCGTAGCGAATGCTCGTCAAACCGACGCGGTTGAGCGCACGAAACTCAGCGAGGAGCCGCTCATCGGGATCGCCCTCGGGTGCGGCCGGCTCCGGTAGATCGACGAAACGCTTGGCCGTGTCGACGAGCTCGCCGTTGAGACGACCGTCGGGGTAGCGACCGATACGACCTCCATCCGGTGTCTCCGTCGTCGTGTCGATGCCCCATTTTTCCAGGGCGTTCGAGTTGAGGATGTACTCGTGCCCTCCGCGGACGACGACGAGCGGATGGGCCGTCGACGCGCGATCGAGATCGTCACGAAACGGCAGCCGGCCTTCCGCGAGCTGACCCTCGTGCCAATCGCTATTGGTGACGACGACCGTCCCGTTTGGGCTGTCGCTCGCGCGTTGCGCGATGGCATCGATGACGTCGTCGAGGCTGCGGGCGGATGCGAGGTTGACGCCGGGGCCGCCGCCGATGCTGTGGTAGTGGTTGTCGGTAAGTCCCGGGACGACGGTTCGCCCGTCGAGGTCGATCCGTGTCGCGGCTTCGGTGCCGCGAAGCTCGTCGCTCGTTCCGAGCGCGACTACCCGCTCGCCGGTGATGGCGACCGCTTCCGCGCGCGGCGCGTCGGGATCGAGGGTGATGATATTCCCGTTATACAGGATGAGGTCGGCGGGTGACGGGCTGTCACATGCCGCGCAGAGAACGAGGACAGGAAGAAGATATCTCACTGCAAGAGCGCTCTTCTTCTCGCAACGACCTCCGGTGAGAACCACGTCTCGAGAAAGCCGCGCCGCGATGCCTCCCGCGTCCGCTCGATACGCTCGAGGAGCGGAGCGCGGAGCGCGAGCTTCGTGTGATGGAACGCCGTCCGAGGACCCTTTGCGAGCATCTGTGCTTGCTCGATCGCTTGCTGACGGAGCTCGGCCTTCGGGACCACGCGGTGCAGGATGCCCGCCGTTACAGCTTCTTCAGGACTAAGGAGCTTACCTCCGAGAAGCACGTTCGGGACGGCGGGGGCCGCTATGCTCGCCCGCATGATCTCGAAGGCGGAAGAGGGAAACACAATCCCGAGGCTGACTTCGGAGACGCCTAGCTTGTAGTTGCCCTCCGCTCCGATACGGACGTCCGCGGTGCATGCCAATACGCAGCCGCCGGCGATGGCGTGGCCGTTCACCGCCGCCACGATGGGTAGCGGGAACTCGAGGAGCTCGAGGTTGACCGCCTCGAAGCGATCGATGAACGACGCCATACCTGCTTCGTCGTCGGGAAGGCCTTTGAGGTTGAGACCCGCTGAAAAGAATTGGTCGTATCCGGTGAGAACGACGGCCGACTTGTTTTCGTCGATGGCCTTTTTCAACGCGTCGCTGATGGTCACGAGGACGTTCTCGTCGATGGCGTTCGCGTTGTCGGATTTGAGCTCGACGACGTGAACGTCACCTGCGCTCGTCGTCACTTCGGACCCGAGAGCGCCGCCGTCATCCGTGCGTCGTCACTGCTGAGAGCGTTCGTTGGTTTCAATCTCCTACCTCCACTTCGAGGCAGGGACGATACGCTACTGTTTCTTGTTTCTCAAGCCGGCCTTGGCCTGTGCGATCGATTGCAGGCGGTCGCCCACGCGTTTTTCGAATCCCTCCTCGGTCGGCTCGTAGTAGCGTCGCCCGGCGATAGCCTCCGGAAGGCAATCCATGGCCGCTACCTTCTCTTCGTGGTCGTGGGCATAGTCATAGCCCTTCCCGTAACCCCATGACTTCATGTGTGACGTGGACGCGTTTCGGAGGTGTAGCGGCACTGCCTCCGTCACGTCTTCGAGGGCGTCTTTGGCGGCTTTGTCATACGCAGCGTAGATCGCGTTCGACTTCGGGGCGCAGGCCAGATAGACGGTGGCCTGGGCCAATGCGAGCTTGCCTTCTGGGATCCCGAGGAAGTGAAACGCTTCTTTGGCCGCGAGGGCTTGCGCGAGCGCGGTGGGCTCGGCGAGTCCGATGTCCTCCGATGCGAATCGCACGAGCCGTCGGGCGATGTAGAGTGGGTCTTCGCCGGCCTCGAGCATCCGAGCGAGCCAGTAGAGGCTGGCATGGACATCGGAGTTCCGTATCGATTTGTGAAGCGCGGAGATCAGGTTGAAGTGCTCCTCGCCGGTCTTGTCGTAGAGGAGCGCCTTTCGCTGAAGAACTTGCTCGACGTCCGACACACCCAACGGTACCCCGTCCCCGCGCACGAGAGGCCGCATGGCCTCGAGCACGTTGAGGACGAAGCGTGCGTCGCCGTTTGCCTGACGGGCGATCCACGACAGAGCCTCCTCTTCGACATGAAGGCTCCCGGCTAGGCCCCGTTCCGGGTCGTCGATGGCTCGTTTCATCAACGTGATGAGCGCATCGGCTCCGAGCTGGCTGAGGATCACGACGCGCGCGCGAGAGAGCAGAGCTGCGTTTACTTCGAAGGAAGGATTCTCGGTCGTGGCGCCGACGAGGATCACGTTGCCCGATTCCACGTGAGGGAGGAACGCATCCTGCTGTGCTTTGTTGAAGCGGTGGATCTCGTCGACGAACAACAACGTGCGACGGCCGTGCATGCGTCTTTGGGTGGACGCGTCCTGCATCACCGCCTTGATCTCCTTGATGCCGGACATGACCGCGCTAAAGGGGACGAAGTGGGACTTCGTACGGTGCGCGATGATACGTGCGAGAGTTGTTTTTCCAGAGCCGGGCGGGCCCCACAAAATGAGTGAGCCTACCGCGTCAGAATCGATCGCCGCCGCGAGAGCCGTCCCCGGTCCGACGATCTCTTCTTGACCGATGACCTCGTCGAGATCACGCGGCCGCATCCGCTCCGCGAGCGGGGCACTCCCGTCCGTTTCCGCTACGAAAAGCTCTCCTTGATCCATCGCCAAAGCATACCGCCTAAGAAGACTTGCGGCTTGCTTCGTACAGGACCAGAGCGGCGGCGGTGGCGACGTTGAGAGAGTCGACCTCTCCGCGCATCGGGATCGTGACGAGTGCGTCGTCGCCGGTCAAGGGCTCGGTGAGCCCGGCGCCTTCGGCTCCCAGCATGACGACGAGCGGGGGCGCCCAATCGAACCGGCGAAAATCCACGCCTCCTTTGGGCACGAGCGCCACCTTGCGAAATGGAGTGAGCGCCGCGCTGTCCTCGATCTCCCACACCGGGAGCCGAAAAACACTTCCCATCGAGCCACGAACGACTTTCGGTGAGAACGGATCAACGGAACCTTTCTTGATGAGGAGCCCCCGCGCTCCGGAGGCCTCGGTGACGCGCGCGATGGCGCCGAGATTTTTCGGGTCTTGAACGCCTAGGACCGCGACGACGACTCCGTCGTGGGGAAGTGCCGGCGCGGACGGCCGGGTGGCGATGGCGAGTACGCCGTCGGGTGACTCGAGCGTGCTGACGGCATCGAAGAGGTTCTTGTCGAGAATCGCATGCGGCACGTGGGGTGCGGTTTCGACAATCGGCGCTTCCGATCGAGCGCTCGACGTGACGATCACCTGTAGCTCCAATCGCGCCTTGGTCGCGGCGGAAACGAGCTTGTGACCTTCGATGAGGAAGGCGTCGGGGCGCTTTTTCGGCCGCGCCAGCTTCCTCAATTTCTTGACGAGCGCGTTGTGGGGGCTCTCGATGTACGTCATCTCATGTCTTGCAGAAGGACCATGGCGTCGCTATCATGCCAAAAAGCCATGACTCAGGACATCGCAAAAAAACTCAAAGACGAGATCAAACTGCTCGAGGAAGAGCTCCACGTCGAGCTTCCGAGGGCGCTCAAGGTAGCGCGGGAGCACGGAGACCTCTCCGAAAATGCGGACTACGACGCTGCGAAGGAGCGCCAAGGCTTCGTCAGTGCCAGGCTTGGCCAGCTGAAGAATCGGCTTGCTGAGCTCTCGATGGTCAACTTCGACAAGATCCCGGAGGGCAAGGTCTCCTTCGGATCGCAGGTGAAGTTGTTCGATTTGGACAAAGAAGAAGAGGTCGTCTACAAGCTCGTCATGAGTGAAGATGCCGACGTTTCCAAAGGGCGGATCTCGACGAGCTCACCCATCGGCCGCGCGCTGATGGGGAAAGAAGAAGGCGACGAGGTCGATGTGCAGACCCCCGGCGGCGTCAAGAGCTTCGAGATCACGAAGCTCGAGACCATCCACGATCTGGGCGAGGCCACCTAGCGCGGCTGCAGCTCGAACACGAGACCTTCCGGAAAAGACGCTCGTCGAACCATCCCGAACTGCACCGCGCTCTCTTCGATGCGCCTCCACTCCGTGTCGTCGTAGCCGCTTCGGTGGAAGACGACGAAGCGCGTTCCCAGCGCCCGTAGGCTCGCCGCGCCGTCGTCGGACGGAAATCGCGTCAGCACGAGGTAGAGCTCGCGATGGCTCTCCGGAATGAAGCCGCTATATCCGTTGACGAGTGAACGGAAGTGCACGGTCGAGCTCAACATGTAGGAGGAGTGGCTCCGCGCGGAGGCGACATCCTCGCGAGGGTCCGGGATCGGGAACACCGCGACCGCTCCCTGAGCGTCGTGCTCGCTGAGCCACGTGTCCATCGCCGAGATCGTGACCGCATAGGCCGGCGCGTCGAGCGGGAACGCGGCGAGCTCGGCGAGGGTAATGGCCGAGAGCAAGTAGGGGAGGAGCCTCCGTCCGCGGGTCCAGCTCTCGATTCCAAAACCGGCGAGCACCGCGATGGCGAGCACGCTTAGCAGAGTGAGACGTGAGGGCACGCGGATGAAATCGAACCCTGGGACGACGTTATAGAGCGCTTCGTACAGACCGTACCGTGGCCCGAGCGAGGCCCACACCGAGAATACGAGAAGCGCGACATAGAAGCTCGCGGGCACGCCCATTCTGGCTTCAGCCCATGCCGTCCAATGTGCGCGCAGCCCCTTCCCCGGACGAGAGCGGCGGTCGAGCGCGATGCGGACGCACAGGAGCGCCCCGACGAGCACGAGAGCACGGCCTCCGCTGCTCGCCGATAGCGGGCCGATGCGGACCCCGCCGGCGGCCTCGATGATGACTGCGATCGCGACACCGGTCAGGATCAGTGCGTCGAGAACGTGCACCGCGCTCAACTTCGGGGCGGACGCTACTCGCTTTCGCGCCACGAAAGCGAGCGCACACATCACGAGCGGCATAAGGCCCGGAAACAGGAAAGCCTTTGCTTGCTCGCTGACGCGCGGGTCCCAGCCGAGCGCTTGGCGGGCGAGTCGATGCGCATGCGTGGGAGACGCGACGAAGCTCTCGATATTCGGCGACCACACCAAAGCCTCGTCGATAGTCCGTTCGAGGCCGAGCTCGCCGCGGACGGTCAGGTATGGCAGGGCGAGCGGAACGTTGAGCGCGAGGACGATCACGCTTGCGTAGGCGAAGTCCCTTTTCCAGCACTTCGGGGGACGAAAGTGACCGGTGGCGACGAGGTAGGCACCCAAGCCCACGACCGCCGTTGCCAAGAAGAGGCCGCTTTGTCCGCCTGACCACGCTTGCAACGTGAAGAGCAGAGCAGCGCCGATGATATGGCGCCGGGAGCCTCCTTTCGCGTAGCGGTGTACGAGCGCGAGACAAAACGGGATCCATTGAACGGTCGCGAGGTGGAGCTGTCCCAGGCGGAAGAACCGTGGTGGGCTGAACGCAAAGATGACGGCGCACAGCCACGCCGCCGGGCTCGATAGACCGAGCTCTCGTGCGAGGACGAAAGCACCGACGCCCGACAGCATGCACGACAGGAGCAGGACGAGATTCATCGCGAGAAGCGGGTCGTTGGTGAGGTAGATGATGGGGGAGGCGATGAGCGCGCTTCCTATTTGATGCTCCGAATAGGCGAGCGTGCGCGGCTCCGGGTAGAAGATGTTCGCGTCGAAGATGGCGAAAGGAGCGCTCGCCAGGGCGTGCGCGTCCCACGCGAGCGTCCACAAGAACAGCCGGGTGTCGGGGCCCAGGTCGAGCGCGGAGGTTGCGGGCGCAGTGGACAGCGGGATGGCAAAGAGGATCGTGAGGACAGTGAGGGCGGCGCCGGCCGTGAGCACTCGAGGCGACATGCAGCGAGGACACTAGCACGAGTTTCGGAGGGCTCGGAAGTGTTGCTGTAAGATTGTGTGCCATATGGACTTAAGTCGAGCACGGCCTTGACACCCTTTTGCGAGGGGAGATATAATTCAAGGTATCAGGGCATGCGATTCACTCGCTTGGTGTCGACCGCTTGGCTCGTTGCCGTGGGCTTGGCGGGCGTTTCGTCGACCGCGGCGTCTGCGCCGGTCTATAAAGTCGTGCTCGATGACGTCGTCCATGGCGTCACCGCGGGACACGTCATCGACACCATCAATCAAGCCACCGCCGATGGCGCCGAGATCGTGCTCATCGAGCTCTATACCCCTGGCGGGCTCTTGTCCTCGACGAGGGACTTGATCGAGGCGATCCTTGGGAGCGAGCGGCCGGTCGTCGTCTATGTCGCGCCGGCGGGTGCCCATGCCGCTTCGGCCGGCTTTTTGATCACGATCGCGGCGGATATCGCGGTGATGGCTCCGGGGACCAACACCGGAGCGGCGACGCCGGTCTCGGGCACCGGTCAGGATTTGCAGGAGACGATGCAGAAAAAGGTGACGGCGGACGCCGCCGCCTATACGCGATCGATCGCCGAGCGACGGGGACGCGATCCGGATCTAGCGCAAAAAGCGGTGACGGAGACCTTGTCGTGGACGGCGGCCGAGGCGTTCGAAGCGGGCCTCGTCGACTTGCTCGCGGAGAGCGAAGCGGACTTACTGGAAGCCCTCGACGGTCGGACGGTGACGCGCCCGGATGGATCTCAGATCACGCTGCGTACGGCCGGCCAGGAAGTGGTCGTTCGGGAGATGACGCGGAAACAGAAGATTCTCGCCTTCATCGCCAACCCCAATATTGCGGTCTTGCTCGGCATGCTTGGTCTCGCCGGCCTGTATCTCGAGTTCTCGAATCCGGGGATGCTCGTTCCGGGTATCGTCGGCGCCATCGCGCTTCTTCTCGCGGCCTTTGCGTTCGAGATCTTGCCGGTCAACGTCGTCGGGCTCGTGCTCATGTTCGTGGGGCTAGGACTTTTGCTCGTGGAGGCGTTTACCCCGTCATTTGGCGTGATGGGCACGGGCGGGATCGTGAGCATCGTATTGGGCGCGTTGTTCTTGATCGAAGAGCAAGGGCTCCCGACGCCGGCACTCAAGGTCAGCTGGACGATGATTCTTCCGGTGACGATCCTAATGGCGATCTTGGTGATCGTCGTCGGGCGCAAAATCTTCGAGGCACAGTCACGGCCGCCGTCGACGGGACTCGAGACGTTGGTTGGCCAGTTCGCGACGACGCGCACGGCCATCGAAGGAACGGGAAAAGTGTTCATCAACGGCGAGTACTGGGACGCTCGTGCCTTGGAGTCCATCGCCGAGGGTGAACGTGTGAAAGTGTCCGCTGTGGACGGCCTCACGCTGAGTGTCGTCCGCGCACCGGAATCTTAGAGGAACTGCTGATGCCTGGTTTGCCGATTGGCTTGCTCGCGGTCTTGATTTTCGTCGGGTTCTTTTTTCTCAACTGGATCAAAATTCTCAACGAGTACGAGCGTGGTGTCGTGTTCCGCCTCGGAAACTTGTTGCCGAGGCCGAAGGGGCCGGGACTCGTGATTCTCTTCGTGCCCATCGATCGGATGGTCAAGGTTGACCTCAGGCTCGTGGCGCTCGACGTCCCGCCTCAAGACATCATCACGAAGGACAACGTGTCGGTGAAGGTGAATGCCGTCGTTTTCTTCCGCGTCGTCGACCCGGTGAAGGCAGTGGTCGAGGTCGAGAATTTCCTCTACGCGACGTCCCAGTTGGCACAGACGACGCTGCGGAGCGTGCTCGGCCAAGCGGAGCTCGATGAGCTGCTCTCGGAGAGAGACCGTCTGAACGTCCAGCTCCAGGACATCCTGGACAAGCACACGGATCCCTGGGGCATCAAGGTCACCTCTGTCGAAGTCAAACATGTCGATCTTCCGTCGGAAATGCAGCGAGCGATCGCTCGTCAAGCGGAAGCCGAGCGCGAGAAGCGTGCGAAAGTCATCCACGCGGAAGGCGAGTTTCTCGCATCGAAGCGTCTCGCCGATGCTGCTGCCATCGTCGGCCGCCATCCGCTCGGAATGCAGCTACGCTACTTGCAAACGCTCACCGAGATCGCGGCCGAGAAGAACTCTACGATCGTATTTCCACTCCCGCTCGAGCTCATCGAGCCACTGCTCGGATCGCTTAAGGAATGGAAGGCGCACGCCGGAGACGCGCCGCCGTCGCCGCCGCCGGAGGAGCCTTCATGAGCATGGAGGGTGAAGAGCTAACGATACGGGGCTCTCTGTCGGAGTCGAGCTTGCCCGAGCTCCTCGCTTCCATAAGCCGGAGCAAGGAGACGGGAATTCTCAACTTTCACGACGCCGGCCGCTGGAAAGCGATCTACTTCAAAGAAGGCCGGATCATCTACGCGATGTCGAACGCCCAGGACGACCGCCTCGGCGAGTTCCTCCTGAAGGAAGGCAAGATCACTGTGCGGCAGTTCCTCGAGGCCAGCAAGCTGATCCAGCCGGACAAGAAGCTCGGGGCGGTGCTCGTCGAGCAGGGAATCATCACGCCCGACGATCTGTTCGTCGCGATCCATCGTCATGCGGAGGCCATCGTCTACAGCCTCTTCCACTGGACGCGCGGCGAGTACGAATTCGTCATCAAGGACTTGACCGCCGAAGGTCCGATGGTCCTCGATCTGAACTCGGAGAACGTGATCCTCGAGGGCATCCGGCGGTTGAAGAATTTCACGCGCATGTACGCCGCGGTCGGGCCGCTCGAGACGGTGCTCAGCCGCTCCGACAACGCCGATAACTTGATCTACAAGCTCAGCCTCGACGAGGACGAGTCCCAGGTGCTGTCCCTCGTCGACGGCCGATTGAACGTCGAGCAAATCATCGCGATGAGCTATTTGCCCAATTTCGAAACGTTGCGGATCCTCTTCGGCGTCCTCGCAGCCGGGGTTCTCGAGCGCGGCGCGGCGGAAGACACCGAAAAACGAGGGATCGAGCTCGAGTACGAGCTCGAGGGGGTCGTGGATCACTACAATCGAAACTTCGAGCATGTGAGCCGCTTCGTTCATGAAAAGCTGGATGAAGACCGTGCTCTCGCATTCGGCGAAGGTGCCATGGCGGAGGTCGCTAAGCAGTTTCCGCTGCTTTTCGATGGCGTCGAGCTCGGTACCGCGGGGCGCGTCGACTTCGACCAGCTGTTGCAAAATTTGGGTGACAAGCCTCACGAGGCGAAGAAAGCCGTTCTCGTGGATGGTCTCAACGAGCTGACCTACGCCCTGCTTCTCCACGTGGGACGGGAGTTCAGTAAGGACGAGCAAGAGTCCGTGGCCACGAGCATTTTGAGCCAACCGCAGCCCGGAATGGTCTAGCATCGCCCTGATTCTGGATTTTTCTTATTTTTCGGGGGGTTGGGAGCAAAATATCGAGTGATTGTTGATAACTTTGCTTGCTTCTTGGGTTAGAATAAGGACTTTCACACACGAAACAATTGCTTCTGGGGTCAAAGGAGTAATGAGGAGATGGCCGAGTACGACGAAGGGGCCTACTACGAGGTCCAGCTCAACAACAAGCAGCTGGTCTTCTTCTTCATGGCGACCCTGGCAATCGCAGTCGTAGTTTTTTTGTGCGGCGTTATGGTGGGCCGTGGTGTGCGTGACGCTACGCTCGCGGCGGCACAAAACGATATCACTGCCGACAGTCGGGCTAAAGCACCGACGCCCGGGCCGGCGGAGCCGGTCGCGAAGCCGGTTAACGACTACCACGAACGCCTGAGCACCCGTGACGCTCGTCATCAGCTGGTCGCCGTACAGTCGGATAGTCCCGAGACGGCCGCCGTGCGGAAGACTCCGCCGCCGAAGCCGGCGACAGCGACGCCCCCACCCGTGAAGCCGAAGACGGCACCGAAGACGGTTCCGCCGCGGCCATCGACGTTGGGTGGATCGAACGGTGCCTACACGATCCAAGTCGTCGCATTGAAAACGCCGGACGCCGCCAAATCGCTGCTCGGTAGATTACAGAGCAAGAACTATCGGGCCTATATGGAATCGGGCGAAGACGCCGGGCTCCACCGGGTCCGCGTGGGACGTTTCCCCACCCGGCGCGAGGCCGAGATCGTCATGCAGAAGCTGCGCGACGAAGAGAAGTTCAAGCCTTACATCACGCAGTAAGTCTCATGCCGTCTCCCTCGAGTCTCGAAGAGCTTCTGAATCGATCGGAGGACCTCGGACGCCGCGTCCGCGACGTCCGGGGTTATCTTTGACGAAGCAGCGCTCTTAAAATCACTGCAGGAGCTCGAGGGGAAACTCGCCAACCCCGACGTCTGGTCCGACCCGGCCAAGGGTGAGCGCTTGTCACGCGAGCGGAGTCGCTTGCAGGCCGATCTCGACCTCATCAAAAAGCTCAACGATTGCGAAGAAGAAGTGCGCACACTCGTCGAGTGGGCGCGCGAAGGCGAGAGCGTTCGCGACGATCTGGAGAGCCATCTCGACGCGTGGCAAGAAGAAGTCGAGTCGGCGGAGCTTCAGAAGCTTCTCGGCGGAGAGCACGACGCCGTCAACGCCATCGTCAGCATCCATCCAGGCGCGGGCGGTACGGAGTCGCAGGATTGGGCCGAGATGCTCTTGCGGATGTATCTGCGGTGGGCGGAGAAGCGAGAGTTCAAGACCGAGATGATCGACCGCCAAGAAGGGGAAGAGGCCGGCATCAAGAGCGCGACGTTCTCGGTGAGCGGCAGCTACGCCTACGGATATCTCAAGGGTGAGATTGGCGTCCACCGCCTCGTTCGCATTTCTCCCTATGATGCCGCCAAAAGGCGCCATACGTCCTTCGCCTCCGTATTCGTGTTTCCGGAGATCGATGAAGACGTCGAAGTCGAGATCAACGAGAAGGACCTACGTATCGACACTTATCGCTCCAGCGGTAAGGGCGGCCAGCACGTGAACGTAACCGACTCCGCGGTTCGGATTACTCACATGCCGAGCGGGATCGTCACCCAGTGTCAAAACGAGCGCTCTCAGCATCGAAACAAGGAAATGGCGATGCGGGTGCTTCGGGCGCGCTTGTACGATCGAATGCTGGAAGAGAAGAAAGAGCGGGTCGAGGCGATGAACGACACCAAGAAAGACATCGCTTGGGGTAGCCAGATCCGCTCTTACGTCTTTCAGCCGTACCGGATGGTCAAGGATCACCGCACGAAGACCGAGATTGGTGACGTCGATCGGATCATGGACGGCGACATCGATGTGTTCGTGAAGGCGTTTCTCTTGAACCGCGCGTAACCGGGCGCCCGTACCCCCTTCGGAATCCCTGCCCGACGTGTACGTTTGCTACACTAATAGGCAGTCTGAAATAGCGTTCATTTTCAACCCCAGCTCATGACCCCGGCCTTCGTAGTCGCTGTCGCGGCAGTTATTTTTTGGGGTACGTTCGCCGCGATCCTCATCCGTTACCAGCCGCCACGTCCACTGTGGCCGCGATTGCTCTGGTTCGCGCTGTCGGGAACGCTTTGGTCAGCCGGTGAGCTGGGAACGAGCTTCCTCGCGAACGGAGCCGAGAGCCACTGGGCGTGGCTCGTCGTCCTCTATACGGGCGTCCTGACCTGCGGTCCGATCTGGTGGTCGCTGTGTCTTCGCTTCGCAGAACAACGAGGTAACCGACCGCGATGGGCGAGCTCGACCGTAGAGCATGCGCCGTTTCTTGTCGCCGCCGTTTGCTGGATCACGCTCATCACGAATCCCTATCACGGCTGGTTCATCGATCCGGTCTGGAATGGAAGGAACACCTATCGATTTTTCTGGTACGTGCAGGCTTTGTCGAGCTACGCGTCGAACGTGGCAGCGATGGCGGTCCTGTTCTGGCTGCGGCGCGCCACCAACCGCGATGCGGCGGCACGCGGCGGACTCAATCTTCTCCTCGCCGCCTCCATTGCGCCGGCCTTGTTCAACGTGCTCTATATTTCCAGGGTGTGGAACTGGGGCGTCGACCCCACGATGGTCGGCCTCGCCATCAGCTTGGCGCTGGTTTTCATTGGTGTCTCGCGCAACCGTCTCTTCACGATAAGCGGCCTGACCCTCGACCATCTGATCCGGTACGAGAGCGACGGCGTGGTCATCATGGATGGGGCGGGAGAGCTCGTAAACGCGAACCCCGCCGCTTCCCGTATCCTCGGCGTCGGGTCCCTCGCTCCCGGCGTCGACTTCGTGCGCTTGCTCTCGGAGCGCTTCGAGGAGGGCGCCGAGCAGACATTGCTATCGCTCGTGAACGAAGCGATCGAAGACAGCGCTGCGATTGCGCCGTCCCACTGCTTCCCGGTCAAAGAGCCCGAGAGCGCGTGCCGCTGGATGCGCGTGCACGCGACGGGGATTCCCGGTCGTTGGCCGGAACGGCGCGGTATCGGTCTCCGGCTACGGGACGAAACGCCTCTCTACGAGGCAATGGAACGCGCTGCGCAGCAAGCGGCGAGTATCGAGGCCATTGTCGGGTCGATCCGTGACGGGTTGTTCGTCGTGGACGCGCACGGTCGGCTCTCCTACGCGAATGATCCGTTTTGGAGCATGTGGAATCTCGCTCGCCGTGACGACGCCTCCGTGGTCGAAGAGGAGCTATTGAAGGAGCTCGCGAGCCGGGTGGTGGAGCGAGATCGACGCCGCCTGCGGGACGCTGCTGTGGCTTGGCACCCGATGGCCGCAGCGGATGTGGAGCTCACATCGGAAGAGGTCTTCTCCCTCGCCACCGCGCCTCTCATGCGAGACGGTTTGGTTGCGGGAAGGGTGTGGACGTTTCGTGATGTCACCGAACGGACGAGAGCCGAGCGGGAGCGCCGAGATCTGGACCAGCGCATCCGCGAGAGCCAGAAGCTCGAGAGCTTGGGTGTTCTCGCGGGCGGCATCGCTCACGACTTCAACAACATTCTTGTCGGGATCCTCGGTAACGTCGAGCTCGCATTGTTGCGGGCGGAGCCCGAGGGAGCCGACGCGCGATATCTCACGAGGGCGAAGGCATCGGCCGACCGTGCGGCAGATCTCGTGCAACAACTCCTGGACTATGCGGGCCGAGGACCCATGGAAGCGGACGTGCTCGATTTATCGTCGCTGGTCAGGGAGACGCAAGAGCTCGTGAAGACGGCGGTGTCGAAGAAGGCAGACATCCGGGTCGAGATGGCGCCCGACCTGTTCGTTTCAGGGGACCCGGTACAGCTTCGACAGATCATCATGAACTTGCTGACCAACGCGTCCGACGCGCTTTCGGACGGATCCGGGGTGGTCACCATTCGCACGGGCGCGCGCAAGGTCAGTGAAGGGTTTCTGGCGGATGCATTACCTCATCGCACCGGCGCCGTGGGGGATTACGCCTTTCTACAGATATCCGACACCGGCTGCGGTATGGACGAGGAGACCCAGAGCCGGATCTTCGAGCCCTTCTTTTCCACGAAGTTCACCGGCCGCGGCCTCGGACTCGCAGCGACGCTCGGAATCGTCCGGAGCCATGGAGGGTTCGTCAAAGTTCAGAGTCAGCCGGGCGAGGGCACGACCTTTTTGTTGATGTTGCCGCTCGTGCCGGACCGAGCCCCCGCTGAAGTGCAAGACGTCGCCGGAGATGCGCTGTATCCGTCATCGGGGACAGTGCTCGTCGTTGATGACGAAGAGCCGGTTCGTACGGTTGCCAAATGCGTTCTCGAGCTGGAGGGGTTTCAGGTGCTCATCGCCACCGACGGCCGCGACGGTATGAGACGGTTTTGCTCGTTCCGTGACGAGATCGACGTCGTGGTTCTCGACATGACGATGCCGCTCATGGACGGCGCTGAGACCCTGATGGCGATAAGGGAGAAGTCGCCGGACGTGCCGGTCATCTTATCGAGCGGGTACAGCGAGGAAGAGTCCCGTCAGCGCTGTGCCGGCCAGTCCGGAGTTCACTTCATCCACAAACCCTATACGGCTCATGAGCTCGTGAATGCGGTTCGTGCGTCGCTGCAACGCGCAGTGGCAGTGCGCTAGATAGACGCCTATCGCGTGGCTCAGATGATGAGCCTGACGCCACCCAGCTCCGCGAGCCCGTAGAGAAAGTGGTCGCCCGGAGAGGCGATGAACATGAAATTGGCGGGGATGCCCCACTCCTTCGAGAGCTTGCGAATGAGTTTCGGGCCGAACTCACCTTTGTAGACGACGAACTCGATGTCCATCTCCGGATAGGTTTCGTCCAGGAACTCGAGGTCGGTCTTGAGTCGTGGCGGCACCTCTTTTTCATCTTGCACGACCGTGACGACCTTGATGCGGTTCGTGTGCTCGTTGTTGCGTACGTAGAGCATCGCCTCGTTCAAGTTACTAACGCTGTCTCCGCGAGTGAAGAACACGACTTGTTGCGAGTTGATTGCATCCATCTTGTCGTAGAGTGATTTCGCGATCGTGCTCGTCACGTTGGAGATACTCTGGCTCATGCGACGCACGAAATAGATTCCGACTTTGAGGAGGAAAATGCGCCCGAGCATCGTGAAGGCGACGAGGACGGTAGGAATGAAATAGGTAAGGAACACCCGAAAATAGGTCGGGTTCATGACGTAGTTGCCCACGAGGCCGGCGAGCACCGCAAGAATCCCGACGATCACGGCTGGCCATGGGGCGCGGCTCGGACGGGGGAGTCGGGCGCGTCGCACTTTGAGCAGCACATTGCCGATTCCGAACAGCGCCATGACCGACAGAAACGAGAGGGTGTAGACGCCCGCTAGAATCGTGATTTCTCCGCCGGTGATGAAGTGCACCGATACCGCGAGCAGGAAGAATCCAATGATGATCCGATGCGTCGTCCCGCGAGTATTGGTCTTCAATAGTGCTTGCGGCAGCACCCGGTCGAGCGTCATGCGCTTGACGAGGCCGTTCACACCGACGAAAGAGGTCAGCACGGCGCCGCTGAGTACGAGCACGGCGTCGACCGAGATCACGTAGGCAAGCCATTTACCGCCGCCGTAGCTCGTTTCGCCCATATAGGCGAGCAGGTCGAGACTATGCGCCTCGACCTCCGCCATGGGCACGAGCGCCAACGCCAAGAAGGCCATCGTCGGGTTGAAGACCGTGACCGCAATCCACATATTCCGGAGCGTCTTCGGGAACACGCCCTCGGCCTGCTCTTCCACGAAATTGGAGGAGCTTTCGAAGCCCGAGACCCCGAGCAGCGCCGCCGCGAACCCGAAGAACAGCGCGACCGGAACGCTGTGCTCCGACGGAAGGTTCCAGTTCTCCAAGAACATGCCGAAGCCGTTGCGGAACAAATGAATGGACACGACCGACACCAACAGCGTCAAGCTCGAAAGGTGGAACAGGAAGATCCCGACCGCGACCCTTGAGGACTCCTGGATCCCGATGATCGTCAAGACCATGAACACGGCGAGTAACGCTATCGTCGCGCCTTTGACGGGGAGCCCGTGCCACAGCGTGTGGGCGTAGTGCATCGCCTCGCCGGCGGAGATGACGGCGGTTGCCATGTAGGAGAGAATCGTCAGACATGCTGCGATCGACGCCCAGCGTTTGCTGGTCGTGTTGAGAAGTGCGTTGTACGCCCCGCCATTCAACGGCAAGGCGCCGACGACCTCGGCGTAGATGCCGCGGAACAGAAACAAGACGGCTGCCACGAGTGCCAGGGATACGAAAGCCCAGCGGCCGCCCGCGATGATCGCGAGCGCGGAGACGTAGAGGACGGAGCTCGTGATGTCGTTACCGCAGATCGCCGTTGCCGGAAGCTCTTTCAAGCCTCCTGCTTTGTGTGCGGTGCTCGATTTCTTGGCGGTGGCCATGTTCTAGCGGACGGTCCTTTGGCGGGCGACCCGAACTTGGTCGTCGAGAAAGTCGATGAACGGGATCGCCGCTGCGTCGAGCTGCTGCGGGATGAACGAGGCGGCCGTCAAGCCGGGTAGAGTATTAATCTCCAGGAAGACCGGGCCTTGGTCGTCGACGATAACGTCCGTACGAGAGTAGCCGCGGCATCCGACGGTGTCGTGCACTGTGGTGGCGACGGCCTGGACCGAGCGCGCCAGCGTCTCATCGATCGGCGCGGGCGTCAACTCGACGGCGCCTTTGCCCAGATATTTACCCTCGAAGTCGAACGATCGCCCCGGCGCGAGGCGGACTTCGGAGCAGGGAAGGGCGAACACTCCCGACGGCCGCTCGACCACACCGATGGTGAGCTCGCGCCCGACGACGAACGCCTCGGCGACGAGGGGAGGGGTTTCCGAGGACTTCGTGGCGGTGGCGATCTCGCGAAGCGCGTCCGCGTCGTCGATGAAACGAACGCCGTGGCTGGAGCCGTCGGCTATCGGCTTCACGACGACGCGGCCCGACTCTTTCAACAAGGCCTGCGCGGCTTTGGCGGTTTGCTCACTGCCGTCGATGACGCATGCGGGCGCGACGCGGAGCCCCGCAGCGAGAGCGGATGCCCGGCTCCGGACCTTATCGAAGGCGAGATGGCTCGCCTCGGCATTCGAGCCGGTGAACGGAAGCCCCCGCGCTTCGAGCATTTCTTGAAGCGTTCCGTCCTCACCGGAGCCGCCGTGCAGGGCGAGAAAGAACGTTTGACCGTGCGAGCGCGGGTCGTCGAGCGCATCAGCCACGCTCGCGAAGCTTTCTCTAGCTTCGGGCGCGAAATCCTGCTCGAACGGTCGCTCGAAGGCGAGGAGACTGTTTCGGTGGACGGACTCGATCGCGCCGTCCCGAGTGAGAAACCAATAGGTAGCGTCCTCTAGGTGGCGCGCGACGTTCTGTGCGGAGGCGACGGAGACCCGGTGCTCACTGCCATCGCCGCCGAAAAGGACGACGATCCCGTCACGCGCATCCGAGGTGGGCACGAGGGCTGTCCTTCGAGAGCGCTCCGAGCTCCGTTACCAGCTCCTCCTCACGCTCGTTCATTTCCTTCGGGACGACGACGGCGAGCTTCGCGAAGAGATCGCCCTCGCCCGAACCCTTGAGCCGCGGCATCCCTTTGCCCTTGAGCCGCATCGCGCGCCCGCTCTGCGAGCCCGCCGGGACTTTGATCCGTGCTTTGCCGGACATGGTCGGCACTTCGATCTCCGCTCCGAGAGTTGCTTCCGCAAAGCTCACGGGCACGTCTACATAGAGGTCATCGCCATCGCGGCGATAGATGGTGTGCGGCTTCATTTTGACCTCGAGATAGAGGTTTCCGCGTCCGGCCGGTCCGGTCTCACCCTTTCCCACGACGCGGATCTTGGAGCCGTCTTTCACACCCTTCGGTATGCGCACGTCGACCGAGTCACCGTCGAGTGTGAGTCGCTTGACCGTCCCGTGAAAGGCATCTTCGAGTGTGACTTCGAAAGAAGCGGTGACGTCGCGGCCAGTGGTCGGCGGCTGCGGGCCGAAGCCCTGTCCTCCGGCACCCCGCTGTGCGCGAAAGCCCCCACGTTGATTGAAGAGATCGTCGACGTCTCCCCCACCGCTGAAAAACGTCTTGAAGAAGTCTGAAAAACCTCCGCCGGGACCTCCGGTGCCGAACTCGACGCCGAAACCGGGAAAGCCTCCGCCGCGCCCGCCTCCGCCGGCACCGGGACGAGAGTAGTTGGCGTATTGGTTCCAGTTGGCGCCGAGCTGGTCGTAGCGCTTGCGCTTCTCGCGGTCGGACAGGACCTCGTGCGCTTCGTTGATCTCTTTGAATTTCTGCTCTGCGCCGCGATCGCCCGGATTGACGTCGGGGTGGTACTTACGCGCGAGCTTGCGAAACGCTTGCTTGATGGCCGCGTCGTCGGCGCCTTTGTCGACGCCGAGTACCTGATAGTAGTCTTTGTAATCCACCGATGAGCTTCTACTGAACCCGAATCTCGCCGGAGCTCTTTCCTCCCGGAGGCTGTGGCGGGACCATCTTGATCGGGAGGTCAGGGAAGACGATCGGAAGCATCTGGTCGAGCGTCGAGACGAGGTGGATCTTGAGCTCGTCGCGGATTTCCTGCGGAAGATCCTCTTCCATCGCTTTCTCGTTCAGCTTCGGGATCAACACTTCCTTGATGCCGTATCGGTGTGCGGCGAGGAGCTTCTCCTTGATGCCGCCTACCGGGAGCACGTGACCCGACAGCGTGATCTCTCCCGTCATGGCGATGTACGGCCTTGCGGCGGTATCGGACAGAATGGAGACGAGTCCGGCGACCATCGTGATCCCTGCCGATGGACCGTCCTTGGGGGTCGAGCCCTCCGGCACGTGTAAATGAAGGTCCATCTTGCGGTAGAAGTCGCCTTCGAGCCCGAGAGCGAGGCTGTGGGCTCGCACCCATGTGAGCGCCGCGCTGGCGGATTCCTTCATGACGCTTCCGAGCTGGCCGGTGAGCTCCAGGCTCTTCGTGCCACGTACCTTGGAAGCTTCGATGAAGAGGATATCGCCGCCGACCGGCGTCCACGCCAAACCGGTGACGACCCCCGGGACTCCCATACGATCGTCGAGCTCTCGCGAAAGGGAGGTCGGAGCGCCCAGAAGGCGCTGCAAAGATTCCGCCGTCGCGTGCAGCGGCCCTTCTTCGCCTTCAGCAAGGCGCCGGGCGGCCTTTCGGCAAATCGTGCCGATCTTTCTCTCCAAGTTGCGAAGCCCCGCTTCCCGCGTGTAGTTGCGGATGATCTCCGAGATCGCCTCGCGCTCGAAGGTGGGCGCTAGCGCCTCATCGGTGAACCCGTGATTGTCGAGCTGTCGGGGGATGAGATGTCGGACCGCGATCTGGATCTTCTCTTCCTCTGTGTAGCCGGCTAGGTTGATGACTTCCATGCGGTCTTTCAAGGCCGGCGGGATCGGGTCCAGCATATTCGCCGTGGCGATGAACAAGACCTCGGAGAGGTCGAATGGAAGATCGACGTAGTGATCGCGGAAAGTATCGTTTTGCTCGGGGTCGAGGACCTCGAGAAGCGCGGAGCTCGGATCGCCCCTGAAGTCCATCCCGAGCTTGTCGACCTCGTCGAGCATGAATACCGGGTTCTTGGATCCTGAGCGGCAAAGGTGCTGGATGACCTGGCCGGGGAGGGCTCCGATATAAGTGCGGCGGTGGCCTCGGATCTCGGCTTCATCGCGAATGCCGCCGAGGCTCATCCGGACGAACTCGCGCCCGAGCGCTTTGGCGATCGACTTGCCAAGGCTGGTCTTGCCGACACCGGGAGGGCCGACGAAGCAAAGAATGGGTCCTTTGATGTCGGGCTTCAACTTGCGAACGGCGAGAAATTCGAGGATACGGTCTTTGACCTTCTCGAGGTCGTAGTGGTCCGCTTCCAGGATGTCTTTGGCGCGCGGGATGTCGTAGACGTCTTCCGTCTTCTTCGACCACGGGATGCGCACGAGCCAGTCCAGATAAGTACGTCCCACCGTGTACTCGGCGGAGGCGGGCGGGATCTTCGATAGCCTATTGAGCTCGCGAAGGGCCTCTTTTTCGCCCTCCTCCGACATTTTCGCCTCTTCGATCTTCTCCCGCAGCTCTTCGATGTCTTTCGTGTTCTCGTCGGTCTCGCCGAGCTCTTTCTGGATCGCTTTCATTTGCTCGCGTAAGTAGTACTCACGCTGGGTGCGGCCGACTTCATTCTTGACCTGAGACTCGATCTTGCTGCCGACCTCGAGGACCTCTTGTTCGCGTAGAAGCGCTTCATGAACTTTGACGAGCCGCTCCTTGACCCGAACGATCTCGAGAACGTGTTGGCGGCTCTCGGTGTCGAGACTCGGCAAGTTCTGAGCGACGAAATCAGCGAGCCGTCCGGGCTCGTTGAGCGTCGCCGCGAGCGAGCCGACCTCATCGGCGAGGGATTGGGACATCTCGACGATCTTGGAGAACACCGAGTGAACGTTCCGGGTGAGGGCGTCGATCTGGATGGCGTCCTCGGGCGGACTCTGACTGTCGAGTACCTCGATGTCCGCTCGGATGTACGGGCTGACCTGGACGACGCGGAGCACCCGAAACCGAAAGCCTCCTTGCACGACGAGCCGGATGGACCCGTCAGGCATCCTTACGGATTTGTGGATCCGCACGCTCGTCCCCGTGTCGTAGAGATCAGTCGCGCCGGGCGCTTCGATGGCGGCGTCTTTCTGGGTGACGACGCCGATGAAGCTCGCGGACTCGCCGTTCTCGTCGAGCAGTCGCACCGTGCTATCGCGGCCAACCGCCAGCGGGAGAATGGACTGCGGGAAGATCACCGTGTCGCGGAGCGGAAGAATCGGTACGCCCTGGTGAATTTCGCCGTTTCTTGGTTCTTCTTGTTCGAGCTCATCCATATGGATATCTACCTCTCAGCTGCGCGGCGGGTTGTCGAGTCCGTGATGATGCGAGCCGCCCTGATTCGTCGTGGAGCGTCCGTTCGCGATCGTGACGGGACCCCGGGGGCCGCTCACGAGAATGAACGCGACGCCGAAACGCATAGTAGTATTATGGATATTTAGTGTCGAATTGTCAAAAGCTTGCAATTGCCTTTGTTAGCAATGATTTACGGTGCTGTTGCCGGCTCTATTATGTGATGACAACATGATCATATTTATTGGCCAGGGTAGCCAGTCGGCTCCGAACCGACAATGAAGGACTCCATGATGACATCGTCGGTCTGCCCTGCGGTCGCGGGATCGCCGGTTCGCTTGTTTACGGGCACGAATACGATATTAGAAGGCACGGGAAAGTCTTCAATCGGCTTGCCCTCGAGCGCGAACTCCATGAAGTCGAGCCAGGGAGGAAGCGCGGTACGGGCGCCGGTCTCGCGATCGCCCAAGGTCAGCTTCTGGTCGAAGCCGACCCAAGTGCCGGTGACGAGCGTGGGATCGAATCCGATGAACCAGGCGTCGGTATAGTCGTTCGTCGTTCCGGTCTTTCCGGCGAGGGGGCGCCCTAGTCGAGCGGCGCGCACGCCGGTCCCTCGCTGGATGACGCCGCGGAGCAGGTTGGTGACGACATAAGCCGAGTCCGCGCGGATGGCCGATGCCGCTTTCGGATAGGTCTCCTCTAGCACGTTGCCGTCCCGGTCCGTCACTTTCGTGATGAACATCGGGGTCATGCGGATGCCCTGATTGGCGAAAGCAGAGTAGGCGGAGACCATTTCCTGGAGCGTCGCTTCCGCGGCCCCGAGCGTGATACTCAGATAAGGCGGGATGGGTCCCGCGAGCCCGAGCCTCGTGGCGTAGTCCGCGACTTTTTGCGGGCCTATTTGCTCGGTGAGGCGCACGGCGGGCACGTTGCGCGAGGCCTCGATGAGGCGGCGCATCGTCACCCAGCCCTCGAATTTTCGGTCGTAATTGCGCGGCTCGTAAACCTCCTCGATGTGTGGGTCCACGTAGCGGACCGGCTCATCCAGGATGAGAGATGTGGCCGTGTACCCCTCCTCGACGGCGGCGCCGAGGGCGAACGCTTTGAAAGCCGAGCCTGGTTGGCGCCGCGCCTGGGTCGCTCGATTGAATTTGCTGCGCTCGAAGTCGTAGCCGCCGACCATGGCTTTGATGTGGCCCGTCCGGGCTTCGATCGCGAGTAGCGCGCCTTCGGCGAGCGGCTCCTGGTCGACTTTGACGACCATGGCTTCGTTCTCGGAGTCGATCGAGACGATCTCGAACTGGGAGACGTCTCCCACCTCGAACAACTCGTCGACCGCCTTTCTCGTCCAGCCGGCGGATTCGGGGTCGACGTGGGCGAGAAACCTGCCGATACGGACGACCGGCTGCCGGCCGGCATCGACGACCGCTCCGGTAAGAACTTGGCCGACGACAAACGGTTCGATCCAATCCTCCGAGCGAAACTCCTCGATGGAAATCTCCGAGTCGCGCAGGATGTTGTGCGCAATGGGGCGGAATCCTTGTCTCTTATCGACGTCTCGCAACGATTGGTCGATGGCGCTGTTCGCCTTTTCCTGCATCCCACGATTGAGCGTGGTGTGGACGCGAAGTCCGCCGCGAAAGATGCGGGTGGCGCCGTACTTGTCTTCGAGATACTGACGGACTTCTTCGACGAAATACGGACCAATGTTGCCGCTCGGGCCACGCCGCCGGAGCTGTAGCGGGACGTTTCGCGCCCTCTCGGCCTCCTCGGGCGTAATGTAGCTCTCGTCCTGCATACGCTCGATGACGATGTCGCGCTGCTCGAGCGCCGCGGTCGGATTGTTGAACGGGCTGTAGTTGTTTGGCGAGGGTGCGAGGCCGACGATGAGCGCGGCCTCTTCCAGCGTGAGGTCCGCGGCATCCTTGTCGAAGTAATATTCGGAGGCAGCCTGCACGCCGTAGAGCCCATGGGCGAAGTGCAACAGGTTGCAATAGAAGGCGAGAATCTCTTCCTTCGTGTAGGCGCGCTCGATCTTGAACGCAAGAATCGCTTCCTTTATCTTGCGGCTAAGGCTGAACTCCTGCGTGAGGAAGAGCATGCGCGAGACTTGCTGGGTGATGGTGCTTGCGCCGCCCGCCGCTCCGATCCGGCCTGCCCACACGCTGGCCCATACCGCGCGGCTGATACCAATGGGGTCGAAGCCGTAGTGCCGCCAAAACCGCTGATCTTCCTTGGCCACGAAAGCGTCCCTGAGCACCTGCGGGACCTCGTCGTAGCTGATGACGACCCGTTTCTCGATCGAGAACTCGGCGAAAACCTCACCATCGTCGGCCATGACTTCCGTGATGATGCTCGGCTGGTAGTTCTCGATCTCTTGGATGATGGGGAGATCTCGCTGGTAGGCGAGTACGAGTCCGGTAAGGGAGCCGCCTAGCGCGGCCAGCGCGAACAGGATGACGACGACGATGAGCTTGAGGAGTTGACGACCCCGTGCGGCTGGCTCCGGCGAATCGTCGCCGGGACTAGGGTTTGAGCTATCCATGTTTTCCGCCAGCGGCACGCACGTTCATCATCATTATAGCCAATGTCTACTTTCCGTCCCGAATAAGGGACTGAAATGCCTCCTCCAGTTCGGGATGGCGGAACGAAAAGCCGGCCGCGAGCAGTTTTTCGGGCACGACCCGCTGGCCCTCGAGGACGATCCGCGACATTTCACCCAAGATCCGTTCGAGCGCGAAGGCAGGCGCCGGAAGAAATGCCGGTCGGTGCAACACCCGCCCCAATGTCTTCGAGAACGTCCGATTCGTGACCGGGTTCGGGCCCGTCGCGTTCACGACTCCCATGAGATTCTCGTCTTCCATGACATGCCGGAGAGCGCCCACGAGATCATCGATGTGGATCCACGGCATCCACTGATTCCCGGTGCCGAGGGGACCGCCCAAGCCCAGCTTGAACGGGACGCGCATTTTCGCGAGAGCGCCGCCTTGGGTCGACAAAACGATGCCGATCCGCATCGCGACGGTGCGGATACCAAGCCCCATCGTCTCGAGCGCCGCTTTCTCCCACTCGGTGCAAACTTCGGGGAGGAAGCCTTCCCCGGGTGGAGAGTTCTCGTCGAGAGGTTCATCGCCGCGATCTCCGTAGAACCCTACCGCCGAGGCGGAAACCAAGAGCTTGGGCTTGGATTCGAGGCTCTTGAGGCCCTCGACGAGCAGCTTCGTGCCTGCGACGCGGCTGTGACGGATCGCCTCTTTATGTGATTTCGTCCACCGCTCGGCGACGGGCGCCCCGGCGAGATGGACGACCACGTCGACGCCGGAGAGACCGCTCGCATCGAAGCGCCCGTTGTCGATGTCCCATGTGATGGTCTCGAGCGGAGGGAGCGCGGGTTGTCGAGTGAGCCCCACGACTCTGTGTCCGTCGGCGACGAGACTGAGCCTCAACGCGGAGCCGACGAGCCCGGCAATACCGCTAATCGCGACCTTCATGCAACAACCTCCGCCACGGAAGTATACTAGCCCCCCGCGGGATCGCGGGACTTTGTAACGGAGGCACCGACATGATGACCAAGCACTCGTTTCTCACTCTATTGGGGATCTTGCTGGCGACGTCCGGCTTTGGCCAGGACAAACGGACCATGACTGTCGTCGATCTGGTCGAAGTTCCGCAGCTGAGGGACCCGCAGCTGTCTCCCGACGGCTCACAGCTGCTCTACGTGGTCGGCGAGGCGGATTGGAAGGAGAACAAGCGCTTCAATCACATCTGGCGCGTCGACGCCTCCGGCTCCGGCGAGGCGGTGCAGCTCACCAATGGAAAGCACGGTGAAACGCGACCGCGCTGGTCACCGGACGGCGCCACGATCGCGATGATCGCGAAGCGCGGAGAAGACGAGAACGCGCAAATCTACCTTCTCAGTAACTCGGGCGGTGAAGCCGCACCGCTTTCCGCGCACGACACTGAAGTGACCGCGATCGAGTGGTCTGCGGACGGCAAGCACATCTATTTCGTGGCCTCCGACCCCAAGACCGAAGCCGAGAAAAAGCGCGACAAGCTCATGGACGACGTCTTTGCTTTCGACGAAGACTACAAGCAGGCGCATCTGTGGCGCGTCGCCGTTGCGGACAAGACGTCCGAGCGGATCACGTCGGGCGACTTTTCGATCCGAGGCTACCGTTTATCGGCGGATGGCTCGAAGATCGCGCACCATCGCACCCCGTCGCCGCTGTTCGACAACTCGGACGAGGGCGAAGTGTGGCTGATGGATGCCGATGGGGCCGGCGCGAGCCGTCTCACTGACAATACGGTCGCCGAGTTCGGTGCCGAGCTCTCTCCCGATGGAAATTGGATCCTCTTCCGCTCGGACTCGAACGATGCGTTCGATACTTACTACAACGACAACATTTTCGTCGTGCCCGCTTCCGGAGGAGCGCATCGGTTGCTCTTGAAGGACATGCCGCACGAAGTTCAGGACGCGCGCTGGTCGAAGGATGGCGGTTCCATCTATTTCACTGCCAATACCGGCGTTCGCAGTGATATTTTCTCGGTCGCGCTCGACTCCGAACAGCTCACTCAGCTGACGAAAGGGGATCACTCCATCTCGGGCTGGAGTTACCAGCCGAGCGTGGAGCAGCACGTCTTCGGGCTCAACGAGCGCACGAATTCGGGCGATGTCCACATCATGGCCGCTTCCGGCGGCACGACGGCCAAGTTGACGACCGTCTACGATCACCTCGCCCGCGACTTCCGCCTACCTCGGCAGGAAGCCGTCCAGTGGACCGGCGACGATGGCGCTGACGTCGAAGGCTTGCTGTTCTATCCACTCGACTACGAGGCCGGCACCCGCTATCCGCTCGTCGTCCAGACGCATGGAGGGCCGGCGTCGTCGGATCGCTTCGGGTTCGGAAGGTGGAGCAACTACACGCAGGTGCTCACGGCACGAGGCTACTTCGTTTTCAAACCGAACTACCGCGGCAGCACCGGCTACGGTGATGAGGTGCTGCGCGACATGGTTGGCCACTATTTCCGCCAAGCGCATCTCGACGTCATGACCGGCGTGGACGCGCTCATCGAACGAGGTCTCGTCGACGGCGACCGGATGGCCAAGATGGGTTGGAGCGGCGGCGGCCACATGACCAACAAGATCATCACTCACACGGATCGCTTCAAGGCGGCATCGTCCGGCGCCGGGGCGGTCAACTGGATCTCCATGTACGGACAGAGCGACGTCCGTATCTACCGGACCCCGTGGTTCGGGGGCACGCCGTGGCAGGAAGACGCTCCCATCGATACTTATTGGGGGCACTCTCCGCTCAAGGATATCTACAAGGTGTCGACACCGACGATCGTGCTCGTGGGTGAGAACGATGTGCGCGTGCCGCCTCAGCAATCCGTCGAGCTTTATCGCGCCCTAAAGACCAACGGCGTCGACAGCCATCTCTATATAGCGCCGCGCGAGCCTCATGGCTGGCAGGAGCTGCGCCACGAGCTGTTCAAAGTCAATGTCGAGCTCGACTGGTTCGAGAAGCACGTACGCGGGATCGACTACGAGTGGGAAGCCGCGCCAGGTGATGACGAGGACACTAGCGGTTCGAAGCCGACGGAGAACTAGCGACTAGCTACTCGTTACTCGTCCGCGCCCCGAGCCGCACGACGCCGACTCCGTTGACGAAGTCGATCTCCGTGCCGTAAGGCTCCGAGAGTCGCTTCACGTCATCGATAATCTTTCGGCTGAGCGTGTCGTCGGCGAAGACCGGGCGTCCGCGTACCGTCGGCGGGGCGCGGTGTTTGAGGTCGATTGGGTGGAGTCGAAGCTCTACGAGATCCCCTCCTTCGAAGGCCGGCACGGCAATGACGGCCTCCCAGATCTCCGGGATGGCGGGAAAACCCGTCGTGTCGTTCTGGTAACGAGCGGCGTTGAAATCCGCCAGCCCTTTGTCGTCTCCGAGCTCGTAGCGCGCGTAGTTCTCATAGGGCAGTCGCTGAAGGGTCTCGTTCTGGAACATGAAGTCGCCGAGGCTATACATGATGGGCTTGCCTTTGTAGAGCTCGATGGCCCTGAGCGCGTGTGGTCCGTGGCCCACGAAGACATCCGCTCCTTCATCGACCATCGCTCGTGCGAAGTCCACCAGGAAATCGGGCGGAACCATGCGGCTCGGACCTTGATGGGTGTGGATCGTGACTATCGTGTAGTCCGCGAGACGAGAGGCATTGCGGACGACGGCGCCGATGGCAGCCACATCGCCCGGATCGGCCTCGGTGATGACGGCCGAGGGTGAGCCGACCTCGAAATCGTTCCCGCGGAAGCGGAGCTTGTCGCCCTCGGCAGGTGGGTCCATGGACAGCTCGCTCATCAGAGCCCGCAGGTCTTCGAGTCGTTCGCGGCTCACGACGTAGCGCACCTTGTTGCGCAAGGGGTTGAGGCCCGGGCGCGCCGGAATGTCGTCTCGCGACGCGCCGGCAACGGAATGGTCGGGAAAGCTAGAGGACACGGAAATGAACGCTACTCGACCGCTTGCCGTCTCTAGGAACTTGGCTTCGCGGGCTTCGGCCAGGCTTCGGCCCGTACCAGCCGCGGTGATGCCCGCTTCGCGGACGTATTTCTGCGTGAGGAGCATGCCCTCGACGCCGTAGTCGCCGGCATGGTTGTTCGCGAGCGATCCCAGATCGAATCCCGCCCAGACCAGCTCCTTGGCCATTTCGGGTTGCGCCCGCATGTAGGTCCCGCCGCTCGACGCCATGGGATAAGGCTCGTAGTCGTGAAACAGCATCTCGATGTTCGTGAAGGCGACGTCCGCGCCGCGGATGAGCTCGATCATGTCGAGGAACTCCGGCTCCTGGTAAACCGACAGCTTCCGGGTGATGATGGAGTCTCCGGTGAGTGCCATCGTCATGCGCTCTTGCGCGTGGACGACGGTGGCTCCAAGGAGCACGAGAATGACGGCTAAGAGGCGGGTTCGAGCGGCCATGATTATCCCTCCGTTATGCTTCGTTTATATCACGGAGAGAGCAGGCAGGCGATGACGGCAAGCTACGTGCACGGCGCATCCGAAACGCCCCTCATCGGTGAGACGATCGGACGTTTCTTCGATGGCGCCGCGGAGCGATGGGGGGAGCGCACCGCGCTCGTGGTGCGGCATCAGAACGTTCGCTTCACGTATCGCGAGCTCCTGGCCAGGGTCGACAGGTGGGCGGCGGGACTCCTCGGGCTGGGGTTGCGACCGGGCGACCGGGTCGGGATCTGGTCCCACAACAACTGGGAGTGGGTCGTAATCCAGCTCGCCACGGCCAAGGCGGGGCTCATCCTCGTGAACATCAATCCGGCCTATCGCCGAAGCGAGCTCAGCCACGTACTCGAGAAGGTGGGGATTCGTTGCCTCATCTTGATGCCCTCGTTCAAGACGAGCGATTACGTCGAGATGGTCGAAGGCCTGGACCGCGAGCTCTTTCCAGAGCTCGACTTCGTCGTTCGACTGGGCGACGAGCGGACAGCCGGTATGCTCAATTTCGGTGAAATCCCCGATGCCGCGTCGGACGGCTCGAGAGCGCGCCTCGACGCGCTTCGAGACGAGCTTCAGTTCGATGACCCGATCAACATCCAGTTCACGAGCGGCACGACCGGGCTACCGAAAGGTGCCACGTTGACGCATCACAATGTGCTGAACAACGGGTTCTTCGTCGGAGAAGCGATGCGGCTGAGCGAAGAAGATATTCTGTGTATTCCCGTCCCTCTGTACCACTGCTTCGGGATGGTGCTCGGCAATCTCGCCGCCGTCACGCACGGCTCGGCGATGGTCTATCCGGGGGAGGCCTTCGAGCCCGAAGCGACGCTCGAGTGCGTCGCCTCCGAACGTTGCACCGCGCTCCACGGTGTGCCGACGATGTTCATTGCGGAGCTGGATCATCCGCGATTCGCGGATCTCGATCTGTCGAGCCTTCGTACCGGGATCATGGCCGGCGCCCCGTGCCCCATCGAGATCATGAACCGCGTCGTCTCCGAGATGCACATGTCGGAGGTGACGATCGCGTACGGGATGACGGAGACGAGCCCCGTCAGCTTTCAGACCGCATTCGATGATCCGCTGGACAAGCGTATCGGTACGGTCGGGCGCATCCATCCGCACGTGGAGGTCAAGATCGTCGATCGTGACGACCGCGTGGTCCCGGTGGGGGAGACGGGAGAGCTCTGCACGCGCGGCTACTCCGTCATGAACGGTTACTGGGGCGACGAAGAAGCCACGCGTGCGGTCATCGACGAAGCGGGTTGGATGCATACCGGCGATCTGGCCACGCTCGATGCGGACGGCTACGGCAACATCGTCGGACGGATCAAGGACATGGTCATCCGCGGCGGTGAGAACATTTACCCGCGCGAGATCGAAGAGTTTCTGTACACCCACCCGGCCATCGGCGACGTACAAGTCATTGGCGTGCCGGATCCGCGGAAAGGGGAGGAGCTATGTGCTTGGATCCGGATCCGCGACGATGTCGAAAAACCGTCCGACGGTGATATCCGCGCGTACTGTGATGGTCAGATCGCGCACTACAAGATCCCGCGCTACATCCGTTTCGTCGATAGCTTCCCCATGACCATCACCGGCAAGGTCCAGAAGTTCAAGATGCGAGAGGCCATGAAACGAGAGCTCGGACTCATCGAAGACGATACTGCGTAACGGGAATTATGGGGACACGTACTTATTTCTGGATTCTGGAAATTAGGGGGACAGAATACGAATTATGGGGACACAAAACTTATTTCCGGCTCCAATCAAAACGAAATAAGTATTGTGTCCCCCTAATTCCCGTGTGTCCCCCTAATTTCCAGAATCCAGAAATAAGTACGTGTCCCCATAATTCGTCGCTTCAAAAAAAAAAGGCCGCCGCGCCGGAGCGCGACGGCCCTGATTTCTAAACGAAATCTAGAAGCGGAAGATCATCGTGAGCTGAAATCCTCGCGCTGCCTGCAAGCTACGAAGTTGCGCGTAGTTGCTGCTATACGTCCGGTTGGCACCACCGTAGGTGAACTGGTGGTGATCGCTGGAGTTCAGCAGGTTGAAGAAGTTTCCGCCAACCTCGAACTCTGCCGTCTCGGCGAATCGGAAGACTTTTCCGATTTTGAGGCCGAGCGTGTTGATGGCCGGCGCACGCGCCTGACCGTCACACGAAACGCCGTTCGCGGGGAGGATGCCTTCGTCACAGCCGGAGCCGCGATCGGAGCCGACGAGACGATAGACCGTTGCGAGCGGGTTCGCTTGCGTGCCGCCACCCTCGATCGGAACCCGTGAGGGACCGTAAATGGGGTCCGCGCCCGGGTTGTCGATGAGCGCACCACTCCAGGGTCCGGCATTCGAGGTGAAGCTGGCTGCCAGCGTCACGTCGCCGGGAGCTCTAAAGGTCGTGCCGAGACGGATCGAGTAGGACCGCCAGGTCGGGTTGTAGGAGAGCGCCGTGGAGGCTCGCAGCGTGTTGTGCTCGTTGTTGCCGCGCGGCATGTACAGCGCCTTGTTGGAGTCGAACTTCGAAGGCTCGATGAAGCGAGCCGGGTCCGTCGGATTCCAGTCGCCGGAGAAGCTCTGGTACTGCTTGTTGAACCCTGCCATGAAGCTGAACCTTTGCGTTTGCTTCGTCGCGGTGATCTCGAGCGCAGTGTAGTTGAGCTTCGACCATGTGTTGTTCGTCTGCTGCAGAATCTGACCACGGCCCGGATCGACGTTGCCGAAGCCGATGAACGGCTGGCCGGGGCCACTCGGATACATCCCGTTGATGTCCGTCAGCGCGTAGTTCTTCGTGTAGCGCCGATTCACGATGGCGGCGTCGATAGCGAGCTGTCCCGGAAGCTGCGTGCGGTAGCCGATGATGGCTTCGTTCACGTAGGGCTGGGTCAAGTCGCGGTCGAAGTCGATCGCGGGGTCGATGGTGCCGCCGGAAGGCAGTTGCGTATCGCTGAGCTCGAAGACGCCGTCGCCGTCTTCATCCCATTCCTGGAACAAAGTCGTACGACCGCCACCGGAGCCGCCGTAGCTCGTGACGTTGTCACGACCGTTGACCTGCTCGTGCACGAGTCCCCAGCTAGCGCGGAGGACGTTGCGGGCATCTTCGGTGAGCATGTAGGACATGCCGAGACGGGGGCCGAACACCGTCGTGCTCATACGATCGAAGTCGTCGAGCGAGTCGTGGCGATTGACGAAGTCCAGGCGAATGCCCGCGTTGATCGACAACCGAGGCGTCGGCTTCCACGCATCCGTGAAATAGAGTCCGATGTCGCGGTCCGCGGCGCCGCGTGTCTGCACGCTGCTGACGTCGCGACGGGTGCGCTGGAACGGACGCGTACCGAGCGAGAGATTGTTCGGGTCGATCGGCGTATGGAACTCTTCATACCAGCCGTCGGCGTTGGCGTTGTAGTACGTGATGGTCTCGCGACGGTTCCGCGGTGCGAGGAACAGGCCGGTCTTGAACTCGTGGTTGCCGCCCCAGCCCTCTTTGTAGTTCGTGATGTCGGCGCGGATGAGCAAGATCGAGGAAGGATCCTCACTCGTCTGCGGCATGCCGCCGGCGACTTGCCGGCCGTTGCCGTCGAGCTCTCCGCCGGACTCCGTGAAGCCGTCGTGGATCTCAATTTCGAGGCCGAGATCACCGATGTTGGCTTGACTCGCCGCGAGGGTCTCGCCGGCCTTGTCGTTGATGCCGAACGTGAACTGCCCGGTCGTGTCGGTACCGAAGACGGACGTGAGCTTTCCACCAAAGAGGTTACCGCCCGTCTTGACGGTGAGATAGTCGGCCCAGTTGTACTCGCGGTTGCTCGTGTTGTCGAGCGTGTCGCGCTGGTAGTACGCGTTAATGGTGTGATTCGAGTTGAGCTGGGACGTGACCTTGAAGTACGGCTGGTGACTCTTGCTCGTGTTCGGAAACTCTTCGTAGTTCGGGACCGACCCACGAGCAGGCGTGTCGGCGGAGCCTCCGAGAGGGATTCCCGAGTAGCGGTTCAAGCGCTCGATGTTGAGCCCGGAACGGCTGATGCCAGCACCCAGGTCGGCCCGCCGATAGGAGAAGAAGAACCACGCTTTGTCCTGAGCGATCGGACCACCAAAGGCGCCGTCGAACTGACGCACTTGACTCGTCGTGGGTGTGCCCGCGCTGCCTTCGATGTCGGGCACGTTGTTGCCGTTCCAGCCGAAGTTCTGGAGCGCGAACGCGCCGGATCCGGAGAACTCGTTACCACCGCTCTTCGTCACGACGTTCATGACGATACCGGTTCCGAGAGGCTCATCAGCCGTGACGCCGCCGGTCTTCACCGAGACGTCCTCGACCATGTCCGCGCCCATGCCTACATAGGTGACCTGCGCGTCGTCATATCCGGCGGCCGACATGCCTTCGATCTGGATGACGTGAGCAAAATGCTCTGTCGCATGGCCGAAATACACCATACGGCCGCTACCGTCATCGAAAGGACGGGCGTTGACACCTGGTGTGAGCTCGAGGAAGTCGCTCCAGTTGCGGCGCGCCTGGATCGGCATTTCGCGCTGGAACTCACCATCGACGTTCATGATGTTGCCGGGTGAGGCGATTTCGAGCATGGGCGTGTCTGCCGTCACGGTGATGGTCTCTTCGACGCCGGAGATGCCCATGGCAACATCGACGTTGAAGTTCGACCCTGCACGTAACACGATGCCTTCCTGGCGGAAGCTAGCGAAGCCCGAGAGCTCGGCCAAAAGCGAGTAGGTGCCCGGGGGCAAGTTCAAAACACGGTAGTATCCCGAGCCATCCGCAACGGCGACTTGGGGGGCCATGAGAGCGTCGCTGCTCGCCGTGACGGTAACGCCCGGCAGCACAGCGCCTGACTCATCCCTAACGAATCCTCGCAGACTACCGGTACCCGCTTGTGAAAAGGCGAGGCCGCTAGTTACGAGAACCAGGACGAGCGCGATAAGTATGGCTTTGCGCAATGTTTCCTCCTTGAGCGAATCAGCGCGTCTTCGGCGAGGGCGGAAAATGCCCTCCCGAGGACCCCGAAGGTACGTTGATCCATGTCATCTTGGTCACATTGTTATGCATGCCACATACCATATGCAACACTTTAGGACGCAAAAGCTAAAATGTTGACAATGAGATACTTATAGGCGAAGCTGAGGGCTCTCCCGCTCGAATAGAGTTGTTTTTCATCCAAAAATCCGGAGCGCACTCCAACCGATTGGAGCGTAGGTGTGAGGGGGACTACGGTTGCGGTTGGGACTCGAGCCGCGCGACGAACTCCTGGATGCTGGGCTGGTCGGCGTCAATCGCGAGCGACCTACCTAAATACGCAAGAGCTTGATTGCGATTTCCAAGCTGTGCGTGGGAGAGACCGAGTGCGTTTAGGAGGTGTGCGTCCGGTCGCCGAATCGTTGCCGCGGTCTCGAATAGCTCGGAGGCTCGCTCGAAGTTGTTCGTCTGAAAGTGCGCGTCACCGAGCGACAAGAGGATCTCGGGATTGTTCGGCTCCTGGGCTCGGGCAGGCTCGAGCAGTCGGATCGCTTCCCGGAAATCTCCCGCATCGAGATGGAAGCGGGCGAGGAAGAGACGGGCCGGTACCAGATTCGGGTCGATGGCGAGAGCGCCTTCTGCGAGGGCGCGTCCACGATCGAAATCTCCGAGCCGCATCGATTGCTCCGCGAGCACGGTGGCCACGAGTCCCAGGTTCTCACCATCGATGCTCTCTTTCACGGCCCAGGCGCGGTGGACTGCGGAGCGCGGAGAGATATCGAAGTCGAAGCTCTTGGTGGCGACCCTTTCTTGCGATGGGCCGCGAAGCTCGGTGACGCTTCGATAACGACCCGAGTCCAGCCCTTCGAGCGGGATGCGCAAGACCACGGGGTGGTCGTAGAAGTCGAGACGGTGGCTCTCCGTTGTCACGGGCTCCGGGTCGACAGCGCCGGTCTCGGAACGCGAATGCACACTCGCGCGGATCTCGAAATCCGCAGGCACGTTCTCCAGTGGGACGTGGGTCATCAAGAAGTCTCCGACCGCGACCGTGCGCTTGGCGTTCGGGTCGAGAGCCGCCGCACCGATCTGGTAGGTGCGATAGACAGGCGGGGCGTCCGCCTCGAGCTGCATGCGTCCGAGGCCGTAGAGAGGGAATGGCTGTCCCATCCATGCCGTGGTTGGTTCGCGGGCTTCGACCTCGAGGTCGGCTTCGAAGATGGTGTACTCCGTGCGCGCTTGGTTCTTGAGGATGACCCGGAACCGGAATGAGCCCTCAGTGAGCGGGAACATATCGCGGTAGGCGAAAGCGCGTGAGGCGACGTTTCGAAACTGCGTTTCCGTGAGCTGGATGAAAGGCTGCTTCGTGAAGCTGTGGACGACGACGGACTCGTCCTCGTTCGTGACCTCCGCCTTTACTTCGAAGCTCGTGTAGTACGACTTCTTGTCAGGATCGTAGGCCAGCGTCATGTCTTGGGGAGCGATCTCGATGCTGAAATGTACGAAGCTATGGCCGTCCGGCCCGGGAAGCACGCTCGCCATGCCGACATTGGGTACGTAGTTGAAGAGATAGTCGGCTTCCACGGATCCGCGCGCCCGGTTCGCGTCGTCGACGTAGCGGGTGTCGACTCGGCGGTGAGGGGACACGTAGATGTCCGACAGTAACGCCTGAAAGTCGAGCCCGGCCCGGGCCGGTTGATAGATGTTCGCCATCACACCTTGATCGGCGCGAAGGGTATAGGCTGCGTGCGCGAGGCTCGGGCTCATCTCCTGAAGCAGCACGTAGGCTTCCATGCGCGCCTCTTCCGGGTTCATCGGTTGTGCGGGCATGAGGTCGTTGACCTCGTCCAGGAAGTGGTTGAACAACCGATAGGCTCCTACCGAGTGCTCCTGGAAGAAGAGAAAGTTGAGGGGAGGGAGGGCTTTGTCTCTATTTTGCCGATAGAACCAAACCTCCGTCGGGTAAAGCATCGGAACGGACGTGAAGTCCTCGCGGTCGTCGGGCTCGCCGAGGATCATGTAGATCTTGCCGCGATCAGTCATCCAGCCCGGTATGGGGGACTCCCGACTGAAGTACCGGTTCACGTGCTCGTAGCGACGGTAGTGCTCTTCCTTGAACTCGTTTTCGGGCGTCAACGGGTCGGGGTCGCGCCTTTGCCAAAAAGCGCCGATGAACGCGTAGCGCTCCTCTTCGGATTCCAGATCAAGGAAAGCGTCCCGTTCTTTGTCGGCGATGATGTAGAGGACCTCCTTCTCGACCCAGTCTTTGTGGGCTTCGGAGAGGCGGTCGACTCTATCGTCGGAGGCGACGAGCAGTGAGAACAATAGAAGTGCCGTCATGACCGTTCCACGTTAGCCGCGCCCCGAAACAGAGTCAAGACGGAACGTGCCGCAATCGGAGCCGCCAGCACGAGGAAGAAGTAGGCTGGCATCACGAAGCGGGGCATCTGACCCGATGGGAAGTTCTGGATGTAAGCGAACGGAATCAGGTGGCAGAAATAGGCCGCAGTGAGGAAGCGTTCCTTCCGGAAGACGGCGAGGAACAACCCGGAGGTCCCCGCGACGAGCGTCGCTAGATCGAGGAGCGGAAAGTGCCGCAGGCTGTTCCAGAACGTTCTGAGCGGCAGGACCGTCATCCCTAATAATGTACCTTTGGCGAGCTCGAGACCCCGATCGAATTCCGTGAAGTAGCGCGTCCACGGTACGGGTCCTTGCGAGGCGTCGAGGCCTTCCGCCCGCAACCAGAACTCGGTATGGAAGCTGACACTGTAGAACGGGTCGCCGTGCGTGACGAAGTTGCTCACGAGGAACGGTGCGACGACTAGGGTACAGAACAGGGCGAGCACCGAGGCGTAGTCTTTCCTCCTCTCGGGTGCGAGCTGCCACGTCCTCAACAGCAGCATCGGAACCACCACGGAGAGGGCGCTCAGCCGGATGAGACACAAGGCACCCGAGAGAAGACCCGCGAGCGCGGCCGATCGTTTGCCGTCTTTCAGAAGGAACGTCCCTGCTATGGTCGCGAGTAAGAAGAACGCATACGCGCTCATGCGATAGCCCGTCGGGGCCTCCGCGATGAGCCACTCGTTCAACGAGACCGGAACCAATGCGAACAACGCCCACCACGCGCCGTACAGCTTGACTGCGATGAGCCAGAACAGGACGAGCCCGGCACAAGCGAAGAACGTGCTCTGGATCAGGATGCCGATCTCGCCGCCGGCGAGGCGCAAGAACGGGCTCACGATCGCGACGTAGAAGGGCTCACGAAACGAGGGGTGGTAGAAGGCACGGAGAGAGAAATTCTCCGCGCGGTCGAGGTAGCTCCGGACGTCGGCGCGGTAGGGGTCTTCCGGGGCCGTCCGCTCGTTGTACACCACGTATCCGGGAACGAAACGGTTTAGAGCGTCGCTGCCTCCGTGGCCGGAGTGGACCTGGAGCGCGGCGACTCGGAGAAATCCGCCGTAGAGAATCACCAACAAAGCGGCTCCGACCGGGACGAGGCGTCGACTGAACAGAGCTTCTCGCGCCGGGGAGAGCGAAGAGACAAAGGAGAACAACGCGACCCACCACAGCGTCGAAAGCACGAGGCTCGCGTTCGCTTGCAGGCGGAGCGTTACTCGCGCGGGCGCTCCGAGCTGTCGAATGTAGTACTCCATCGGGAGGAGCTGCACGAAGCCGGGCATTCTCCACCCGAAACGGAGGTGGGCGGGCCCCGAGAGTTGCCGGTACCGGAGGGACCACCGATGCTCGCCCGCTCGAAGAGCGAGGGTCTCTCCGTCCGCTACGCTGCGCTCGTCGATGAGGAGCTCGCACGTATCGTCGCAGTCGAGATCGAAGCGATAGCTTCCGTCCTTCGGGACGTCGAGAGACGCCGTAGCGGTGAGCTCGATGTTTCGCCTCCGCCCCGCGAGTCGTCGGAGGTCCCGGCGATTCTCGAGGTTCAGCGACGGTGCGGCCGCGACTCGCTCTTCATCGAGTGTCACTTGCAGGCCGAGTGGCGGGTAGAGGGCTTGGTGGCGCCAGGCGGTGAGTGCTAGGAAGAGCGACGCGAGAAGGGTTGCGAGCACGAGCGTGCGGCTGCGGCGGAGCGGCCGCGACTCGCGCTTGGATGCGAAGAGAACGAGGACGATCGCAACGGCGGCCCAACGCCATGAGATCTCGGGGACGAGAAAATCTCCGAGCCGAGCGCCCTGTTGGCCCAAGAGCGTCCACGAGGCGACGCCGGTAGGGATGAGGACTCTTATTCGGTCCACTGGGGCTCGCCCGCAGGTAGGCGTCGGCAAAAATCCTCGACCGCTGCCTCGACGATGTCTCGCTGTTTCGCGTCGAACGTTACCTTCGTTTCGTAACGCGGGTTCTGAAATTTAGGGTAAGACCCGATGTCGACGCCCGGGTGACTCGCGACGACGGCGTCGAGGGATGGCTTCAGCTCGGCCTCGTCGAGCTTCGTGTAGATCGCGCGCGTGACGAACGGAGCGCCTTCCTCGAGGTGTTCGCGGATGATCTCGAGCTTCATGCTGTAAATCTCCGGGACGCCCGGAAGGATCCACACATTGCGGCACACGGTGACGGGCCAGGGAGAGCGCGCGATCGTCAGTCGGCGGGAGCCCTTCGGCACGCGCGCTAGAAGCAAGTGATTGTCGTGAAATGCGTCTCCGTAATGTTCCCTCAGGAGAGACTCGATATACGGGTCCGACACGACGTCGACGTCGAACGCGCTCGCGATCGCTGCCATCGTGACGTCGTCGTGAGTCGGGCCGATACCCCCGCTCGTGAAGACGTGATCGAAACGGCTCGAAAGGTCTCGGATCTCGGAGGCGATCACGTCGAGGACATCGGGGACGACGACGATGCGCTCGAGCGCGGCACCTTTGTCGCGTAGCACACGCGCGAGGCCGTAGGTGTTCGACTCCTGAATCTTCCCGGCAAGAATCTCGTTGCCGATGACCAGAGCGGCTGCTTTCAGCATCGGACGCGCTCAGCGCACGGAGAGCTCGGTGACGGGCACGAGGATGATCTGCTTCTCGATGGTGACCACCCTATCGACCGCGTGAGACCACGTCTGCGCCCTCCACTCGCTGACGTAGTGGTGCCAGTCCTCGAGAGACTGCATCCTCATAATCCGAATGTAGTCCCAGCCGTCGGACAGCAGGTATGGGCCGCTCTCCGAGCCGGACAGTCCGGAATCGAGCTCTTTCTCCCACGGAAGAACGGCGTCGCGAAGCAGCTGCTCGAACGCGTGGCGTTTGCCGGGCTCGATCCGCACGGATACGAACACGGATAGCGCCTCTTGGTCCGTGCCCCATGAGAGCGACGGGTCGATTTGAACGAACTCGTCGCGATGGTGCTGGCTCAAGGCGCCGATGCGGCCGTAGACCGCGCCGATGGACGTGCCGTGCTCTTCGGCGACACGTCTGAGCGCTAGATTCGACGCATCCATGCCGGCCATTCCATCGAATGTCGAGACCACCATGAGGTCGACCGGCTCCGGGCTCTCGGCTTCTCGATAGCCTCGAAAGCGCAGCATCGGAGCGTCGTCCTCGTATAGGGGGCGAGCTTCGTCGCGGAAGATCGCAGTGGCTTCCGACGACTTTCCGGGAAGAAACTTGAAGCTCACCAGCTGTCGTATTTCGGATTGCTGTGCCGCGACGCTCGTCGCCATGGCCAGTGCTGCGAGGATCAACATCAACGTCCCTCCCGAAGGATCTCCGGCGGGCGGCACTCGACCGTCACCGCGTGGCCGTCATCGACGGCGGGGTAGCTCAAGAAGTGCGCGTGCAAGCGGTATCCCGTCGTGCCGGGAAGGATCCGGCTCGACGGAGACGGCACACCGCCTCGTGGATATAAGAGGTCGCCTCGAAGCGGATGACCGGCGACCGCGAGGTGGATTCGAATCTGGTGGGCGCGTCCCGTCTCGATCGTAACTTCCACGAGGCTCGAGGTGTCGCGCCGCTCGAGTATCCGGAAGTGGCTGACGGCCGGCTTCCCGGATGGGTTGGCGCCGGTGACCGTACCCAAAACGGCGTGAGGCACGGGTCCGAGTGGAGCGTCCACCGTGAGCGTGTCAAAGTGCGGCCGTCCGGATACGAGTGCTCGGTAGCGTCTCACGACCTGTTTCGTCTGCCACGCATCCGTCAAGTGCCGACGTGCTCGCGGGCTCATCGCGAACAAAGTAATACCTGACGTGCCACGGCCGAGCCGATGCAGAGGGGTTGCGCGGCTCGCGTAGCGGGCGACGCGTCGCAAGAGCGTGTGCTCGAGGAAACCAGCGCCGGGCATCGCTTGAAGTCCTCGTGGCTTCGCTACCGCGAGGACGTCACGATCGTGGTGCAAGACGGCAAAGCTCGTAGGCGAAGCCGGCTCGCGCCAAGGAGGGCGGTGCCAGCTCAGGCGCTCGCCGGCGACGAGCCTATGGCCGGCACCGGCCGTTCGGCCGTCGACTCGGATCCGCCCGGCAGCGATCCTCTCTCGCCAGCTCGTCTCGCTCGAGTGGCGGTATCGATCGCTCAAATAGTCGAGGACGGAGCGGCCCGCACCGGAAGCATCGATGCGCTCTTCGTAGCGATAGCCCGAGTTCAACCTGTCCATGTCGCTCGCCATCGTGCGGGTTTTCGGGCACGGGTGCAAGCCCCGGGATCGCTAACGCTTGCCGATGACGTAGGCGATCCAGGCTTCTTCGTCGCCGCCCCGCCGGACGCGACGGAAGACGCCGTTGCCTTCCATGGTTTTCCTGTCCGTGCCCTCCCACAAGACGTGGATATCCGTAAAGCCGGCTTCCTCCATGAGCTCGCGCATTTCCGGCAGCGTCCACAGGCGCCAGTCGTACACGAATGCGTTCCTCATGCGGCTGTCATCTCGGAACTCGAAGTGGATCTTGCAGAGGATCTCGGCCGAGATCGGGTCGAAATCGGCCTGGTCCCAAACGTAGGTGAAGTTCTCCACCCGTCTTCGTTCTTCCATGATGAACTGAGATTGTCCGCCTCCCCACGCGTCGAGCACGAACAGCCCCCCGGGGCGTAGCCCGCGATAGGCGTTCGCGAAGTAACGGCCGAGCTCGCGCCTGGTCTTGAAGACGGAATAGCTGAAATTCAACGCCGCGGTGAGCTCGACTTTGGGGTCGCGCACCTCGAGGACGTCGCCCTGAATTAGCTCGATACGCTCTTGTTGCGAGGCGTCGAGCTCGTCCACGTTGTGGGCTCGCGCCCAATCGAGAGTCGGGCCGTGCAAATCGACGCCGACCGCGCGGTTGTCGCGGTGGTGCTTGACGAACGCGCAAGACAAGATCGACGTTCCGCAGAAATCCTCGCGGAACCGACGCAGAGGCTCTCCGGTGTACTTCTTGTAGTAACGCGCGAAGAAATGAGCGTCGTCGACGGGAGCTTGCACGCTCTTTTCATAGAGGATGTGCTTGTCCGCGTTCTTCGCGTTCAACGGTGTCTTATATCTGGGCATCCTAAAGCTCCGATGTGGCGCGTTACCGCGCGTGGTTCGATACCGAAAGCCGACCCGCTCCGTAAGGCTAGTGGACCGTGTAGGGCTCGCTCAGCGTAAACGGAGCCACTGTCGCGTCGAACGTCTTGCCGTCTTCGAGCAGCATTCGATACGTTCCGCGCATCGTGCCGAAGGGTGTTTCGAGCGGGCAGCCCGATGAATACTCGAATTGCTCGCCCGGTGCGAGAATGGGTTGTTCTCCGACGACGCCGTCGCCTTCGACCTCTTGGACCTTCCCGTCCGCGTCCTCGATGATCCAGTGGCGGGCGAGGAGCTGCACCGTCTTGGCTCCGTCATTCGTGATGGTGATCGTATAGATGAAGAACCAACGTTGCTGCTCGGGCTGCGACTGGTGCCTTGCGAAGCGCGACACGACGTGGACACGAACCCCTCGTGTCGTCGCTTCCGACGTGAAATCCTGCTGGCGTCTATCCGGTTTCGTCAAGGGCCGCCGATCGTATCACGCAGAGTGAACGACCCACAGATTCTGTGAATAACTTTGTGGAAAAGCATGCGGGTTAAGACGTTTCGCCGCGTCTGTACAGCTCGGGTACCAATCTGCACAGTTGTTGAGCACGTTTTATTAGTTGGTTGGAAGGGCAAAACCACGGTTTCTTAGGAGGCGGATCCGTTGCGTGTGGAAATCGAAACCTGGCTCGCGAGTGACACGAGTGCCGAAGGAGCACTATCTTGTGTGAACGTCCGTCCCGACGTCGTTTTGTCGGAGGAGTCGCCCGGGGAAGCGAACATAGGCCCCCTCCTGTGAGCTCACGGCTCTCCGGCGCGTGGTGGCGATCGGAGCGCGAGCAGCTCTTGGCTTAGCTGAAAAACAGCCATCGCGTAGTACGTGCTGTGGTTGTAGCGCGTGATGACGTAGAAGTTCTCGAAGCCAAGCCAGAACTCGGAGCTATCGCCGTTCCACAAGGTCAGCGGGATCGCAGCAAGGGAGCTTTCGAATGCTCCGACAGCGCTGACTCCACTCTCTCTCAAAGTCTCGAGAGGGATGCGGGTAGTGAGCTCCGCCTCGTCGAAAGTGGGTTTCGCTCGCGCGTCGAGGGTCGCGGGGACGGCGACCGGCGCTCCGCGCTGCCAGCCATAGGCCGTGAGGTAGTTGGCGACGCTTCCGATGGCGTCGGCCTCGTTGGCGAAGAGGTCTCGTCGCCCGTCACCGTCGAAGTCTACGGCGTAGCGCCGGTAGCTACCGGGCATGAACTGCGCGATGCCCATGGCTCCTGCGTACGAGCCGACCGGCTCGCGGAGTGGGAGGGGCTCTTCCATTGCGAGTAGTAGGAAATGCTCGAGCTCGAGGCGGAACAGCTCGGCTCGTTTCGGGTACTGGAATGCAAGCGTGGTCAACGCTTCGAGAACGCCGAAGCTTCCTTTGTTCTTTCCGTAATGCGTCTCCACACCCAGGATCGCGACGATGATCTCAGGGGGCACTCCGTAGCGTCGTCTTGCCAGCTCGAGCGCAGCTTCTTGATCTTGCCAGAACCGCAAGCCCCGGCTCAGCTTCGCCTCGTTCACGAAGCGGCTGCGATAGTCCGTCCACGGGAGCCGCTTGGACTGTTTGTCCATGAGCTCGATGATCCGGTTTCGAAACCGAACGCCATCGAACTCTTGGGCAAGTGTCTCCCGGTCCATGCGATGTTTCTGGGCCATGTCGACGATGAAGGCCGCGACGTCCGGGTTCGCCGACGTCGTCTGAGAAGCGGCCGGCAACGCGAGAGAACAGAGTCCAAGGATGGTGACGACGCGCACGACCGATCTCAACGAATGCTTCCCCCTAAGCCCTTGTAACTCAGGCCTTTCGCGTATTATAACTCAGAGTTGATGGAGATCGTTCCTACCGGCGGACCCCTCGGCGCGCGGGTCGAAGACGTTAACCTCGGAGCTTCGCTTTCCGCCGAGACCGTAGCAATGATCCGCGCGGCTCTGCTGCAACATCTCGTCCTAATCTTTCGAGACCAATCGCTGACCGAGGAAGAGCAGGTTCGTTTCACGCGATATTTCGGACGACCCGAAGAGCACGTGCGCAAGCTGCCCCGTCGCGGGTTACCCGAGATCTTCGTCGTCTCGAACGTGACCGAGGATGGAGAGCCGGTGGGAGCGCTGGGTAACGGTGAGTTGACGTTTCACTCGGATCTTTCCTACATGGAGGTTCCGGGCGCGCTGTCGATCGTTCACGCGATCGAGGTTCCCGAGGAGGGCGGGGACACCCAATGGTCGAACGCCTATGCCGCCTACGACGCCATGGACGACGTCTTGAGAAAGCGCGTGCTGGGCCTGTGCGCCATCCACCGCCACGGCGAAGAAGCCCAGAACCCGGCGGTCCCGGTCGCACATCCCGTGATCCGAACGCACCCGGACACCGGGCGTCGCGCGACCTATGTCAGCCCGCAGTTTACGCGTTCGCTTCAAGGTGTCTCGGCGCGCGAGAGCGAGTCTCTTCTCAGCGCTCTTCTGGCGCACGTGACGCGGCCCGAGTTCGTTTGGAACCATAAATGGCGCGCGGGTGATTTGGTCATGTGGGACAATCGGTGCACGATGCACCGTCGTGAGCCATTCTCCGCGTCCCAGCGACGCATCTTGAAACGCACGCAGATTTTCGGGGACCCTCCGGTCCTTCAGCCGTGACGGCTCCGCGTCGGGAACAAGGCGCGCTCGTCGCTTCGCTCGGGCTGGTTGCGCTCTTCCTATTCGTGTCTGGCTCGAGCGCGTCGCCTCGGGTGATCGTGTTCTCGTGGGACGGCGCGGGCTACGAGATGACGTCGCGGCTGATCGCGGATGGCCATCTTCCTAACCTCGCCCGAATGCAAAGAGAAGGCGCCTGGTCCGACGGCATGGTCTCGAGCTTCCCAACGAAGACCGCCGCTGCGCACGCGGTTCTGTTCACCGGACAATTCGGCCATACGAACGGCATCACCGGAAACTATCTGTGGAGGCATCCGGCTTCCGAGCACGATCGCCTCGCGACGGAGAGCGGCTACGGCGCGAGCGCGCTCCGAGTCGACCCACTCTGGGTGATGTCGACGCGCGCCGGCCTCACGACGTTCACTCTGCACGCGTCGCATGTCTATCCGTTCGAATTCGCCCTCGAGCGCTTGGAGCCATCCGCCGCCTCGCGACTCCACATGCTCCACGGCTATACGGGAGCACGGGTTCACGGAGCGGCGTTCAACGAAGACGCGGCGCCCGCTCGAGCTCCGGCGGGCTGGAGCATCCCGGAAGCCGGCGGCGCCGAGGCGCGCGAGATCCGCTTCGACGTCGGAGACTCGGAGTTTTGGGGATTGTTCTTCGACGACCCCTTGGACCCCACCGTCGGCTGCGACACTCTCGGGATCGTGCGACATCGGGGAGAGGCGGAGTTCCAGGCCCGCGTCAAGGCCGGGCCGGGTGCCTCGTTCTCGGTCCCCGTACGAGCGGCCGTTGGCGGAGCCGACGTTTGGTTCTCTCTCCGTTTGTTCGAGCTCGACGCGGACGCGGACCGGTACCTCATCTATCGCTCCGGGGCGTCCGAGCTCGCGGTCTCGAACGAGCACACCCCGGGTCGGGGTGAGCCGGTGTTACAGGTCTATGCCGGTGACGGCGGCACGCGTGCCTATGGAACCGGTGCTCTCGGATCGACGCTCGTTAAAGGCGGTGACGGCGCCGCCGAGCGGCGCTTCGTCGAGACGCTCGCTCACGTGCAGGGTCAACTCATGAGGCAGTTTCGTCTCGTACTGAGCGAGCCGTACGATCTGGTCATCCTCTACAGCTCTCTCTCCGACAATGCCGCTCACGAGCTGACCGGTTTTCTCGAGCCGAGCCTTGCTTCGTTCGACGCCGCCCGCGCCGAGCGCACGTGGGAAACGCTCGCCGCGTCATTCTCTCTCCAAGACGAGCTCCTGGGCGAGGTACTGGAGCACGCCGCTCGTGACGAAGCCCACGTCGTCCTCGTGAGCGACCACGGCATGGCCGCAACGGACCGGCTGCTTCACTTGAATATCGCGCTCGCGCAGGCTGGCCTCGTCGTCCTGCGACCCGATGGCTCCGTCGATCTCTCCGCGTCCAAAGTGCTCGTCCCTCCGCTCGACGACACTTCCGTTGCCGTCAACACGACCGACCGTGCTTCGGGCATCGTGCCGCTCGGTGAGCGCGATGCGGTGCTGGCCGAGCTCAGACGCGTGCTGGGCGCCATCAAAGATCCCGATACCGGCGAGTCCGTCATCACTGCGATGTACGAGGCGGCCGAGGAGGGGCTCTTGCAGCCCGGCGGGAGCTCCACCGGCGACTTGTTCCTCGACTTTCTACCGGGCTACTACCCGAGCGCATCGACCACGGCCGAGGTGCTCATCGAGCCTGTCGCCCCGCGCGGAACCCATATGTTCGTCCCCACCCGCCGTGACATGTTGGCAATCCTCGCGGCGTGGGGCCCCCGTGTTCCCGCGGGAGCACGGTTCGGGAAGGTACGAGCGATCGATGTGACTCCGACCGTGATCGACCTCCTCGAGATCACGCCCCCGGCGCTTCCCGGGCGGAGCTTGTTGAAGTCCCGCACGCTCCTGGACACGCCCTAGCGCGTCCGACGGACAATTCCTCGGGTCCTCAAAACATAATGAGGGTCCGCTCCGTATGATGAAGTGAGCCCGCGTCCACAGGTGCGAGCCGAAGTGTCCGGAATCGGACGTTTCGGGTGCGGCCGCAAATTGGAACGGGTGTTTTAAAGCTTATGGTTCAACGTGATAGCTAGGGCGACCGGGTTGGCACATGACTTGCGCTAGCGGATAATAGGGATAGACACTGGGAGCAGCCCAATTATGGTGGATGTAAAGCGGGAAGGCGTCGCCGAGGCGAGACAGCGCAAGCAGCGGGTCATGTACGCCGTTGGGGGCGTTTTATTTATGGTCCTCGCGGTCTGGGTCGCGAGGCTCGAGCCGGCGGCACCCGGCGTCGACCGGACGACCGTATGGATGGACACGGTTGCGAAGGGGTCCATGTTGCGTCAGGTTCGGGGGCCGGGCACGCTCGTGCCGGTCGAGATCCAGTGGCTGGCTGCGCGGACCGAAGCGCGGGTAGAGCGCATCCTCGTACTTCCCGGCACGGACGTCTCGGCGGATACCGTGATCGTCGAAATGAGCAATCCTGAGCTGGAGCAGTCGCTACAAGACGCCCGCCTTCAACTCCGCGCGGCGGACGCGAGCTACGAAGATCTTCAAGTGCAGCTGCAGAGCCAGCTCCTGAACCAAAAAGCTGCCGCAGCCTCCGTTCAAGCCGAGTACCGCACCGCGTTGTTGCAGCTCGAGGCCGATCAGGAGATTCACGAGCAAGGCATCATTGGCGGGCTCGCGCTGCAGTTTTCTCGAGAACGCGCGAACGAGTACGAGGAGCGCAACAAGTTCGAGCAAGGCCGGCTCGCGATCGCGGCTGAGTCGAACGAAGCTCGCCTCCTGGCCGAAGCGTCCAGGGTCGATCAGCTGCGGGCTCTCTACGCGCTCAGGCGTAGCCAAGTGGAAGGGCTCCTCGTGCGCCCGGGGATCCACGGTGTTCTCCAGCAGGTGCCCGTCGAGGTAGGCCAGCAGGTGACCCCGGGCATCAACCTCGCTCGAGTGGCGCAGCCCGATCACCTGAAGGCGGAGCTTCGCATTGCGGAGACGCAGGCGAAGGACGTGGAGCTCGGGCAACGAGCGACGATCGACACCCGCAACGGCGTCATCGAGGGACGCGTCATTCGCATCGACCCGGCGGTGCAAGACGGCACTGTCACGGTGGACGTGGAACTCGTGGGCGATCTACCCAAAGGTGCCCGGCCGGACTTGAGTGTCGATGGGACGGTCGAGATCGAGCGGCTGGACGACGTGCTCTACGTCGGTCGTCCCGCCTATGGGCAGTCAGGGACGACGATCGGTCTGTTTCGATTACTGGACGACGGCGCCACCGCGGAGCGGGTCGATGTCACGCTGGGCAAGAGCTCGGTCAACACGATTGAGATCGTGGCCGGGCTCGCCGAGGGAGACGAAGTCATCCTATCCGACACGTCCGCGTGGGAGGATTATTCGAAAATCCGTCTCAACTAAGCGGGTCGGGACCAAATCGACTCGAAGCGATGGCGTCCGGCAGCGGCCTGTCGACATCTAGCAACGTGTCCTTAACCTTTTCGGAGATATTTGAACCGTGACTACCGACGGCGAACCGCTCATCCGGCTTTCCAACATCGAGAAATATTACGAATCCCGGGCGGGCCGTACCTACGTCCTGCGACAGATCTCGCTCGATTTCACGGCGGGTGAGTTCGTGACGATCATGGGGCCGTCGGGAGCGGGGAAGTCGACGCTGCTGCACATCCTCGGAATGCTCGACGGAGAGTGGGGCGGAAGCTACCATTTCCTGGATCACGCGGTGCACGACATGAAAGTCAAGCATCGCAACGAGCTCCACAAGCAACATATCGGCTTCGTCTTCCAGGCCTATCATCTACTCGACAATCTCACCGTCTACGAGAATCTCGAGATCCCGCTCTCGTACCGGAATATCCGCCGGGCGGAAAGACAAGCCATGGTGGCGGATGTCCTCGATCGCTTTGCGATCGTAGGCAAGAAGGACCTCTATCCGAGTCAGCTCTCCGGTGGACAGCAGCAGCTCGTCGGCGTCGCTCGAGCTCTCATCATGGAGCCGAAAGTCATCCTCGCGGATGAGCCGACGGGTAACCTTCACACGGAGCAAGGCCGGGAGATCATGGAGCTGTTCCGATCGCTCAACGAAGACGGCACCACGATCATCCAAGTGACGCACTCGGAGACGAACGCGTCCTATGGAAACCGTATCGTGCGTCTCAAGGATGGCTGGATAGAGAGTCACTGAACGTGAGCCGACCGACACCACGTGTGCTCGTGGCAGATGACCAGCGAGACGTGCGTGAGGCGCTCCGCCTCCTACTCAAAGGGGAAGGCTATAGCACGGAGTCGGTCGACAACCCCGAGGCCCTTGTCGAGGCGGTCCGAGGTCAGGATTTCGATCTGCTCCTGATGGACCTCAACTACGCCCGAGATACTACCTCCGGGAGAGAGGGCTTAGCACTCCTCGAGCGACTCGCGGAGGTTGACGAGACACTTCCGGTGGTCGTGATGACGGCGTGGGGGAGCGTCGAGCTGACCGTCGAAGCGATGCGCGGCGGCGCTCGAGACTTCGTGCAGAAGCCCTGGGAGAATGCGCGACTCCTGAGCATCTTGCGTACCCAGATTGAGCTCGGGCGTGCCCTTCGTCGGGGCGAGCACCTCAAGCGCGAGAACGAGTTGTTGAGGGAAGACTCGCCGGCGCTCGTCGCGAGCTCGAACGCGATGCAGCCCGTGCTCGAGCTGATCGAGCGGGTGGGGCCCTCCGATGCCAACGTACTGATTACCGGAGAGAACGGCACGGGCAAGGGCGTCGTTGCCCGCCATCTCCACGCGATCTCGTCTCGCGCCGGCCGCCCAATGGTGACGGTCAACGTCGGCGGGCTCTCCGAGGGCGTGTTCGAGAGCGAGCTGTTCGGTCACGTCAAAGGCGCTTATACGGACGCCAAGTCGGATCGGGTCGGCCGTTTCGAGCTCGCGGATGGTGGGACGCTGTTTCTCGACGAGATCGCGAACGTGCCTCACAGTCAGCAGAGAAAACTCCTGCGTGTCCTCGAGACCGGCGAGTTCGAGCGTGTGGGATCGTCGAAGACGAAGCAGGCCAACGTCCGTGTGCTATCGGCGACGAATGCCGATGTCGGCCAGGAAGTCGCGGAAGGGCGGTTTCGCCAAGACTTGCTGTTCCGGCTGAACACGATCGAGATCCGGATACCGCCTCTTCGCGAGCGACGTTCGGACATCGAGCCGCTCGCAGCGACGTTCCTGACGCAGCACGCGAGGCACTATCGCAAGAAGATCAAAGGCTTCGAGAAGAAGGCGGTGCAGGCGCTCTCGGAGTTTCCGTGGCCGGGCAATATCCGGGAGCTCGACCACGCGATCGAGCGAGCCGTGTTGATGGCCCAGTCGGAGACTATCGGCGTCTCCGACCTCGGGCTGAGAGTTCACTCTGAAGACGGCGTTGGAACTTTGGAGGAGATGAACCTAGAGGAGGTCGAGCGACTCCTCATTCAAAAGTCACTTGCGCGCTACAACGGAAACGTGAGCCACGCGGCGAAGGCGCTGGGTCTGAGCCGGAGCGCTTTGTACCGCAGGCTCGAGCGGTACCGTCTCTAGCATCGCCCGAATTTCGACGACGAAAACGAACGAGCCCGAATTGGCGGACACCGAGGTCGCCCACGAAGAACGTGAGCCGAAGCACCGGCTAGGGGCGATCTCGCTCGGGCCGCACGCGCATCACGGGCAGCCCCGGTTCAGCCACGATGTCCGCATCTTGCTCATGGCGCTTGCCGCCGGATTCCCCGGTGTGTTGGTCTCGATGATTCTCGTTTGGGGCGGCGACTACACCCCGAAGGTTCAATGGACGCTCACGCTCTTCATCGTGGGAGCTTGGCTGGGCTTCTCTTTTGCGCTACGAGAGCGCGTCGTGATTCCTCTCCAGACCTTGTCGAACCTGCTGGCCGCGTTGCGTGAAGGGGATTACTCCATCCGCGCGCGCGGCGCCAACACAACTGAGCCGTTGGGCCAAGTGATGCTCGAGGCGAACGTGCTCGGACAAACGCTACACGATCAGCGACTCGGCGCGGTCGAGGCGGCGAATCTCCTGCGAACCGTCATGGCGGAGATCGACGTGGCGGTGTTCGCTTTCACGGACGAAGAGGAGCTGAAGCTCGTCAACCGAGCGGGAGAACGCTTGCTGGCACGTCCCGAAGCTCGACTGCTCGGTCAGAGTGCGGCGCAGCTCGGCTTGGAGGACTGTTTGGCCGGGCCGAGCGATCGTACGTTTCAAAAGACCTTCCCCGGCAAGACCGGTCGCTGGGGCATGCGTCGCGGGGGCTTTCGTGACGAAGGCCGGCCTCACCAGCTCGTCGTGCTCTCCGATCTCAGTGAAGCTCTTCGGGAGGAGGAACGGCTCGCTTGGCGTCGATTGATCCGGGTGATTGGGCACGAGCTCGGAAACTCACTCGCCCCGATCCAATCGATGGCCGGAACGCTGGTCGGGTTGCTGGATCGTGAGCAGGGGCCCGATTGGAAAGACGACATGACGCGCGGGCTCGACGTGATCGCGGACCGGAGCGAATCGCTCAGCCGCTTCATGAGCTCTTATGCGCGACTCGCGCGCCTGCCCGAACCGACCTTTCGCGACGTGGACGTCGACACTCTCGTGCTCCGCGTGGCTGCGCTGCAGACGACGTTCCCCGTCGATGTCGTTCCCGGGCCCGCGGTCCGGGTTCGCGCGGACGGGGACCAAATCGAGCAGCTCCTGATCAACCTCGTGCGAAACGCCGTCGATGCCTCGGAGGAGACACAGGGCTCCGTCCGGATGCGATGGGAAGCGCGCGAGGAAAGCGTGAGGATCCTCATCGAGGACGAGGGCCCGGGTCTTCCGGATACGACGAACTTGTTCGTGCCCTTCTTCTCCACGAAAGCAGGAGGGAGCGGTATCGGGTTGGTGCTCAGTCGGCAGATCGCGGAGGCGCATGGCGGCACGCTCTCGCTGTCGGATCGCGGTGACCGGAGGGGCTGTCGCGCGGTGCTCGTTCTTCCGCTGAGAGCGACGGAGCCGGAACGACGACACGGCGCAAAGACGTGAGTTACAATGACGCCACTATGAAACGAATTCTGTTCCCGACGGACCTCTCCGAATCGGCGGACCATGCGATGAAGCAGGCGGTCGAGCTCGCCGTTCAGCTCGATGCACAGCTCGACGTGTTCCACGTCGTGACGCTTCACGCCGCGGACCCGGCCAACTTGAAGCAGGCATTGAACGACTACTTGACGGAGATCGAGGAAGAGGTCTTTGCCGACCTGTCCGAGCGCTCGGCGCCGATTCAAGAAAGAGGCGTCACCCTCGAGCTCAGTATCGAGCGCGGCGTCTCCGCGGCGGACTCTATCGTCGACCGCGCGCGGAAGATCGGTGCAGACCTCGTCGTCATGGGCACCCACGGGCGCACCGGCGTCAAGAAGCTTCTCCTGGGAAGCGTGGCCGAGCAGGTCGTGCGTCGTGCGCACTGCCACGTGATGACGGTTGGTAGCGACAGTGCCGTCGCCGAAGGCGAAAAGGGCTTCGGCTCCATTCTCGTCCCAATAGACTTTACCGACTACTCCGAGAAGGCGATCGGAGTGGCTAAATCACTGCTCGGCTCGGGCGGGAAACTCATTTTGCAGCATGTCGTTCAGGCGCCGATCCACCCCGCGTTCTATGCCGGCGGTGTGACCCGGATGTTCGAGGTCGACCCTGAGCTTCCTTCCCGCATCCGCGCCAAGCTCGAGGCGCTCGATTCCGGAGCGAGCGAGATCGTCGTGACCGAAGGGGACATCGCCCAGGAGATCGTCGCTACGGCGGGCTCTCTCGAAGCGGAGATGATCGTGATGGGAACACTGGGCCTCACCGGTCTCGATCACGCGTTGCTCGGTAGCGTGACGGAGCGCGTGCTACGAAAGGCGGACATCCCCGTCCTCGCCGTCAAGTAGGCTTCTAGCTGCGCGATTTGACGCAGCGCGTCCTTCGATCACGCGGAAATACCTCTACTTTGAAGGGAAACGCGGCCGGTACGGAGCTTGCATTTCCTACCAACGGGAGGAGTGAAATGCCGAACTTCGCGCGTGTCCTAGCGCCGACTGACTTTTCGAGGTTCTCGTTTCGTGCCGCTGACTTCGCTCGAGCGGTCGCGAATCGGTACCACGGTGAAGTGCACTTCGTTCACGTTGCGCCGGAGACCTCTGAAGATGATCAGGGGACGTCCGAGGACTGCGCCGCGCGGCTCGACGCTTTCGTGTCTCTCGTCCGGGCGGAAGGTATCGGCTCCCGATGCACGACGCTTCAGGGAGACCCGGCCGACAAGATCCTCGAGCAGGCGGAGCTCGACGGCGCGGACCTCATTTGCCTGGGGACACACGGCCGGCAAGGCGTCGAGCGCCTCATCCTTGGCTCCGTCGCGGAAACCGTCCTGAGGCGATCTTCTTGCCCCGTGCTGACGGTCTCCGAGGAGGGAGACGAAAAGGTTCTTCGCGACGCTTCGTTCAGCAACATCTTGTGCGCGCTCGACTTCGCGCCGTGCTCTCTTCGCGCACTCGACCTGGCATTCTCTCTCGCCGAGCAGATGGGCTCGCGGTTGACGGTCCTGAGCGTCGTCGAGTGGCTCTCGGACGGCCCGGACGAGGACGACCCCGATCTGAACGCGTTTCGCAGTCGTATGCAGCAGAGCGTCCAAGAGCGAGTCGACGAGGTCATCCCCGAGCCGATGCGTCGTCGCATCGAAATTGAGACCGTGGTCCGAGTCGGAAAGCCCTATCGCGAGATCCTCGCCGAGCTCGACGCCCGGGATGCTGAGCTCGTCATCATGGGAGTCCGCGGCCGCAATCCTCTTGATTTGATGTTGTTCGGCTCGACGACCCACAGGATCGTCCGGCTGGCTAGTTGTCCCGTGCTCACGACAGGAGGAAAGAGTTGACGCCGATACGCAAAATTCTATGTCCGGTTGATTTCTCGACGAGCTCCCAGCTGGCCCTTGACTACGCCGCCGGTTTGGCGCGACGGGACGATGCGAGCGTGACGGCCCTGCACGTGTTGGCAGATGTCGTTGCGGACGGCTATCCGTATATTCCCGAGTCCATCTATCCCGACCAGGAGGTGCGAGCGCGCGCGGATGCGCAGCTCACCGAGTTCGTGGGAGAGCACGCGCCGTCTGGTGTCTCCGTGGACGCGGCACTCGGCGAGGGGCCGGTCGTCGACAGCGTGCTCGATTTTGCCGACCGCCTCCCCGCGGATTTCATCGTGATGGGTACCAACGGTCGGCAAGGCGTGGCGCGTCTCCTGCTCGGATCGGTGACGGAGCGTGTCCTACGCCAGTCGAGCCATCCCGTGCTGTCTATCTCGCCCCACGCGCCGAAGCCGTCGTCTCAGGCGGCGGTCTTTCGCGACATTCTCTGCCCCGTGGACTTTTCGCCCTCATCGCTCGAGGCGCTTCGCTACGCGCTGGCGCTCGCAGGGGACGAGGGCCGCGTGACGTTGTTTCATGCCGTCGAGCTCGTCATCGATCCGACCGTCGGCGACGTCGTGGGATTCGATATCGAGGCGGTCCGCGAGCACCATCGGGCGGACTCTCTCGAGAAGCTTCGTGCCGCAGTGCCGGACGCCGCACGGGAGCGAACGACGGTGGAGGTGGTCGTCCCGTCCTCCGCCGGGGCCTATCGCGAAGTTCTCGAGCGCGCGAAACGCGGGCCTTGTGATCTCATCGTAATGGGTATCATGGGGAGGAGTTCTGCCGATATGCTCTTCTTCGGCTCGACGACGAACCACGTCGTTCGTGAAGCCGATTGTCCGGTCTTGAGCGTGCGCGCGCGACAAGACGCCGCGTCACTGTAGGTTGGGATAGGATCATCGTTTCTGGAGGGTTTGAGTGCGTTCCGTATTGTTGATCTCGGTCGTCATTTGCTTCGGCTCGGTTGTCGAGAGCCCTGTCCTCGCACAGCAGAGCCGCTGTGCGGATTGCCATTTCGCGAATCCGCAGGCGGACCCGGACCCGGATCACCTGAGGGATTGGGAGCGCTCTCCGCACGGCCGCGAGCAAGTCGGCTGTGAGTCGTGCCACGGTGGGAACGCGACGACGACCGAGTCGTTTCTCGCGCATCAAGGCATCCTCGGGAGCCGCAATCCCGGAAGCCCGAACCACCGTGCGAACCTACCGGGCACCTGCGGGCAATGTCACATCGGTCCGTTCGTCGCGTTCCAAAAGAGCCGTCACTTCGAGCTCCTGGAAGGCGGAGACAATGACGGCCCGACCTGTTCGACCTGTCACGGCGATGTCGGTGCGGACCTTCTATCGCCCCGCAGACTCGAAAAGCAGTGTGCCTCATGCCACGGGCCCGAGGGGGCTCAGCCGCGCGAGGGTGCCGCGCTCGAAGCGCGGGTGCTGATGGAAGAGGTCGAGAATGTGCGCGTCATGCTCAAGACGGCGTCGGGACTGATCCGGCACGTCGAGGGTGAGGCACGGCGTGGTGAGCTCGAGCGGGACTACGAGCAGGCCGAGGTCCCGCTGAGAGAGGCCGTTGCCGCGGGCCACGCATTCATTTTCGATCCCGACCGGGAGCGATTGCGGACGGCGCGAGAACGAACGGAGCTACTACTGAACGCGCTCGCGAATCCCCAATAGAAGCCGGCCGGCCTGATCGCGCCGCCTCCGCCCGCCCCAATTTTGGAGAGGCGTCGACCTACGCGCCGCGACCGTGTAAGAATGGTCGCGCTTTGGGCGTGAGCCCGCGCATTAGGTCGTCACTGGAGGCGAAACCATGGTTGGTTTTCTTGCCGGCACCATCGCCGGACTGTTGATGTACTTCGTCGTGCGGGTCATCCTCGCCGGCTTTTTCACCGTGCAGCAGAACGAGCGTGCGGTGCTGACCTCGTTCGGACGCGCACACAGGGTCGAGGGCAAGACGAGCCTCGACACCGCCATCGCCGAACATTTGAATGAAGCGGAGCGCGATCGGTATCGGTACCCCCAGCTACGTGTGATCGGCCCAGGCGGCCCCTATTTCAAGTTGCCATGGCAGAAGGCGTACAAGGTGGACATCGCCATCCAGACGGTCAACGCCGCCTACGATCCGGAGGCACCCTCCGCGAATCACAACAACACGATGCTCGATGCGGTCACGCAGGACCAGCTGAATATCGGGATCCGAGGGCAGCTGCGCTACCAGATTAGCGAAGAGAACATCTACGCCTATCTCTTCGGCGTCCGACACCCCATCGCGCACGTGATGGGTTACTTCGTGTCCGTCCTCAGAGAGCGGATCGCGACGTTCAAAGCCAAGCGCCCCACGGACCCGGTCACGGGAGAGGACGCGCCGGCGGAGGCCCTTGCCATCGAGGGTATCTCTATCAACGACCTGCGTAAGAACCTGAACGAGGTCAATATCGAAATGGATCGAGAGTGTCGCTCGTCCGCCGCTCGCTATGGAGTCGTGCTCGAAGCGTCCTTGATTACCGGCATGGACTCACCCGGAGACGTCGAATCGGCGCTCGCGGCAATCAACACCGCCCACAACGAAGTGTCGGCCGAAGTGAGTCTCGCGCGAGCGGCTGCGGACCAGAAAATCGAGCAGTCGAAACGAGCTGTGGAGATCGAGACGATGCGAGCCCAGGCCGAGGTCGAGCCCCTCATGCGTTTGTCCGAGCAGCTCTCGGAGCTCCACCAACAGGGTGGAAGCGCGCTCGCGTCCTACGTCCGCAAAATCGAGATCGATTTGCTGTCGCGTGCGAAACGCGTGATCGCGGAGGTGCGCTCGTGACGTTCATCATCACCACTCTCACGGTGTTCTTTCTCTCCGTCATCGGGGTTCCCATACTCTTCGGCCTTTGCCGTTTTTTCGGCTTGTATACGACGGTCGCCGAGTGCCATGCCAAGGTCTACATTCTCTTCGGCAAGGTGCTCGGGACCCTGGACGAGCCCGGCCTGCACTTTCCGCTCACGAAGTTCGGTCCACGCGCATGTCTCGTTTCCTTCTTCGGCAGGGTGGCGACGATCGACCTCCGTCTCGACCAGATCTATTTGAGGAGCCAGGCGGTGAACACCGAAGAAGGAACGCCGATGGGGATCGGTGTCTGGTACGAGATGCGCGTCAAGGATGCGGTCGCCTATTTGTTCGAGAACAGCGATCCGGGAGGCTCGTTGCGAGCGAATGTCATGAATGCGACGGTGCGTCTACTTTCGAACCTCCCCCTCTCGCAGATGCTCGAGAATCGACATGCGATGAGCCGGGCGGTGCGCAAGGACGTCACCCCGAAAGGAGCCGCGTGGGGATATGAGATCGGCTCCATCTACATTCGAAAAGTGCACTTTCGCGACCACCAAATGATCGAGCAGATCGAACAGAAGGTCGTCAATCGTTTGCGCCAGGTGACGTCCGCGATCCGCCAGGCGGGCGACAACCAGGTAGATGTTCTCGAGAGCACGGCCGAGCGTGAGGCCGCGATAGAGTTCGCGCGGGCCGCCGCAGTACGGCCGCGGGTGATTGGCGATGCGTTCGGAGAAATCGGCAAGAACGAGGCGGTCACGAGCGCGCTCCTCCGGGTACTCGAGCTCTCAGAGCTCGCGGAGTCGAAAGCGGACTTGACCCTGATCCCCGCGGGAGGATCGGCAAGCCCGAGCGTCTTGCGTGATCTACTGGCGGCGCGTTCCGAGCCGTAGCGTAGCGGCGCTACGAGTCGCTCAACGCTTGTTCGAGAGCGAAGAGCTGCTCGTCGCGTCCCATGACGACGATGACGTCGCCCGTCCCCAGAATCTCGTTCGGTGCGGGGTTGAAGACCATTCGGCCCTCGTTGCGTCGGATGGCGACGACCGTCACTCCGAACTTTCCTCGGAAGCTCGCATCGGAGAGGGAGACACCGTTCAGCTTCGATCCGCTCGAGACTCGCGCTTCGACCAAGCTCATCTCGAGATAGTCGCGGTCCGTGACCCGCTTCATGAACTCGAGCACGGTAGGAGATGTGGCGGCTTGAAGAATTGGGTGGCTCGCGAGCTCGTAAGGCGAGATGACCTCGTTGGCGCCGCCCCGTCGTAGCTTGATCTCGCCGCGCTCATCGACGGATCGCGCGATCACGCGAAGCTTGGGGTTCAACGCTTTGGCCGAGACGGTGACGTAGAGATTGTCCGCGTCCGAGGGAAGCAGTGTGATGACCGCATTGGCATTCGTCACTCCCGCATGCTCGAGAGCCTCATCCGACGTTGCGTCGTCGATCAGGTAGAGAAAACCGCGATCGATCAACGCCGTCTCGAATGACGGGTCGGACTCGATGACACAAAAAGGGAGTCCTTTGTGCTCGAGTCCATCCGCGACCGGCCGCGCGGCGCGCCCGAATCCGCAAACGATGTAGTGGTTCCTCAGTCCGCCGATCTCTCGTCGCATACGTCTCCTTCCGAGCCCGCCCAAGAGCTCACCCTCCAATACCGCCTGACCGATTTTGGTGAAGGTATAGATAGCCGTCCCGATCCCGCCCACGATAAGGACGCTCGCGAATACCCGACCGGCAGGCGAGAGCGGGTGGATCTCCCCGTAGCCTACGGTCGAGATCGTGATGATGGTCATGTACAGCGCGTCGCTGACGTTCCAGCCCTCGATCCAGACGAAGCCGAGCGTGCCCAACACGGTGGATCCCGCGAGCAGCACGAGTCCGAGGCGAAGGCCGGGGAGCCGCAGGATCGACTCGGGCCGCGGACGAAAGTACAACGGGTGCTCCGTCATGGTCGAAAAGCATACCCGAAACACTGCGTTCGGCCTCGCACGATGCGTGCTTTGCCGCGCGATTGGGAGATTGTGCGCATCAGGAGATCCGCAAGGCCGCGGTGTTTCTCGGCGTTCGCGGTGGCACGGAGCGTGCACCGGACGGGCGCAGGAGGCGTACCGATGAGCGTAAAAGGGTTGATGATCTCGATTCCTGAGAGGTTAACGCAGTCGACAATGGTGGAAGCGGCCTGCCGGGTGATGGATCGCGAGAAGCTTGGAGCGGTGGCGGTCATCGACGATGGCCGGGTCTGCGGGATATTCACGTATCGCGATCTCGTCGAACGGGTCATTCTCGAGCGTCGGCGACCGGAAGCGACCCCGCTGGGTGAAGTGATGACCCGGAAGGTCGAATGTACGAAGACCGACGATTCCTATGGCCGCGCGTTGCGGCAGATGATCGAGCGAGACTACACCTATCTTCCCGTGGTCTTCGACGACGGTGGCTTTGCCGGGATGCTTTCGGTTCGAATGCTCCTCGACCATCACATCGATCACCTGGCGACGGAGCTCGATTCGGTCGCGCAGTACATTGCCGTAGACGGGCCCGGAGGCGGCTAGGAGTGCGCAGGCACGTCGCGCTCAACCCGCGAGGTGGTGTTTCTTCATCTTGTATCTGAGAGCGTCGCGGCTGATGTCGAGGAGCTTCGCCGCTCGGGTCTGGTTGCCCTGAGTCCGGTTCAAAGCTTGACGCAGCAGCTCCTCTTCTACCCGCGCGAGCGAGAGCCCCGCCTGCGGGATCTCGATCTCCGGGAGCTCGGAGTCGGGCTGGGGCGTCGGCGTGCGGGCAAGATCGTGAGGCATGACGTCCACGCCAATCTCGTCGCTATCTTCAAGAATCATTGCGCGCTCGATGAGGTTCTTCAGCTCACGAACGTTGCCCGGCCAGTGGTAGCCGACGAGGAGCTTCACGAGCGCGGGTGCGAGACCGGTGATGCGCTTGCCGAAGCGTTTGTTGTAGACGTCGATGAAATGTTCGCATAGGAGCGGGACGTCTCCGTCACGTTCTCTCAACGGCGGTAGGGAGATCGTAATCACGTTGAGCCGATAGAAGAGATCTTGTCGGAAGGTTTCGTTGTCTACCATCCGGCTCAGGTCGCGGTTCGAAGAGGCGATGACGCGCACGTCGACGGCGACGTCCTGAACGCCGCCAACTCGTTTGAACGTTTGCTCCTCGAGCACGCGCAGCAGCTTCGCCTGGAGCCCAAACGGCATCTCGCCGATCTCGTCGAGGAGCAGTGTGCCCCCGTCCGCAAGCTCCAGAATTCCTTTCTTCTGCTGGCGCGCGTCGGTAAAGGCCCCTTTCTCGTAGCCGAAAAGCTCGCTCTCTACGAGGTTGTCCGGAAGAGCCGCACAGTTGATGGCGAGAAAGGGCCGGCTCGCGCGTGCGCTTTGGAAGTGGATCGCTTTCGCGAAGAGGTCTTTGCCGGTTCCACTCTCGCCTTGAAATAGGATGGTCGTCGCCGGACTCGCTGCGACTTTCTTCATCATCGCCACGGATTCTTTCAGCGCGGTCGATTGTCCGACAATACTGTCGAAGTTGAAACGTTCCTTGTCACGCTCACGAAAGTGCCCGACTTCTTGACGAAGCTTGACGGCCTCGAGCGCGTTGTCGATCGTCGTCCTCAACTCCTCGAAATTCAACGGCTTCGAGACGAAGTCGTAGGCTCCGCGCCGGATCGCTGCCACCGCGTCCTCGAGGACACCGTAGGCGGTCATGATGATGACGACCGCCCGCGGGTTGCCTTCCTTGATCGCCCGCAGCACTTCGAGTCCGTTCTTGTCGGGTAGGTGGATGTCGAGCAGCACGAGATCCGGCGATTGTTTGCTGACGATTTCTATGGCGCTGTTGCCGTCGGGCGCCTGGAGAGGGCGGTAGCCCCAATTGGAGAGTTTTTGCTGCAACGACCAGCGGATCAGGTCCTCGTCGTCGACGATGAGAATTGTGTCCAGCGCCATCGAAACATCCCTATCGCGACCTGAGCCATCCGTCGCGTTCTCGCGTTTTTGCGATTCCTCTTGTTGATAGCACGATTGCTGCCAGAATGTGCCGCCCGTAGCGCGGCGTCTTTTACGCGCGCGAGCATAGCGAATAGGGGCAAAACACGCAATCGAGGGTGATGACACCCATCGATGCCGTGAGAAAGCGTGACGGCGCGGCCGTCTCGCACGTGGCACGGGCCTTGTAGCTGTGGGCTACCACATGGGGGATGAAATGAAGGTCAACACGTTCTGGTTCCCACGGATTTCTCGGAGACGTCGTACCACGCTGTCGCGCAGGCCGCGGAGCTCTCCATGCGCTTCGGCGCCACGCTTCGACTCGCGCACGTGCGCGAGGGGGACCAAACGGCACCGTCTTCGCTTCGGGAATACGTAGGCGAGCTCGAGCGCGCCTCGGAGCAGTCGCTTTCGGTCGAGCTCGACATTTTTCGCGGTAACGACATCGACGTGTCCTACGAGGCGCTTGGCGCGGCGACGCCGTTTCACGGGATCCGGCGCGCGGTCGAGGCCGTCGCTCCGGACCTCGTCGTCATGGGCACGCGGCCTTTTTCAGCAGCCTGCTAGCAGGGCTCGATCATCTTCTCGTCGGGAGCGTGGCCGAAAAGAAGGCGAGCGTTTCGAGGATTCCGGTATTGACTGTACATTAGAGGGAATGCCGTCTCAGGTACGTCGTGTCCTCCTGGTCGAGGGCTCGCTCAACTTCGTCATCTTTCTCGCCAAGCTAGGCGTGGGGCTTCATACGGGCTCGTTCGCTCTCATCGGAGATGCGATCCACTCTCTCGCGGACTTGGCGAACAACGTCGTCGCCCTCGTCGTCGTGCGCATCGCCAGCGCTCCTCCCGATCGCGAGCACCCGTACGGACACCAACGCTTCGAGACGTTGGCCGTGTTCGGCCTCGCGGTTCTACTCGCGGTCCTCGCGTTCGAGATCATGGTTCGTGCGATCGAGAGCCACGACCGTGAGATCCTCGACACCGATTGGGGATTGGCGGTCATGCTCGGAGTGCTGGGCGTCAACATCTTTCTCTCGCTTTGGGAGCGCCACTGGGCCAAGCGGCTCGACTCCCAGATCCTCGACGCGGATGCGCAGCACACCTTCGCGGATGTACTCACGACGCTTGCGGTCGTCGGGGGTTGGCAGCTTGCGGCGCGGGGCTATCCCTGGCTCGACACCGCTTTTGCCGTCATCGTCGCGCTGCTCGTGCTGTTTCTCGCCTACGGCCTCTTTCGCCGCGCGGTGCCGAAACTCGTCGACAGCATTGCTCATCCTCCGGAGGAGATTTCCGCCGTCTTGGCTCCGCTACCGGGGGTTCAGCGCGTCCGGCGCGTCCGCTCGCGCTGGGTGGGCTCGAAGCCGGCGGTCGACGTCGTGATCACCGTAGCTCGTGACCTGAAAACCTACGAGGCGCACGACGTCGCCGATGCCGTGGAGCGCGCTCTCGAAGAGAAATTCGAGATCGAAGATGTCACGGTGCACATCGAGCCGGAAACGTAGTCGCTAGCGGCGGATCCGTCCGGGACGGGTCTGAGGTTGGCGAAATCCGAACAGAATGAGCGCTTTCGCCTCGACGTTTCGCCCATCGTGGCGCGCGGGGCGAAAGCGGAAGCGTCCTGCGTGCTCGAGTGCGATGTCGTCGAATCCGAGATCTTCGCTCAACATCGACGCTTCGCTGACGGCGCCCGAGGGCTCGATCGTGACTTGAACCATCGCGACGCCCTGGTAGAGTGCTTGCGGTGGATAGGTTGGGATCGATGTCGCGGTGGGATAGGGGATTTCCGGCGACGGTGACGCGACGGTCTCTGCGCTCGGAACGCCGCCGCCCATCAATACCGGAGGGAGGAAAACGCCGACGACGAGGACGCGCGTTGGCACCTGCGCTCCGGCGTCTTTGGCCGGGTGAAAGCGCCACAGCGTGGCGGACGCCGCGATGGCTTCGGAGAACGGCGGCGCGTCCTCGAGCACGAGCGCGTCGATGACGATGCCGGACGGCGCGAGCTCGAGCTCGATGACCGGCAGCCCTCCAGAAGAGGCGAGCGGCGGCAGGCCCGGTAGTCGCCCGGAGGCGAAACTCGCGGGCTCGAATTCATCGCCGAAGGCTTGAGAGCCGACGAGCAGAGCGAGGCCGATGGCTCGAAAAGAGGACGGTAGCATTCTGCTACAATCCTAGCGTGACTCACGACGCATTCGAAGAGATTCACGGGCTGGAATTCTCGCCCCGTGCGGATGTGTACCGGATGGAGACCGGCTGGGTGGTCAAGTTCGACCTCGCCGGAGTGACTCCGTCGGATGTAGAGGTCGTCGTGGAAGGCTGCACGATTCTCGTTCGTGGTGTGCGGCGGGACCAGTTCGTTCGCCGAGGGCTACGTCACCATTCCATGGAGATCTCGTACTCACGCTTCGAGCGAAGTCTGCAGCTACCGTGTGAAGCTACCGGGGCTCCGGTGACGACCGAATATGCGGACGGCTTGCTCATCGTTACGATTCGAACAGGAGATTGATCGCCCATGGCCGATGAGGAGACTCGCGATCTTCCGCTATTCCCTCTGAAGAACGCCGTACTCTTCCCTCATGTGGGCATGCCGCTCACCGCGGGCCGTGCTATCTCCGTGGCGGCGATCGAGTCCGCCGTCGCGACTGAAGAGAAAGAGATTCTGGTCGTCACGCAGAAGGACGCCGACGAGCAGGAGCCGCAGAAAACAGGTCTCCTCGAGCTCGGAACGAAAGCCGTGATCCGACGACTGGCGCCGCTTCCGGCGGGTGGGGTGCAGTTCATCGTGCAGGGCACGGAGCGCGTTCGGCTCGACGGTCTCACTCAACAAACGCCCTTCATCCGCGGGACGTTCTCTCCGGCACCGGTCGCGGTCCACGTCGATGTCGAAGTCGAGGGCCTCGAGCGCGAGGTCAAAGAGCTCGCTCAAAAAGTATTGTCGCTCGTCGCTCCGCAAACGGAGTTGAACCTCGCGCAACTCGCGGGCGGGGAGTCCGAGCGCCTTCGCTGGGTCTACGTGGTCGCGTCCCTCCTAGGGCTCGAACTCGATAAAGCGAAGCAGCTGCAAGCCGCGGATAGTCTCGCGGACGCGCTACGCCTGATGCACGGGTTCTTGAGATACGAGCTCCAGGTCCTCGAAGTCCGCAAGGACATCGCGAGCAAGGTGCAGAATGAGATGACGAAGCAGCAGCGCGAAATGCTGCTGCGCCAGCAAATGCGCGCGATCCAGCAAGAGCTGGGTGAAAGCGACGAAGCGGGCGCTGAAGCGGGGCTGTTGCAGGAGCGTCTCGACGAAGCGGATTTGCCCGAGGATGTACGCAAGGAGGCGGAGCGCGAGCTGACGAGGTTCTCGAAACTTCCACAAGCGTCACCGGAGACGAACGTCGTCCGCTCCTACCTGGAGCTGCTGCTCGAGCTTCCATGGAAAGTGAGCTCCGAGGCGGTTTTGGATTTGGGCCATGCTCGAGAGGTGCTCGACCACGACCATCTGGGTCTCGAGAAGATCAAGAGTCGGATCGTGGAACATCTCGCGGTGCTGAAGCTCAACCCGGATGCCAAAGCCCCCATCTTGTGCTTCGTCGGTCCGCCCGGGGTGGGCAAGACCTCTCTCGGGAAGTCGATCGCGCGGGCGCAGAGCCGTGAGTTCGAGCGGATGAGTCTCGGGGGCCTCCACGACGAGGCGGAGCTCCGCGGTCACCGGCGCACTTATATCGGTGCCATGCCCGGACGGATTTTGCAGGCGCTACGGCGGGCGAAGGTGAACAACCCGGTGGTCATGCTCGATGAGATCGACAAGCTCGGCCGCGATTTTCGAGGCGACCCGGCATCCGCGATGCTCGAGATCTTAGATCCCCAGCAAAATGACTCGTTCCGCGACAACTATCTCGACCTGCCGTTCGATCTCTCGAACGTGTTCTTCATCACGACCGCGAATACGCTGGACACCATTCCAGGTCCGTTGCTCGATCGGATGGAGGTGATCAGCCTCACGGGCTACGGTGAGCAGGAGAAGCTGGGCATAGCACGGAAGTACTTGTTGCCGAGGCAGCTCGAACAATCCGGCGTCGACCCCGATAAATGCGACCTTCCCGACGAGACCCTCTTGCTCCTGATTCGACGCTACACGCGTGAAGCGGGTCTGCGTCAGCTCGAACAAGTCATCGGCCGCGTCGTTCGCAAAGTCGCGGTCACTTTTGCGGAGGGCTCTACGGACCCGGTTCAGGTATTGCCCGACGCGATCCTCGAGATGCTCGGACCCGAGGTCTTTCACCTCGAGAAAGCGCGTGTGGACTTGCCGCCCGGTGTCGCGGCGGGACTCGCCTGGACACCGAGCGGTGGGGACGTCCTGTATATCGAGTCGGCGCTCCTGCCCGGCGGTAGCGGCCTGACCCTGACCGGGCAGCTTGGAAGCGTCATGCAAGAGTCCGCCAAAGCAGCGCAAAGCTACCTCTGGTCCCATGCCGACGCGTTCGCGATCGACGCCGAACGCTTCCGCAACCAAGGCGTCCATCTGCACGTCCCGGCGGGTGCGATCCCGAAGGACGGCCCGTCTGCCGGGATCACGATGGCGACCGCTCTCGCTTCGCTCTATTGCGGGAAACCGGTGCGTGCGGACACGGCGATGACGGGTGAGATCACGATCACGGGCCTCGTGCTCCCGGTAGGCGGGGTCAAGGAAAAGGTCCTGGCCGCGCGCCGTGCGAGCTTCACGCGGATAATCCTGTCCCGCCGAAACGAAGCCGACCTCCGCGATCTACCCAAGAGCGTTCGCGAGGAAGTCGAGTTCATTTTCGTCGATCACATCGACGAAGTGCTCGCGGACGCCGTCCCGGGAGCGTGCGTGCCGTTGAAAGCGAGCACGACGTAGAACGGCGCCGGCGCGGCCACGCTCACGAGCTCTTTTGATAGTCGTGAAGCTCCTGAATCCGTGAAGCTGAATCACGCGCAGCAAGAGGCCGTAGATACTCTCGAAGGACCCGTTCTCGTCATCGCGGGAGCGGGCACGGGGAAGACGCAGACCCTCGTCCATCGTCTCGTTAACTTGACGCGTTCCGGAGTAGCGCCCGAATCGATCCTGTTGCTGACGTTCACGCGCCGAGCCGCGGAGGAAATGGTCGCACGCGCGTCCCGGCTCGCCGGAGACGACGGACAGCGGGTCTCGGGCGGGACGTACCACTCGTTCGCCCACGCATGTTTGCGACGTCATGGTCGTGTCGTCGACGTGCCCACGGACTTCACGATCTTGGACCAATCGGACACCTTCGAGATCGTCGGAGGCATTCGCAGTGAGCTCAAGCAGACCGAGCCCGGGCTCGATCTGCCGCGGCGGGAGACGATGGCCGGCATCATCAGCAAGGCCGTCAACAAGCAAGCGCTCATAGAGGATGTCGTCTCCGACGAATATCCTCAGTTCTTCGCGATCTCGGAATTTCTCGACGTCGCAGCGGCCCGTTACGAGACGTACAAGAAGGAGCGCAACCTCGTCGACTTCGACAACCTCCTCGTCCTACTCGCTCGTATGCTCGAAGAGAGCGACGAGACGAGAGCCCGGGTCCAAGAGCGTTGCCGCTACGTGATGGTGGACGAGTATCAGGACACGAACGTCCTTCAAGCACGTATCACCAACCTTCTTTCAGGCGACACGGAGAACATCATGGTCGTGGGCGACGATGCCCAGAGTATCTACGGGTTTCGTGGTGCACGGCATCGCAACCTCTTCGAGTTCCATGAACGGTTTCCGCATGCCCACGTCGTGACGCTCGAGACGAATTACCGAAGCACCCAGCCCATTCTGGACGTCGCCAACGCACTGATGGTGCAAATGACATCGGCGTTCAGAAAGCACCTCGTGACGGAGGCGTCTTCATCCGAGTCCGTCCTGCCGCTCGTCGTCGAGGCGAACGATGAGCAGGAGCAAGCAAGGTTCGTCGCCTGCGAGATCGAGCGCCTGCAGGGTGACGGTGTCGCGTCAGACGAGATCGCGGTATTGTTCCGGGCCTCTCGCCACGCGTTTCCGCTCGAAGTGGAGCTCACACAGCGCAATATAGGGTTCGTGAAATATGGAGGCTTCAAATTCGCGGAGTCCGCCCATATCAAGGACGTGTTGGCGCACGTGCGTCTCGTCGCGCACCCTGAAGACGACTTCTCGCTCCATCGCGTCTTGTTGATGCGTGATGGTATCGGCAAGCAAGGCGCTCGTCGTATTGCGGAGTCCGTCGGCGGGGAGCCCGTTGTCGCGGCGCTGAGGCGCCAGAAGTTGAGCGGTAAAGCGGCCGCGAGCGTTCAGGAGCTTGCCGATCTCATCGAGGGGGCCAGTGAATATCGCTCGCAGCCGTCGCGATGTCTGCAGTCCGTCGTGGCGGATTACTCGACCATTCTCGAGAAACGTTTCGACGACTGGCCGCGTCGGAAACGCGATCTGGAATCTCTCGTCGATCTCGTCGAGCGCTATGACGATCTCGAGTCGATGCTGTCGGAGCTCACCCTCGATCCGCCGTCGGTCTCGAAGCGCGGCGTCCTCGCCGGCCCGGAGAAGGACGGCCTCGTGCTCTCTACGATCCATTCGGCGAAAGGACTGGAGTGGAAGGCGGTGTTCGTCATTCAGGCGCGCGACGGTTTTATTCCCATGGTGGCGCCGGGCGCGGACGAGGAGGACCCGGACGCTCTCGACGAAGAACTGCGACTACTCTACGTTGCAATCAGCCGCGCCAAGCGATCGCTCTATCTCGTTTGGCCGCGAGAGATCGTACGGGCGCGCTATCAATGGCCGATGGTCTCGCGTTTCGTCTCCCGGGTACCGCCGGAATATCTCGAATGTTACGAGGCCGGCGATTTACTCGCTTGAGCTCATCGCGCGTAATAGCCCAAACGCGCGCGGACTTCGTACTCGCCCTCGCCCGTCACGACGACGTCGAGCGGGTGCCAACCTGCGCCCGATGCGGTGGGCTCGAAGACGATGATGTAGCGTCGCCTCATTGCGTCCAAGACGGCGACGAAGCTTGCGGCGAGCGACTGCGAGGGTCGCAGGGTCAATAACCGTCCCCCGCCCGCTCGGGCGATGTCCTCGAGGGTCTCTCGCGCGGCGGCCTCGGACGGCGCTTCGATGAAACGACTCTCACCGCTCTCGGTATCCGCGAGGGTCAGGCCTGCCCCTGAGCCGACCCGGACGGCGAAGATGACCGCGGGTGAGGACTCGGCTGTCACGAGCACGTCACTGAGCGGCAGCCAGCTCGAATTGTCGTCGCCATCGGTAAATGCGAGCACGAGAGGGCGTCCGGAGCCGCTCTCCGCCAGAATCGTCGCCGCGTGGAGGGCGTCTCCGAGGGCGGTTGCCCCTCGAGGCTGCAGTCGGTCGATCGCGAAACGCGCCTTCGATTTATCGGAAGACATCGGCGCGAGAAGCTGGAAGCGTGTCCCGATGCCCATCACGGCGATCTCGTCGCGCTCTGAGAGCCTTTCGATGAATGTTCTGGCCGCGGACTGAAGCCGGCTAAGCTTCTCGCCGCGCACGCTCGTACTGGTATCGACGAGAAGGACGACGCTCAACGCGCGATCGGCGCCGGCGAGCAGTGAGATCCGATCTAGAACCCGTCCGTTATCCGACACGACGAAGTCGTCCGCCGTGAGTCCGTCGACGGGCCTCCCGTTTTTGGAAACGAAGACGTCGACGTAGACCCGCCGCGTCACACTCCTGAATAACGGCGTCGGCGTCGTCTGTTGCAGTCCGACTGCGATCGCAAGCAGGGCGAGAAAGGCGTTCACTCGTAGATGCTCCGGAGGACGTCCCAGCGCGCCCGCGCGTTGACCGAGTCCGCCAGGCGGTAGAGGAGCCACGCATCGGGAATCGCTTCGTCGCGGTGTCTCTCGAAGTGCTCGAAGACCGCTGTCTGCGCTCCCACCGTGTCTCCTGTTTGGCGGAGGACGAAAGACAGCGCGATTGCCGCGGGCTGGCACGAAGGCTCTCCACGCAGAGCTTCTCGGTAGACGGACGCCGCTTTTTGCGGCTCGCCGCGACGGCGGTGGACGTCCCCGAGACTCAGCAGCGCCACGGTTCTGTGCACGGTGTCGTCGAGGCCGGTCAGCGCCGATGTGAGGGTAGCTTCGGCGGTTGTGAGCTCGCCCAGCAGTAGCTGAACGCGTCCGAGGCGCGCTCTTGCCTTTCTATGAGCGTCGTTCGTGTCGAGCACGGTCTCGTAGGCGTGACGTGCTCGGAGCAGGACCGACTCATTGTTTTCGAGCGAGCCCCGTAGCTCGGCGATGGTTCCGAAGTGGAATTGAAGCTCGACGTCCTCGGGGTATCGTAGCGCCGCGGGCTCCAGCACGTCATAGGCTTCAACGACCCGCAATGCTCGCAGCAACGAGCCCGCAACGGCGAGGTGGATCTGGCGCACCAGTGGCTCTCGCTCCGCTCGCGGCAGCACGGCCGTGAGCGCCGTCGCCTCGTCGAGATAGAAAGCTCGGTTGCGACCATTGGTGGCGAGCGCGGCGTCCGCCATCATGACGAGGGCCGCCAGGAGCTCGCGGCGCTCGCTCGGCCGTTTCGCGTCGAGGATAGCGGGCAGCTCGTCGTTTCTCGCCGCAACGACGGAGCGCGGGAGGTCGAGCTCGACGAGCGGCGACGTCGTTTCGACGAACGGAGCGCTGCGATAGGCAGCGATGAGCTCCCGGTACTGCGTCGGCGTCCACTCTTGTCCGGACTCCAAAGGCGTGGTCGCGAGGAGAAGGGATGCGAGTACTGCCCACCATCCGTTCATGATTTGCTCTCGTATCGGAACGATCTCAGATTCCAGCCGAGGCTCAGCTCCGTGCGGAGGGCGGCGAGCTGGGCCGATAGACGTGCCAAGGCTTGGTCCCGCACGAGCGATTCCCCGACCTTCCCGGCGATGTCACCGCGTTCCGCGGCATCGAGGACGCCGTCAAGGGTCTCGTGCTCCGTGAGGAGCTTGGCGCCGGTCTTGATCCCGATACCGGGTATTCCGGGAATGTGAGTGGAGCCGCTTCCCGCCAGTGCCCACAGCTCGACGAGCTTCGTCGACGGCACTCCGAACTTCTCGTTCACGTAGCTCTCGTCGATATCCGCGTTTCCGAAGTGGTCGCGCAACGTCACTCCAAGAGATAGGAGCTGGCAGTAAACCTTGTCCGTCGAAAGGATAACAGCATTCCCGTTTCGCTCGGTCACTTTGGTCGCAAGCGTCGCCGCGACGTCATCGGCTTCGAGCTCTTCTCGCGAGACCGAGACGACGCCGTTCTCGGCGAAGGCGTCTCGATAGCTGTCTAGGTTCGAGCGCAAGTCTTCGGGCATGGGCTTGCGGCCCGCTTTGTAGTTGGGATAGAGCTCGTGGCGGAACGTTGGCCCCGATCCGTCGAAGACGGAGACGGCGTGCGTCGGCGAGCATTGACGGAGCGCCCGCTTCAAGGAGGAGACGCTTTGGCGTAGCGCGTCGTCGGGCGAGGCCGCGTGGACGCGGCGGATCAAATTGAGCGCATCGATGACCAGGAGAACGACGCCCGTGCTCATACGCTAACTGTACACGCCGAGTGGCGGCCCCTCTCGCTCGAGCCAGCTAGCGAAACGCTTGAATCCTGCCTCGAAATCGACGGACGCGCTCCATCCCAAGGATGACTCGATCTTTCGAGGGTCCGCGACCCAGACGGTCGTATCCCACTCCCGGGCCGGCATCGAGCTCCACATCGGCTCCGCCTCGATCGCGAGCACGTTTCTCGCAATCGCAACGACCTCGCCGATGGTCGTCTGGCGCCCGGTACCGACGTTGAATATGGCGCCGGGCTCCTCGGTCTCTGTCCGGGCGGCGCGGAGGAACGCGTCTGCGACATCGTCGACGTAGACGAAGTCGCGCGCCGTCGTCGGCGAGACGAGCTTCGGCAGTTTTCCTGCGAGACCGTGGGTGATGAGCGTCGGCATGAGCCGCGACGGCTCTTCATAGGGGCCGTAAACGGAATACAGGCGCAGCGTTGGGATATGGATGCCGTGTTCTCGTGAGATCAATCTACAAAACGTCGTTTGTGAGAGCTTGCTCGCCGCATAGGTGCTATTGGGCTCGGCGCGAGCGCTCTCGGGCGGAGGGTGGTCCACGAGGCCGTACTCGGATGAGCTTCCGGTATTGACGATCGTGCCCACGTTCTGCGCGAGCGCCGCGTGGACGAGATTCATCGTTCCCAAGACGTTCGTCTCGACCATACGGCGCCAGTCGACCTGGGAGGGATAGCTCCCGTGCGCGGCGAGATGAAACACATAGTCCGGCCGTGCCCTCGTCATCGCGGCGCTCACGGATCCGCTGTCCGTTAGGTCGACGAAGTCTTTTCTCGTATCGAGCGTGGCGAGCCGCCACGGGTCGCTGCCCGGCCGTAGCCAGACGTGAACGTCATAGCCGAGCGTCACCAGCTTGCGGGCCAGGACCGAACCTACGAAGCCGGCCCCTCCGGTGACGACCGCCCGTTCAGGCATAGCTACGGTAATCGAGCTCCGAGAGAAACGGCTCTGCTCGCTCCCGGACGGCGTCACGCTCCTCGGCGGATAGCTCATCGGCGGTGGCACGATTCGCCGTGGGGGTCGCGGAGCGGATCGTACCCCAGGGATAAACCTGGCCGAGCGGCTCGCCATTGAAGCTAGACGTTTGCAGCGAGGGGGAGCGGTCGAGGCCGAGCACCTCGCAAAGACGGCCTAGCGTTTCGGCCGGAGCGCCCAAGATGTCCTCGAGCCGCAGCACGTGGACCCGACCGGGATGCTGCTTTTGATAGAGGAGCGCGTGGTATTGGTTGACGCACCATGCCAGCAGATAGCTCTCGAGGGAAAGAGGGACGGGGCGTTTCTTGGTATCCGCATAGGCGGACCAGGGGTTGCGTACGATGTGGAGCACGTGTGCGTGCGGGAGCTCGCGAAGAATCTTCGCAGCGTCCACGACGACGATGGGGCTGTAGCCGACATAGAGCTTCTGGGCGTCGGTCCGTGAGTGGTCCTTCCACGCATCGAAGGTTGCGCGGAAGAACGCTTCGACGTTGTTGGGTCGCGAACGTCCCGCTTCTCCTATGCGCTCGATGTAGAGTCGCTTGCGCTCATCATCAGAGAAGTCGAACGGCGTGTCGCGAAACTTGCTGACGAAGGGGGTGCGCGCTCTAATCTTGCACTCTTCATCGATGATCGCGTGATAGTCGGAAGCGGCATCTCCGGCGCTATCGAAAACCGGCCAGCGGTACTTGACGGGGAACATCGAAGTCAATCCGTCGTGGACGAGCCGGGTCCCGATCTGGGACTCGAACGGGTAGACGAACATTTGCGGATGTCCATCGAGGAATCGGTGGGTGGTATTGCCGCCGTTCTCGTACATCGCGCTCAAGAATAGAAAGTGAAAAGGTGCGGACATTAGCTAGTCTCCGGTCTGAAACGCGTAAAAGAGGGATCGGGCGAACGCGCTCGCACCGTTTCGACGCGGCGTGAACGGAAATCCCGAGGCGACTGAGGAGGGTGCCCAGTCGAGTGCGAAAATTTGATTGCCGGCGGGCCACGTCAAGCTCGCGAGGACCTCGCCGCTACGGGGATCGACGGCATGCACGGCACAGCGGCTCTTGTCGACGTCGAGGCCGGGAGCATAGCGGTGAAATCTCGGCAGCACGCGGGACGTTCCTACGAAGGCCGTCCCTTTGACGAAGGTGAGGCCCCGCGTCCAGCCCGAAAGCCGGGTCACCGGCTCGAAGCGCTCGTCTCGGACGATACCGAGAGCCCCGTACCCGCTATTCGCGAGCCAGGTCCGGGATCGGTAGAGACGCGCCGAATGGGGCCGGGTCAACCCAGAGGCGACGGGCTCTCGGGTCCGGCCGGAGAAGAGGACGCCCCGGCCGTCCACGGGAAAGTGACGTTGCCCCGGCCGGCGACTGGAGACCACGGCGCTCGAGGCGGTGAAGAAAGAGTCCTCGAGTGTCGCTCCCGCCGCGATGGAGTTGAGCTGCAGGTAGTTGCGTCCGAAACGAGGGCCCTGAGGCGAATCGATGGAGCGTGGCCAAAAGACTCGCTCGAGCGTGCCCGCGTCGTCGACTCTCACGACGGCGTTGTCGCCCACCGCGTTCGCGTGAAGCTTGCCGGAAATGAGCGCGAGGTCGTGGAGGTAAGTACTGCCGGGGTAATAACGCGCCGCGACCGGGACGAGGCGTCTTCTGCCTCGGTCATCGGGGGGCGTGTCTTCACGCGGGAGACGACCGCGCGTCGGTCGAAACTCGAGAATTTGATTGGGGTTGCGGGTTGATGCGATGTAGAGCCGGTGCTGCTTCCGATCGTAGACGAGACCCGATGGGTGGGGGAGTCGAACAAAGGAGATGTCGGGTTTGCCATCGAGAACGGACAGGGCGACGACCAAGTGCTCGTACTCCCGGGTAACAAGGAGGGTCGCGCGTTTCTCCTCCAGGATGTCCCAGAACGGTCCTCGGACACGGTAGCGAAGCGTCTCGGCGTCGAGGGGGCCTGGTGACGAGAGCGACACGACGTCGGCGGTGTTCCGCCACTGACGGTCGTGCCGTGCCCACCGGTCGTTGAGCTTCATAGGGGCCTCGTCCGGGAGCGCCACGACCACCAGAATCGCACCGCGCCCCAGTAGAGTCTGGCCGCCGAGAGGTAGCTCGTCGTGGAGCGGCCGCCATGTCGTCGACTCGAAAAGATGGGAACTTCGAGCATGGGATAGCCTTCACGACGACACACTGCGGCGAGCTCCAGATCAATCAAGTCGTCTCCGCGGGTCAGGGTCAAGAGCTCGTCAAAGGACCGCGGGAATACTTTGGGAGTCCCGTTGACGTCCCAATGAGAGAGGTCGAACAAGGCACGGCATTCGAGGTTGTAGAGCAGCGATGCGATGCGCCGTAGCGCCGAATCCCGAATCTTGCGCGTGGCTTTGACCACGACGCCGTCTTGAACGGAAGCATATAGAAGCAGGAGCGTGAGGTCTTCCGCGCTCGTGCGGGCGAGGTTCGTGTAGCAAATGAGCGAGCCTCGCGATTCCTTTATGCCGCGGCGCACCGCGCGACCCCAACCCGATCTCTCCTCGTGGAACGCACGGATGTTCTGTCCACGAGTCTCGAGTCCCCGGCAGATCTCGAGAGAATTGTCGTTCGAGCCGTTGACGACGAGGACGAGCTCGTAGGGTGCTGTTATCTGGTCGAGCGCCTTCTCGTACTCGCCGAGGATGGTCGTGACATGGTCGGCTTGGTTATAGACGGGCAGGATGATCGAGATGAGGGACGGCTTCATGCCGGGTTTCTGACCCGGTCGACGATGGCGTCTCGATCGAGGCGGTGTCGTTCCAAGTAGTATGCCGCGCTGCCGGAGCGCCCCGTGGTGCCCTCGGAGACTCCGCAACGCGTGAGCGTCGTCGCCATTCCGCCTTCGGCGATGGTTTCTGCGACGAGCGAGCCGAGCCCGCCATTGACGAAGTGACTCTCCACCGACATGGCGCGGTCGAATCGAGAAAGCGCCTGCGCGAGCTGCGGATGGGTTTCCCCATCGAGGCTCGAGACAACGATAACGGCAGCGCTCACGCCGTCTTCGGCGAGTGCCTCCGCGGCGGCGAGGACGGTAGCTGCAAGGCTCCCCATGGTCACGAGAACGAGATCGGAGCCGTCTCGAACGAGATCGAAGCTTCCGAGAGTGAAGCGTCCGGAAAGACCTGGCACGACGCGACGGTCGTCCTTGCCGATTCGGTAGTACACGGGACCCTCGATGTCCCACGTCGCACGCAGAGCGGTCCGGGTTTGCTCGTGGTCCGCCGGTGCGATGACCGTGATACCGGGTTGCGCCCGCATCACTCCGACATCTTCGAGTCCATGGTGGGTCGGGCCGGCCGGCCCATATTCGAATCCGCCGCCCACGCCCACGATGCGGACGGGTAGCCGATGCGCGATCGGTCCGTTCCGGATGAACTCGTAACCGCGTAGCGACGCGAAGGTCGCGATCGAGTAGACGAAAGGAATGAATCCTGATTCGGCCAGTCCCGTCGCGATGCCGATCATGTTCTGCTCGGCGACGCCGACATTGAAGAAACGGTCGCCGAAACGATCCGAGAAGGGCTCGAGTGCCATGAAGCCCAAGTCACCCGTGAGGAGCAATATTCGCTCATCCACCGCGGCGAGCTCCACGAGTGTCTCGACGAAAGCTCCCCTCATGATGGTGCGCCGACCTCGTCGAGAGCGCGCTCGTATTCCTCATCGGTCATCGGCATATAGTGCCAGCGGATCTGGCTCTCCATGAAGGAGACGCCTTTACCGAAGGTCGTCTTCGCGAGGAGAACGTGAGGAGGTCCCTTGTCGGTGTCGAGCTCTGCCGCCGCTCGCTCGAGCCCTTCGACGTCGTGGCCGTCGACTTCGTGAGCATCCCATCCGAAGGCGCCCCATTTCTCCGCTAACGGCGAGAGGTCGACGACGTCCCGGGTATATCCCAGTGCTTGCTGCCCGTTGTCATCCACGATGGCGACGAGGTTCGAGAGGCCGTGATGAGCAGCGAACATGGCGGCTTCCCAGACCGCGCCCTCATTGCACTCCGCATCGCTCAGGAGAACGAAGACGTTGCGGCGCGCCCCGCGCAGCCGAGCGGCGAGCGCCGCGCCGGCACCCATGGAGAGCCCCTGGCCGAGCGAGCCCGTCGAGAAGTCGACCCCGGCAAGCGCGCTGTCGGGGTGAACGCCCAGAAGCGACCCGTCGCCGCAATAGGTGTCGAGCTCTCGTTTCGGGAGAAAGCCTCGCAGGAACAAAGCCGCGTAGAGAGCGAGCGCCGCGTGCCCTTTCGACAACACGAACCGGTCTCTGTCGGGCGCATCCGGCGCGTCGACCGAAAGGACGCCGCCGTAGAGCGATGCGAGGATCTCGACGACCGAGAGCGCCGAGCCGATATGGCCGACACCCGCGCGCTTCGATTGCTCCAGGATGACACGGCGGATGCGCTCAGGAGAGATCCGACCCGGGGAGTCCGCGGTTGTTCGAGAAGGGCGTGATGGGTGCGACAAATTTTGGCCTGTAGCGATGCGATCCTAGTGCGAGCGCCGGGGTGGATCAAGCCCGCGACTCACTCGCCGTCGCGGGCTCGGTCCAGCACTTCTCGGACGCTTCGTCCCAGTGTTTCCCGGGTAAACGGTTTCTCGATGAAGGGCCGTCCCTCTTCGAGGATGCCGTGTTGGGCCAGTGCGTCGTCGGCATGGCCGGACATGTAGATAGCCTCGATCTCGGGAAACTGTTCGGTGAGCTTCGCCCGCAGCAGGGGGCCGTTCATCCTCGGCATGATGACGTCGGTGAGCAACAGCGCGATCGGGCCGTCGTGGTCTCGCGCCATTTCGAGCGCTTCGATGCCGTCTCGCGCGGCGAGCACGTCGTAGCCCATATTGCGAAGGTGGGTCACCGTGACCAGCCGGACGGTGTTCTCGTCTTCGACGACGAGAATCGTCTCGTCTCCAGAAACGCCCGAAGAGGCGGGGCGCTCCGCCGGTGACTCGAATCGCTTTGAATCCGCCCGCGGCAGATAGACTTTGAACGTCGCGCCTTGCCCGGGCTCGCTATACGCCCAAATATTACCTTTGGTCTGCTGGACGATCCCGTAGACGGTCGCGAGGCCGAGCCCGGTACCCTTGCCCTTCTCCTTGGTCGTGAAGAAGGGCTCGAAAATTCGGGCGAGAGTCGACTCATCCATTCCTTCGCCGGTGTCGGAGATCGTCAGGAGAACATGAGGCCCCGGGTGAATGCCGACATTGTGCTCGACCACCGCGTCGTCGATATCGACGGCTTTGGTTTGAACGCTCAGCGTGCCACCCGTCGGCATCGCGTCTCTGGAATTGACGATGAGGTTCAAAAGGACTTGCTCCATCTGGCTTTCGTCGGCGCGGATCCACAGCGACTCGTCCGCGAGCTTGATCTGCAGCTCGATGTCCTCACCGAGCAGGCCGTCGAGCATCTTCTCGAGGTCTACGATCTTGGCGTTCACGTCGATGAGCTGAGGCTGTAACATCTGTCGCCGACTGACTGCGAGGAGTCGCCGCACGAGAGAGGTGGAGCGCTGACAGGTCTTGTAGGTCTCGGTCGCCCCCTCATAGAGCGGGTGATCCGCCGGAAGCTCGTCGAGTGCGATCTCGGCGAAGCCGGAAAGTGCCGTCAGCAAATTATTGAAGTCATGGGCGATCCCGCCCGCCAGCCGGCCGACCGCTTCCATCTTCGTCGCGTGCTCCAAGCGATGTTCGAGCTTCTGCTTGTCGAGCTGCGCCCGTTTTCTCTCGCTAATGTCATTGATGAAGGCGACTGCGGCGGGCCCGAGCTCCGTGCTGATATGACTGAGACTGATCTCGACCGGGAACTCGACACCGTCCTTGCGCCGTCCCATCAGCTCGAGACCGTGCCCCATCGGCCGGCTGCGGGGGTTGTCGAAGTAGTTCGAGCGGTGCTGCTTGTGGGCGGTGCGATCCGATCGTGGGAGTAGTGCCTCGACATTCGTGCCGAGCAGCTCGGATTCTTCGTAACCGAAAATTCGCATGCTCATGGGGTTGGCCGTCTGAATCCGGCCGGCTCGATCGATCGAGATGATGGCTTGTGCTGCGTTGTCGAAGAGTGCGCGTGCTCGCTCCTCGCTGTCCCGGAGCTGTTGCTCGTGGGAGGGGCGTTCGCTCGCGGTTCCGATGAGATAGAGAAATGGTGTCTCGTCACCTCGATAGGCGCGAAACCGGAATGAGCGTGGATCGCCGGAGGCGAGCCGTACCCGGCAAACGAAATCGGTCTGCCGCTGGCTACCGGTGAGCGCCGCTTCGGCGATGTCCTTGTCGTCGTCGTGAACGAGGGACGAAAAAGGTTGACCTTCCAGCTCGCCGGCGGCGAAGCCGAGCTTGTCGAGAGCCGCGGGGTTCGCGCGCTCTATGTTGCGCCGCTCGTCGATGACGAGGAGGACGTCGGAACATAGCGAAAAGAACGTCGACGCGTGGTCACCATTCCGATCGGGCACGCTCGAGGCCAATCGATCGCTTAGGTCTCGGGATCGGTCTCAGACGGGCTCGCCAAGTGAGCTGCGGCTGCGCCGCCCTTCTGAAGTAGACCCCGGATCAGCAGTGGCGCGCTCGTTTGCACGAAGCGGCTCAGTACTCGAGCGACCGTCGCGGGATTTCGTATGACGACGATCCCGACGGCGACTCCTGCGGCCGCGGTCAGCAGAGGATATCGACTCAACAAATGGGCCGGCTTGACGCTGTCCTCCACGCGCTGTTGTACTTGATTCAGCTCGTCGTCGAGCTG